>Ga0114979_10002356_pt1 | contig 12785 bp, 11 predicted proteins | sample S_140625_EF_Meta_FD_87315 | JGI IMG/M metagenome (GOLD analysis project Ga0114979, IMG submission 87315) | Freshwater microbial communities from Lake Simoncouche, Canada to study carbon cycling - S_140625_EF_MetaG | ecosystem: Environmental > Aquatic > Freshwater > Lake | place: Lake... | reverse complement strand
TGTGCATGCCGTTGGCCGGGCGCGCTCGACGCGGCGGTCACGAGCTCGACCTGCCCGGGCACGAGTTCGATTCCAAGCGGCGAGAAGCTGCCCGCGCCGGGCGTCGACGTCTGACCGCGCTGCGTCATGTACCGGATGATGTTGATCGGCCGGGTGGCGTCGTAGGCACCCTTGATGCTCCACGCGCAGACGGCGGCGTCATGCATGGCCCCACCCATCAGGAGGTACGCCTTGACGTCCCACTCCAGCGGATCGAGCGCCGGACCACGTCCGCCGATGCGACGCACCGACAGCCGATCGCGCACCTTGTTCAGGATGGAGAACCAGTGGCCGGGCGGCGTCTCGCTCGAGGGACCATCCGCCCAGAATTCCGCCAGCGTTCGCGTGAAGTCGCCGCGCGGCACCACGTTGGCCTCGTACGGGAGCCCGGTGGCGGGATTCACGGCATGGCCGGTGCCCAGCGGGCGCCCGTTGGGGATGTCGTAGTAGTTGATCCAGTTGGACGGAACCGCCGGCTCCGGCGAGTTGCCCATGGTGCCGGGCGAAATGTCCCAGGTCACGCCGTCGGTGGGGTCAAGGTGCGAAGACCAGCGAAGCACCACCTCCATGCCCTTGCGGAACGTGGAATTCGTGGCGCCCATGAACTCGGGCGGTGCGCCGGGATCCATCCAGATGGGCCAGTTGGTCGAATCGCGCAGCCGGTAGGTGCGGTCGGCCGACGTCATCGAGAACGGCGTCACCCAGCCCCACTCGGGAGACTGGAACGGCGGGAAGCCGCTCGGGATGGTGTTGCCCTGCTGGTCGACGTACGAACTGAGCGCGAGCGGCTGCCAGCGGTTCTGGTACGGCATCAGCGGGTTGCCGCCGGTGGAGACAACCATCGGCTCGTTCACCGGAACATAGATCCGGTTGGCATAGTTGTTGGCTTCGTTCGATCCATCGTTCGGCAGCGCGGACAGCATGGCCGCGGCGATGCGGTTGCCGATGGCCACCGGGTCGGTCCCGGCGGTGTGGGTATCCGTGCCCACGGCCCCGTACTCGGCAAGCAGCGCGTCGTACTGCGGCTTCATCGTCGAGAAGCCGGGGCTTGCGGCGAAGCGGCTGCAAAGCACCCGGTAGGCCACCACGCTGATGGCCTGTTCGCGCGCCGCCTGCAGCGACATCCCCTCGGGCGAGCCTTGCTCATCCACGAAGCACGGCAGTCCCCCGCCGAAGGCGCGCCACGCGTCCCACATGCCGGCGGACACATGGAAGAGGTTCCGAGCATGGACCGGCGGGCGCGCAAAGTCCTTGCGGATCGAGTTGATCAGCAACGTGTTCCAGCGCGATGCCGCGGTGGCCTGCGCCCACGACGTGGGAGCAAGGAAGGCCGCGGCAAGGGCAGCCACCATCAGAGTCTGCATGCGATACCTCATGCCGGACAGGATGACCGAAACCGCGGAGGCTGCAAGCCACCATTCCCCGGAGAAAGGACGAACCAATGATTATTTGACCTTGGACAAGGACTTCTCCGCAGACTTCATCACCCGCTTGGCATCCAGCGCATGGGTTGCGGTGCGATCGAAGCGCGCGATGTTCAGCCCGACCGCGCGGCCGTCCAGGTCAAGGACCGGCCCGCCGCATTGCTCCGGCCAGACGATGGCATCGTGCGCCAGCACCTCGCCGAAGCCGGACGAGACTCCGGAGATGGGGGTCATGGTGTTGCCGCGCCGAGATTCCTGCGATCCCTCGGACGAAGAGCGCAGCCGCAACGTGGCATCGAGCTCCAGGCGCTGCTCGCCGCGCAGGACCGCCAGGCGAACCACGTCGCCGGGCGCATGCTCCACGATCACGCGCCGCAGCCCGGTGCGGCCGTCGAGTTCCTTGCCGTCGATCGAGAGGATCAGGTCCCCGCGCGCCACCCCCGCAGCCGAAGCACCCGAGTCAGGCACTACCTCCACCACGCGGAGGGCCGCCTCGCACTGCGCCGCCGTGCGTTCTTCCTTCGAGGCGGGTTCCGTCCGGACACCCAGATACGGCATCGAAAGCGGATCACGCTCGCTCTGGCGCGACTCGATGGCAGCGAAGCCGAGCGCCGGCGCGTTCTTGCCAAGCCGTGGAGTCAGCACGGCCTGCCCCGGCACCAGGTGCTGGTTCGTGCGCCACTGGATCGGCGGCAGCGTGCAGTGGTCGATGCCGAGGAATGCCAGGTCCAGCGCCGGATCCGTGGCCACCACCCGGCCGGTGAAGGCGCGCCCGTCCGCGGACTCGAGCTCGACGGAAGCACCCACGTTTCCGAGCGGCAGCTGCGAGCGCTTCGTCACGGCGTGACCGTCACCATCGATCACCGTGGCGTACGCGCACGACGCCTTGCCGTCCATCACGCGCAGCATGGATTCGCGAGCCTGCGCCACGATCTCTTCGAGCGGGAGCCCCCGCTGCACGGCCATGCGCCCGTCGTCGCTGCCGCCGGGCGCGAACCGCGTTCGAATGTTCTCCGAAGCATCCTCACCCGGGAGCAGGACGGTCATCGACTCGTCCGTGCCGTCGCGGAACTGGAACATGCGCTCACGAAGCCGATCGACCGGCGTGGCGGCGTTCTCCCACGATTGCCGCCCGCACCGGGAGTTGATCGCCACCACCTCACCGCGGAGGTTGAAGCTGGGGCCTCCGGAATCACCGGCATCGATCGGCGCATCGAAGAGCAGCTCGTCGTCGTCCAGCGACAGGACGCGCCCGATGCGCACCAGCGGCGGGCGAGGCTCCTCGGGCGGACCCTGCGTGTAACCCATGGCCACCAGCCAATCACCGAGCTTGAGGTCGCGGTTGGTCCCCAGCGAAGCGGCCTGCAGGTCCCGGCCCTCGGCATCGAGCTGGATGAGCCCGCAGTCGAGCGCGCCGATGTTGGCTTGCCCGAGCGTCTTGCCGCTCAGGACCGTGCCGTCCCAGAGCGTTGCGTTGACCCTGCGCCCGGCGCGTTCACCGACGTGACCGCACGTGGCCACCAGCCCATCGGAGGTGAGCACGACGCCCGAACCGGTGGATGCGCCGCGGATGCCGCCGAGGCGCAGCAGCACCACGGTCGGCCGCATGCGCTCGGCGACTGCTCGCAACTGCGCTTCCAGGTCGCGGAGTTCCCCGATCGACTCCACGTGGTCGAACGGGTCCTGGCCCTGCATATCCGCCGGGGGCGTGGCACCGCCGCACACCGCCCCGGACATGGCCAGGGCGGCGCAGACGATGATGGTCATTGCATGGACCACGAGCCCCTTCCGGGCCGGCTTACTTGGCCGCGCCGAGCTGGCGGATCTTGATGTTGCGGAACATGACCACGTCGCCGTGGTCCTGGAGCGCGATGTGTCCCTTGGCCTTGGTGCCGAAGTTCTTCATCGACGAGAACTTGCTGCCTGCGACCTTGTCCTTCCAGTCCTGGCTGGACATGTCGAACTCGGCGGTCTTCACGCCGTTGAGCATGTAGGTGACCTTGGGGCCGACGGCCTTGATGACCGCGGTGTTCCACTCGCCGACCGGCTTGACCGCGCCTTCCGGCGCCGGGTACAGCGCGTAGCACGCGCCGGCGCTCGTCAGGCGGCTCTTGCCGTCCGCGTGCTTGGCGTCATCCAGGATCTGCATCTCCGGGCCGGTCTCCCACGGTGCGCCGAACTCCTCGGAAGCGTGCCAGAAGATGCCGCTGTTGCCGCCCGGGGTGATCTTCCAGTCGATGGAGAACTCGAAGTCGGAGTACTCGTCCTTGGTGACGATGTCGCCGCCCTTGCCGCGCAGCACGATCGAGCCGTCCTCGACGGCCCACTCCTTCGGCAGCGCCGTTCCGCGGAATGCGCGGAAGTTCATGCCGGCGTCCTTGCCGTCGAAGAGGAGCTGCCAGCCGGCCTGCTGCTCGGCAGTGGTGAGCGTGTTGGGACCGCTGATCGGCGATTCCTTCTCGGGAGCGTTGCCCATCGACTGGTAGACGTCGCAGCCGGCGAAGGCAACGGGGAGCGAGAGGATGGCAACGGTCAGGATGGTGGTGCGCATGGACATTGTTCCTTGAAGGCGTATCGTCATCAGGCTGACCGCCGCGAGACCCGCACTGCGGGCGCCGCGCGGTCGCGCCGCGAAGTCTAGGGGCGCGCAGCCGCTGCCGGGGCCGACGTGGCGGCTTCGGTGGGTGGTGCCATCGGGATCGCCCGGATCTTCGTGACTGCATCCCGTGCAAGCTGCAGGACGATCACCTCGGTTCCCGGGACCACCTTCACGGGGGTGCCGTTCATCAGCAGCTCGATCGCCGGGCGGCCCTCTGCCGCGGTCACCTCGAACGGGACATCCACCGAGTACTTGGGCGGGAGCGACTTGATCTCGTACGTGAACTCCATGGCGTCGTCCGGGAGGCGCTTGGTACGGACTTCCACGGTGCCGGTCTGGCCGGCCGCTGTTCGCAGGACGTAGCGCACCACGCCGTCCGGGTTCCGGGAGAAGACGGTCTCGCACCGGGCGAGCTTTTCATCGAGCAGGAGGCGCGGCGTCGGCGGCTGCATCCACGGCACCAGCACCACCAGCCGGTTGGTGGCGCTCTTGCTGTTGAGCTGGCCGGACTTGGATTCCGGGTCGTATCCAGACACCACCTCGCGGACGCAGCCACCCGGAATGACGGAACCCATTGCAAGACCGAGAATTGCGGCGCGCGGCAATTTCAGCAGTCGGCTGGTGTGCATGGTCGACATGGTAGCTGTCCGTCAAACGCGCCCCGGGTGGCGCCGATGCAGTGAAATCACGGGATTCACTTCCTGAGCGAATTCCGTGATTGGTGGCGGGCCTGGATTGCGTTTACGTCCATAACCAACCTTCGTGAGATCCGACACATGACGACCCTTCGTTCCGTTCTTGCCCTCTCCGTCGCTGCAGGCACGGTTGCACCGTGGATCGCCGCGGTTCCAGGTGCCGAAGCAGGCATCAACACCGGCGCCTACGTCAGCCGCACCGAGCTTGGCGGCGCCTTCACGTCCGACGCCGACTACGGCAGCACGTACGGGAGCTACGGTGCCACCCTCCCCGGCACCAATGCGTCGCTCACGTGGCTTGAGGCTTCCAGCGCGTTCATCGGAACCTGCTCAGGCTCACCCACGCTCACGGCCCGCTCGCAGGGTGTTTCACTGATGACGCTGGCGTCTGATGCCACGTTCAGCATCGAATTCAACATGGCCCAGCTGGTCCGGGACGGCAACCAGGTGGGCTGGAGCCTCTACGACGTCAACGCCGGCGAGCCGGTCTACGGAGTGAGTTTCGACGGCACCACGGCGGCAGCCACCGGCGGCGTGGCTGCACAGGCCGATGGCACGTTCACCGGCACTGCCATGGCTGGACAGTATTTCCTGGTGATGCTCGCGGAATGCACCGCCACGGGCGGCAGCTTCTCATACGACGCCACGTTCACGGCGGTGCCGGGGCCGGGCGGAGCAGTGGCGCTCCTTCTCATCGGCTGCCCGGTTTCGCGCCGCCGACGGCTGCGCTGATCCACCGCTTTGCGGGAACGCCCCCCTACTGACACAAAAACAACACTGCCCCCGATTGCCGGGGGCAGTGTCTTTCAGTGGACCGTACTGGACTTGAACCAGTGACCCCCTCCGTGTCATGGAGGTGCGCTAGCCAACTGCGCCAACGGTCCCGAGCGAGGGATTCTATCGTCAACCCGAGGTGCAAACAACCATCGAAATGGCCTGAATTGGGCGGGCGGTCCGCTCGGCGCGCTTTCGGGACGCCGTGGTGGCATCTTGGAGGGAAGCCCCTGATCGGGCCGATCACCTTGGAGCGGGTTCGCCCGCAGGAGCGCCTCCATGGATCGATCTGCACACACCCCCCGGGCCGACGTTGCCTCGCACGCGAATGGCAACGCCACGCCCCGATTCGACATCTTCCAGCCGGGCCCGGGACTTGCCCTCGTCGGCGCCGGCCTGCTCGCACTGGCGGGCGTTGAGGGCGCACGACTCGTGCTGAGCCTGCCTTCCGCCGAAACCCAGGCACTCCTCGCCACGGATCAGCCGGACGCGCCGCTCGGTGACGCCATGACGGCCGAGGTCTTCGTTGAGCCAGCCGCTCCGTTCGAGCCCCAGTCCGCCGTCGGCACCGGTCCCGGAGCACCGCGCGTCGTCAACAAGGGCGCGCCGGCCGCCAGCGGCCAGCTCGTCGGCATGGCCGCCAACCCGATCCCCAACGGCACCGCGATCTACCGGCTGTGGTCCTCCGGACGCGTGGAGGCCATGATCTCCACGGAGCAAGGCCTCTGGGGCGAATGGGTGCCGGTGGCGCCAGGCCTCTCGACGGACATGCGGCGCCCCCAGGCGCCAAAGGACAACCCGGACGTCGATCAGCCCTGACGCCGTTCAGCCCGGACGCGGTGCACGCCGCTCAGCTGAATGCCGCGATGCACCGCTCGATGCGGCGCAGGCTTGACTGCTTCCCGAGGATCGCCAACGTATCGAAGATCGGCGGGCTCACCGTGCCGCCGCTCACTGCCACACGCAACGGCTGCGCCGCCTTGCCGAGGTTTCCCTCGGCGTGCTGCGCGGCGTAGGCACCGATGGCGGCCTCGAGCGCCGCGGCGGTCCATTCGGAACACGCCGACAGCACCGGGAGCAGGCCCTGCAGGTGCCCCAGACCGTTGGGCGACGGGCCAAGGAGCGCCTTCTCCACGTTCTTGGTGCGCTCCCAGGCAAGCGCGTCGTCGGCCACGATGAAGAACCGGTTGGACCGGAACATCTCGTCGAGCGTCTTCGAGCGCTCGTGGCTTGCGCCGGCGAGCTGCTCGAACTGCGCGGGCGTGATCTTCGCCATGAACTCCGCGTGGAACTCCTGGCCATGGAGCCGCGCGTGGCGCACGAATTCCTCGCGCGGCATGCCGGTGATGGCGTCGCAGTTGAACGCCAGCAGCTTCACGCGGTCGAACTTGGCGGGCGTCTTCACCACGCGCTTCAGCTCGAAGCGCTTCTTGATGAACTCGTTGTCGAACTTCTCCACGTTCTCGCCCGGGCTCCAGCCGTTGAGCGCGAGGAAGTTGCAGACCACCTCCGGGAGGTAGCCGCTCTGCCGGAAGTCGTCGACGTTGATCTCGGGCAGCGCCACGTCGAGCGCCGCCGCCATGGCGTTCGCCTCCTGCAGCTCGAGCTGGGTGTTCTTGTCGCCGATCCACGCATCGAAACGCACCTGGCTCACGATGCCCGCCGGCGGCGCAGTGAGCTTGCGGTCGGCAACGGTCTTGCGCAGCACCTTGTCCTTGTCGCGCTTGGACATCTTGCTGCCGTCCGGGTTCATGATGATCGGCAGGTGGCCGTAGATGGGGCGCCGGAAGCCGAGCGCATCCTGCAGCACCATGTGCTTGGCGGTGTTGTTGAAGTGCTCCTGCGCACGCAGCACGTGGGTGACGCGCATCAGTTCGTCATCCACCACCACCGCGAAGTGGTACGTGGGGAAGCCGTCCGCCTTGCGGATGACGAAGTCGTCCACCTCGCCGGCCGGGAGCGTGGCATCGCCGAGGATCTCGTCGTGGATGGTGATGGGGCCTTCCGGCGTGCGGAAGCGGATCACGGCGGGCTTGCCCTCCTTGATCCACGCCGACACCGTCTCCTTGGGGAGCGCCATCATCTCGGTGCCGTCGTAGCGGAACGCGCGGCCGGCAGCCTTCGCCTCAGCGCGCTTGGCTTCGAGCTCTGCCGGCGTGTCGAACGCGTAGTACGCCTTGCCGGCGGCGACCAGCTGGTCGAGGTACCGGTTGTAGATGTCGAGGCGTTCGCTCTGGAAGTACGGGCCGTGCTCGCCGCCGCCGTTCTTGCCGAGGGCCGGGCCCTCGTCCCAGTCGATCCCCAGCCACGCGAGGTCCTTCAGGAAGCCGACGCTCGCCGAGTCGCTCGAGCGCTTCTGGTCGGTGTCCTCGATGCGCAGCAGGAAGGTACCGCCCTGCCCCTTGGCGAACGCCCAGCAGAACAGCGCGGTGCGGGCGCCGCCCACGTGCAGGTGGCCGGAGGGGGACGGAGCGAACCGGGTGACGCAGGAGGTGGTGGCCATGGGGGTGGGCAAAGTACCGGGACCACGGCACAGGCAGCGGGCCGCGGGCGGGCGGAGGCGGCATCCGCCCCCCGACGAAGGCAGCGCCGAGGGGGCACGCTGCTGAAATTTCGTCATTTCCGTGATGGCCGGCGGCTCCGGATCTCGTTCTTTGGTTTGCAGGGAAAGGCCCCGGCTTCCGCAGCCAGGGCAGTCTTTTGCCTTCGTACAGCGCACCCCGTGCGCGGAGCCAGCACACATGATTCGCCAGACCGCCATCGCCTCCACCGTCTTCACCGCCCTCGCTGCCTCCGCAACCGTTTCGGCGTCCTACGTGACGGCCGGCCAGGGCCAGGCCTCCGTGGATGCACTGACCGCGGCGGGCTACTACGACATCACGCACGGCACCCCGGTGATCAGCACACCCGTCCAGGGCGACTGCGCGGCGATCGGCTGCATGACCTTCGAGGACATTCCCGGGCCGTACCCGCTGAAGGGCTTCTTCCAGATCCAGTACCTCGACTTCGTCAACACCAACTTCACCGGGCTCTACGCCTGGCTGCAGTTCGACTACGGCACCTCGGGCATCACCCAGCAGGACCTCCTCAACTCGGTCAACGCGCAGGCCGGCACCACCGGCGTCTACGCGCTCACGGCACAGCAGGCCGGGCACCCCGACTGCCACTTCAGCGACTTCCTGCCGGAGAGCCAGACCAACGCCAACAACATCTACTTCAACTGGTTCCCGACCCCGCAGCCGATCTCGCCGGGGCTCAGCCAGGTGTTCACGTTCGCGTGGGACTTCGAGAACTACTCCCCCGGCTTCATGCCCGGCGGTCTCCAGATCACCGGAACGGGCGGCGTGCCGGCCCCCGGTGCAATCGCCCTGGTGGGTCTCGCGGGACTTGCGTCGAGCCGTCGCCGCACCCGCTGATCGCGGGAGCGGAGATCTGGAATGCCGACCCGGGCGGCAAGGGAACTTTCGCAACCCGATCGCCGGCGGTGGATGATTCAGGCGCGCTCCCCGAGCGCGAAAGAATCGCCATTGGAGGTCGGCGTGATTGGGAGTTGCGTCGATAATCCGAGGCATGCTGGGCGGCGAACGACGTATTTGCGTTCGATTTTCCCAAGGGGAATTTTGCGACTCGGACTTGCCTCCCGCATTCCCTGGGGCATCATGACTCACGTTGTGAGGGAAAGGGCGCGGACCTCTTTGGGTCTGTGGCAAGATCGTTTGGCCCCCTTCCCCGTTTCCCGATCACAACCATGACCATCCAGACCATTCGCGTTTCGGCCCTGGCAACCCTCGCCCTGGCTTCCTCGGCTTCTGCCTCCTACGTGACCGCCGGCCAAGGCCAGGCGTCCGTGGACGCACTGACCGCCGCCGGCTACTACGACGTCACGCACGGCCAGCCGCTGGTCAGCACGCCGCAGGGCGCCTGCGCCGCGATCGGCTGCATGAGCTTCGAGCAGATCGATGGCCCGCTCCCGCTGAAGGGCTTCTTCCAGATCCAGTACCTGGACTTCGTCAACACGAACTTCACCGGCCTGTACGGCTGGCTGCAGTTTGACTACGGCACCTCGGGCATCACGCAGCAGGACATCATCAACTCGGTCAACGCGCAGGCCGCCACCACGGGCGTCTACGCACTCACCGCGCAGCAGGCCGGTCACCCCGACTGCCACTTCAGCGACTTCCTGTCGCCGAGCATGACCAACTCGAACAACGTCTACTTCAACTGGTTCCCGACCCCGCAGCCGATCTCGCCGGGCCTCAGCCAGGTCTTCACGTTCGCGTGGGACTTCTCGAACTACACCCCGGGGTTCATGCCCGGCGGCCTCGGCATCACCGGCACCGGCGGCGTGCCAGCACCCGGCGCCGTTGCGCTCCTGGGCCTGGCCGGCCTCGCTTCGGGACGCCGGCGGCGCTGACCGCCCGGCCCGGCGGGCACAGCCACGGGCGGCGCGGCGCAAGTAACGTGCGTCCATGCCCCGCGTCGTCGGCCTGCTCTCCGACAGCCATTCCCGCTGGGAACGCACCAAACGTGCCCTGGAGGCGCTGCGAATTCGCGGCGCCTCCACTTTCATTCACTGCGGTGACGTCGAGGACGCGCTGGTCCTCGACCAGCTTGCCGGGATGGATGCGCACCTGGTCTGGGGCAACTGCGACTGGAACCACGGAACGCTCGGACGCTATGCGTCGGACATCGGCATTGCCGTGCACGGCGATGCGGGTGAACTGACCGTGGACGACAAGCGCATCGCCTTCACCCACGGCCATGAGCCGCAGCTCATGCGTGCGGCCATCACGGGCGGCGCCGATTACCTGATCCACGGCCACACGCACGAACTCCGCGACGAGCGCACCGCCGGTACGCGCATCATCAACCCCGGCGCCCTGCACCGCGCCCCACGCTTCACCGTCGCCACGCTGGTGCCCGCCACCGGCGAACTGGAGATCATCGAGGTCCCCGCATGAATCCGCTCGACGCCGCCATCGTCCTGGCGAACGCCACCGCCACCTGGTTCCTCGCGGGCCTGATCTGGACCATCCAGATCGTGCACTACCCGCTCTTCGATCGCGTGGGACGCGCCGGCTTCGTCTCCTACGAGACCGCCCACGCGCAGCTCATCACCATGGTGGTGGGCCCGGCGATGCTCGTGGAAATCCTGGCAGCAACGGCCATGGTGGCACTGCGACCGAAGGCCGTGCCCGCATGGGCAGCATGGACGGGCCTGGTGCTCGTGGCCGTCATCTGGGCCTCCACGGCCTTCATCCAGGTGCCGATGCACAACATCCTCGGCCGCGGCTTCGACGCCGATGCGCACGCACACCTGGTGAACACCAACTGGATCCGCACCATCGCATGGAGCGCCCGCGCAGCCCTGCTCGCCTGGTGCATCTGGAACATCCTCTGCGCCGCAGTCCCCGCCGCCCCCAACGGAGCAAGCGCATGACCATTCCCGGAGCCGATCTGCCGGGCATGGTTGCCCACGCCATCCGCCGCACTGCCATCGGCGCGGGAATCGCCCGACGGCGCCTGGCGCGTGCGCGCGCGTCAGCCCACCTCTACACCCCGCCGGGAACGCTTTCCGTGGCGCACGACGCACCGCCGCCGGTGGTGACGGTGTTCGCCTACGGGCCCGACGCCTACATCGAGCGCACCGTCAGCAGCGTGGCCGAGATCGATGCCCTCGGCAGCGAATGGCCGGTGATATGGGTGAACATCGAGGGGATCGGCGACATCGATCTCCTGAAGTCCATCGCCGAGCGCTTCGCCATCCACCCGCTTGCCATGGAAGACGCGACCGACGTCTCGCAGCGCGCCAAGGTGGAGCCCTACGGGGACGCCACGTTCATGGTGCTGCCCATGCCCCACGAGGACGAGCGCGGCTTCTGGACCGAGCAACTGGCCATCTGGTTCACCGCGAAGGCGGTGGTCACGTTCCAGAGCGTGCCGGGCGATTGCCTCGATGTGCTGCGTTCGCGCATCCGCGAGGCCAAGGGCCGCGTGCGGCGCCATGGCGCGTCGTACCTCTCGTACGTGATCGCGGATTCCGTGGTGGACGGCTACTTCCCCATCGTCGACCGCATCGGCAACGAACTCGACCCGCTCGAGGAAGAGGCGTTCGCCCGCCCCGATGGCCGGACGCTCGGCAAGATCCGGCGCATCCGCGCGGAACTGATCCGCGTGCGCCGCGCGGTGCATCCGGTGCGCGATGCGGCCATCGCCATGGCATCGCTCGATCGCGTCTTCGACCTGGAGACACGCCACTACCTGCGCGACCTCAACGACCACGTCTCGCGCGTCCTCGACCAGGTGGAGACCGACCGCTTCCTGGCGAACGACCTGCTCGACATCTACATGACGAGCGTCAACCTGAAGCTTGCCGAGACCTCCAAGGTCCTCACCATCATCGCCACGCTGTTCATGCCGCTGACCTTCATCGCGGGCGTCTACGGCATGAACTTCAAGCACATGCCCGAGCTGGAGTGGGTGATGGGCTACCCGTTCGCGCTGGGGCTCATGGGCCTGACCGTGATCGGCCTGCTTTTCTACTTCTGGCGCAAGGGCTGGATGCAGGACACCACCAAGACGTAATCCCGGCATCCAAGGCCCTTCGGGCGGCGAACCCATCCACATGCCCACCTCGCCCGCCATCCGTACCCTCGCAGAACTCCGGGCCTCCGGCTGGAAGAGCCGCCCCGTCAAGGAAGAGCTCCGCGCCAACTTCCAGCGCGCACTGGCGGCCGCATCCGCCGGCGGTGAACGCGGCGCCGCGGGACTCTTCCCCGGGATCCTCGGCTACGACGACACCGTCCTCCCGGAGCTGGCCACGGCCATCATCGCGGGCCACGACATCCTGTTCCTCGGCGAGAAGGGCCAGGGAAAGAGCCGCCTCATGCGGATGCTTCCCCGCTTCCTCGACGAATGGCTGCCGTACCTCGACATTGCGGGCAGCCCCGTGCACGAGGACCCGGAGCACCCGATCACGCGCGCCGGTCGCGAGCTGGTGGCAACGCTCCCTCCGGAGCAGGTGCCCATCGCCTGGTGGCACCGCGATGCGCGCTACGCCGAGCGACTGGCACCCGGCACCAAGTTCGCAGACCTGATCGGCGAGATCGATCCCTCCAAGCTCGCTGCCGGCACCGCCATGGGAGCGGAGGAAGCGCTCCACTTCGGGCTGGTGCCGCGCATGCACCGCGGCATCTTCGCCATGAACGAGCTGCCCGACCTCGATGAACTGGTGCAGGTCGGCCTCTTCAACGT
>Ga0114979_10002355_pt1 | contig 12790 bp, 10 predicted proteins | sample S_140625_EF_Meta_FD_87315 | JGI IMG/M metagenome (GOLD analysis project Ga0114979, IMG submission 87315) | Freshwater microbial communities from Lake Simoncouche, Canada to study carbon cycling - S_140625_EF_MetaG | ecosystem: Environmental > Aquatic > Freshwater > Lake | place: Lake... | reverse complement strand
TTCGGGTCGGTGGCGAGGATGATTTCGGTAATTGATGTGTCGCGAAGTCTTTCCAACAGAGGTGCGATGCGAAGCTGGTCGGGGCCAATTCCGTCAATCGGGCTGATTGCACCGCCCAGCACGTGGTACAGGCCCGTGAATTCCCGGGTCCGTTCGATTGCAACGACATCTTTGGCTTCTTCAACAACACAAATCTGGTCCCGCCGACGGCGTGGATCACGACAAATCGCGCATTCGTCGTCTTGGGACACGTTTCCGCACGTGACACAGAATTTGACGCTAGCTCGCACGGTTCGAAGAAGTTCCGCAAGGCGGGCCGGGTCAAACGATTCCGTTTGGATAATGTGAAACGCGATGCGCTGTGCCGATTTCGGACCAATGCCCGGAAGTCTGCCGAATTCGTCAATCAGTTCTTGAAGGATTCCCTCGTACATCGTTAGTTGTCGCCCTCACGCGGCGTCGGGTCGATGTCAAAAATTGCGGGGGTGTCATCGGCCGGCGCGGAGCGAGTGTGCGGTGTCGACGCGTCATCAATGTTGGCAATCAGTGTCGCTCCGAGCATTTCGCGAATTACGGATTCGCCGCGGCGTTCTGCCGATTCAGTCGCCGATGGTTCAGTCACGACGGGTTCGGGGACTCCGACGGGCTCAATCTTGGTTGTCGGGGCGTCATCGTCAGGGGTATCAGCAGGACGCTCAACTGCGGCCGGCGCTGGTTCAATCGACATCGACATGACAGGTGTCACGGTCGCTGTCGGACTCGGCCCAGTCATCGTGCCGAGACGGGGTACGAACCGGAGACGCACCCCGAGTGCGCCAAGAATCGCCTCGCGAAGATCTTCGAAGACAGCTTTGCCGCTCGTCGGGTTCTCTTTGAAGCGATCAACCCACATTTGCTCAGAGAATTCGAGTGTGAGCACATCACCTTCCAAAGTCACAGGGCGGGCCGAGTTCACGACAACCCACGAGCCCTTCGACGACTCGAGGTCTTCAAGGATTGCGGGCCACACGTCAAGGATTTCCGCCAACGTCCCGGGTTCGGTACCTGGCGTTGCCGGCGTCGCGACCACGATGGGAGCGACATTATCTGCAACCGTTTCCACGACATCGGGTGCGACTACAACGGCCGCTGGAGCCGCTGGAGCAGCGATCATCACCAGTGCCGATTGAGTGTTGTTTCGGTCGGGAAGTTCGGTGAGGAGTCTGGCAACCATCAACTCAAGGTGAATTCTGGGAGGGGTTGTGCCCGTCATTCCAGATAGCGCCGCGTTGACAATGTCGGCCGCATGCGACAGTGCGGCGGCACCATACAGAGCAGCGAGCCCCTTCATTCGGGTGATTTCATCCGCCGGGATTCCCCGCAGAACCGCCGCTGCTCCGTCGCCGGTTGCGTCAATGATGATGAGATCACGCAGACGTTCGAGAACGTCCTCAACGAAGCGTCGAGGGTCGTTCCCGGTCTGCACGACGCGGTCGATAGCGGCAAAGGCGTGCGCGGCATCACCACGTGCGATCGCATCGAGGGTCTCGTCAAGAAGTTCGCTCGGTGTGTAGCCCAGCAAGTTGTTGGTCCGTTCGCGCGTAACTGTGCTGTCGTCCGATCCCGCGATGATCTGGTCGAGCAGCGAAAGGGTGTCACGGACAGAGCCTCCACCCGCACGGATGACGAGAGGCAGAACACCGTCTTCGATTGTCACCTTTTCCTGAACGCAGAGTTCCGTCACGTAATCGAGCATGACCGCGGGAGGCACAAGGCGGAAGGGATAGTGGTGGGTGCGCGACCGAATCGTTCCGATGACCTTTTCGGGTTCCGTTGTCGCAAAGATGAACTTGACATGCTCGGGCGGCTCTTCGACGATTTTAAGAAGAGCATTAAACCCCTGCTGAGTGACCATGTGCGCTTCGTCGAGGATGAAAATTTTATAGCGGTCGCGGGCGGGAGCAAACCCCGCTCGTTCTCGAAGTTCGCGCGCGTCATCGACGCCATTGTGGCTCGCTGCATCAATCTCGACGACGTCGAGGGAGCCTGAGCCGTCTCGTGACAACTCGACACAACTGTCACACTTTCCGCATGGCGTATCGGTCGGTCCTTCGGCGCAATTGAGGCATCGGGCGAGGATTCGGGCGGACGTCGTCTTGCCGCAACCCCGCGGTCCAGAGAACAAGTAGGCGTGATTCACCCGATTCTGACGAAGAGCGGCACGTAGTGGATCGGTCACCTGAGATTGCCCGATGAGTTCATCGAAGGATTCAGGTCGGTACCGACGATAGAGAGCGACTGCCACCCTATGAGATTACCCGCCCCCGCCGACTTTCAGTGGGCGGCGCGAGCCGTGAGCTGTGAGTAAACAAGTCGAAAAGACCCCTCACGCACCCGCCAGAGCCGGGTTACCCTTGCTTCGTTTCCGACCTGGGGGAGTTGGCCTGGGTGGCGCCACGCGAGGGGCTGACCCCATTCTATTCCCCGGGGGCGATACTGGAGAAGTGATAATTGAACCGAGGCTCGTGAAATTGACGACTCGAACCGAGGTGGATGTCCGACGGACAATCCCTCACGCGAAACTTCGGCGGATTGGCGCGTGGGTTTTCGTGGACCATTTCGGGCCGACGGAACAGGTCGACGGTATGACAGTCGCCGCCCATCCGCACACGGGATTACAGACAGTGACGTGGTTGTTGGATGGACTCATCGACCACCGAGACAACCTCGGAACGGCCCAGAATGTGACGCCCGGCTCTCTCAATCTCATGACCGCCGGCTCGGGCGTATCGCACAGCGAGCGGAGCCTGCCCGGACCGGTTGCACTGCACGCCGTTCAACTGTGGATTGCGCTGCCCGAGGCAGTGCGCTCGATGCGACCCGCGTTTGAACACATCGAAACCGTCCCCACCGCGACATTCGGCGACCATGTTGCCCATGTGTTTGTTGGCCAATGGGGTGAGGCGGCATCGCCGGCAACCGTGTTTAGTCCGCTCGTCGGGGCTGAGGTGTCGGTTGGAAAAAGTGGATCGATTCCGCTCGACCCAGCCTGGGAATACGGGGTCCTGAACATCAACGGGTCGATGACGGCGAACGGTAATGATGTTCCACTGAATGCGCTCTGGTATTCACCGGTGGGCGCGACCGAGCTCACTCTCACTGGCTCTGGGACAGCAATTGTCATCGGGGGCGAGCCGTTCATCGAACAAATCCTGATGTGGTGGAACTTCATCGCCCGCACTCACGAGGAAATCGAAGAAATGCGGATGGACTGGAACCTTCACACCTACCCACCGATTGCAGACCGGGTTGGTGGATGGATCCCCGCGCCCGAAATGCCAAACGTCACTCTGACGGCGCGTTAGCGCGGGTCACTATGTGAAGAGTTTCCGGAGCGAAGACATCACTTCGGCCAGTGCTTCACCAATGTCGCCATCGGGACCAGCCGCTTTGAGGTACTTCGTGATCTCGGTCCACACCTGAGCGGCAAGTGCACCAACGAATCCTGCGAGCGCCGCCCCTCCCGGTTGCCCCTCGAGGCGTCGGGACACTGCCTGCTCCATTTCGCGGGCCCAATGGTCGCGGGAATATCGAACCGCACCGTCACTTAGTCGCGCAGTGTGCACAACTGGACCCGGATTAAATCTCTCTTCAAGTTCAATTTGCTTGCCGTGACTGTGGTGAAGGCAGTATTCAAGGGACTCAAACAGAGGCTCGTTCCGGGGTCGATCCATCAACAATGCGCCAAAATACGCCATGTACTCATCCACTGCGGGATACAGCAGTGCTTCTTTGGTCGCAAAGTAGTTGAATAGCGTCCGTCGCGAAATTCCGACCGCCGACGCCACATCCGCCATCGTGGTCGAATCAAATCCGTCTCGCTCGAAGAGCGACCATGCGACAAGGATTATGTCGTCCGGCGTTGATTTCGGCTTGCGTCCCAGTACATGGCTGGCGCCAGTGCTCACCAACGTATCGTCGCTCATGTTAAGAGTCTAGCCCGATTTGACAGATTTCTGCACTAGTGCAATAATTTGTTCACTAGTGCGATAAATCGCGAAGGGTTTCCCGTGTCTCAATTTCTCTACCGCCTCGGACAATTTTCTGCGCGCCGGGCATGGCTCGTCATCGTCGGGTGGATTGCGGTCATCGGAATACTGGGCGGAGTCGCCGCAACGGCTGGCGGCACCTTTTCTACTGCCATGACGATCAATGGCACCGACGCGCAGACCACCATCGAAACACTCGAAGCGAAATTCAGCGACGCGAGCCGCGGTATAGGCCAAGTCGTGTTCCACAAAACCGACGGACTGCCGTTCACCGACCAGGAAAAAGCGAACATCACGGCCGCGTTGGCGTCGGTTCACGATCTCCCCGCCGTTGACGACACTGTCGACCCGTTCGAAACCCAAGAGAAGCTGGATTCGAGTGCGCGCGATGTCGCGGATGCCCCCGCCAAATTTGCAAATGGTCAGAAAAAGATTGACAACGGTCAAGCAAAAATTGACAAGGGGCTGAAAGACCTCGCAGCGGCTCGGGTTGAACTCGCCGACGGACGGGTCGAGTTGGCGGCAAACCAGAAAAAACTCGACAAGGGCCTGGCGAAGCTTCAGTCAGCTGCATCAGAACTGCAAACCAACAAAGCGGGGGTCGAGTACTTGATTGCGCTCTACTCGGACACCGGTGACCCTGACAACCTTTTACCCGGACTTCGACAACAACTCGTCCTCATCAACGGCGGCCTCGCGCAAATTGCCGGTGGCCGACAGGATATCCGCGATGGTCAGGCCAAAATTAATGCAGGATGGGACGATGTTCGCGATGGCGAACAAAAAGCGAATGACGGTGACGAGGACCTCGCGCGTGCGCAACGCAAGCTCGACCGAGGTCAGACAAAACTGGACGATGCGCGCGTTAAATTCGCCTCTGCGCGAATCATCATGGAGGGAACTGCCACGTTCCGTGTTGTGTCGGCAGATAATCAAACCGCTACGGGTAGCGTGATGTTTACAACTCCAATCTCGCAGGTCGAAACCGCCGACAAGCAGGCCGTCGTCGCAGCGTTGTCCGGAACTGCGACTGACACAATTCAGGTCGAGTTTTCGCAAGACCTCACACGTTCGCTCAGTGGGTTGCTCGGACCCGGTGAAATCGTCGGACTTCTCGTCGCGGCCATCGTTCTTTTCGTGATGCTCGGAACACTGGTGGCTGCCGGCCTCCCCGTTCTGTCAGCCATCGTCGGCGTTGCAATCTCAGGCGCATCGAGCGTCGCTCTCGCAGCCGTGGTCGAATCAACCACAACCACTCCGATTCTCGGCGTGATGTTGGGTCTCGCCGTCGGCATCGACTACTCACTCTTCATCCTCAATCGACACCGTCGTCAGTTGAAGGCAGGAATGCCGGTCGCGGAATCAATTGCACTCGCTAACGGAACCTCTGGAAACTCCGTAACCTTCGCTGGCCTCACCGTGATCATCGCCCTGGCGGCGCTGAATCTCACGGGTATCGATTTCCTCGGTCTCATGGGGTCTGTGGGCGCCGCCGCGATTGCTATTGCTGTCGCCGTCGCAGTCACGTTCAACCCCGCCGTAGTCTCGCTGATTGGGATGCGTGTGCTCAGCACAAAGGAACGTCGAACGCTCGCCGAGCGCGAAACGCGTAACAGTACGCCGAGCACAACGTCGTCGGCAAGCGTGTTCGCGACTCGACACCCTCTGGTTTCACTGTTCGCAACCCTTGCCGTTCTCGGCATCGCCGCCATCCCGTTGCTCGACATGCGCCTCGGCCTGCCCGATGGCTCGTCCGAGCCAACCGATTCGACCGGGTACAAGTCGTACCACTTGACGCAAGATGCTTTCGGCGAAGGAGTGAATGCAACCCTGCTCGTCGTTGCGACATCCCCCGTCCCCATCACCAAAGACAACGAACTGGCTTACCAGGCGGGTGCGACGAAACTCATCATGGGCGTCGATAACGTCGAATCCACCGTGCCGGGGGGATTCTCGGACGACCGCACCATTGCCATTTTCCGCGTGATTCCAGCGGGCGGCCCGAATGACGCGTCGACGCAGGATGTCGTTCATGACATCCGAGCGCTGGATGCAGATTTCCGTGAGACGCTCGATTCTTCGGTCAATGTGACAGGGATGGCCCCCATCAATATTGACGTATCCGAAAAACTCAGCCAGGCCTTGCCGATTTACCTCGGCACGGTAATCGGGCTCTCTTTGCTCATCCTGATGCTCGTGTTCCGTTCCGTCTGGCTACCTCTGATTGCGAGTGCCGGCTTCCTGTTCACTGTTTTCGCAACTCTGGGTGCGGTGACCGCGGTATTCCAATGGGGATGGCTCGGGTGGATTTTTGACATTCACGACCCAGCACCAATCCTCAGTTTCCTTCCCACGATGCTCATCGGAATTCTGTTCGGTCTCGCAATGGACTATCAATTGTTCTTGGCCTCTGGAATGCGTGAAGCGTTTATACACGGTAAGTCAGCAACGGACTCCATCAACTACGGATTGCGGCTCAGCCGCAGCGTCGTGACGGCCGCCGCCATCATCATGATCTCGGTGTTTGGCGGTTTCGTTTTTAGCCACACAACCATGATCCGGCCGGTCGGTTTCGGACTCGCCGTCGGCGTGCTCGTCGACGCTTTTCTCGTGCGGCTCGTCCTCGTGCCAGCTGCACTCAAATTGCTCGGTCCGGCCGCATGGTGGTTGCCCAAATGGATTGACCGCATGTTGCCAGATGTCGATGTCGAAGGCGCGAAACTCGAACGATCTATCGCGCACCACTAAACGGCGAGCGTCGTCGTCGTTCTATTTTTTTCGAGTGAAAAGTCTCACGACAAGGAGCAGCGCCCCTGCGCCAATCAGCCACGGAATCGCGCCAACTGCGCTGTAGGCGATTCCGATGGGTGCCAACGGCGACATCGACCAGACAATAAACGCGACGAGCGCAATCAACCCAAGTACGGCGATTCCGCAGCCAACGCCTTTGACGGCCGCATTCTTGACAATGGGGTGCGTTTCTTCAACTCTCGATCTATCGTCGTTCGCCTTGTTCGTCATGAGCGCCGCCTCAATTCCGCTCGATTGCGCGAAGGACGATTTCTGAAACCTTTTTCTCAACCGAGCCCGACCAATCTAGGACGGCAAAGGATGTCGGCCACATGTCGCCGTCATCTAAATGGGCGGAGTCTTGGAATCCGAGAGTCGAATATCGGGACTTGAACTTGGCGGCGTCCTGGAAAAACAACACCACTTTTCCGTCCAGGAAATACGCTTGCATTCCGTACCAGGTCTTGACTTCCAACCCCGGTGCAATGGTCGTCACGAGACGGTGGACGCTCTCTGCGATTTTTCGATCCGCCGGTGCCATGGCCGCAATTTTTTCGAGCACCGCCGTGAGCCCGTCCACTTTTTTTCCCTTGACTTCGGCGGCACGGTCCTTCATCGCCGCACGTTCTTCGGCGGTCCACTTATCCGACATATGCCACTCCTTTTTCGATCATCGCCGCATACAAGGCGTCAGTGCGCAGTAACCGCCCTGCTGCGTTGTAATGCAGTCCAGAGGTACACAGAATTGAGGGGTCGTCATAGTTGGTTTCGAGAATAGTTGATACCTGGATTCCATCTGATTCGGGATGTGCGCCAATCCAGGCGTCAATCCTCGCCTGCAAACGCTCTAGGTATTCACCGCTGGCTGCCGGGTCCGCGGGCTCGACCATGTATCGCGACGGAATGGTGACCACTATGGATGCGTGAGGGAACCTTGAATGAACAAGCGGTAACCAGGATTCCAGTAGTGAGTCAATCTCGCGATCGGTCGCCCATTCCGTTGCTACCGGGCGCAGATTCGGTTCGCATAAATCCGTAGCGTCGTGTATCAAGTCCCCGTAATCGGAAATCATGGTTGGGAAAATTTTTGCGGGTGGTTCACTGAAAAGACCCCATAAGGATTGGGAAGGAAGCCAAAATGGTGCCGCTTTCATCCCGTCAAAGCCCAGCTCTTGCTCGGCGGGGCGGTCGCGCCGAGGTGCGTGCCATTGCCGCGAACTCGAAACAACCACTGTCGAAATCTTTTCCCCATCGACCGAATTGACGAAATCGTCGAGAAAAGCAGTCATATTTTCCTGAGTGAAACCTTCTTTGGGCAGCGCCGCGTTGAACCATGTTTCACCAGTAAGTTCCGACAACCGTTCGGCTGAGAGGCTGTACACCGCGTTGGATCCGCCAACAATCACACTCTCGACCGAACCAAGATCCTGCATACGGGTCACTTTTTGGTCGTGTACCGACCCCGAGAACATCGTCGCGGGCACAAGAAATCCGCTCACGGTAACCCACGTGACGTATCCCGCCACGAATAGGGCGACGAGCCAGACGTATTTATCTTTGACCATACGCAGCAATGACGTCTCCAATCCGGCCGGTGGTAAACATGATGATTCCTATCATGAGGACGACCTGGGTGAAGCGCACCCGAAGGAACTTGTAATTCCGCCCGCGCACCAACGGCATCCGACTACATGCGTATTCAACAAAAACGAGGGCAATAGACAACGCAAGAGCAATGAGCGTCTCGGTCGACCAATCGAGCACGGTATGTGCCGCGACGGTCGCGTCCGTGCGGGTCGGAATGTGATTCACAATGGCGACCAAGCTGTCGAAACTGGGGGTACCAAAAATCATGCGGGCGATGACTACGGTCGGGGGGAATATGACAAACGCCCAAATGGTGTGCTTCCGCTTGAGGAGAGCTATTGACGCGACGAAAACAGCGCCGTGAAGACATCCCCAAATCGCAAAGTTGAGCGTCATCCCATGCCATGAAGCTGACGCGAGGTACGTCACCATAACCGCGGCGTAGGTTCCCCACCGGGCGCGAACTGGTTTGTAGAACAGTTCCTTCAGCAGTGAGCTTAGGGACAGGTGCCACCCTTTCCAGAAGTCGAGGATGTTCGACGCCGAAAAAGGTTGCTTGAAGTTGAGGGGTACCCGCATCCCGATGATTCCCGCAACCGCATACACAATGAGCGAAAGACCAGCGAAGTTGACATAAATGAATAGCTCAAAAACGAAACCGAACACGAGTCCGGATACGAGATTGAGTTGTTCCTTGATGGCGAGGGCCGGCCCAAGACCCAGCCCCAGCACGATGAAAAAGAACACGCCGACGACGAGGAATGGGAAAAAGTAATTGAGTCGACCGCGAAGCGACCAGTGTCGCATCGATGCGACTGAGATCACCAATGGCCCGGTCGCTAACATCAGCGGGTTAGCGATATCAAAGGTGCGAACAAACGACGCAGAACGACCCTCCATGAGGACCAGGTATGCCAGCGACGCCGAGTAGAACGAGTACCCGTAAAGGAACGGGTTGGGCGACGACACCGCGAGGCCGTTCATAACGCTCATGAAACCCGTTGCCGTCAGCGCAGCAACGGAAAAGAAAATCAGATAAGCGAAGGCGCGTGTTGCGAGAGGAGGCAAAATCCCCGATCGAACCAGCCCGATTACCATGACGCTCGCGAGCGCTGGCATCGCGACGTGGACGACATCAATCCACAGCGTCGACGTGCTCCGATTTGATAATGCTGACGCGGTTGCCATGGCAAATCCCGCGAAAACAACCAGAGCAAACTGGTTCGCAAAACCAAGACGAGGCACGCCGCGATCCACGAGTGACTTATCCAAGCGCGTCTATCTCAGCGATAAGGTCTACGACCTTGGCGCGAATCTCGTCGCGAATTGGTCGAACGCCATCGATGCCCTGTCCGGCCGGGTCATCCAGCGGCCAATCGAGGTACGTCTTGCCTGGGAAAAACGGACAGGTGTCCCCGCATCCCATCGTGATGACGTAATCAGAGTCTTTAACTGCTTCGGTCGTCAGGACCTTGGGTGCATTGTTCGCGATGTCGATACCATCTTCGGCCATCGCCGCAATCGCCGAGGGATTAATCTCATCTTTCGGCTCTGTCCCTGCGGACAACACCATGACACGGTCCCCCGCGAGAGCCTGCAGGTAACCCGCTGCCATCTGGGAACGGCCAGCGTTGTGAACGCACACGAACAACACGGTGGTTTTCACGGGGCTAGAGACCTTTCGATTTGCGCAGATGTCCTACGAGCGCATTCGCGTGACCGTGCCCGATACCGTGCTCCGACTTGAGCCACTCAACCTGCTCCATGTGCTTTGTGTCAAGGCTACCCTCAAGCAGTTCAAACCAATAGGTAACCGGCTTTCCGTACTTCTTCTCAATTGACGGGAAGTACGAGGCGGGTCCCTGAACTTTGTCGGTCACGAACCAAATATAACCGAGTCGATTGGTGAGTGTGAATAGGCTTGAGAGGCTCCTAAGCGAAAGGTTCCACATGACAACGGCACGCGACATACGTTTTTCGCCTCGACAGCTCTTTCGATTCTTCGCATTCAGTGAAGCGGTTACGTGGACGCTCTTGCTGGGCGGTCTTGGGGTTCGGGCAGCGTTCGGCGTCGTTCCTTATGCGACGATTCCTTTCGAAATTCGAGCCGAAAAAGCTGGTCAACTTGCTGGTGCTTGGCGTCGTATAGCCACGAGCGACCCGCGCGACACACACTGGTTCGATCGGCTTTACCGATGGTTCCTCAATCGCCCAGTGTTTTTCGCACTCGTATTGCTCGCGATGATTGTCGCAATCTTTGCGACGTTGATGAGCATTGGACCACCCGGTGGGTGGCCGGCCAACGAGGACTAAGCGACGCCACCGACGACGCTGAATACCCCGGTAACAACATCACCCGTTCGCGCCAGGGCGACAACGACCGACCCGTAGCCGCCTCGCCATTCGCTGTGCCGTCGAGAGTGCTCATCCTCGGGAACGGTGGTGATGACTAGGTAACCCGACTCGGTCACGGTGCCCGTCACGGGGATTCCGTTCACGGTCACCGACACCTCGGCGGCATCCGTGCGAATCTCGACGTGAATCGGAATCGCCCCGTTTGTGACCAATCCCGCCGTGGCGACGATCTTTACGGACGGTTGCGTCGACGCGTCGCCGGTCCGAGATACCCACACGTTCGCCGCCATTTCTGGGGTGCGTGGTGGCTCGAGCCGCCCGATGTGCGCCCCGTCGAACGCGGCGGCAAAGGACAAAAGATTGATGTCGTCGTAACCGCGACCCGCGAACGTAAGCCCCACCGGCATGCCGATGTCTTTCATGTTGCCCATGGGAACCGTCACGGTCGGAATCCCGAGGTGCCGAATCACGACGTTGCCGTTCGCGACCCACGTTCCGTTCCGCCAACCGAGTGCGGCCGAAGCGGGGTTCACGTCCATGTCCACCGGGCCGACATCCGCGACCGCGGGAAAGACAACGGCGTCGAGTCGGTTGTCGTCCATCCATTGCTCAAGGTCGATTCGACGAACCTTTTCGAGACCTCGAAGTCCCTCGGCGATGCTCGGAATGGATTCGAGCGCGGGAATTCCGTCGCGCCGCGCGTCACGAATATAACTATCAAGCGTGACGTCCTCGGGCGAAAACCGCGACTGGTGAATCCCGTATTGGTCCTCCAACGCACCACTGGGTTGCGGAAAAATCTTGTCCTCGTCGACATCGACGAGTGCGTGAAGTTTTGGGTCACCGTTTGCGGCCAGAAATTCATTCCAGCCCCACATGCTGAGTTCGTGAAGTTCGCGATCGGCATAATCCGCCGGTAGAAGTCCACGCGCGACAAGATTGTGGGGCTCGCCTTGCTTCTCTTCATACCTAGTGACGACCGGGAAGTCAGTTTCCACCACTTCGGCGCCGAGTCGCTCAAGCGTGAGTTTCGCGTCCCCCCAACGTTCGACCACCGACTCGCGTGTTTCGATCGGGTCGGACGTTTCAGAATCAGCGTTAATGTACATCCGCGGGATAGCGATGCGCGTTCCCGTGAGCGGGTTCCCGCCCGCGAGCGCCGCATACGATTCAGGGCGCAGCTCGGATGACGCCGGTGTTGAAATCCAAGGCTGCACCCGCCAAAAGTCCCCGCGCGTGACGGCGTCATCCGCGACGATGACATCGAGCAACGCGAGCATGTCCTCCATCGTGCGCGTGTGAGGAACCACGACGTCCATGGTGGGGACAAGTGGCCAATTGCCCCTCGTCGAGATCACGCCGCGGGACGGTGTGTACGCACAGAGCGCGTTGTTTGATGCGGGTGCCCGACCAGACGACCACGTTTCTTCGCCCAGTCCGAACGCGGCGAAACTCGCGGCCGTGGCCGTTCCCGACCCGTTCGACGATCCCGACCCGAAGGCCGCAGTCAGAAATTCGGGGTTGTATGGGCTTTCCGCGCGCCCGTATACGCCGCGTTGCATCCCACCGTTGGCCATCGGCGGCATGTTCGTGAGACCGATGAGCACAGCGCCTGCTTTTCTCAATTGAGAAATGGTGAAGGCGTCGTGCTGAGCCACCAGGTCCGCGAACGCGGGCGAACCCGACGCGACGGTCAACCCTTTCGCTTGATATGAATCCTTCGCAGTGTAGGGAATCCCGTCGAGACGACTGAGAACCTCGCCCCGCGCTCGGCGCTCATCCGATGCCCGCGCGTCTGCGAACATTTCTGGATTCAGAACCGGGACTGCGTTCAGAGTGATTCCGTGGCGGTCGTAGAACCCAATTCGATTGAGATACGCCGCGACGAGTTCAACGCTCGACACCGCTCCTGCGTCTAATGCAGCGCGGATTTCAGCGATACTTTTCTCGACGACCGGGAAATCGGAACTCATGTCGTGATTCTGCCAGAAACCACCGGGCTCAGGTATTCGATTGCGAGGAAGTGGCTC
>Ga0114979_10002354_pt1 | contig 12790 bp, 12 predicted proteins | sample S_140625_EF_Meta_FD_87315 | JGI IMG/M metagenome (GOLD analysis project Ga0114979, IMG submission 87315) | Freshwater microbial communities from Lake Simoncouche, Canada to study carbon cycling - S_140625_EF_MetaG | ecosystem: Environmental > Aquatic > Freshwater > Lake | place: Lake... | reverse complement strand
TTATTATAAAATTTTTTATATTATCCTTAAATTAATATTTTTGAAAATAATATTTTCTATCAGCATTTGTTTTTTTTTTTATATTCTTATAATTTTTTATAATCTTAATTAAAATTCTTAATAACTGATATTGATTTCTATACATAAAAGGCGGGGTTCCGATCGTTTCAATTCCTTCTATTCCTACTTTTGAAGAAACTACAATAGCGCCCAAGCACAGCGACTCTAATATTTTGACTCTAGTTCCGGATCCAAATTTTATAGGTAGGCACATACAGACAGAATTGTATATTAAACTATATAAAGTATTTTTGCTTACAATATTCTTATTTTCCAACCATTTATAGTTTGAACCAAAATAACCGCCACCTGTGATTACCAATTTTAAATTTGGAAATTTTTTAACCATTTTTGGCATTATATTTCTATTTAAATAATTAATTTCTTTTTTATTGGTTTTATAAAGATAATAACCACTATAAATTATTTAAATATTTTTCAACAATTTTTTTTTTTTAAGTTTATTTTTAAAATTTACTGAATTAGGAAAAATAATCGATTTTATATTATATAAATTTTTAATCTCTTTTTTTTCTTTAATAGACACAGAAGTTACAATGTCACAAATATTAAATAATATTTTTTCTAAAAAAAAAGTTATTCTGCAAATTAAGAAATTAGAAAATTTTTTTCTTACCTCAAATTCAATTGAGTGAGAAAAGTAATAAAGTTTTGTTTTTGGCAAAAGCATTTTCAGAGCAACAGCAGTGAAAAGGCTGTAAAAAACCCAGCTAGCTCCTTCAATAGCTAAGGAAGTTTTTTTTGAGTTTTTTAAATAGTTAAATATTTTAAAAATTTGGATCGGTAACGACAAAATTTTAAATATGGGTGAGTTTTTTAAAATTACAACAGTCTTAATATGTTTGATTTTACATTCATATGGTGACAATTGAAATAGTTTCTTTTCTCCTGGCCAATTCTCAAACCTTCCATTTATTATCTCTGATGATCCAGTGACATTCGGGTAAACCGGAAAAAAGCAAACAAATGCTGTTTTAGAAGGCATAATTTTAATTGTAGTATTTTTAAATAAAATAATACAGTATTTAATTCTCTTGCTAAATACTACTTTAGAAAGTTTTTTAAATTCTCATACGCTACCTGATAAATTTTTTCTGCACCCAGTTTATTTGGATGATAATTTTTTGGCAGTATATATTTTTGTAAATTGTCATGAACATCTTTCATGTAATGACTGTCAACGTTGTTAAAATATTTTACATTTATTTTTTTAAAAAAATCGTCAGATTCAAATAGAAATTTTATTGTAGGATTATTATGAAAACTTGTTTTTTTATAATTAACCCACCCAGAATAAATTATATACAGTTCAGCGCCGCATTTCTTTGCATTTTCTTTTAATTCTAAAAATATTAATTTGGATAGCTGTATTGTTTCTTCTACTTCATAATTGTTTTTAAAATTTGAGTAAGGATACAATACCAATTCTTTTTGTTCTTTGAATTTAATAAAACGAGAAAAATTTAAAATTGCCCTTGATGACATGTAAAACAAATGACTATTAGTAAGCAAAAAATTTATTATTGGCTTATTTTGATATTTTGTATACCAGGCGTCGAACTTTGGTTCGCTACCTCTTTCTAACTTATTATTTTTCAATAAATATTGACTAGATGATCTTACTCTGCCAATGTCGTCGGTATTAAAAAAAATTATTATTTTTTTAGGCTTAAATTCATTACAATAATCTTCAACATATCGAGAATAATTTGAAAGTCCCCAGCCAGGTACTGCAGAGTTTATAAAAAAATAATCGTTAAACGTATTTTGCAATTTGTAAACATATGTATCATGGGTTGGAATTTTTTCTCCAAACGTAAAGGAATCGCCTAAAACCATTATTTTTTTTCTTCCATCTATTTTGCCTGCGGTGATTCGATTTCTAAAATTACCACTTTCGTAAAGAATTTTTTTATTTCCAAAATAATCTATGTACTTGTAATTTTTTTTTAAAACCCACAAGTTAGATTTGTTATTTTGCTCCTGATAATAACCATTTACATTCTGCGGAAAATAAATTTTTATAAAAATTTCAAGCATAAAAAGAGTTATGACTGAAGAGATAATAACGATAAAAATATTGATAATTTTCATTTATGTAGATTTTTTTTCATGATTGTGAATTTAAACAAAAATAACTTAATCACATTAATAAGAACTTCTGTATTCATTTTACTTTTATTTTCATGTCTTTGTAAAAATTTAATCTGGACTTCTTCTATAGAAAAATCTTCGTTATTATAAATTAAATCTGCAAGTATTTTCCATCCTTTTGCGAATAAAACATTTTTGTATTTATGATATATTTTTTTATTAAACATAAAATAACCACCCATAGGATCCGATACTTTATAACCAAGAAAATAATTAAAAATTTTAGACAAAAAAATAGATCCCATTTTTCTTAAAAATCGAAGCTCCATATCTTTGTCAAAATTTCTAACACCTACTACAAAATCTAAATTTTTTCTAAAATACAAAGTGACTATTTTTGGTAAATATTTAGGATCATGCTGTAAATCAGAATCCATAATAATAATATTTTCGTATTTACTTTTTTGAATTCCTAAAAAACACGATAAAGTTAAATCTTTATTCTTTTTTCTTAAAAAGTATTTAACATTTTTAGAAATGTGCTCTTTAATAATCATTCCTGTTTTATCGGTAGAATTATCATCTACAAAAATTATTTCATACGTATAATTTTTTAAGTTTTTTTTTATTAAGAATATTAACTTTTTGATATTTTCCTCTTCATTAAGCACAGGAAGAACAATTGAAAAATTTTTATTATTATAATTCTTTTCTTTTATCATAATGTTGTTCTTGTAAGTTTACAGTATCTATCTTGTTTAAGATTTTATATATGTATAATATCAAAAATAAAGTTTTTATGTTTTTCTTTTCTAATATCCTTAGGTCTAAATTTTCTTTATGTGTCAAAATAATAATAGTTTTTTTTTTGTTTTCTTTATTTACCTATACTTATTATTTTTCACTAAATAATATAATTAACTTATGGACCTTCTCTGAGATCCAAATTAATTATAGTTTAGGATTTACGAAGAGAGGTCTCCTTGGGAGCATAATGCTTGCTTTAGAAGTTATTGGAATTTCTAAAAATATATTTTTCTCCAGTATCTTTTATTTGATGAGTCTTTGTAATATTTTTCTATTTCTAAATTTAATTAATAGATTTAAAAAAAATAATTTTTTTTTTTTTGTTTTTTTTTCCCTTAATCCTGCTTTATTATTATTTAGTTTCTATGATTTAGGTGGATATGCAAGAACTGAAATATTTGGGATATCCATCTCATTACTACATGCTTTCTTCGCACAAAAATTGTATTACAAAAAAATTGAATATGATAAATACTTAAAATTATCATTTATTATTATTATTCCACTTAGCTTAATAACAATATTAATTCACGAATTAAACATACTATTTTTATCTTTTCATTTTTCAACCATATTACTAATTCTTTATAAAAATCAATTTAACAAAATTACAAATTATAAATATTTAATAATGTTAAATATTTTATTAATACTTTTTATTATTTTTTTATTAATGACAAATCCTTTTACCAAAGAATTTGCGCAAGAATTATATAATAATTTGCAAAATCAAAAAGGAACATCATTTTGGATATGGTCATCTATAGCTGGTACTTTTTCAGAGAAAATTAATTCTGAAATCAATCACATGTTAAATCCAAGTGGGGCAATCTCGCTATATTTTTTTATATTCATATTTTATATTACTCCAATTTTCCTCATACTTATTAATACCAGTGAAAAACATAAATTTTATTTAATTTATATTCTTGTATCAGTATTGCCTTTCGCATTTCTTTTTTTTATTGGGAGAGACTGGGGAAGGTGGATCCACATAATTATATTTGTAATTTTTTTGTGTTTAATTCAATTTCAAGAAAAAAAATTTACAATTCCAAAAAATTGTAAGAACAAAATTCTTACTTATATTTTTTTAATATTTATTGTATTTCAGTTTGGATTTACAAGAATTCCGCATTGCTGCAACCTGGTAAAACTAAATTTAAATATATTTGGGGGTATTGTTCCAAAAATTATAGTTTTTTATAAAATCTCTAATGAAAGTTACCCTCTAGAAAAAAGATTTCAAAAATACTAAGTTGTTATATTTTTAGAATTTTGAATTTAAAATAAGATAACTTAATCACATCTATAAGTACTTCTGCATTCATTTGGCTTTTATTTTCAAAAAATTTTTTGCTTCGATTCAAATAATATATTTAGGAACTAACATGTTAAAAGTAATTTATTTAATAATTAATAATAAACAAGGTTTAATTATAATTGTATATAGTAAAGAAAATTTTTTTTTACGATTTAATACATTTTCTGTCTAGATTAATATTTTATTGCAAATTTATTATTATTTAATTTTTTTGCTATTTCTTCATTTATCCATTTATATGTTTTTTCCAAGCCCAAACTTAAACTAACTTCGCTATCCCAACCTATTGTTTTTCTAACTAAATCATTATTACTTGAACGCCCTCTTACACCTTTTGGCTTGTCTAGCTGATAATTTTTTTCTACTTTATAATTTGCAATTTTTTCAATGATATTTATCATTTGATTAATTGAAACTTGCTCCTCAGAACCAATGTTAAGCACTTCACGACAATCACTTTCGAATATTCTTTTGGTTCCTTTGATGCAATCATCTATGAACATAAAGCTTCTTGTTTGTTCCCCATCTCCCCAAACATCAATTTTTTTTTCTCCGGTGTTTTTGGCAATAATGATTTTTCTACATAGCGCTGCAGGGGCTTTTTCTCTTCCACCATCAAAAGTGCCCATAGGGCCGTAAACATTGTGATATCTTGCTACTCTAGTTTCTAACCCGTAATCTTCATAAAAATGCCTACACATTCTTTCGCTAAATAATTTTTCCCAACCATATCCATCTTCTGGCATTGCGGGATAAGCATCCATCTCTTTTAAACCTTCTATAAAATTATTTTTTTGTTTATCCGCATTATAAACACAAGCACTAGAGGAAAAAAAATACTTCTTTACTTTGTTCGCCAAGCAAGCTCGCAACAGGTTTGTATTGATCAAGACCGAAAGCATGCATTCTGCTTTGTTATTTTCAATAAATCCCATCCCGCCCATATTGCAAGCCATATTATAAATAAAATCAACATTTTCTGTAACCTCTAAACAATTTTCATAATCTTTTAGGTCTAAAGAAAAATTATTGCTTTCTCCAAAGTTCTGAAACCAATTTTCAGTTGGTTTAATATCGACACAGACTACTTCATGTCCTTCATTTATTAAGCTGGAAACTAAATGCCCACCTATAAAACCTCCAGCACCGCAAACTAAGAATTTACTCATAGTTAGATTTATATATAAACAGTATTAAAAAATGAAGAAAAAAATTGCTTTAGTCACAGGAGTAACAGGACAAGATGGATCTTACCTTGCTGAATTTTTATTAAAAAAAGATTATATTGTTTATGGATTAAAGAGAAGGTCATCCTCTTTTAATACACAAAGAATTGATCATCTTTATAAAGATTATCAAGAAAAAAATAATTTTATCCCAGTCTATGGAGATTTAACAGACTCAACAAATATCTTGAGGGTAATAAAAAATAGTCAACCAGATGAAATATATAATTTGGGCGCGCAGTCACATGTGCATACAAGCTTTGAAACACCAGAATATACTGCGAATTCAGACGCGCTAGGAACACTAAGGATATTAGAAGCAATAAAAATTTTAAACTTACAAAAAAAAACAAAATTCTATCAGGCGTCGACATCCGAAATTTTTGGAAATTCAAAAACACCTCAAAATGAAAAAACTAATTTTCAACCAGAAAGTCCTTACGGAACGGCAAAACTATATGCTTATTGGATAGCAGTAAATTATAGAAATGCTTACAATATATTTGCTTGTAACGGTATTTTATTTAATCACGAAAGTCCAAGAAGAGGAGAAACTTTTGTAACAAGGAAAATAACAAGAGGGGTCGCTGAAATTTTTTTAGGAAAAAGAAAAAAACTTTATTTAGGTAATTTAAATGCAAAAAGAGATTGGGGCTACGCACCGGAATATGTAGAAAGTATGTGGAAAATGCTACAATACAAAAAACCAGACGACTATGTAATAGCGACAGGAAAAAGCACGTCTGTAAAATCTTTTGTTGAAAAGTCATTTAAAATTGTAAATATAAAAGTTGGGTGGAGGGGCACTGGCATAAACGAAATTGGTTATGACCTAAAAACAAAAAAAATATTAATAGAAATTGATAAGAATTATTTTAGGCCAAATGAGGTTCATTCTCTAAGGGGTGACTATTCAAAAGCAAAAAAGATACTAGGTTGGAAGCCAAAAATTAATTTAGATCAAATGATTAAAGAAATGGTGCACTCTGATATCAAAAAAATTAAAAAAAACTAATTTTTTATTAGCTAAATTAAAAATTGTATAGAAAAATCATATTAGAAAAAAAAGGGGGGGATGAATTGCAGAAAAAAATTACCTTTGATCTTCTAATTCTATTTACAATAACTTTTTTGTACTTCAAACTTTTCTTTTTTTTTGAGCATCTTCCTCAACATGACGAAATTCATAATATAGATAGGTACCTATTGTGGAAAAATTTTTTAAGAAAGGATGTACCAAATCACACCCTGTTAAATTTTTTTGGAACAATAATTCATAGTTTTATTGGATTCAAATTTGAAGCTTTAAGATTAATAAGCTTTTTTAGTTTCATCGGAATTTTATTAATTTTTAGAAAATTATTTAAAAGCAATTTTTTTTTGCTTATTTTTTTATTAATTTTAACTTATAGCGATGTTCTTTTTAATAATATTTATTTATATCGAGGGTATACACTTAATGCATTTGTAACAATAATTATTTTTATTTCTTTATTTAACTATTTTAGATTTAAAAAAATTAAATATCTAAATCTATCCTTTTTTTTTCTTTCTTTACTTTTTGTTCATAGTCTTTATTCGTTATATCTGGGATTGGCAATTATAATCTATTTATTTATTAAAATAATTAAAAATCAGGAATTTGAAAAAATAAGAAATATTATAATATTTTTTCTTTTTCCTTGCGGTAGTATTTTGTTGCTATCTTTTATAGTTACTGGTTTTGCTGAAAAATTTCCCAATAATTTAAATTTAAATTTTATATTTAACAATTTGCACGATGTAATTACATCTTCTATTATGCCAGGATTTAAATCAGCGATGTTTCCGGAGGCTCTTAATAACACTAGGTTAGATGCTTTAACGCTCCTAAAGAAGGCAACAATTACTATGCTTAATGGTGAAGATTCGATGTTTGGAAAACAATGGGGCCTATTAATAATATTTTTTACCACAATCATAACTTTATTTATTTCTTTTTGGCGCAATAAAATTAATGATTTTGATTATATTATAATATTATTTTTTATAATTTTTTTTGCCATTGGAAAAGTGCCACCAGTAAGAGTGCATGTAGCTCACGTATATTTCTTGGTTTTTTACATTATTATGAAATTAAGCGAATATCAGTTAGTAAAAAATTTTGAATTAAAGTCTAATAAAAAAACTACATTTATGATTATTGTGGCAATTATTTTTACACTTAATAACGCAGAACCAAATACAAAATATAATCTACAGCTTAATAAAGAAATAAAAAAAATAAATTTGATAAAAAAAAATTGCGAAAATGCAAACATTTTTTTAACACAATATGAAATTTGGATTTTAATAAATTTTTATCCAAATGATTGCAAATATTATTATGATTACGAAAATAAAATAAATATTCTCTACAAATAGTTCTGTTTTCTAAAATTAATTTTTAAATAAATAACAAAAATCATAACAATAGACCTGATTATATGAGAAATATTCATTTTAGAATGGCCATATTCTCTTCCATAAACATTCATACTAAATTGTTTAATTTTATAATTTTTTTTATTTAAGATCGCCATCGACGTAAAAAAAAAATCATAGTCATTTCCCTTACAAAAATTGATAAAATCTTTATTGATAGTTTTTAAATTATAACATCGAAATGAATTCGTAGAATCAAATTCATGCTTAAATAGCACTTTTGTGAAAAAATGTGCAGAACGACTTAGGAAAACTCTAAATAAGGACCAGTTTTTTGCAGAATTTTTTTTTAAGTATCTTGATCCCACAACAAGATCTTTCTTATTCATTTTATTTAAAATAACAGGAATATATTTTGGATCGTGAGCCAAGTCAGAGTCCATAGTTAACGCAAATTGATAATTATTTTTAAATCCATAATTTAATCCAAATTTATGAGCATTACCAATCCCAAGTCTTTTTTTTCTTTCTTTAACAATTATATTTATATTTTTGTGATTCAGTTTTTTTTTAAGACTATTTACAACTGTTACTGTTTGATCAGCGGATCCATCATCAATAATAATAACATCAAAAGGAATTTTTAAGACCGTAAATTTATTAAGAATTTTTTTTATATTATTTTCTTCATTAAGTGTTGGTAATATGATCAAAACATCTTTTTTTTTCATACCCCAGCAAAACTAGCTAAAATATCATCCAGTTTATAAAGTGGCCGCCAATTACACTCTTTGGATATTTTTTTATTATTACCTTTTAAGATGGTTTTATTTTTGTTAATATTTTTTTTTAAACTTATTATATTTCTTTTTTTTAAATTCAGAATTTTTTCTAGGTTTCTAATTATTTCCCTAACAGTTACTAGGCTGTTTTTAGAAATAATAAAATTATCTGTTTTTTTTAAATTAATTATTTTAAACATAGCACTAACAACATCTATTACCGACGTTATGTCAATTTTTGCATTAGCATTATTGACAACTATTTTCGTATTATTGCTACGCAATTGAGTTAAAATTTTATTTATTAAAAAGTGTTTTTTAGAAATTTTAGAGACATGTGAATACAGAATGCCCGTTGAACAGAAAACTCTTTTTTCTGTTCTATAGTAGTCGCATACATTTTTCCCTAAAAATTTTGATAATGCATAGTTAGTATTAAACTTTGGGATAGTTAATTCATTTTGTGAAGTAGTATTGGTATTATTGTAAATTTGAGATGAGCAGGCGTAAAACAATTTCATTTTTCTATTTTTTGTAGCAATGTACTCTAAAAAATTGACCAAGCTTGTTACGTTAGTTGACAAATTTTTATAATGTAACTCACTACTCTCTTCGGCAATGCTTGGTATATTGTGTGATGCTAGAAAAAAAATTTTCAAATTTTTAAATTTAGATAATAACCGGTGCACTGAATTAGTATTTGAAATATCCAAATTATGCCTAAAAATATTTTTATTTTTTTTTACTTTTAGATTATTTCCAACAAGGTGCACTTTTTTATTTTTTTTTAAAAGAAATTCCGTTAAAAAAATACCATCCTGGCCACCAGCACCAATAATTAAATAATTTTCACCCATATAATATCTTCGAGTTAACCAATTATTTTTATACACGGTAAAGGAAAGATAATTTTTCCTCCTTTTTTCAAAAAAGATTTTTCCCTATGCAAAATCTCTTTCTTGAAATGCCAGGGCATTACCAGGTAATAATCTGGGTTCTTTTCCCTAGATTGTTTTTCTGATATTATTGGTATTGATGTTCCCGGTGTAAACCTACCAAACTTGTCTTTATTTCTTTCTGCGGCAAATGGGATCATTTCTTTTGTCAGTTTGCAAAATTGCAAAATTACATTTCCTTTTGTTGAGGCCCCATATACATGAATTATTTTTTTTTGTTTATTTATTTTTTTTACAAGGTCCACTAATTTTGCTCTTGATTCATATATTGATTTTTTAAAATTATTTATAATTTTACTAAAATTAATAAATATTCTATTTTCTATTTTTATAATTTTTTCTATATTTTTTTTATTTATTTTAAATGCAGACGACTTATGTGAAATAAAAAATCTAACACTTCCACCATTCATATGATTAAAAGTAACATTAAAAACATGCATATCAAATTTACTCAAAATATTTTTAATTTGTCTATGCATAAAATATGTTAAATGCTCGTGGCAAATACTGTCATATGCATTATTTTTAATTAATAGTGGAAAGTAGGACTGTTCTAGTATCCAAACTCCATCCTTATCTAATATTACTTTTATGTCTGAAATAAAATTTACAGGATCTTGTATATCGTAAAAAACAGCAATCGAAGTTATGACTTTGGCTTTTTTTAAATTAGTAATTTTATTGTAACTATCTTTATTAAAAAAACCAGGAAATTTCAAAAAATTTTTTGGATATAAATTTAAAAATTTTTTGATAGTTGGGTCTATTCCGAATCTTATAATTTTTTTATTTTTGTATTTTTTTAATAACGTTCCATCATTACTTGCTATGTCGAGAACTATATCATTTTTTGTGAAATTTATTATTTTTTCAACGTCCTGCGTTATAGATTCTAAGTGTCTATTCATTGATTGATTAATTCCCGACTTATAACCATAATCTTTATTATAAAGTTTGTTTAGATCGTAGTTGTGAAGTAACTGAAAAAGTTTACATTTTTGACAAATCATTAATTTCATTGGAATTTTCTCTTTATTTGTCTTTCTTGTTGGGAATTCAGTAGTTAAATGCATATCTCCAAAATCGAAAAATAAATTTAATTTTATAGAGCCACAACACCTACATTTATTAATTTTTTTAATTTTCATATGTTTTGTTTTTAACTTTATCATTATATAGTAATTTTTATGACAGCAAAAATATTACTACCAACTTGCAATCTAGAGACAATAAGAGATGGACGCGGGGGTATTTTTACTTGGTTACCTGAAGAACCAATTTTAGAATTTAATATGCTTTATTTTCGACCTGGCAAAACAAGAGGTTTTCATTATCACCCTCATTTTAAAGAATATCTATTAGTTGTTGATGGAAGCGGAACACTGGTAACAAGAACTGATGCCAAAGATCCTAGAACAGAGAGTTTTGTGCATTTGAATAAAGGGACGTGCACAAAAACTGAAAAAAATATCTATCATACAGTTTATGCAATAACAGAAATGACTATCGTAGCTATGCTTACTAAGAGATGGGATGATTGCGACCCACCGATAGTTAGAGTAGATGACTAAAATTGTAGGCGTGATTGGTTCCAAAGGATTTGTAGGCAGTTCTGTATATAAGCATATAAAGTTAAAAAAAATTTCAATAAATCGCAATAACTACTTAAATCTTCAAAAAAAAAAATTTGATATAGTAATTAATTGTGCAATGCCTTCCAAAAGATTTTGGGCAAAACAAAATCCTACACTAGATTTCAAAGAAACGGTTTTAAAAACTAAATACTTTATTGAAAACTATAATTATAAAAAGTTTATACACATCAGCTCAATTTCAGCAAGATGTGAAAGAAATACTATTTATGGAAAAAATAAAAGAGTCAGTGAATTTTTTGTAAAAAAAATTAAAAATTATTTAATTATTAGACTTGGTCCAATGTTTGGGAAAAAATTAACTAAGGGAGTGTTGGTAGATATAATGAATGACAAAACTGTTTATATAAATAAAAATAGCAATTACTCCTTTACATCGGTTGACTGGGTTGGAAAATGGGTTGCAAATAATTTATATGTTAAAAATAAAACCATTGAGATTGGAGCAAAAAATTATATAAAATTAGAAAACTTAGCAAAAAAAATTAACTCTAAAAGTAATTTTATCGGCAGAACTGACCATCAAATTATAAAGTCTAATATTAATTATAACAGTGATTCCTTTGGTGTTTATGATTACCTTGAAAAAATAAAATGAAAGAAAAATTTAGAGATTATACAATTTTATCATTCATATTTATTTTAATTGTTTCAATTTACTACAAAATTGACTATGGAATTTCTCTTGAATATAATTTTTTTCCTTGGGATGGTTTTGCCTATCATAAAATTGCAGAAGTTTTTAATCTAAAAACTTTTAATACAAATTCTAATTTTATTTCGCCAAATGGAACTAATCCTTTTGGGGAGAGAATATTATTTCCAATTTTTTATAAAATTTTTTCAATTATTACTGAAAAAAATCTTATAATATCAGCACTTTCTATCAATCTGCTTGGCTCATACATTTCTTTTGTCTGTTTTTTTATTTTGGCAAAATATTTTAAAATTACATCAATTCAAATTTTTTTAGCGTCGATTGCATTTATGCTTTTTTGGGGCGGGCCATTAAGACAATCTATTTCGAACCCTAGCATGTCTTTTCCATTCGAGGCTGGTCTAATTTCAATTGTTTGTCTTAGCTTATTTTTATTGGAAAAAAACAGTTACAAAAATATTTATTTGTACATTTTTAATATTTTAATTATTTGCTTAGCTACTTTTCAAAGAGGGATTGTAATTGTTATAATTTCAGCAATTCCAATTATAGTTAGTTTTTTTCCTTTATCAAAAAAATTTACCTTTAATATTGTTATAAAAAATTATAAAAAAATTATTTGCTTAATTTTTTCAATAGTTTCTTTAATAATTTTAAAAAAAATAACAACCACTCCTACTGATTACTTGTTGTTTAAAAGTGTCTTTAAATATAGTTATTTTAACTTAAATATAATTAATTTTTTATATACTTTTTTTGTTTATTTGGGACCCTTTTTTTTACTAACATTGGTTTATTTTTTCC
>Ga0114979_10002352_pt1 | contig 12793 bp, 16 predicted proteins | sample S_140625_EF_Meta_FD_87315 | JGI IMG/M metagenome (GOLD analysis project Ga0114979, IMG submission 87315) | Freshwater microbial communities from Lake Simoncouche, Canada to study carbon cycling - S_140625_EF_MetaG | ecosystem: Environmental > Aquatic > Freshwater > Lake | place: Lake... | reverse complement strand
GATCCTCGACAATATTTACTTCAGACAATCAGGCTCTGCGCAGATGGAAAATCAACTCTCACACCGCTGGAATTTGCAAAATCTATCCGTCAATAGCCTGTTTAAAATGCGGGTTACACTTAAATGGATACAAACTCTGTTCCAAAAACCAATCGATATGACCCCTATTCATATTAATACAGCCTGAGCCTTTTGAAGCTACCAGAAGGGGACATATTTGAGGAGCCCTGGCTTTATTTTAGCGGCTGCGAGCCAATGATTAAATTATGCGGCTTTCTGATCATGGCACTGGGGAACAAGAATTTGTTTGGGCTTAGGCGGCTCAATTCAAATTGAGCTAATCACCACAAAAGGCGCAGGTCCCATTAAATCATGCATCAGCCAATAAGATTTGTTTTGTGATCGTGTAGAAAATAAATTCCGGTACAATATTAGCAACCTTTCGCTTCGTGCAGTTTTAAACTTAACTCAGGAGAGATCATGAAAAAAGTTATTACAATTTTAAGTCTCGTGTGCATTTCATTGACAGTTTTCGCGGGTCAACAGGTACAGACCAAGAAAATTACTGGCGTAAACGCGTTAGCATTGTATTCATCAATCGGTGGTCCAGACGTAAGTGTTCCGGGTGTTATTGGATTAGCAGAGGCTGGTCGTATAGAATGCGCTACTGAACAAGTTGGCAGCCAGGCATATCATTTTTGTAGTGTTGATCAGGGGAAAGAGGATTTAGGCCAAGTTTTTGGCGAAAATGGTATAAATTTATCAGCCGCACTTTTAGGTGCTAAAGTTCCGCTCAAAGTTAACTCTGTTAAATGTGAGCGTCAGATTAGCGAGATTCAGAACAATGTTGATCTTAGCTACGAAAAAGTTGAATCAACCGAATGCATTATTAAGTACTAAAACCCCTTCTTACCAATGCAAACGGCGCTCGGCTTTGCAAGCGCTGTTGAACTAATTATTTTTAAGAATTCAACATGAACAAAAAGCGCATCTAAATTTACAAAGCCGTTCAAACTAGGGGTTGAATAGCGATTTTAATTTTCAAGGCGCTTGCAAACAAGCTGAGACGCGCTAAAACCGTTGTTATAAAATCCCACAAAGTAAACCGCGCCGATTGGATTATAGTTAATCTCTTCAAGCTGAATGAATGCATTCCCATTTCCGAGTTTAATAAAATGACTCACTCCAACTATGACTCGCGTGTTAATGCCACTGATTTTATCGGTAGCTAACTTATGCCAGTGGCCACGAGTCATAAATCCGTGAGTTACTTGTACGGGGTATTCCCGTGTGTTCATAAGCGAACGGTCGGGCAGGTTAATCTCAGATTCAATCGTAATATCAAATGCCGATTCCTTCTGTTTGCAAACTATTTTAGTTCTGGCTTCCGCACTTAGCGCTAAAGCCGATACGACTGTAGCTACTAAGATATTAAGCATATTGTTTTTCATTAAAATCTCCTCTGTAATGCCATGTTTTGGGCTGTTTTAATCATTTGCCTCATTTGACAAATATTTTTGTGAGTCTGTTGGTTATCCCGTCTGCTTTTTAGTTAAACCATATGACTTATTGCGCTTAAATTGACATTGAATCTTGAGACTATCGTCACTTAGATCCTGAGCTGATAAAATAGTCGTAACATGCATTGTTAACAGTTTTGTTTTCATATTTTCTCCAAGCTATATTTTCCTCTTTAAAAAATTGAACTTCAATTTCCGTAAATGGTGCATCCCTATCTGGCTTAAGGATTTCCCCAACTAAAATTGCACTGCATTTCTATCGCCGGTGGGTAGTCGGCAATCAAGAGTCCTTTTACTGGGTTAAGGAGAGCATTTTCTTTACTTTCTTTCATAAAGTTCAGTTGAATATAACTAATGAAGAAAGGGTTCTGATAATAAAGCTCGGTGTCGATTTCAGATCCTTGTACTTTGGTGTTTACATTAAACAACCCAATCCGAGCTCCGTTATTGATTCTAAGACTAATCGTAGGGCCACTGATATTTCTAAAATCCATATTGGCAGGCAGTTGGAAAATAAGATTATTAAGAGACCCATCTCTTGATTGATAGGAGCAATAAATCTTTGTGACAGCACCACAATATCCCTTGGGAAATCGGTGAATACACAAGTCACTTCCTGCATTGGCAGAACCTGCTATGAGAGTTAAAACGCCAACTGTATAAATTATCAATTTTTTCATAAAATGCCTCCATTGTGTTTTGTGCAATGGACGAGAATTTTTTGTCCATTCAAAATATTTACGAGATGTCCTTTAGGGTCCCCCGGGAAAAGTTGCCATTTTCCCTGGCTGTTTTGTTCACGACAACTTAGTTGAGGAGAACGATAGCAAAATCGTTCTTTCACGCTCAAAGAATCGCCGGAAAACAGAGAGCTTGTAATCGTAGCAGATAGATACATATAATTTTGTGCGTTCACAGCAACTGGCTGATTGCAAATCCAACGCAACACTGGACACCTCTCTGGTTCGTCCCGACAACTTCTGGCTTCAGAAAAGTGACCCCAGAGGGTCATCAATGGTAGAATGGCTGCGAGTAATTTCATTTTATTTCCCCTTTACTATTTGTTTCTTAAACGAATTGCACCGCGCGCACGTTTGCCGCGTGAATTTAATGAGCAAAAACAAGTAATATTCAATTAACTGGCTTTAGTACATGACAATGCCCAAACTAATTAAGTGATTGAAGTCTGGGCAATGTGTTTTCAGCTCTCGAAAAAACTATCGCTTCCGACAATTGAATGCGCGCTTTGTACCAATACAAGAAGTTACAAAATTCCAGTTGTACGCTGAAACTTCTTTTAAATAATTTGTGCAAGAAGATTGATTATCCAAAAGCTCAAAAATTCTAAGATTATTTCGCTGCCTTGAGACCTTAATAGGAATATTGCGAGCGATTGGGCTACCTTCGTATTGAATCCAAATATCAGGCATATACCGACTTTCGCTAATCCATTGATCTAATGTGACGACGCTACGATTTTCACAAATGAGTGTTTCAACGGGAGTCATTCCGCCTCCACTCGCACCAGGTCCTGCAAAAGTCTGTATAGAAACAAGGCAAACAGATAAAATTTTTAAAAAGCTTTTCATAAGATCCCCTAAATGAGAGTGCAAGCCTGCCCAGGATAGTGAGCAAGTTATGCACCAGTTATTTCTTAAGCAGATGTCTACTGCTAACTTTTTCAAATGACTAGATTCTTATTGTCAAAATATGACGGTATTCGTTACAATTTATTACGCATGAATAATTTACTCTTGTTTACTGATTATAAGGCCTTTTTACGTAAGCAGATGAGCAGTACAGAGGAAACGTTAACTGATTTAGCTGCAGCCGCTGGTTGCCAGCGTTCCTATTTTTCACGTGTTCTCAACTCAGAAATTCATCTAACGCCTGAGCACGCTTTTAATTTGGCAGCACATTGGCGAATGCAGAACCCACGAGATATCTATTTTCTGGCATTAGTAGATTATGCAAGAGCTGGGACCACATCTTTAAAAAGGCATCACTTTCAAAAGCTTAATCAAATAAAGGCAGAACAAGAAAGTCTTGATCGACTTGTGAATCGTCCACGAGTTGAAAACTCAATTGACGTTAACACCTATTACTCGGCTTGGTACTGGAGCGCAATTCACATAGCAACAAGCATTCCGCAACTACAAACGGAGGAATCTTTAAGTCAAAAGCTTGGATTACCTTTAACTGTAGTCAGCAAATGTTTGAACGTTTTAAGGGAAGCGGGATATGTTAAGCAATCTGGCAAAAAATGGGTTTATGTAACAGGTGCTGCACATGCATCTGCTGGATCTACCTTCGTGGTTAATCATCATAATAATTGGCGCAGCCGAGCGGTACTTTCTTCTCAGGAGGGTGATTCAGAAAATGTTCACTTCACAGTGGTTCAATCTATCAGCGTTAGTGCTTACCAAAAAATCAGGCAAAGAATGTTAGAGTTCATCCAAGAGTCTGCAGCTATAGCTGGCCCGTCTAATGAAGAAGAGCTTATCGTATTGAATTGCGACTTCTTTAAAGTATCTAAATAATATTTACATATATTCTGCAAAACCTGGAGTTGTAAATTATGAACGAAACTCAATCTTCTAAATGCACCCAAATCAGTAAGGCTCGTTCAGTTGATCGTATTTTCAGAAGACTGTTCGAATGATTAAAAGGATATTTCAAAATGATTTTTAAAATTTCAACATTGCTTTATTCTGGAACGTAAACTTTTGGGAATTCAGCACAAGCCATAAATTTCAGAATAAAATTTTCTTCGCTAACCCTTTAATTGCTTTAGAAATTTCTAATTAGACGTTTGGAAATTTCATTTCTGCGTTATTAAAAACACTAGCTTTTGAAATAATTCAGCAACTCAAAACCCCGCTCAAAAAAAGCGGGGTTTGCTTTTCCAACTCTACAATCCCAAAAATACTCAACGGGGACCCATCTTCACATCGTCCAGTAAAGTTCACCTTTATAAAATTATTTCGAACTCTTAGATGTAAGTAGCTTCGTGTATTTCGAATAAGAAATAATTCCTCGTTCTGACTTCGCAGCTGCGAGTCCCATCATCGTCAGGGTGCAAGTTTTAAGCTGACCCATAAAACTTAAGAGTATCGCTAGTCGAATAACGAACGAGAAAAACTGAACCAAAGAAACCATAAAAAACCTCCAATGAAAAAGATTTTTCGCTCTTTGAAATCGAAGTAGCAAAAGAAGTAGCATAAAGTAGTATTGTTTTAAAAAGCACACGCACTTTTTAAGTTGTGTGAAGTTGGGGACCTATGCGGCTCTTGTGTTATTAAGTACTTGATGCGATTCGTTTAGTTTGTGGGGACATCACGGGGACTTGAATTTCGATGAGTTAAATTGGCGGAGAGAGTGGGATTCGAACCCACGTTAGGTTTGACCCTAAACACGCTTTCCAAGCGTGCGCCTTCAGCCACTCGGCCACCTCTCCGTTTTTGAAACCAGTCAAAGAGATGAAGTGATAACACTGAAAAGGCCCTGAGCTCAATCATGACTCGTGGCAAAAAGAGTAAATTTAGAGTGCAATCGAGGCTCCTGCATCAAGCAGCATCAAGAAATCATGACAGTCCGACCTATATCTGCCAAATTATCTCTATGAATTTCATACAAAACCTCGGACTCTCTGATCAAAATATCAATTGGATTTATTTGTTAGGGCTTTTGACGATAAGCTTTGTCGTTTATTTCCCGTTAGCGAAATTGATTCATCAATTACAAAATATTTTAAGAACCAAACAGACCCACTTTTTTTCAGTTGCAGTCTTAGGTCAACACATCGAAAAACCTTTAACCGGTCTTATTCTTACAATGATCTGGCAATCGTTTTTTGTGGTTTTAGAATTTCCGGTCACCTTTGAAAAAGCAGCTGCAATCTTGCTTCAAATTTTTCAAGCCTTTTTTATGATTCGGTTGTCTTATTTAATTTGTGAAGCCGTTGGGCTTTGGCTGGAAAGATCCACTGCAGGTTCTGCGGATCACTTGCATCAACACTTAGTTCCGTTGGTACGAAAAAGTTTAAAAGTTCTTGTGGTTTTACTTGGAACATTGATTTTGATTCAAAGCCTTGGCTTTAATGTGGTCTCTTTGCTGGCAGGTCTTGGCCTTGGTGGTTTAGCCTTGGCATTAGCAGCTCAAGATACAGCCGCTAATGTCTTTGGCTCAATTATGATTTTACTAGATCGTCCTTTTAAAGTGGGTGATTTGATCCGAATCGGTGACACAGAAGGAGTTGTCGAAGAAATCGGGTTTAGATCCACGCGCATTCGCACTTTTTATCGATCTGTTGTGACGTTGCCCAATTCATTTGTCGCAAAAGAAAAAATAGATAATTTGAGTCATCGAGATTCATTAAGAGTCAGACATACTTTAGGTGTCACCTATTCCACATCAATTGAACAGATCACTCAGCTCACTGATGACATTAAGCGCGACCTAACCCTCAACCCACTTGTTTTGAAAGATGACATCAGGGTTAATTTCAGCCAAATGGGAGATTTCAGTCTTCAAATCCAAATTCAATTTTTTGTGACCTTAATGCTTCCCATGGATTTAGCTGACTTTGAGCAAGATCTCTTGCTTCAAATTATGAAGCTTGCGAAAAATCGTCAAGTCGAGTTCGCATTTCCGACTCAAACATTAATGATTGAATCTTTACCAAAGGCTGCATCCATAGGTGTTTAGGGCCCGCCGAACATCTAGATCTCAAATCTTTTGATAAGTGCTAAATTCAATTTGATCTAGAACCGATTAGACTGGTAGGAACCTCTTACAACAATTGAGATTTAAAAAATGTTAAGACTGTTACCTCTTTATTTGATTTTATCGCTGTCTGCTTGTCAGACAAAGGTCAATCGTCAACCCAATCAAGTTTCAAATTCCTTTGATGATAAAAAAATTAGTTTATTAAAGTGGGCTGCTAAAAATAGAATTCTATTTCAAATTGATGAAAAAAGTTTTCATGATGTTGCAAGTTCAAAAATGGATGCCAGTTGTGAAACCATGGCCCAGCCGGCCTGGTCAGAATTGGTTACCTCTTCAATCGAAACTTTACAAAAAAAATCAGAATTTAAAAATTCAATTCATATCGTAGAAATTAAACCCGGTGCAGCTCCGCTTGCGACTATCAATCAGGATTTAGATGGTTTGACCTACTTGACGCTTGAATATGCAAAATCAATTAAGCCCGTTGTGATTTATGATCCCCGTGAAATCCCTTGCGATAATAAATCCACCAATTGGTTAGGCCAAACGCGCACCGATACGACGTTTCGTTACCCAAACGTTCAAGACATCACAAATGCGATCGGAAAAATTAAAAAAACAGGAACTCCTGAACGTTGGAATTTTAGAACTCAATTTTTAGACTATTTAGCAAGCAATATGACAGTTTTTCGCCTGACTTCTGACGTGAGTTTTGAAAAGTCCTTTGAGGGTGAACCACTTCTTGTGCATTTTCTAAACAAACAAGCTGATCAGATCCAATCGTCGGGATCAAAAACTTTGAATTATTGGTTAGCGGAAATCAATCACCGCAGTCACAGCGGATCCTACCTCAATTTATTTTCTCTTCAGTCAGATAAAAACCTAAGCTATGGAATTGCAACATTAGATAATAGCCAAGGCGTTGCAATGCCTTTCATGAGCTACAAAATTGAAGCCGGTCAGTTTTTATTAACAAACATGACTCAGCTTGAAAAATGTTTGGGTGATTTAACAAACCGTTACCGCAGATCTCTTGCCAGTATTGGTTCTGATCTGTCCACGGCTCCTCAAAGTTTTCTTTACCCCGGCTTTTCTTGCCGCTGAGTCTTTTGCAAATACCAAAGAAGAACAAGACCTGGAATCGCAATCAATGCACAAACCCAGTAGTACATCGCCCAATCCATTGCTTTCACCATACTGCCGGTAAATCCAGAGAAAAAATTTCGACCAATTGTCGCCAGTGATGAAAGCAGTGCAAACTGAGTTCCAGTAAATCGTTTATCGGTTAAAGTGGATAAATAAGCGATGAAGGCTGCACTGCCCATTCCACTTGAGATGTCCTCAAAAACCACAGCCATAGCGAGTGCCCATTTAACGGGACCCGTGTAAGTAATAATCGAGAATCCAGCCGTGGATAAGGCCTGAAGGATGCCGAATATCCACAAAGATTTCAACACCCCTAATTTAAATAACAAAATACCACCTATAAAAAGTCCTAACAAAGACGACGTCAGTCCTACTGTTTTTGCGATCAAACCAATATCCGCATTAGAATATCCCATGGCTACATAAAATGGATTCAACATCGCACCCGAAAGGGCATCACCTAATTTAAACAAGAAAACAAAAAGTAAAATAAGGAGTGCTTTGTCGCGTGTTAAAAATTCTCGGAAAGGTTCTATGACAGCATCCTTTAAAGACTTCGGAGTCATCGCCTCGTCATCAGCAGGCTCAGCGGCTAAAAAGGTAATCAGTATGGTGGCAGACATTGAAAAGGCCATGACCAAATAAAGATCATTCCAGGTCAGTGAAATGATATCTGAACCCACAAGTCCAATTCCGATTCCCCCCGAAAAAAGCATGGCAATTCTATATCCGTACTGAGTCAGACTGGACCCTATCCCCATTTCTTCATCTTTTAAAATTTCTCGTCGGTAAGCATCGATGGCGATATCCTGAGTTGCACTAAAGAAAGCAATCAATACGCAAAGACCTGCCATCCAAGACAAAGATTCGTGAGGTGAAAGTCGACTTAATTGAAAAAGCAGCAATGCGATCAAGGCCTGAGTTGTAAAAATCCATGATCGTCTTCGTCCAAAAAAAAGAAGTCGATATCGATCAACAAACGGAGCCCAAATAAATTTTAAGGAATAAGCTAATCCCACCCAACTAAAATATCCGATGGTGCTGATATCAATCTGTTCCCGAGCTAACCAAGTTTTTAAAGTCCCACCTGTTAATAGAAGTGGAAGACCACTGGAAAAACCCATTAAAAAAACAATCCACAATCTGCGACTGGCAAAGGACTGACTTATGTTCTTCCAAAAAGTGCTCATAAAATCTTTTTTCTCATTTTCCAAAGATGATGACTGATGTATGGCCTTCGCGTTTCAGTCGTTGCCACCATAATCAATTTTGTAATTTTTAAATCTTCAGGATCTGTTAAAAGTAAAATTAAAAGCTCTTGGATAAAATTAGTATTCAGAGTGACGTAATTATCAGTGCCAACAGCCAAGTTAACTCCCTTTTTTTCCCACCAAGAAAAAGGATGATCTTTGTAGTCTTCAAATTGTCCGGTTAATTTATTGTTGGAAGACGGCAACGAAACTAAAGTGACACCTTTTTGAATCAAACGATTCAGAACATCGTGCTGATAGTGCTCCACTTCACGGGCCGTGTGAAACTTGGCTTTAATTAATAAAATATGCTCGTCATCATTTAATTTTAAGCCTGCAAGCAATTTGTCCAAAACGTCTCGGTAAGTGCCCCAGTCCATTTCAATTAATTCTCGGTAAGTGGAATCTTGAGTGGTAATTTTTTGTCCCAATTGATTTTTCTTATAAACCTCTTGATACAAGCGATGAAAATAAAAATTGGGATTGATTCCTAGGCTGACTCCGTGCTCGAGGGTGTCGATATGCCAAATATTCATGGCATTATCGACCGCTTGGATCCCTTTTTTAAGCGTATGAAAAGTTTCACCGTGATGGGATCTGACTTTGAATCCGCGGTACTGCAGTTTTCGAAATCCCGATTGAAGTTCATTGAAGTGCTCTTTACGGTAGAGCTCTTTTTCATCTCCAACTGTGTCCACATCCACCAAATGCTTTTCTAATTGGGGATTTTGATCGATCAATTGTATAATTTCATCCACTTGGGCTAAAAAATGAGCTCTGCGGTTAGGATACTTTTTAGAATCATACCTGTGAGCTTCTTTTCTAAAAGAAGGAGACAAAATAAAATCAAAGTCAGGATGCTTATCTTGAAATTTTTTAAACCCATCATACAAACCTAAAACCACATCTTGGGCTGTGACTTCCTCAATGCCAGGTATTTGCTCGCTGGATGAAGATGTGGATCTTGAAAGCGAAAATTTAAGTCTTAAAAAGCCAACATTGTATTTATAATACATTTCACGGGCGATATGCTCTGCGGCTGCCTCGTGAACCTCACGATTAATAAAAACCAGCTGTGGTAGATACAAAATATTAAGGTAGGTCGAAAAGCCTTCGCCCTCTTTCAGAGAAATAAGTTTCTCGACATCCTCTACCGATCGTATCGGTAAGGCTTGCTCTCCGTAGACATCTTTAATTTTTTTCTCGTAAATTTCTTTCTGCGGGCCTGACAGCATTTTCATTAATCTTGGGTAAACAAACTCAGCATTCACGGCACCAGTTAGGTGGGTATGCTCTTCGCGGTATTTCAGAGGAAATTTTTGAAAAAATGAAAACAAGGCTTCTGCAAATGGATGCTCTAAAAGATGATTGATGGTTAATTTATTCAGTCTGAACAAATCCACCTTTTGCCTAAAATCATAAACCTGCTGGTAGGATTCAGCAGATTCAGTCTGTAGGTTTGAGGAAAGCAAAAGATCTAAGGTATCTAGAAGGCCGATACCATTTGTTTCAGAAATAATTCGAGTGATAGATTTAAGAAGAACGTCTTGAGATGCCATATGTGTCTTTAAATTTATCTTCAAAGAATCATGATGTATACGACTTTATCTTTTGGAATTTACGCTTGAGCCGATCTTAAATATTGTCTCCAGGCCTGCGGCACATCCACACCGCCGGCTTCGAATTCTGTCAGCGGAAGCCAGTTGGGCATTCGAGGCTCTTTAAGCAAAGGCATACGAGCCTCAGAGGGAGTTTTGTTTGCCTTCTTTTGATTGCAAGATCTGCAAGCAGAGACCACATTGCTCCAATCCTTTTTTCCCTCTCTTGAAACAGGTAACACATGATCCAAAGTTAAACTTTTGGTCGAAAGTCGAGTCGCACAATACTGGCAAGTGTAGTTGTCTCGGATGTAGACGTTTTCCCTGCAAAACCGAATATGGGTTTTGGCCCTGGATCTAACGTAGGATTTAAGTCTTAAAACACTGGGAAGTTTAAAGCTGGCACTGACGGATCTAGCGAAAACAGTATGGTATTCTAAGATTTCAACTTTACCCTGAAACCACAAAACGAGTGCCTTTTGCCAACTGACGACACGCATCGGCTCATAGCTTGAATTGAGAAGCAGCGCTCGAACAGAAAATAGAGGTTGGGACAAAGCTCCTCCTGACATCCCTTGTATTATTATAGAAAGTCCTTTCAATGGTTTTCAATCCTAAAAGATTAGGCTATGTTGTTTTTCATAATGGAATCAATATTTCTACTATTAGTATCTTTTATGTCGTTTGCAAATGGTCCGCAAAGTCTCGTTATTATTGGCGATTCTTTGACTGAAGGTTACGGTGTGGAAAGCAGTCAAAGCTATCCAGCACGACTTGAAAACAAACTCAAAGCCTTAGGTAAAAATTGGAAGGTGATCAATCATGGTATTAGTGGCTCGACCTCAGCCTCGGCACCCTCACGGGTGAAATGGGTTTTAAAAAATCCTCCACAGATTGTGATTCTAGCTTTGGGTGCAAATGATGGCTTGCGAGCTTTAAAACCAGAGGCCACAGAAAAAAATTTAGAGACCGCCATCTTAACATTAAAAGAAAAAAAAGTTCGTGTGTTTTTATCTGCGATGAAAGTGCCTCCTAATTATGAAGGTGGGGATTACATCAAAAAATTTGAATCCCTGTATGCAAGACTTGCAAAAAAACACGAGATTGTTTTGATTCCCTTTTTACTCGAAAACGTGGCTGGTCGTGCAGATCTCAATCTATCAGACGGTATCCATCCCAATGTCAAAGGCCACGAAATTGTTTCCGAAAATTTACTGAAAGCGATCGTGGGTTACTTATGATCGAAGTGAAATCTCTTAAAAAAACATATCAGACGGGTCAGGGTCCTTTAGAAATTTTAAAAAATCTCAATTTTGAAATTAGTAAGGGCGAGATCATTGCCATCACAGGTTTCTCTGGCAGTGGCAAAAGCACTCTTTTAGGTTTACTGGCAGGCCTCGATACACCCGATTCCGGAGAGATTCTTTATGATTCAAAAAACCTGAATCAATTGACTCCTGAACAAGCTCAAAAATTTAGGGCTCAAAACATTTCTTTAATTTTTCAAAATCATTACTTAATTCCTCACCTGACCGCCTTAGAAAATGTGCTTTTGCCGTTGCAAATTTTGGGTCTGCCAGCTCATGAAAGTTTAGCTCTTGATTTATTGAAGCAAGTGGGACTTATCGAGCGTGCCAATCATTTTCCCAACGAACTCAGTGGCGGCGAAGCCCAGCGGGTCGCGATTGCTCGAGGTTTAATTGTTAAACCCATGGTCCTTTTAGCAGATGAGCCCACGGGAAGTTTAGATTCTGAAACGGGTCAAAAAGTCATGAAGTTGTATTTTGATTTAGTCAGACAGCATCAGTTGACATCAATTATTGTCACTCACAATCAAGAGCTCGCAAAACTCTGTGACCGAGAACTGAAGCTTTCTCAAGGTGTTATCACGACATGATTTGGTCCCTTGTTTATAGTTTAAAAAGATTGATCCGTGTCAAGTCCCGTCTATTTGCGATGGGATTTTTCTTAGCGCTTGGTTTTAGTGGATGGCTGACAAGCGAAAGTGCACAGACAAGCATTAAGGGATTCTTAGCTCAAAATGCCAGACAAATTTTATCAGCGGATTTGACTGTTTCAGCTCGTAGAGAATTGACCGATTCCGAAATGTCCAAATTAAATTTGGCAATAAAAGACAAAGGTCAGTTGATAAAAGGTTATGAATTTTTTTCGATGATGACCGCTGGAACCGAAACCCGTTTAGTTCTAGTTCGAGTGGTCGAGGACCCTTACCCCTTTTATGGAGAGCTTAAATTAGAAGTTCCAGCAAAAACATTAAACCTTCGCGGACAAAATCTTTGGGCTTACGAAGAATTTAAAAGTTTATTTGATTTAAAACTCAATCAAAAAATCAAACTGGGTAATTCTGAATTTGTGGTCTCAAGCTTTGTCTTAGAAGACAAAACACAAACTTTTAGGCTTGCAGGATTAGCTCCACGGGTCTTTATTCATGCTGAAGATTTACAAAAAACAAAACTGATTCAATTTGGTAGTACTTTTACAACCACTCACTTCTTTAAAGCTAATCCGGGTGTGAATCTGACAGAACTTT
>Ga0114979_10002351_pt1 | contig 12799 bp, 4 predicted proteins | sample S_140625_EF_Meta_FD_87315 | JGI IMG/M metagenome (GOLD analysis project Ga0114979, IMG submission 87315) | Freshwater microbial communities from Lake Simoncouche, Canada to study carbon cycling - S_140625_EF_MetaG | ecosystem: Environmental > Aquatic > Freshwater > Lake | place: Lake... | reverse complement strand
CGCCTCGGTCGCGGCGATCCCGCCGCCGTCACACTTCAATTCTGAGGGCCCCATGTCCGACACCTCCACCCATCTCGGTCTGCCGTATCTCTTGGCCGCCCAAGCCCAGAAGCATGTCACCCACAACGAGGCCCTGCGCCTGCTCGATGCCATGGTGCAACTCTCGGTCCTCGACCGCACGCGCACCACGCCGCCTGCGAGCCCAGCCGACGGCGACCGGCACCTCGTGGCCTCTGGCGCAACCGGGCTCTGGGCAGGGTGGGATCTGAACCTGGCCTATTGGGTCGATGGCGTCTGGATGCGCCTGGTGCCGCGCCAGGGCTGGCTGGTCTGGATCGCGTCCGAACAGGCCTTTATCGTCTGGAATGGAAGCGTCTGGGATCCGGTCGGCGTGCCGCAGGATGTTTCAGACGCGATCTTCAGCCTCGTCAACGATTCCGATCCGACGAAGAAGGCGCTGTTTTCGCTGTCGGGGATCACCACCGGCACAACCCGAACCTTCACACTGCCCAACACCTCCAGCGAGCTGGCGATCCTCGCGGGCACCCAGACATTCTCCGGCAACAAGACCTTCTCCGGCACGCTGACCGCCTCGGGCACTGTCACCGTCTCGGCGGCATCGGCCAGCATCGGCACGGCGACGACGACCGCCACCTACGGCATGGGCACCGGGGCGACGACCACCGGCGTCACCAAGACCGTGAACCTCGGCACCGGCGGCGCATCCGGATCGACCACCGTCGTCAACATTGGCTCGGCCACGGCAGGGGCCGGGGGCACCACGGTCGTGAACACGCCGACAGTGACCTTCGCCAATGCCGTCACGCAGGTCGGCATGCCCCAGGCCAACCTGACCGCCCTGCTTCTGGGCCTCGGTGGGGCCACGGCGGACAGCACCAACCGGCTGTCGATGAACACGCCCGCAGTGCTGCTGAACAATGCCGGGGCCGGGATCGAGGCGACGGTCAACAAGGCGGCGGCTGGAAACGATGCGGCTTTCGCCTTCAAGACCGGGTTTTCGGCTCGGGCGCTGCTCGGCCTCTTGGGCAACGACGATTTCAGCTTCAAGGTCAGCCCGGATGGTTCGGCCTTCTTCGATGCAATCAGGATCGACCGGACCAGCGGCCGACCCACGCTGCCGCAAGGTGCCATCCTCGGCAACCTGGCCGCTGATCCTGCCGGCCGCGCCGATGGCTGGATCTGGTTCAACGCCACCGCACAGCGGCTCCGCGCTCGGGCCGACGGCGTGGATTTCAACCTCGGGCCCTACACCGGAACGGGCGTCCTCGCGGTCGCGGACAATGCGCTGGAGGCGTCGACGGTGATCGCAGCACCAGGCGTTCTGCCAACGTCCCTGATCACCGTCTCGCTCGCGCCCCCCATCGATGCCGACGAGAACAGCCCGGAATTGCTCGATCTCGTCACGCTCTGGGGCGAGGCGGGATCGGACCAGATCACCCTCAACGCCACCTTCTCCGGCCCGACCTCGGGTCCGGTCAAAATCAACTGGAGTGCAAACTGATGGCCAAACTGTCCCGTGACCTCACCACCGGAACCCTGCATCCGCGCGAAAACATCGTCGCGGCCGGGGCGCTGGGTGCGCTGAACTCGGAAATCATCGCCAACGCGGACGGAGCCTCGACCATCACGCTCGACCTGCGCGGCACGTTCAACCTGACGGTTGAGGTGTCGGGCTCGGCGGACGGCGTCAACTGGGTCATTCTGCCGGTACGCCCGGTGACGGGCGGCATCTATCTGGCCGCTGTCGCAGGTGCTGCACCGGGCCTCTGGGTCGCGGCTTGCGCAGGGTTCGCCAGGCTGCGCGCCCGCGTGACCGCCTATACGTCGGGGTCTGCCACGGCGGTCCTGCTGGCCGCGACCGGGCTGCTGGACGACAGACTGCTGGGAGAGGTGTCCTCGAACATCGGCACGAATACGGGGGTCGCGGGTGCAGCCGTCACTCTGACCCTTGCCGCCCCCGGCGCGGGCTTGCGGCACTATCTGACCCGCCTCGCCATCGAGCGCCATGCCGCAGCCGCGCTGACCGCAGGTGCCACACCCACGCTGATCACAACCACCAACCTGCCGGGTTCCCTTGCCTTCTCGATCCCTGTGGAGGCCGCGGCTGCAGGGAGTGTCTACGAGAAAACCATCGATCCCGCACGACCGATCATGTCCAGTGCCCAGAACACCGCAACTACCATCGTCGCCGGGGCCGTGACTTCCGTGATCTGGCGCATCACAGCACTGTTCTACGTCGCCCCCTGACCTGTGGGTCAGGGGTTCCTGCAGTCTGCTATCCAGAATGGAGAGGGCGGTAAACTGGACACAGTCCTGGATTGGCCCCCTCGGACTTTGGACCTGAAAGGTGCGACGGCTCCAGAACCGCAAAGTCGGAGTTCTCGGCTTCAACGGGGCGTCGCCGCGAAGCTCAGGCGGCCATCCCGGCGAAGCTGCTACCATAGATCAGACGTTCCCTAACCACTGAACTCAGTGATTGCCAGACACACGCGAAAAGTGTAAAATCTTCGTTATTCGCTGTTGTCTTGGATTCGCCTTTCCTTGGACGGTCACGATAGAGGAGTCAACTGATACCGACGTAAGTTGCGAGGGGTGGTAAGCGAAATCGAGGTGAGACAACAGTAATGCTGCAAGGCTCTGGCAGAACCTTAATGGTTGCGGATCGCATTATGTTTTGTTTCGCGAACGATATGGCTATTCGATCTCAAGCTTGGATTAAGCAGAGCGTACGTACGGCTCATGTCTTTGTGTTCTGCATATTGATAGCTTTTGCCGTTTTCTGGGCTAGTGCTTCGGACGCACAGTTGGCGCAAGACGCCAAAGTGAAAACGGCCGGCTCAAGCGTCTTTTGTGTGAGGACTGAGGGCCTGCCCAACTGTGTTGGTGCCGTTTTTGACTACGTATTCATCCCGCTGGGCTTCGTGGCTCGTTCGCCTGCCCCGGTAATCTCGCCGGTAGCGTCCGACCCGCGTGTCCATTTGCAGAACCCGTTGTCGGTCCCAGTCGGCTGCTTCGATCTTATACCGGATGGATTGTGCGACATGCCCTTTAGCTGGCGCACGAATTCGCTTTTAGATGTCGGCGTTTATTCCTATCGGCTTGAATGCAGATATACAACAGACGGTCGCACCCTTCAGACTTGCGTGCCGAAGACATTTGTACTGAACGTCGTCAATTCGCCACCCAGTGGAACGATTTCGAGCACCGGCATGGCCGCAGTGCGTGGCACCCTGAACCTCACTGCCCGAACAAGCGATCCAGACGGCGGGGCCGTTTCGGTGTTCTGGCGGATCGTCAAGCCGCCGACGAGAGCTGCAACTCTTACCGCGGTCAGCGGACCCACGACCGCACTGAACTTTGTCGATGAGCGCGACATCGGGTCCTGGCAGATCGAGGCCGACATAGATGATGATGAAGGCGAACGAAGAACGCTCGCCTTCACCTTTGACGTTCCTAATCTGCCACCCGAAATCGCAATTAATGGCGCAGCCGGTATCAATGCCGGAGAAACGATCTCGCTCGCCGCTTCGACTACCGTCGATCCGGACGGCGGGCCGCCGGTTGTGCTCCGCTGGGATGTCCTGGACGTGCCCTCGAACGCATCTGTTGTGCGTCAGTCGAATTTCCAGTCGATGTCTGGCGGAGGCGGTCCGTCTAGCATAATGATTCCTACGACCGATCGAGACATCGGGACTTGGCGCTTCCGCCTGACTGCCCGAGACAACGAAGGGGCCGAGGTTCCCGCGGAAATCACCGTCGAAGTCCGAAACCGCCCGCCGAAGATTACGCTGGATCGGCCTGACACGTTTCAGATTGCCGAGGGCGCAGCAATTGTCGTTACGAACACGACCCCTGACGATCCGGATGGGGGGCTTGTGACGCATGATTGGGAATTGATCCAAGCTCCGGCAACCGCCAACGAGTTGCCGCGTACTGCCTTCCAAACTGGTCCATCGCTCTCGATTCCAAACGCCCGCGCAGGCACTTGGATATTTCGTCTCGTCATGCGCGATAACGATGGGCGTCCTGACTCACGGGTCGAACAGCGTGTGAAGGTGCTTGTTGATGGACCCGCGACAGCGGTTGTTCAGGGGATCAACCGAATGCCGATCTCGGCAGCGCTGCAGCTGCGTGCTGGCGGCTCCACCGACGCGGATTCGCCGGGATCAGGCGTCCCCAACCGTGGGCATGTCACGAGCGCAGGCTCCGTCGAAGTATCGGATGGAATCGTCGACTATCGCTGGTCGCTCGTGGGTGTACCACCCGAGCATTTCCCACGATACTCCGATGGACCAATCGAGTATGTCTTTCCAAGTGTCGCCAACGGTTTTGCCGATCTCGATTTACCCGCCAATCGACTACGTGCCGGGAGTTGGACCTTCGAACTGGAGGTTACAGACGCTGAGGGCCGCAAGGACTTGACCAGCCATACAATTGAGGTGCTCGAACCCAATACACCGCCGTTTCCGATACTTTCCCAGCCGCGGTTTTTTCTCACCGACTCCGCTGGGCTGACCCCCGCGACGATCGATGTTAGCGCGGCATTGAGCTTCGATCTCGACAACCTCCTAACCAGTACCTACTCGGCCGGGCTGGGGATAACGAACTATGCGTGGAATGTGACTAACGGCCCTCCAACCTGCCCAATAGTGCCGACCGCACCTAACGGCGCTAATGCCACCAAGATCGAGCTTTTCGCCGCCGGATCAATCGTTCCGCAGCTCTGCGCGGGCACCTACTCTATTGGCGTCACAGTGACCGACGACGATATGCCGGCGTTGTCAGCCGTGGGATCGACCGCAGTAGTGATTGGCAACTGCCCGCTTGAGGTCTGCATCGATTATCCGACGACGGCGAACTTTCAGTATGTGGAGTTCGCTGAGAACACGGATGTCATCATTTACTACCATCTCAACTCGGCAATCTACTCGAACCCGATCTTCGCCCGGGGGCAGCGTGTTGAACTCGCCCTGTTCCATGAGAGCGATTCCACGACTCCCGTCTATACTGGGCAGTTTGACTACGACGTTCTTTCTGCGTCGCTCAGTGGCGCCTCCGTCGCCCATTGGCATGGTTACACTAATTCGGGTGTCCGCCCGAAGCCCGGAAAGTATACGATACGTATGCGGGCCACTTCCCCACTTCTTGCTTCCCCCTTCTCGGAAGCTGTACAACTGAACGCGGTCTGGCTTGAGGTAATTGACGTCTCGATCGCTTCCACAAGCGAGCGCTTACTTGCACTGAGTCGGCCATCCGGTATTCAAGACACCCTGAGACTTTCGTATTCCGTCGGCGGTTACTTCACGGCCGGACCAGCCTTTGACGAAGCGATCCTCCATATCCGCTCAGTCCGCAATCCGACCGTTGTTTTGGGCTCGATTCCAATCTCAGCACCCTTGACAGGCCAAGTAGTGTGGGCTGGCGAGTTGTCGCCCGGCATTCGGGTGACCCCGGGCGAATACACTGCTGAAGTAGAGGTGCTGAAGCGCGGGCGATCACTTGGTGTCAGCTCGCGACACCCTTTTGTCGCTTATCGCGTAGATATTCAAGTCGCAGGAGTGTCAGAAGCGCGCAAACAGACGCCGGGAGCAGTGTTGCCGATTGGGCCTGCTGCAAAGCACGTGACCGTTATCGTCGAGCCTGCTTCCCTTACCGGTACTGTCAGTCTGATTAGCAGCGGCGCCCCGACGAATTCTTTCGAACTCAAGGACGGACCAACGACGCTCGATACTGCGGCGGGTGCCACCTTTCCTGCAAGTGCTTTCGCAATGCCCAAAGTCTTTCAAGCAAAGGCTCTGAAGGCCAGCCCGCCCACCCGGCTCCAAGTGTCCTTCTCGCCCGCCGGTGCCGCTGTGTCTAAAACTGCCGTCGATTTTGTCAACATTATCGGGCTTGAGGCGGACCTAAAACCAGCTTGCGCGGCTGACGGGACGCTGGAATCGCCTGGCGTCTTCACGGCTCTCAATCCCACGACGGTATCCATCGGTAACTTCGGCGAGCTGCGAATGGTGATGCAGCCGATCGGCGTGGTGGCTCAGCCGCCAATTGGCGCCATGGCGACGGAGGTCTCCCTTGAGTATGAAAGCGGCTCGGCGGCAGTGGCGCAGCTTTACGAAGCGACCCTTGGCACCGCTGTATCACTGCCACGCACCTGGACTGCCGCCGATTTTGACCCTGTGACACGGAAGCTTAAGGTTGACCTGCTTGCGAATGGCGTTAGCGAGGGTGATGTGGTGCTGAAGCTTCGCTACCGAGCCGACGGCGTCGAGATGTCGACGAAGAGATTGAAGCTGCGGGTGCGCCGTGACCCCGGGCGAGCCGGGTCGGCGCTTCCTAGCGATCCCTTTTTCCGCTTCCAGAATGTGTTCAGCGAAGGGAGTCCGGTCGAAGTCACGCTGGATCCAGCGCGGCACGCCGAACGAGCAGGCCGCAAGGCGCGCGTTTTCGTGGTTCCTCATCGGACGCCCGCCGATTGGGCGAATTCAGCCTCTTTGTTGCCAGCAGCCATTGCCCCGGTGGACATGACCGTGGGTCCCGGTACAGCAGCGACGCTTGCCAAGTCGTTGGGCGTGCTCGCCCCGGGCTCATACGACATTGTCTACGACTTTGGGTCATGCCCATCAGATTTGGCAACATTCTCTCCGGACGATCGGATTGATCCGGGCGACCTCATCGATTCTCTTGTCGCCGGTGGTCCGTCACTCGTCGTGCTACCGAACGCGCTTGCGCCGGGTCCGCTCGCAACTACGACGGTCGAGTATGGTTTAGGAGCAATGCCGTCTACCACAAGCATAATGGCAACGGCAATGGCCCCCTATGATGGCCTAGGCAGAAACTTCAGCTTCCGTTTGCGAGGTCGGCTCGTTTACCCCAGCCCCTTGCCGGCGGCACCGGCGCGGTTGCCCCTAGTTGTCTTCGCACATGGAAACCACACGCCACTTCGTGTGAACCGAGGCATGGGCTGGACGACGGTTTCTGCTTCCATAACCTCGGAAGAGAACTACCGTGGATACACCTATCTGCAGGAGCATCTCGCGAGTCATGGCTATGTCACGATGAGCGTTGATCTCGACGAGATGGTCGGCGACTCGACGTTAGGCTACCCGGCGATCTCACTCTTCGGAATTCGCTTGCGTAGTCACGTGCTGCTCAAGAATATAGAGGAAGTTCTTACGAACCCAGCCATTGCGGCCGGTGCCCTCACTGCCCGGATTGACGGAAATGCTGTCTACCTCGTCGGCCACTCGCGCGGAGGCGAGGCTGTCGTGATGGCGCATGATCTCCTGACGAGTCCCGTGCGCCGGCCGCCGGGACTCGCGGGATACGCACCGATGACCATTCAGGGGGTAATCAGCCTTTCGCCCATGTCGGTCGATACAGCTTCTCCACCTCCCGGTAAGCCATATCTGTTGATCTACGGGAGCGCGGACGGAGACGTCGATGGTGCCAGCGACCCGATCGCGTGGCCATTCCTTCATTTGGACCGCGCTACCGGTCCGTCCCATCTCATTTACGCGATCGGTGCCAACCACAATTTCTTCAACACGAGTTGGGCAAATGACGACGCAAATGCGGGCACTCCTACTGCAGTTGGGGCAGGACTGCTCCTTCGGCCGGCACAACAAGACCTTGCCAAGGCCTATATCCTTGCATTTCTGAAGCGCTACCACGAAGGCTCTAAGGCTTATGGTGCCTATTTCACGGTCCCTCCTGATACCTTGCGCCCGGCCGGTCTTCCGACGGCTCCTGGCCTCTCGCTGACAGGCAGTTTCCGGATGCCGCCTGGCCCAGGAGTTTTCGTGCTTGACGATTTCCAATCCCAACCCGCAGCTTCAACTGCAAGCTCGGGTGCTACGGTAACAAACAATCTGTTGACTCTCTTCGAAGACGTGATGCGGGACGTCGATCTTACGACCGAGGGCGACAGCTTCAACCGCTTCTTCAAAGAGACGCGAGGCGCTAGCCTCGGCTGGTCGGCAGCCGCTGAGTTCCGCTACGAGCTTCCCGTGGCGCAGCGCGATCTCCAAGGAGCGACGATCGCGTTGCAGATGGCCCGCCAGCCGCAGGACTTCGCGGAGGCGACTACCGCAACGCCCAGCCTGAATTTCACCCTGGTGATGACGGACGGAGCGGGCGCAGAGAGCCGCGTTCCGGCTGGGTACTCACATTTGCTTCGCGGCACTTATCCATCGAGAGTTAGGGGTACTCAAACGACAAAAGCGGTTCTTGAGACCTTCCGCTTCCCTTGGTGGGCATTTGTGGCCAACGGTCGGGCAATTGATCTGTCAGATGTCCGCTCCATTCGGATCGAGCTTCCGGCCGGGGCTGCACGCATCGGGATCGATCAGGTGGAGATCCAGCGATGAACCTGCGCCTGTCTTTGCTGGTATTGGGATTGAGCGCGACCACCTTTGCGGTTTCCGCGCTTGGGCAAGAATCTTCGCAAGAGGAACCACCCTTCGCCACGGTCCTTTTGATCGAGCGCATCGAACTGGAGCAACCCCTCGCGGTATTCGTCGATGGCAAACCAGACGAAGCACGCTCGCTGGCCTTGATTTATTTGCGCCTCTCCGATCCGACTGACTTTCTGCCCAGAGCTATGCTCGCCGACGAAATCTTCCTCGGCGCAGCGGAAGGCCAGATGATCGGCACAATGCCTGGAGCCTCAATTGCGGCCGTAGTTGCACCGGATATTTTGCCCTTGGACCAAGTCGAAATATGGACACAGCCCGGTCGCAGCCACGCTGTACAGGGGTCTGACGAGCGGACCCAAGATCGCCTGGAACACCGTCGGAATGAGGCCCCCAGTTCCGTGGTGCCGCTTGCGCCGGCGGTCGAGGCCGGCCTTCTCAAAGAGGAGATCATCAAGTTGTTGAGTCCGGACGAGCTGTTTGCCCATGCCGCTCAAGGCACCACAACTCTGGAGAAGAGGGAATGAAGGGCCTCAGCGTACTACTTGCGGCCTTGGTCGCCGCGATCGCCTTCAACGTCGGGGCGCGAGCCCAATCGCTCGAGTTCGGTCCGCCCTATACTCTGAAAGGTGGGTTCGAAAACCCGTTCGGGGTGGCGGTCAATGTTGCTCAAGGCCATATCATCGTGTCCGACACGCGAAACCGGCAGCTTCGGTATACGCGCATCTCAGGGGTCACGGGAACCCCCACATTTACCACATTCGGAGCTGTAGCCGACCCTGCGGCTACAGACGCACTCGTGGACCCGCAGGGCTTGGCTGCTGATACAGCTGGTAACGTTTATGTCGCGGATGCATTCAAGAACCGGGTGACCCTATTCAGATGGCAGGCGGCGATCTCGAATTACGTCTTGGATCCCGCCTTCGCCTCCGCGACACAGACAACATTCGGCGGCATTCCCCTGCTGGCTCCGCGCGACGTGGCGATCGCTCCGGATGGCAAGGTTTTTGTTCTCGACGCGGGCAACAAACGGATCCTTAGAGCAGATGGCCCGACGGACTCAAGCTGGGAACTGTTTCTCACCGATACAACACTGTCGGATCCATACGGTATTCACGTAGCACCGGATGGCCGTGTGTATGTAGCAGATACCGGCAACAGCAGGATTGTGCGCTACGCAGCGAGCGGCGCTACGCCGGGACAGGCTATCGGCCGGTTCGGCGTTGGGTATGGCGAAATGCGCTACCCGCGCGATATGGCCGTCGACATCGACAATCGGATTTATGTTGTAGATACTCTGAACCACCGACTGTCTATTCTAGACCAGAATGGACAGCAGATTTATGCACTCGGCCGAGCACCGACTTTTGGCTCGGTGCAGAAGGTAGCGCTCGGTCCCGGGAACCAAATCTTCATTGCGGACAGCGACCGCGACGCGATCATTGGATTTCTTGGCCGCGACGTGCCTGTTCCTTTCGACGGATTCATACGGGACTATGTTGGCGACACAGGGGCAGAGCCATCGGATGCATCGTTTCTGCTAGCATCGCCTGATATTCTGGTGCGGCACGCCGCAGACGTGAACTTGGTCACGTTACCTGCGAACGGACTGTCAGCGCTAGCATTCGAGCAGCCATTGTTTGATCGAGACAACTTCGTCTATGTTACCATTCGAAATCGTGGAGTACAGGAGCTGCGGGACGCAGTTGCTCGCCTCTATTGGATCGACCCGTCAGGGTCTCGTGCATTTCCCAGTGACTGGAAGGACGATGGCTTCTTCACGTCCTCTACGGCTGCATCTGCTGGAAACGCGCTTAGCGTGCCACCCGTGCCGCCTGGTGGCGCCGTTACGATCGGCCCGCTACGGTTCCGTCCGCCAATGCCCGAATCTGCTGCGCTCGGCGACGGCGTTTATGAGCTTGGCGTGCGGGTCATTCAGCCTTTCGACGTACCACCCGCCGCCTCGGGAGCGGCGGCAGTGCGTGCTAGCAACAATGTGGCGACCCGCGCGATCCGCGTACAGCGCGGTCCCTTTCCAATAGGGGATCAGAACACACTCGTGGTGCGCGTCCGGTACGCTGACGACGCGACGCCGGTTCCGCTCGCGCCGCTGACCGCACGGATGAACGAAGCGGCCCGCTGGATCAACGAGATTAGCTGGACAGTTGCTACGGTCCGGCCGCTGTACCGTGGCGAGATCACCCTGCCGCGGTCCCGCGCTTACTATAGAGATCCAAGCCGTCATCCGCTCGTCGAAATGTCGACAGACGCGCTGGACATATTGCTCCAAGGGGAGCCCGACCTTCTTGCTGGGGCAACAATCTCACAAGATGATGACATAACACGGCTAGTGCTTGTCACCAACGATACCCTACCCGAAGCGAACCAGGCGACTACCGGCCCTTGGCAATATCGTACGACTGCAGGCGATCGATACCTTACAACATCTATCCATTCAATGAATAGTTCGGACGGTGTGTTTAAGGCACGACTTAGTCATCATTTTGGGCTCGTCGATCTCTTCGCGTATCCTAATGTGAGCTTCCCGCGTGCCTTCGCCGACGCATGGGACGCACTTGCGCCTCCCTTCAACGGGGTGCATCCATTGGTTTGGTCGAAAGAGCAGGCGACATGGGTCACGGCACGGCGAGCGGATGTCCTTTTTGTGCCCCGTCCGGCTCGCGGGTCAACCTACTCAACCGGGACCAATCCAATCGGGCTCCACCTGCAAACGGCGGCGTCTGAGGGCAAGACTATCGCCATCGCACTTGGCTTGACACCCGGCGTTGGCACCTTCACTGATGAAACGGCTTTCTATTTCATCGAGGCGCGATCCAATCGCGGTGCCGACGCGGACACGGCACTGCCGGGCTCGGGCGTACTGATGTACTATGTGAACTCCCGAATTCCGCCAGGCCAAGGCCCCGTTATACTGCGCGATCACGGGGCGGGAACTCCTGGTCTTGAAGACGCAGCAATTGGGGTCGGCCAGACAGCAACTCCTGCAGGTACGGGTATTACGGCAAGCGTCCTTCCTGGTGGGTCCGGTGGCGCCGAATATCTCATCGATCTCACCTATGCCCCTCCGCCAACAGGTTACGACTTGTCGCTACGGGTCGGCAATCCGCCCTGGACGTCGGAGGACATCTGGGTCGACAATCAAGTAGACGGCTTCGACGCAGATACGGGCCGCACGCCGACAGATCGCGGAGATCTCGCGATCGGTCAGGAGGAGAATCGTCTCTATGCGCGGGTACGCAACACGGGGCCGGCGGATGCGTTCGATGTCGAAGTCGCATTCTTCATTTCCGAGCCTTTTCATACGGTGGGTGGCGAAGGGGACTTTACGCTTCTGCGTAGCGTAGTAATCCCACGCTTGCCGCCGGGTGAGACCACTGTATTCGTGCCCTGGACGCCTACGATCCGTGATCCCCATACTTGCGTGAAGGTGGTGCTTCGACGGCTAATCGACGACACCAATTTGGCGAACAACTCGGCCCAGCAGAATCTTGAGGTACTCTGGAGCGGTTCCAGCAGCCCTTTTGAGGAGTCGGAGTTCGAGTTTCAGGTCACGAACGACGAGCTAGACAACAAGCTAGTCTACCTCCGTGCGGATCGGATCCCCGCTGGATGGTCTTGGCAGTTGATCCCGGAAAAGGCCTATCTTTCGCCGGGAGAAAGGCTGAATGCCCGTTTACGCGTTCAGCCTCCGCCCGACGCGAAGAACTGTACTCGGCATGATTTGTTCGTTACCGCTTGGACGCCCCAGTCCCATACCATCGTGCGAATGGGTGGCGCGACGGCATCCGTCAACCTTGCAAAGAGCGCGGGGGTCGACCTCGCAGTCGACACCTCGCCTTGCGATGATGAGGCCTATGCAGAGGCACAAATCCGTGTTGGCCGACCAGAGATTGGGAACTTTGTAAGAGAGGAGGGTGAAGTCGATGTCGGACGCGATGAGAAACTACTAGAATCGTTGAAGGAAATGATCGGGCCTGAGAAAGGCGGTTCGGACAAGATCTGCTTACGGCTGAGAGCCCACGGGTGCACCGATCCTTCGCAGCCGAATACCGAGGTTGTCGTGCGGTATAAGGGGCCTGACGGAAAACCTGTATACCGAGTTGTGCGCACGGACGCGAACGGCTGCTACGACGACGTCCATGTGGCTGTCGATGTCGGTACGTGGGAAGTTGACGCAAATGTTCCGGCGCAAGACTGCTTCACACCCGCCGTCGCTCGGACAACTGTCTTTGTCGCGCCGCCGATATCGGATGTTGCGGAGAACGCCACTGCGGCGCTCACGCACTTTCTCGGCAAGGTCAGCCTCCTTCCAATCGAGAAGGGGAGCGCACGGTGTGAAGCTTGCG
>Ga0114979_10002348_pt1 | contig 12804 bp, 6 predicted proteins | sample S_140625_EF_Meta_FD_87315 | JGI IMG/M metagenome (GOLD analysis project Ga0114979, IMG submission 87315) | Freshwater microbial communities from Lake Simoncouche, Canada to study carbon cycling - S_140625_EF_MetaG | ecosystem: Environmental > Aquatic > Freshwater > Lake | place: Lake... | reverse complement strand
GCAGGGTCCGCTGCAGCAAGTCATAGACACCATTGCCAAGTCGCCGCTCAATGAGCTCACAGGGGGCGTGCTGAGCCAAAGCCAAGCCAAAGGCAACGCGCAGTTCAAACTCAACTTGAACTTGCCCGTGAACAAAATGGACGCCGCCAAAGTCCAGGGCAGTGTGGCCTTTTCGGACAACACCTTGCAAGTCGTGCCTGGAACGCCTTGGCTCAGCCGCACGCGCGGGGGGCTGCAGTTCAGTGAACAAGGCTTCAAGCTCGAGGGCCTCAAAGCCGAGTTGCTGGGGGGGCCAGCGTCATTGACGGGGGGGCTGTCCTTGGTGGCCAATGAGGGCCAGTCGCCCCTGCAACTCAAAATCAATGGCGAATTCACGGCAGAGGGCTTGCGCCAAGCCCGTGAGTTGGGCTTGGCCGCGCGGCTCGCGCCACGCACCACGGGTAAAGCGACTTACACCGCCACGCTGGGTGTGCGGCGCGGACACACCGAGTTTCTTATCAACAGCGATCTCAAGGGCTTGGCCTTGAATTTGCCAGCGCCGCTCGTCAAGACTGCGGCTGCGGTGATGCCCTTGCGCATCGAGTCGCAACTCACGCGCGAATCTTTGCAGCCCAAATCACGCGTCTTGCAGGACCAACTCAAAGTCACCTTAGACCGCATCTTGTCGGCCACCTATGTGCGCGATGTGAGCGAATCCCGCACCCGCGTGGTTCGCGGCGGCATTGTCCTGGGCCCCTCGGCCATGGACGCCGCGCCCATGCGCGACAAAGCGGTGAGTCTGAATTTGCAAGTGCCGACCTTGGACTTGGATGACTGGAATGCAGCGTTGGAGCCCTTAGGCACCCCCGCCAATGAGGACGCTGCGCAGGACTATTTGCCCAGCTTTGTCGCCTTGCAGTCGGCCCAAGTCAAGGTGGCTGACCGTTGGCTGCACAAGGTGGTGGCAGGCGGAACGCGTCAAGGTGATGTGTGGCGCTTCAATGTCAACGCGGATGAGTTAAGTGGCGCAGCCGAAGTGCGACCCGCCAAAGGCAATGTCCCCGCACAGTTGTATGTGCGACTCGCCTACCTCAACATTCCGCCAAGCGCCGTGTCGGATGTCGAGCGTCTGTTGGGCGAGCAACCCAGCAGCATCCCAAGCCTAGACATTGTGGTCAATGAGTTGACCTTGCGCGGCAAAAAACTGGGCCGCTTGGAAATTGAGGCCATCAACCGCGTCGGGGCAAATGCCTTGCGAGAGTGGCGCTTGAGCAAGTTCAACATCACCGCGCCAGAGGCCGCGTTGACGGCCAGCGGCAGTTGGATGGTGGACGGGCCCAGCACGCGCAGAACACAGATGAGCTTTGTGCTGGCTGTGCGCGACAGCGGCTTGTTTTTAGAGCGCTTAGGCACACCCGGCGCCATCCGTCGCGGCGAGGGCCGGGTGGAGGGCCAGGTGTCGTGGCAGGGGTCGCCTTTGAGCTTGGATTACGCCAGCCTGTCAGGCAAGGTCAACTTGGCCATTGAAAAAGGCCAGTTCCTCAAAACCGAGCCAGGCGCTGCGCGCCTGTTGGGCGTGTTGAACTTACAAGCCTTGCCACGCCGCTTGACCTTGGACTTCAGCGATATTTTCAGCGAAGGATTTGCCTTTGATTTTGTGCGCGGTGATGTGAGCATCCACCAAGGCATTGCCTCGACCAACAACCTGCAGATGAAAGGCGTGTCTGCTGGTGCGTTGATGGAAGGCAGCGCTGATTTAGAGCGCGAAACGCAAAACCTCAAAGTCATCGTGGTGCCCGAGATCAATGCGGGCACCGCCTCCTTGTATGTCGCGGCTATCAACCCCTTGGTGGGATTGACCAGTTATTTGGCACAGTTGGTCTTGAGCAAGCCCTTGGTGCGGGCGGGCACGACAGAATATCGGGTTGACGGCACGTGGGCTGATCCACGGGTGACCAAGGTCGACTGATGGTGTTCACGCTGGCGCCACGCACACGCCGCCGAGTGCTGTGGATGGTTTTGGTGCTGCTGGTGTTGTCCATGCTCAGCACCTTGGTTTGGTTGGCGGGCCGCTATGAAGTCACACAAGTGCAGGGGCAGATTGAACGCGACGCCGCTGACGCGGTGAGCGACATCCGCACCGCCATGAACCGCAATGCGCAAAGCTTGCAAGCCCTGCAATACTCGCCACGCGCTGCGGCTTCGTGGGTGCAAGCGGCCAGCGTGATGTTGCGAGAGCACCGCGAATGGTTGCGCTTGGAGTTGCGAGACTCCAACTTGCAAATCGTCCACAGCGTCGATACCCCTTTTCGTGCGCCCGCCTTCAACCGTTTGGGTCGTGCCACCAATCAGCCCGAGGTGGTGCAGGCCTGTGGTGTGGCGCGCCGCCAAAGCGGGCCTGGTTATGGCGCCAGCGTTTTTGTGCCGCAAGCCAACGGCTTGGGCCTAGAAATCATGGACATGTGTTTGCCCGTCATCACCGATGGCGAGCTCACGGGCTACACCGTCGCCACCTACGCCTTGGAGGAAATCTTAGTCAATATGGTGGGGCCACAACTCACCCGCAGCCAAGAGGTTTCGTTCACCGAATCAGACGGCACGCGCTTGGCCATGCATGGCACGGCGAATCGCGGTTCGCGGGTGTTCATCGCCAAGCAGTTGTTGGACTTGCCTGGCCACACCATGGTGCTGCGCATGGACAGCTGGCGCGGCGCGCCTGACTTGTTTCCGAATGTCTTGACCGCGTTGGTCACGGCCATGGCCTTGGCACTGGTCACCGTGCTGGTGATGCTGGCGCGTGACATGCGTCGGCGTCAGCGCGTGGAGTTGGATTTGGCCGATGCACTGGCCTTTCGCAAAGCCATGGAAGACTCGCTCGTCACGGGTTTGCGCGCGCGTGACACCGAGGGCCGCATCACCTATGTCAACCCTGCTTTTTGTGAGATGGTGGGCTTTGCGCCGCACGAGCTGATTGGGCAAAGCATCCCAGCGCCCTATTGGCCGCCCGAGATGGTGGACGAATACGGCAAGCGTCAAGCCTTGCGCATGGCGGGCAATGCGCCGCCGCGCGAAGGCGCGGAATCGGTGTTCATGCGCAAAAACGGTGAGCAGTTTCCGGTGATGATTTTTGAGGCCCCGCTGATCAATGCCAGCGGCGAACAAACCGGTTGGATGGGCGCTGTGTTGGATGTGAGTGAGCAGCGTCGCATTGAGGAAATGTCGCGCGCGAGCCAAGAGCGCTTGCAAGCCACCGCGCGTTTGGCGACGGTGGGCGAGATGGCTTCGTTGCTGAGCCATGAGCTCAACCAGCCCCTGGCCGCCATTTCAAGCTATGCCACGGGCAGCATGAATTTGTTGCATGAAGCCGCGGTTAAAGACCCGCAGTTGGCGGAGACCTTGGGCAGCGCGATTCAACGCATTGGGCAGCAAGCGGAGCGGGCGGGCAAAGTGATCAAGAGCGTGCATGACTTTGTGCGCCGTCGCGACCAAGCGCGTGAGGCCGTCGCGCCCAGGGCCTTGCTCGACGACGTGATGCCTTTGGTCAGCTTGCAAGCCCGCAAACTTGGCGTGCGCGTGGTGGTGAATTGCCCCACAGATTTACCCGCCGTGATGTGCGACCGCACCATGGTCGAGCAAGTCTTGCTCAACCTCGCGCGCAACGGCATGCAAGCCATGGCGGGTGACTCGCCGCACAAGGTGCTGACCCTCAGCGTGCGGGTGGCCGCCTCGAACGCTGCGAGTCGCTGGGTGGAGTTTTTGGTGGCGGATTTAGGGCAAGGCATTGCAGACGCGGTGGCTGACAAACTCTTCACACCATTTTTCACCACCAAACTCGAAGGCATGGGTTTGGGGTTGAGTTTGTGCCGCACGGTGGTTGAGCAGCATGGGGGCTTGTTGCGCCATCATGCCAACACCCCGCGGGGCACGGTTTTTGTCTTCACCCTGCCACAATCCGGCGCTGAGGCCTGACACATGCAACCCACAGAAGACGCTTTGGTATTTATTGTTGACGACGATGCGAGTGTGCGTGAGGCGCTGGCATGGTTGCTGCGTTCGCGACGTTTGCCGAGTCAATCTTTTCAGAATGCAGATGCGTTTGCCGATTTTTTGAAAACAGGCGACCACCCTTGGCAGCCCTCGCAACCCGGTTGTTTGCTGCTGGATGTGCGCATGCCCGGCATGAGTGGCTTGGCGCTGTTTGAACACCTGATTGAGCGCCAATTGCTCAATATGCTACCCGTCATTTTTTTAACGGGCCATGCCGATGTGCCGACCGCTGTCGACTCTGTCAAACGCGGCGCTTTTGATTTTTGTGAAAAGCCTTTTTCTGACAACGCCCTGGTTGACCGCGTCGAGCAAGCCTTGGCGCGATCTGCCCAGACCTTGAAACAGCTGCGCACCAAACAAAGCCTGCAACACAACTTGGCCGAGTTGACCGAGCGCGAGCGCGATGTGATGCACTTGGTGGTGGAGGGACTGCCCAATAAATTAATCGCCGACCAGTTGGCCATCAGCGTGCGAACCGTGGAGGTGCATCGTGCGCGGGTGTTTGACAAAATGAATGTGAAGTCGGCCGTCGAATTGGCCAACATGCTGCGCAGCGAGTGAGTGGGTTATTTGTCTTGCGTGTCAGCCGCTTTTTTTTGCGCTGCCGCATGCTCGGCCTCGGTGTCGCCGCGTCCTGAGAACATGGTCCACCAAACAATCGCCACCAGAATACAACCGGCACCCAGCGCTTCGAGCAAAATTAACAGCATGCGACTCATCCTCTGGCGTTTAACGTGGGCCTTGATTGTAGGAAGCTTGGCGGCTTGCAGCACGCCCCGCCACGCGCCGGTGGGCGACACCGTGCGCCCGCCGCCTGCCGCGCGCGTGCCTGCCGATGCGCCACGCGCCACTGGCGCTTTGGCGGGCCTGCCTGGCACACCCAGCCCACAACAAAGCTATCGCAGCCGTTGGGTCGCCACCGCATGGGACGATATCCCTGGTTGGCAAAACGACGCGCTGCAAGACGCGTGGCTGGCGTGGTTGCAAAACTGTGAACGTCCAGGGCCCTTGTTTGCCCCGCTGTGCCAAGACGTGCGCCAACTCCTGCTCGGCAGCGATGATGACCGCCGCGTGTGGATGATGGCCAAGCTGCAACCCTACCGCGTCGAGTCGCTCGACGGCGTGGTTGAGGGTTTGCTGACCAGCTATTACGAGCCTTTGTTCGACGCGTCGGCCCACATGCGCCCAGGCTTTGAAGTGCCGTTGTACGCGCCGCCTGAGAGTTTGGCCGAGGCTCGCCGCGCTGGCCGACCGTGGTTCACCCGCCAAGAGATCGACACCCTGCCCCAAGCACGCGATGCGCTGCGTGGCCGCGAGGTGGCGTGGCTGGCCGACCCCATCGACGCCTTGGTGTTGCATATTCAAGGCTCAGGCCGTGTGCGCCTCGCCAACCCAGATGGCACGACCCGTGTGGTGCGTTTGGCATTTGCCGCCTCGAATGAGCAGCCCTACCAAAGTGTGGGCCGTTGGCTGCTGGACCGTGGCTTGATCAAAGATGCCTCTTGGCCAGGCATCAAGGCATGGATCGTCAGCACCCAACAAAGCAACCCGCGCTTGGTGCAAGAGATGCTGTGGAGCAATCCGCGCTATGTGTTTTTTCGCGAAGAAGTGCGAAGCGCCGTTGACGCTGACCTCGGGCCCCGAGGTGCGCAAGGCGTGCCGCTCACGGCAGGACGCTCCATCGCGGTGGACAAAGAGGCCATTCCCTACGCCACACCCGTTTGGCTGAGCAGTGCGGGGCCCAATGGCAACTTGCAACGCTTGGTGTTTGCGCAAGATACCGGCAGCGCCATTGTGGGGGCGGTACGGGCGGATTACTTTGCGGGCACCGGTCCGCAAGCGGGTGAGTTTGCAGGCCGCATGAAACAAGGCGTGCGTTTGTGGGTGTTGTGGCCAAAATAACCCGATGAGCATCAAATAGTTCAATGGCGAATGGGTGTGCAAGCGATGCCAACACGCCTAAGTTGTTCCGCTGCGGGGGTTCAGGGCATGACCCCTACGCGTCTCCCCTAGGCGGCGTTTTTTCAAATTCGCCCTAAACTTTGGCAAAGCAAGCCCTTGATTGGATCTCCCATGAACGCCCCTCTGCCCGAGCACATTCGCCGCGCACTCGACACCGTGACGCTGGACGACAAATACAGCCTTGATGTGGGCCGCGCTTTCATGAGCGGTGTGCAAGCCTTGGTCAAACTACCCATGCTGCAGCGCCAACGCGATGCCTTGCAAGGCAAAAACACCGCCGGCTTTATCAGCGGCTATCGTGGTTCACCCTTGGGCACTTATGACCAGTCCTTGTGGAAAGCCAAGGCCTATCTGCAAGCGCAAAACATCGTCTTTCAACCTGGCGTGAACGAAGAGCTGGCGGCTACCGCGCTGTGGGGCACGCAGCAACTGGGCTTTGCACCCGCAGGCAGCAACAAGTTTGATGGCGTGTTTGGCATTTGGTACGGCAAAGGCCCAGGCGTGGACCGCTGCTCGGACGTGTTCAAGCATGCCAACATGGCGGGCACCACCCCCTGGGGCGGTGTGTTGGCCGTGGCGGGCGATGACCATGTGGCCAAAAGCTCCACCGCGGTGCACCAAAGCGACCATATCTTCAAGGCCTGCGGCACGCCCGTGTTCTTTCCTAGCAATGTGCAAGAAATCTTGGATTTGGGTTTGCACGCCATCGCCATGAGCCGCTTCAGCGGCGTGTGGTCGGGCATGAAGACGATTCAAGAAATTGTGGAGTCCAGCGCCACCGCCGTGATTGACCCCCACCGCGTGAACATCGTGATCCCTGAGTTCGACATGCCCGAGGGCGGCTTGCACATTCGCTGGCCCGACACCGCACTCGACCAAGAGGCCCGTTTGTTTGACTACAAGTGGTATGCGGCCCTGGCCTATGTGCGCGCCAACCGCTTGAACCACAACGTCATCGCTGGCCCCAATGACAGGCTGGGCTTGATTGCCAGTGGCAAAGCCTTCAACGACACACGCCAAGCCTTGTTTGACTTGGGGCTAGACGATGCCACCTGTCGTCGTCTGGGGATTCGTTTGCACAAGGTGGCCGTGGTGTGGCCACTGGACGCGCAGCTCACGCGCGATTTCGCCACGGGCCTGCAAGAGATTTTGGTGATCGAAGAAAAGCGCCAAGTGATTGAGTACCAACTCAAAGAAGAGTTGTATAACTGGCGTGCCGATGTGCGACCCAATGTGTTGGGCAAGTTCAACGAGGTCGAGGGCGATTTCAGTGGGGGCGAGTGGTCCATGCCTAACCCCAGCGCCAACACCTTGTTGCGTGCCAACGCCGACCTCAACCCCGCACTCATTGCCAAAGCCATTGCGCAGCGTGTGCTCAAGCTCGGCGTCGATGTGGACACGACCGCGCGCATTCAAGCGCAGCTGGCCATTCTTAGCGCCAAAGAGGCGCAGCTGCAAACCGTCACGCTCAAGGCCGAGCGCATGCCTTGGTTCTGTTCGGGCTGTCCGCACAACACGTCCACCAAACTGCCCGAAGGCTCACGCGCCATGGCGGGCATTGGTTGTCACTTCATGGTGTTGTGGATGGACCGCAGCACCAGCGGCTTCACGCAAATGGGGGGCGAAGGTGTGCCGTGGGTGGGTCAACAACCGTTTGTGAATGACCAGCACATCTTTGCCAACTTGGGCGACGGCACTTATTTCCACAGCGGCATTTTGGCGATTCGCCAAAGCATTGCGGCGGGTGTGAACATCACCTACAAACTGCTCTACAACGATGCGGTGGCCATGACGGGTGGGCAACCCGTGGGTGAGCGGCCTGAGGGCCACTCGGTGTTGCAAATCGCGCAAAGCATGAAAGCCGAAGGCGCCCAACGCATCAGCGTGGTGACGGACGAACCCGAGAAGTATGTCGGTGCGGGTTTGGTCGACGGCGTAGCCGTGTTCCACCGCGACGAGCTAGACCGCATCCAACGCGAAATGCGCGACATCAAAGGCTGCACCGTCATCATCTATGACCAAACCTGCGCCACCGAAAAACGCCGCCGTCGCAAACGCGGCACCTTGGCGGACCCCGCCACCCGCGTGCTGATCAACGAGTTGGTGTGCGAAGGCTGTGGCGACTGCGGTGTGCAAAGCAACTGCATGAGCGTCGAGCCCCTTGAGACCGAGTTTGGCCGCAAGCGCACCATCAACCAAAGCACCTGCAACAAAGACCTCAGCTGCGTCAAAGGCTTCTGCCCGAGCTTTGTCACCGTGGAAGGCGGCAGCTTGAAGAAAAAAGCCAAAGGCGTGGCACGCATCGCCTTGCCGGACTTTGAATTGCCAGAGCCCACCTTGCCCGACACCACCCAAGCTTGGGGCATGGTGGTGGCGGGTGTCGGTGGCACGGGCGTGATCACCATTGGCCAGCTGCTGGGCATGGCGGCGCACATCGAGGGCAAGGGCGTCGTCACACAAGACGCGGCGGGCTTGGCGCAAAAAGGCGGCAGCACCTGGAGCCATGTGCTCATTGCCAACCACCCCGACGACATTCGCACCACGCGCGTAGGCGTGGCTGCGGCAGACTTGGTCATCGGTTGCGATCCGATTGTGGTGGCGGGTAAAGAAACCTTGCAGCGCATGCGTGCTGGGCGCACCCATGTGGCGCTCAATGCGCACAGCGCCCCCACCGCCGCCTTTGTGCGCAATGCCAATTGGCAAAACCCAGGGGAGGCCTGCGTTGCCGAAATCGTGCAAGCCGTGGGCGAACCAGGCGTGAGCGCGTTTGATGCAGACCGCGTGGCCACCCAAGTGCTGGGCGACAGTATTTTTGTGAACCCGATGATTCTGGGCTTTGCTTGGCAAAAAGGCTGGGTGCCTTTGGGTCATGAGGCCTTGATGCGCGCGATCGAGCTCAACGACATGGCCGTGGCGCAAAACAAGGCGGCATTCGAATGGGGACGTCATTGCGCTGCGCATTGGCACGCCGTCCTTGATCTGTTGGCCCCCGCGCAAGTGGTGCAGTTGCACAAGCGCGAAGGCGTGGATGCGCTGATTGACAATCGCGAGGCTTTTCTCGTCGACTACCAAAATGCGGCCTATGCCAGCAGTTATCGTGCGGTGGTGGAGCGTGTGCGCGCCGCAGAAGCGGTGATGCACAAAACCACACTCACCGAGGCGGTGGCGCGCAACTTGTTCAAGCTCATGGCCTACAAAGACGAGTACGAAGTGGCGCGTTTGCACACCGAACAAGCCTTCTTGCAAAAGATCGACGGCATGTTTGAAGGTGACTTCACCGTCCACTACCACTTGGCCCCGCCGCTCTTAGCCAAGACCAATGAGCAAGGTCATTTACAAAAGCAAAAGTTTGGACCGCACATGTTGACAGGCTTCAAGTTGCTCAAGCACTTGAAGGTGCTCAGAGGCTCGGTGCTGGATGTGTTTGGTTACACCGAAGAGCGTCGCACCGAGCGCGCGCTGATCCAGCAGTACGTGGCCAGCGTGGAGATGGTGTTGGCCCAACTCAACCCCAGCAACCATGCGTTGGCGCTGGAGCTGGCGCGAATACCTGAGCAAATCAAGGGCTTTGGCCACGTCAAAGCCCGCCACTTGGCGGCTGCGCGGCAGAAGTGGGACGCCTTGACAGCGCAGTGGTCAGGGCTTCACTGAGGCGACAAACCAGCCGCATACAATTCGCGGTTGGCCTGCTGAGGCGTTTTGTACCTTGGCAGCAGTCCCTCAATTTGGAGTTTGACCGTGTTGATTTCTTCTGCTTTTGCCCAAACCGCTCCTGCCGCTGCTGCCGGTGGTGACTTGATGTCTTCTTTGCAAGGCATGCTGCCTTTGGTGTTGATGTTTGTGGTCTTGTATTTCGTGATGATTCGCCCCCAAATGAAGCGTCAAAAAGAACACAAAGCCATGATCGAAGCCATTGCCAAAGGCGACGAAATTGCCACCGCGGGTGGCTTGCTCGGCAAGGTGACGGCTTTGTCGGATGCCACCTTGACCCTTGAAATCTCGGCAGGCGTGGAAGTGCAATTGCAACGCCAAGCCGTGGTGCAAGTGTTGCCCAAGGGCTCCATCTAACACGACGCAGCGCTCATGAACCGTTACCCCTTTAGGAAGTACGCGATCATCGTGATCGCTTTGTTGGTCGGTGGTCTCTACACACTGCCTAACTTTTTTGGTGAAGCGCCTGCGGTTCAAGTGTCCGCGGCCAAGCCATCGGTCAAGGTGGATTTGGCGGTGCAAGAGCGCGTACAAGCCGCGCTGGCGGCGGTCAACTTGACGCCCGATGTGGTGAGCTTGGACAACGGCTCGCTCAAAGTGCGCTTTGCCAGCACCGACCAGCAAATCAAAGCCAAGGACGCGATACAACTGGCCTTGGTGCCTGATGCAAATGATGCGTCGTATGTCGTGGCCTTAAATTTATTGGCCCGCTCACCCGCTTGGCTCACGGCGTTGAATGCGTCGCCCGTGTATTTGGGCTTGGACTTGCGTGGGGGCGTGCACTTCATGTTGCAAGTGGACATGCCTGCGGCGCTGACCAAAAAAGCCGAGTCTTTGGCGGGGGATATCCGCACCAGTTTGCGCGAAAAAAACGTGCGCCACAGCGGTATCAGTCGCAGCAACCAAGCCATTGATATTCGCTTTCGCGACATGGCCACTTTGGAAGCCGCGCAACGTGTGATTCAAGACCAGTTCTTGGACTTACAAACCACCAGTGGCCCCGATGGCGCCGACTTCAAACTCACGGCGGTGATCAACCCCGTGGCGGCCAAGCGCGTGCAAGAGCAGGCCATCAAACAAAACATCACCACGCTGCATAACCGCATCAACGAGTTGGGCGTGGCCGAACCCGTGATTCAGCAGCAAGGCACCGATCGCATCGTGGTGCAGCTGCCTGGCGTGCAAGACACCGCCAAGGCCAAAGATATTTTGGGCCGGACCGCCACGCTCGAAATTCGCATGGTGGACGACAGCGCCGAGGCCCGTGCCGCAGAGTTTGGCAACGGCCCTGTGCCCTTTGGGACCGAGCGCTTTTTGGAGCGCAGCGGCCAAGCGGTGATTGTGAAAAAGCAAGTTATCTTGACGGGCGAAAACCTCACCGACGCGCAGCCTGGCTTTGACACCCAAAACCAAGAAGCGGCGGTGCACCTCACGCTCGACGCCAAAGGCGCACGCATCTTCAAAGACGTGACGCGTGAGAGCGTGGGCAAGCGCATGGCCATTATTTTGTTTGAAAAAGGCAAGGGCGAAGTGGTCACAGCGCCTGTGATTCGCAGCGAAATTGGCGGTGGCCGCGTGCAAATTTCTGGCCGCATGAGCACCGTCGAAGCCAACGACACGGCGCTGTTGCTGCGTGCGGGCTCACTCGCCGCGCCCATGGAGATCATTGAAGAGCGCACCATTGGCCCAAGCTTGGGCGCTGAAAACATTGCCAAAGGTTTTGACTCCGTCACCTGGGGCTTTGTGGCGGTGACGGCATTCATGTGCATTTATTACATGTTGTTTGGCGTGTTCTCCAGCGTGGCGTTGGCGGTGAACTTGTTGCTGTTGGTGGCGGTGCTCTCTATGCTGCAAGCCACCCTCACCTTGCCAGGCATGGCCGCGATGGCCTTGGTGTTGGGAATGGCGATTGATGCCAACGTGCTCATCAATGAGCGCGTGCGCGAAGAGTTGCGCAATGGCGCGTCAGCGCAGGCGGCCATTCACGCGGGCTATGACCGCGCTTGGGCCACCATTCTTGACTCCAACGTCACCACCTTGATTGCGGGTTTGGCTCTGTTGGCTTTTGGCTCTGGCCCTGTGCGCGGGTTCGCGGTGGTGCATTGCCTGGGTATTTTGACCAGCATGTTCTCGGCGGTGTTCTTCTCGCGTGGTTTGGTCAACCTTTGGTATGGCCGCCAAAAGAAATTGCAAAGCGTGTCGATTGGCACGGTGTGGCGCGCTTAAAGAGGAATCACGATGGAGTTTTTTAAGATCCGCAAAGACATCCCGTTCATGAAGAACGCGGTGGCATTCAATGCCATTTCGTTCATCACGTTTTTGGCGGCGGTGTTTTTCTTGTTCAGCCGTGGTTTGCACCTGTCGGTCGAGTTCACGGGCGGCACGCTGATGGAAGTCAGCTACAGCCAGCCCGCCGACCTCAACGCCGTGCGCGACCAAATTGCCAAACTCGGCCTCACCGACGTGCAGGTGCAAAACTTTGGCACCGCCCGCGATGTGATGATTCGCATGCCAGCGGTCAAAGGTCAAAGCTCGGCGCAACAAAGCGAGCAAGTGCTGAGCGCTCTCAAAGCCACTGACGCGAATGTGCAGTTGCGCCGCACCGAATTTGTGGGCCCGCAAGTGGGCGACGAGTTGGCGGTGGACGGCCTCAAGGCATTGGCCTTTGTGGTGATTGGCATCATGATTTATTTGGCCATGCGCTTCGAGTGGAAGTTTGCCGTGGCCGCCATCATTGCCAACTTGCATGATGTGATCATCATCTTGGGCTTCTTCGCGTTTTTCCAGTGGGAGTTTTCGCTACCCGTGCTGGCCGCGGTGCTGGCGGTGTTGGGCTACTCGGTCAACGAATCGGTGGTGATCTTTGACCGTATCCGCGAAAACTTCAGGCGCTACCGCAAGATGGACACGGTTGAGATCATCGACAACGCCATCACCTCCACCATCAGCCGCACCATCATCACCCACGGTTGCACGCAGCTCATGGTGTTGTCCATGTTGTTGTTCGGGGGTGCCACGCTGCACTACTTTGCACTGGCCCTGACCATTGGCATTTTGTTTGGCATTTATTCCTCGGTGTTCGTGGCGGCGGCGATTGCCATGTGG
>Ga0114979_10002346_pt1 | contig 12809 bp, 16 predicted proteins | sample S_140625_EF_Meta_FD_87315 | JGI IMG/M metagenome (GOLD analysis project Ga0114979, IMG submission 87315) | Freshwater microbial communities from Lake Simoncouche, Canada to study carbon cycling - S_140625_EF_MetaG | ecosystem: Environmental > Aquatic > Freshwater > Lake | place: Lake... | reverse complement strand
TTCCCTGTCGTGGTGACTGGCGCAGCTTTGTTATGGCTAGCCTTTCAGAATAGAAAACAGAAAAAAGCGTTGTCAGCTTAAGAAGTTTTTGCTAGCGGTAAATTAAATAAAAGATTTTGGGGTTTGAGTTTGAGTTGCTTTTGCTCATTCATGGCAATCGCCATATAGACTGGCTTACCGGCCTGTGCTTTCGCTAATGCTGCCTCATCAATAAAATCGAGACGAAACAAGCAGATCACCTTCTCTAACTCATCGGCTTCAAGAGGCTCTTTGTTGTAAAGCTTATTCAGAATCTCAGTCGCTACTGCATCTAAACCAACATGCCATGACCACTTTGGATCACTAATTTTCTGCATGGGGGTAATGCGTACCTTGACCCCTAGAAAATGTTCAATCCATTTTTCCAGCACGCGGCAAAAGTGATTGATAGGCTCATGACCAAAATTCAGCTGTACTGCGAAATCAAAATCCTCATTTCGAGCCCAGTACTCGGCGGCATTTTCCTCATGCAAAACATCTAAATCGGCTGACCTCATAGTCATGGATTTACCTTTGAGTAAATCCATAATGTTTCCAGTGTCACCAGCTTGGGCATTACGGGACACTGTTTCCTCATCTGCGCCCATCACAATCGCATCTTCGAGCACAGTAATCATTTGAGTTCTGAAGAACAATTCACCCATGCGCACTTCCAGTGGCTGAGCTTGATCCCCCAATATATGTCTTACAAAGATCTGGGCCAATTGGGCAACAAATAGAGGCGGCACATCAACGCCCTCACCCTTAAATAAGCTCATATAAAAACTCTCTAGGGAGCTTGCAGCTAATAGGCGTGCTCGATAGCGTAACCAGACCCGGTAGTTTTCTTGGATATCCTCATCGGCCATAGTAGCGATCTCATGATCGGTAATATCGGCAAGAGGGTTTTGCATCAAACGCTGATGGAGGGATTGCTCCATGGCGCAAGATTCTGGAACTAAGCTCAGCTCAGGCCTATGTAAGTAGGTACGTAAAAAGTCATCGGTCACCAAAAGCTGATGATCTGGGCTAACTGAGAGGGTGTTGTATGCGGAATTGGGCCAATAATTTGTCATGTAGTGGAGCCAAATGAGGCTCTCCATCAGAAATAATAAAGCTCAGAATATACTAGCCAGTCAATTTGTGTGAAATAGGAAAAAATCATGAGTGAACTCAAAAAAATAGATACCGTCGTAGGCGAGGGTAAAGAAGCGGTGGCCGGCAATCACGTGGATGTGCATTACACGGGCTGGCTCTTTGATGAGAAAGCAGCTGATCATAAAGGTCAAAAATTTGATAGCTCATTAGATCGCGGCCAGCTATTCAGCTTCCCTTTGGGCGCTGGTCATGTCATTAAGGGTTGGGATGAAGGCGTTGCTGGCATGAAGATTGGTGGCAAACGTACACTGATTATTCCTTCTGATATGGGCTACGGTCCCCGTGGTGCGGGTGGCGTAATTCCACCAAATGCCACTTTAGTATTTGATGTTGAATTGCATGGCGTCAATTAAGAACCATCCCATCCACCCCATTTAGCAGAATGTAAAAAGACCACCCTAGGGTGGTCTTTTTACATTTATTTGTTAATGGAGAAGCTCATTAAATCAAGAGCGTAAATCTTTACCATTTAAGGTCACACGATTGGTAGAGCCGGTCTGGCAAAGGCTGATCAGACGATTTCTTTCGGCCATGACTTTGTCGGCATAGCCACCATCATTTTCTGCATTGGCAGCGCCTACGTAGTACTTCAAACCGTTGCGTAATGAGCCTGCGGTGGCGATCAAATACTTCAAAATATAGGCGCCCACCCGAATGTTCACTTCAGGCTTGACAGCTTCAGTAGTGCCACCATACAACTCATACTTATCTTTATGCACTGAGGTCATGACTTGCATAAGACCTTCGGCACCAGCATGACTCTTAGTATTTGGGTTGAAGTTTGACTCCACTGAAATCACAGCTAATAAAAGTATTGGATCAATATTGACTTCTTTTGCTACCAAAATGGTTTTCGAAACATACTCTTCAATCTTGGCGCGATCAAGCTTATATTTCTTCTCAAAGAAATCTGCAACCGCACGTTGATTCTGAATTGAGCCCATCAAGTTACTGTCTAGCGCTTGCGGGTCAACCTTGGAGGCTGGAATACGATCGGCCAAATGGGAAATCGATTTAACCTGGATCTGCCCAACTGATGGCATCAACAAAGCAACTGTCTGCTGCTTAGCACTATTGAAACTAGCCGGAATTGGATTTAATTTGTTGCTATAGATAACGGCAGCAATTTCAGAATCAGCCATTTGGGTGGGGCTGTCGTTTGCAGCCTTATATTGCTCGAGCATGCCAAAGCCATTACTCCAGACAATATGACGCGCTTCATCTGGAACCAAGATGCGAGCCAAATCAAAGGCTCCCGCATTTGTACCGTTACCAGAAAGCCAAAGTCCTACCACCATAAATACAGCAAGAACGAGTACGCCATTGATGACTCGGTAAACCGGAGTCAAAGCACGCGCCAGAAGATCTTTAGCCGCCAAAGTTGCTGACTGCTGATCTTGCGAATTACTCAAATTGTATGTTATCCATTTACTCATCTATTTATTTGCGGCGCCCCTTAAACTTGAATACCAGTTTATGTTGCAGCGCAATATCTAAAAAACATGGGTCATCCTAAAAAGTTTCTTATATCAAGTCAAGCATAACAAAAGTTATTTCAATAACTTTTTGATCTCAAAATACGGGATCTCCCGGGGATGTCCTTAAAAATTGATATTTAATCTATTTAAATCAATCACTTATAAAAGTTAGGATGTACTAATTTCATAGTGCAAAAAAATGAGTAAATTCTGATTTTTTTACGATTTGGCAGGGAAAATCACCTCCAAAAACCATACATCTAGTGTTTGAAGGTAGACTTATTTCTACCGGTAGTAGCTATCCCAACTTGCTGCGAGGCATTATTTTCAAACTAGCTTCTAGGGTAAATGTAGCCTTTACCAAAGGAAAACTACTCTCTTGAGGCTAAATTCTGATTAGCTCTTCAGCTAGCCTGCATCAAAAACAGGTGGGAGCTTGCTTGCTCGCCCTACACTGACATCCTATGAAAACTCTTCGCAAGCTTCTTGGCCTTGCCATCTTCTTAGGACTGCTCAGCCCGTTTAGCGCCTTTGCCTTATTTGAGGAATGCAGGGATCTGTTTCCCCAGCAGCAAATCCCTAGCACCCAAGAAGTGGGGCGAGACCTCTGTTTTGATAGCTTTGCGATTTATTACTCACCAAAAGATAAGAAGCCTATCTATACAGTGGAGAAGCTCAGTCGTGAACAACTATTAGCCCCTCACCCCAAAAGAAGTAATCAGTTTTATGAGGAGGCTAGATTGCCATTAGCAGAGCGCTCACTGCTCTCAGACTACCGTGGCAGCGGCTATGACCGTGGCCATAACGCCCCAGCGGGAGATATGACTAATGAGCGGTCAATGGCCCAGTCCTTCTCATTGGCAAACATGATGCCTCAGGCCAGACAAAATAATCAGGGTATTTGGGCTAAGAATGTGGAGGAGCCGACTCGGCTCTACGTCAAAAGAGTGACTGGTGATGTTTATGTGTACACCGGCTCTACTGGTAATAGTGGGAGTATTGGCAGTAGTCGCGTCACTATTCCAAGTCATTTATTTAAATTGGTATATGACCCAGGCAAGAACTTAGCATGGGCCTATTGGATCGAAAATACCAACGAAGCCCAGATGAGTCCACCGATCTCTTATCAAGAGATCGTTCAGAAAACCGGGATTGATTTTCATCTGCCGCTCAATACAGGAATTACTGCATCCAAGGCAATATCTTCGGAGGCCAAGTCAAGCAAGGCCAAGATGGGGGGCTGGTACCCGGTCTTTTTTGATGAGTACTCGTCTACGAAACTAGATCAACTCATCAATAGCATTAAAGAAGGTCGGGTAGCGAGCATTGAGATCCAATATGACCGCAATAGTGATCTAGCTAAAAAAATTGCCGCCCAAATTGGATCGCAAACATCAATTACCCCTGACTTGCTTCAAAGTAGTCCGCCTGATTCTGCAACAGTGACTTATGAGCGTAACCGGGTCACTGCAATCGTTCGATCAAAATAATTACAGTCTAGTTTTCAAACCATGTGCCCCCTGAATAGGCGCCAAAAGCTCACGTAGGCCATTGTGATCTAACGTGTGCATCAGCTCTAGTAGCTGACCCAGCTCTCCCTTGGGAAATCCCTCTCTCGCAAACCAGGCTAAATAATTTCCTGGCAGCTCTGCTAGAGCGCGCCCAGCATGTTTGCCATACGGCATTTTCATTAAGACCAGTTTCTCGAGGGATTCTGCATTCATTGAACTGAAATCTTACAAGCAAAGTCGATAAACCCCATAAGTAACACCATTTATAAGAACTCGGTCATTTTTCTATTTGAGAATCATTCTTATTTAGTGATATATTGAGAATCATTCTCAATTATAATTTTTCAACCACCCACCTGATACGACTATGAAAATAACCATCAAAAGACTGATCGCCTTTAGCTTTATCCTCGCAACCGCCCTTCATTTCTCTTTTGCCCATGCAGGCGAAGGAGTGTTTGGTTGGATCTATACGCTAGATCTTCAACCCAAAGGCAAGCTGGAATTTGAACAGCGCCTTCAACTGAATCAACAGCAGGCAGCAGGAACTTATGAAGCCTGGACTGCCAGATCAGAATTGGAATATGGCCTAACAAATGATTTGCAAGTCGCGGGCTATATCAATTCGTATTACACCAATGCCAGTCAGAACTACACTAACCCTGATGCCTGCGGCGACGAACCCACTTGCACTGGTGGCTATGCAGTGCCTTCCTCACACGATCCTGCTACCGCATACAAAAAAAGTGGTATTGAAGGTGTCTCACTCGAAGCTATTTATCGACTCACCAATCCAGTGACATCACCTGTTGGCGTTGGCTTTTATTTCGAGCCTACCTGGGGTAAAAATAAAGATGAGCTCGCAGCTAGACTCTTGTTGCAGTCCAATTTCATGGATGACCGCCTCATACTTGCTGGTAACGTCGTAGTCGCAAACGAGCGCCTGAAGTTTATTGAGAACGGTAATGTACCTGAGTCTATGCTCGATTTTTTAGTGGGTGCTAGTTATCGCTTTGCTCCGAAGTGGTCGGCTGGGGTAGAGGCTCGCTTTCATAACGATTACTCAGAACTCAATCTTCGCAACCAAGTACAGCGCGCTACCTTTGTTGGTCCCAATATGCACTACGCTTCCAAAGACTGGTGGGTGACGGGTGCTTGGCGCTATCAACTTGCCGGTGGCAACTGTATGGGTGGAGGCGAAGCAGAATGCTCCAACGCTCGAGTCTGGGACAGCCATACCGTAAATGAATTTATTGTCAAAGTTGGCTTTCCATTGAACTAAAGAGAGTCATGAACGGGAAACCCAACCCCCTTGCAATCCTTGGCCTGGCAATGCTAAGTACGCCCATCGTTGCTCCGGCAAAAATTTATGTGAGTGCTGAGCAAGCGCAGAAAATTCTGTTTCCCAATAAGCAGCTCACAAAAGCACCCATCCTCATTACCGATGACCTACAAGAAAGAATGCGAGTGGCATCTAGCATTCGCTACCCCTTTCAAGGGGATCGTATCTGGAAGGCAGCCGATGGAAGCTGGCTCATCATTGATGAAGTAGTAGGTAAACACGAAATGATTACGTATGCCGTAGGGATTGCCCCCAACGGCAGTATTTTAGGTATCGAGATTTTGGAATACGTTGAATCTTATGGCTATGAGATAGCAGAAGCCCATTGGCGTCAGCAATTTGCCGGCAAGACTATAAAAGATCCCATCAAACTCAATCAAGATATTCAAAATATTGGAGGCGCAACCCTTTCTTGCAAACATCTGACTGATGGTGTGAAACGAGTACTAACTCTCTATGACTTGACATTAAAAGCAAAATGATGATGCGCTGCCATGCCCTTTTGGGAACATTTGTGGAGATCTCTACTGATCAAGACGACAGTCAAGCGGTTAATAAAGCATTTGCTGTAGTAAAAGAGATTCAAGACCTGATGGGCTTTCATTACCCCTTAAGCGAGCTAAGTCAAATCAATCGCTGGGCTCATCAAGTGCCACTCAAGATTCATCCGTGGACTGCACAAGTTCTCAGAATTGCTCAAGAGGTCCATAAACAAACCAATGGTTTATTTAATTGTGGCATTGGCCATCGGATGGTAAGTGCAGGCCTATTGCCACGTCACATTGATTTATCTAAATACCAACTAGGGGGAATCGAAGATGTTCATTTTCTAGACTCAGAACTCATTACCTCCTCCAAACCCCTCTGCCTAGATCTTGGAGGAATTGCCAAAGGGTTTGCAGTGGATAAAGCGGTAGAGAGTTTGATTGCAGATGGAATCGCATCTGGCTGCGTCAATGCGGGGGGCGATCTTCGGGTATTTGGACAATCTCCAAGATCAATACAAATTCGCAATCCAAATCTGCCAAGCCAGTTAATCGATATTGGCTCACTACAAAATGGGGCTATCGCTACAAGCGGCCTCTACTTTACTAATCGAGACCAGCAGCAAAGTCACATCATTAATCCCTTTGCGCAAGATGAATCTGAAGCACATATTCACTTCTCAGACTCCTATTCCATTCTGGCAAATGAATGTGTTTATGCAGATGCTCTTACTAAAGTGCTTGCCCTCACGAGTGCGCTTGACCACCCTTGCTTAAATCACTTCTCTGCTCAAGCCATCCGAATTTCTGCATGAGTCGTTTGGGGAAAATGCCTTCTTGGCAAAGATTATTTGTGATTGGCGGTATGCTGGCCTGCTCCATCAGTGGCTGCCTGTATTTACTTGGCCATGAATTTCAGATGCAAAGATCGACATTCGGCAATCACACTGTCTTGGCTAGCCATGGCATCTTTGCGATGATTGCTACTCTCGCTCTTGGATCAGTTCTGCCGTTTCATTTAAAGGCTGGCCTTAAGTCAAAAAAGAAATGGGTGAGCGGCTTTAGCCAGCTGAGCTTCTTAGCCATCTTATTAACTACTGGTGGTTTACTGTATTACGGCTCCGCAGAAATGAGAGATAGTGTTGTGATCACCCATTGGGTGGCGGGGATTGTATTTTTTCTAATTTTTTTACTGCACGCAGTTTTTGTATTCGAGTTCAGCGCCATGAAAAAGCGATCAGAGACCCTCTAGGCATTCATTACTTCTTACAATAGTGTTTATAAAGTAAGCCCATCACCGCTACAGCGACTTGACTGGCAAGCGAGTAGTAGATTTGCTTACCCTCTCTACGAGTCTTTACTAGCTTCTCTTTTCGCAATACTGTTAATTGCTGCGAGAGCGTTGGTTGATGAAGGTCTACTGCAGCTTCAAGTTCACCAACACATTTCTCGCCCTGCCCAATCTCACATAAGAGCATCATGCGATCTCGATTTGAAAGGACCTTCATGAGCTTGCAAGCGTCATCCGCAGAGGCCTGCATTTTTTTGAGCTCAGATTTTGAAATAGCTATATTCATATTAGATAGTATTGAGTGGAATTTTGAGGTAGGACTTCCCATTCGCCTCAGGCTCTGGGAAATGTCCAGCACGAATATTGATCTGAATCGATGGCAAGATTAAATGGGGCATCTCTAAAGTAGCATCGCGCTTGCTGCGCATTTGTACAAATGCCTCTTCTGTAATGCCATCGTGCACATGAATATTGCTTTGCTTTTGCTCGCCCACAGTAGTCAGATGAGCTACAGGTCGATCACTTGGCGGGTAATCATGGCACATATACAGCTTGGTTTCATTAGGATAGGCCAAGATTTTCTGGATGGATTGATACAAGGCCTTAGCATCGCCGCCGGGGAAGTCACAACGTGCCGTTCCAATATCTGGCATGAACAAGGTATCACCTACAAAAAGGGCATCACCAATTTCATAGACCATACAAGCCGGTGTATGACCTGGAACGTATATTGCCTTTAAAGATAAATCGCCAAAAGCCAGAGACTCACCATCTTTGAGTAAGTGATCGAATTGAGAACCATCAACTGCAAAGCCATCATCTAAATTAAAGATACCCTTAAAAACTTTTTGCACATTAGTGATGTGATCCCCAATAACAATTTTGCCGCCTAACTTATTTTGCAAGTAAGGAGCAGCAGTCAGATGGTCCGCATGTGCATGGGTCTCTAATATCCAAGTGAGCCGTAACTTTTTCTCCGCAATAAATTGAGCGATCTGATCTACAGATTTAGTATCAGTTCGACCTGACTTGATGTCATAGTTCAGAACAGAGTCAATCACTACGCAAGCACTACTCTCACCCGCATAGACTACATAGGTAAAAGTCCAAGTTTCTGGATCAAAAAAGACTTTAATGTCAGCATGTACTTTTGGGTTCACAATAGGCTCTCAGAAATTACTCTGGGTAATTAATATATATATTTATATATTATCTTAATATAAAATAAATTGCAATGGATTACTCAATACTGATCAGCCCCGCCCTAGGCATCCTTGTTGGCCTCCTTATGGGGCTTACTGGCGCCGGTGGCGGGATTTTGTCTGTTCCGTTGCTGGTCTTTGCCCTGCATTTATCGATAGCACAGGCTGCACCCATAGCCTTATCTGCAATAGCTCTTGCTGCTGGCGTTGGCGCGCTATTCGGACTAAAGAATAAAATTTTGAGATATAAAGCGGCTGGGTTTATGGCAATCTTTGGATTACTGCTATCACCAGTGGGCCTTTGGTTGGCACAACGCGTACCGAATAGCCCTCTACTCATTCTATTTAGCTGCACCCTCTTTTATTCATCGATCAATCTGTATCAACAAGCTAGAAGAGAAATTTTAGGTATTGCCGATACCGCTAGAAAACCTCCGCCGTGTTTATTGGATCCATCAATTGGTAAATTAGCCTGGAATATTCCCTGCGCAAGGGCGCTGATGTTTTCTGGTGGAATAGCAGGGTTTCTGTCTGGGCTTTTGGGTGTTGGTGGTGGCTTTGTCATTGTTCCGGCACTTAAACGTTATACCGACCTACCAGTTCAATCGATAGTAGCAACTTCCTTAGGCGTACTTGCGATCGTTTCCGCTGGCGGCACTGTATTTTCTGCTGCCGCAGGAAATCTGGATGCACTCCTGGCAGCGCCATTTGCCTTGGGTGCTCTAGCCGGCCTATTGTTCGGTGGAGCCTTAGGCAAAAAAATCAGTGGGCCACGCTTGCAGCAATTGTTTGCGGCCATGACATTTGTAGTGGCGATCAGTCTATTGATCAAAGGCATCAATAGTTATTAATGGTCCATTAAACGACCTATTTTTTAATAAAGTACCTCTCTAAGCTCGGCCAAAATAGATTCACAACCAGGCCCGCAATCACTAAGCTCGCTGCCAAAATCTTCCACAAGGGCAATGGCTCACTTAAGAAATAAGCCGACGCCCCCATCCCGAATATTGGAACTAATAATGGCGCTGGTGCTACTACTGCAGCAGGATGTTTTGAGAGTAGCCATGCCCAAGCAGCATAACCAAAGACGGTATTACCCCAAGATTGCCAAAAGACTCCAGCCCAAGCACCCATTGACGCAGAAATGATTGAAGCGCTCATCTGCTCCCAGCCACCTTCAAAAATCCAAGAAATTAGCAAGAGTGGTGGCAGTGAAAACGCACTTGCCCACACGACATAAGAGAGCATATTGATTGAGCCGGCACGACGACTCACTGTATTCCCGATACCCCATGAGAGCCCTGCAAACACTACCAATCCCATTCCTATAAATGTCGTATCTGCATCCGTATGGAGTCCAATAATTGCAAGGCCAGTCATCGATACCAAGACAGCAACTGCTTGATAGGGCCTTAAACGCTCTTTTGCAAAAAACATCGCCAGGCCGATGGTGAAAAAGACCTGAGTCTGGACGACCAATGAAGCTAATCCCGGAGAAATTCTTCCATCGATTGCAAAAAACAAGATGCCAAATTGACCAACCCCAATAGCCACACCATAGGCACAAAGATTGCCCCAAGAAACCTTTGGCCTTGGTATAAAAAATGCCAAAGGCAAAAAGGCAAAGGTGAAGCGCAGCGCTGCAAATAAGAATGGCGGAAAGGCATCTAAAGAAACCTTAATCACTACAAAATTGGTACCCCACACCGCCATAATGGCTAAGGCAAGTAAAAGATGACTTAGAGGTAATTGATTACTTTTGTGACTATTCACCAGTAAGTAACTCCGCCACACGCTCTGCAATCATCATGGTTGGAGCGGCGGTATTACCCGAAGTGATGGTCGGCATAGCAGAGGCATCAACTACCCGTAGATGATGAATACCTCTGACTCGCAGTTGAGAATCTAGTACTGCCATCGGATCATCCATGCGCCCCATCTTGCAAGTACCCACTGGATGAAAAATGGTTGTTCCGATATCGCCGGCAGCTTTAATTAACTCTGCATCAGTTTGATACTGCGCACCAGGTTTAAATTCTTGAGGCGAGTAGGGCTTGAGGGCTGGGCTTTGCACAATCTTGCGGGTGAGGCGCAATGACTCAGCTGCAATCTTGCGATCCTCTTCCGTCGCCAAGTAATTGGGCACAATGATGGGTGGCGCCTCAGGATCTATGGAATTGATATGCACGCTGCCACGTGATGTGGGGCGTAAATTACAAACACTGGCTGTGAACGCATTAAATGAATGCAAGTCTTCACCAAACTTCTCAAGTGATAAAGGCTGTACGTGGTACTCCACGTTGGCACTCTTTTGCGCTGGTGAGCTATAGGCAAATGCGCCCAATTGGGAAGGCGCCATCGACATCGGTCCAGAACGCTTGAAGAGGTATTCCAAACCAATCATTATCTTGCCAAACCAAGAATTGGCTTTGGTATTGAGAGTCTTAATGCCGTCGACTTTGTAAACCATACGCAGTTGCAAATGGTCTTGCAGATTCTCGCCAACACCTGGCAAGTCCGCAATCACCGGGATGCCCAAAGCAGAAAGATGGCTAGCAGCGCCAATCCCAGAGCGCTCTAGTATTTGTACACTGCCGATAGAGCCTGCGCTGAGTAACACTTCACCACCCTGCTCAATTGCGCACAAGGCTTCGCTGAGAATGCCATCCTTGCGATACTCCACTCCATAGCAATTGTGGGTAGCGGGATCAATTTTGAGTTTAGTGACCATTGCCTCAGTAATCACCGTCAGATTACTGCGTTTGGCTGCATCTTTTAAAAATGCTTTGGCAGTATTTAATCGCCAACCAGCGCGCTGACTCACATCAAAGTAGCCCACGCCAAAGTTATCGCCTCGATTAAAGTCATCTGATGCCGGAATACCAGCTTCTACAGCAGCTTCTCTGAACTTATCCATGATGGGCCAACGCAAGCGTTGCAAAGATACTGTCCACTCACCACCTTTGCCATGCCACTCATTGGCGGCGCCATGGTAATCCTCAAACTTTTTGTAACGGGCTAGCGCATTTTCCCAAGACCAAGCATCATCCCCAGTTGCATTCACCCAAGAGTCATAATCGCCCACTTGGCCACGCATGTAGATCATGCCGTTAATGGAAGAGCATCCACCCAGAACCCTGCCACGTGGATAGATTAATGAACGGCCATTGAGGCCTTTTTCAGCAGCGGTCTTAAAACGCCAATCTGCCCTGGGGTTATCAATACAGTACAGATAACCCACTGGAATATGAATCCAAATGTAGTTATCACTCTTACCGGCCTCAATCAGTAAGACTCTCTTCTGAGGATTTTCAGTCAAGCGCTTGGCCAACATACAGCCGGCGCTGCCTGCCCCAATAATGATGTAGTCGTAGGTGTTTTTTTGAGTCATGAGCTGTTATACCTATTATTTACCAATACCAAAAATCAGGTATTTCTTGTTACTTTTGTTGATTTGTTATAGAATCAATTTTGATCTAATATTAGATCATGAGAACCACCTTTAAAAAAGCTTTTGCCCAATTTGTAAAAAAGGCCTCTAAGCCTTTGCAGTTAGTAATTGAAATCAAGGTTGCTGAAGTTTGTAATAACCCCAGGATAGGTCAACAGAAGCATGGTGACCTCCAGGGAGTGTTTGTTTATAAATTTCGCTTTAATACACAGGAGTATTTGATGGCTTATCAATTTGATCATTTTGCAGGTGTCACCGAAATAACCTGGATTGAATTTTCCCAAATCGGACCCCATGAAAATTTTTATACACAATTAAAAAAATCTATCCGGTTCAAATGATAATTTCAAGCTACTTCAATATAGAAAGTGAGGTCTATATATGACTCAATACATGAGTGCAGAGGATCTATTTGCTCACGTTCGAAGAATGCCGTCAAAAGAGCGTATTAAATTTTTCTCTTTAATTGCAATAAACGCCTTCCAGGAAACTGAATATACGCACGAGCAAGTATTTGGGCATCTAAGAAATGCGACCTTTTCAGCAGAAGAGGCTGCAGAATTTTTAGAGATCTCACTTCCAACCTTACGCAGATACGTTCAGGGGGGCAGATTAAAACCTACATCAATCATTGGAAGAAGCCAGTTATTTTCTAGCGCTGATCTGAAACTACTAAAGCAGAAAATCAACAAAGAGTAATTAAAGTCCAATACCCGTCTAAAATAGTCATATGCACATTAATGAGAAGAATCGCACACCCAAACTTGTTGAGGCCGATGAAGGGCCAAGCAAGTCTGAGCTCAAGCGCCAAATGACCGAACGCCAGAAATTGGCGGAAGTATTGGCAGCTTTAAGTAGCGATGCTCTCAAAAC
>Ga0114979_10002345_pt1 | contig 12812 bp, 9 predicted proteins | sample S_140625_EF_Meta_FD_87315 | JGI IMG/M metagenome (GOLD analysis project Ga0114979, IMG submission 87315) | Freshwater microbial communities from Lake Simoncouche, Canada to study carbon cycling - S_140625_EF_MetaG | ecosystem: Environmental > Aquatic > Freshwater > Lake | place: Lake... | reverse complement strand
TAGTTCATCCTTTGTTGCTAGAGTTGCTAGTTCATCCTTTGTTGCTAGAGTTGCTAGTTCATCCTTTGTTGCTAGAGTTGCTAGTTCATCCTTTGTTGCTAGAGTTGCTAGTTCATCCTTAGTTGCAAGGGGTACAAGTTCATCCTTTGTTGCTAGAGTTGCTAGTTCATCCTTTGTTGCTAGAGTTGCTAGTTCATCCTTTGTTGCAAGGGGTACAAGTTCATCTTTGGTTGCAAGGGGTACAAGTTCATCCTTAGTTGCAAGGGGTACAAGTTCATCCTTAGTTGCTAGAGTTGCTAGTTCATCCTTAGTTGCAAGGGGTACAAGTTCATCCTTAGTTGCAAGGGGTACAAGTTCATCCTTAGTTGCAAGGGGTACAAGTTCATCCTTTGTTGCAAGGGGTACAAGTTCATCTTTGGTTGCAAGGGGTACAAGTTCATCTTTGGTTGCGGTTGCAAGCGTTGCAAGTTCATCCTTAGTAGCGCAAGAGGAAATAGCAGTTAAATAATCTGTTACATGAGAGGATACATCATTATTTGTAGAAGGACTAGCAGTAGAGAGGGAGACTAATTCATCCTTGGTAGCAAGGGGTACAAGTTCATCCTTTGTTGCTAGAGTTGCTAGTTCGCCCTTAGTGGCGAGATGCACTAATTCATCTTTAGTGGCATAATTTCCAAGGTTGCTATATAATTGTGCAATTGAAGATGAATTTATTGAACATTCATTTAATAAATTATTAAATCCTGCACTATCTATATCAGAAGATACCATTGTTGACATTACTGATTGTGAAATAGGTAATTTTTCCATATTATTTAATCTTTCTTCCATCTCACGAATTTTTGCGTATATAGGACCAAATGACATTTTAATTATTCTTAATATTATATAATATTATTATTATCTAATAATTTACGGCGTAGTAAATATATAAAAAATGATTATATATTATATATTATAGAATTAATATAAATAATATGATTATACCAATTAGATGTTTTACATGTGGAAAAGTAATGGCGGATATTTCAGATTATTACGAAAAAGAAAAGAGCAAGATTGATGATACTAATGATGTTGATGTTGCATATAAAAATTTTGAAAAGATACATACTGGACATATATTAAATAATTTAGGTCTTAATAGATATTGTTGTAGGCGTAATTTAATAGCAAATATAGATATGATGGACATTATTTAATAATAAATATATTATATACGAATAAGTATATAATATTATAAATGAATAGCGCTATAAAAAATATCGCCGATATTAAGGATATTAAGGATATTAAAGATATTAAGGATATTAAAGATACTAAAGATATTAAAGATACTAAAGATATTAAAGATACTAAAGAAAACACAGATTTGAATAATATCGATAAATATATAGAGAAACAGATTGAGTTAAAATTAAATAGTTTATTAGAAACATTACCAAATACTGTCCCAAAAGACTTTAATATTAAACCAATCTATAATTTAACAATTAAAGAACTGTATAAAAATACACTACAGTCATTAATAGATATTATTAATGATATAATTGAAGTATACAATAAAAAAAATTATATTAATACTAATAATTATATATTTATTTTAATTAATATTTTTACAAAAGATAATAGAAAAATTTATGTAGGAATCATGATGGTTATATTATCATTTATCATATATTTTATAGATGGAGTTTCTATGTAAATATATAGATATTTTTATTCATATATAGAATTAAAATAATATAGATATTTAAATATGATAATTAATGAGTTATTGAATAGATATTATTATATTATTATTTTATTGGCAATTATATATTATATACTTAATAAAAATAACTCATCAGTACTAATAACAATATTAATTATAATTATAGTTTTTTATTATATTGAATATTATATTAAAGAAAATGATATTGCAAAGAATACAGATAATAATATAAAGAAAGAGAGTATACAAAAAGAAATTAAAGATATTGTAGAATTATCTACCGATAATTTTTACATATTTAAAAATAATAAAAATACTAAATATTTAATTAAAAACAAGGAATTTATGGACATATTATTTAATATCAGATTTATTAAAAAATTTGATAAAACAAAATATTCTAATATGATTATTAATATGGATAAGTTAATGAAGATATATATTTATATATTAGCAGACCGTTATGATATAAATACCTATTTACCAATATTTACTGATATTAAAAATAATATTATAGAAATTTTTTATTCATTAATATTTGTAATACCTAATAAGTTTAAGCACATATATGGGTTTGATCCACAGATAGAAATAGATAAATCATTAGCAGATTTTCGCATTAAAACAAAAGATATGATAACTATAATTAGTAATTATTCAAAGATAGGAAAAAACGAGGAATATATAAATGTTCATAAATATATACCTTACGAAAAAAATAAAGAGCATTATTTACCTTGAAATAACAATATCTAAACATTTATTTACCCTTCTTATTTTTTTTAACTTTTATTGACTTCTTTTTAATATTAAGATCACTATATCTGCTATATAATTCTGGTATTATAATATGAACAGTTTTATATATATGTGTTATATTTTTAACTCCATCTTTGCATGTTAAACAACCACCTTTCATTCCGCACCCACAAGTCATTTTACAACCACCTCTAATAGTATTGAGATTTAAAATATCTGCTACTGTTATATTTCCAGAGGTACAAACTCCTGAATTATATTCCACATGTTTTTGAATATCACTAACACTAAGTACATTTCTCGCATCTAGTACTACACCAGAGTCATAAGTTGCTTTTATCTTGTCTTCTGATTGACTTATATTGGGTTCTCCTAAACTCTTATCATATTCTCGTGTTGTTGTATCTATATTATATGTGCGATTTTCGCTTGTGGCGCTGTTCGCCATGTTTATATTTGTATATTCTTAATATTTATCAATATTATTTACTAAGATCAATAAATTCTATTAATGTATTCACCTTATCATTTAAACTATGTATTTCATTTTGTTGCAATTGTATTTTACGATGAAGTTCTTGAACAGCACATATATTTAAAGTATTAATGTACTCTTTATTTAATACATGAAAATCATTAACTTCTGTTCCATAAACAAAGATCTTATCATATAAATAATTAATATTCCTAATTTTAAATGAATATATATTTATTATTTTTACTACTTCAACAACTATTATATTATCATTCATATCATAACATTTAACCTTGCTATTTTTATGTATAATATTTTCAATATTTATAGAATTATTTGGTAATATTATAATATTTCCAATAATATTATAATCAGCAGAAGAGAATATATTTGGTATAAACTCTTTTTTAATTTTAACAGCATCAGGTATCACCTCCTTAATTTGTTGCGCTATAAAACCATATATTTTATTATTTCCTCTATTAATCCAATCAATATAATTATATGTTTTTGGTTGTATATTTAATATCATTTGTAATGCTTTATCATCTGAAATATCATTAATATTTGTTTTGATCCTTTCATCACTACTTGCTATTATATTTCCAGTCGCCCATATTCCTGAATTGAACTTTGCGCATATATTTGCATTAAAATCAGCTGTTAATTCAATATTACTGCTTATATTAGAATGTACGCCTATAGATGTGATAAAATTTGTATTTTGAATTACTGATGAAACTTCTAATTTGAAATTATCTGTTGATTGTCCACCAATCCCCACATTATTGTTAAAATATATATTATTATTATCTTTTACCCATATTGTGGAACTTGAATTAGATATAGTATTAATATATTCTATTATATTATTACTAGTTGTTTTAATATAATTGCAAGTACTTGCAATATAACTTGGTATAACATTTCTATCTATTTTTGTTAAAACTCTTAATAATAGTGCACCATTTTTTCCATTTTCACCATAATTACCTCCACTCCCACTATTATGCGAATTATACCCAGTATTTGGAAGTGCACCTATATTACTGCTTCCATAACCACCACTTCCAATATATATTTGATTATTATATAGTTCTCCTATATCGCTATTAAATAAATTAAAGTCATTTTTAAAATTAATATTTTCATGATAATTAAAAAATTTATAGGTATCTTTATTCAAATTAGAAATATCATCTAAATCAAATAATGCTTCACCTGCATTTTTACCCATACCTATGCTACCTACACCACCACCACCATTAGGTCCTCCTACATTACCGCGATTATATATATTACTAGTGTTACCTAGAAAATTATATAAATCATTCGTTATATTAAAATTTGTAATAGCGCCATTATTACCTGAACCAGAACCTCCCGAATTATTTATAGGTATATTTGAATATGTATTATCATTATTTATGTGATATGTTATAGAACCACCACCATTAGCGATTAAATATTCTCTATTATCTGTGCCAAAAGTTGTATTATTCCCATTATATGATGTTTGTATATTATTAATATTTGAATTATAACCACTTCCTCCTCTTCCAATTTTTACTGTTTTTATACCACTTGATATATATGCATCATTAATGAATATTAGTTTACCTGCGCCACCTCCATAATTTGAACTACCCCCCCCTCCCCCGCCAAAAGCAAGAATATCACATATAGTTTCATCACCATCTAGAAAATTTATATTATATTTAGTATATTTATTTGTATTATATAGTTCCAACCTTTCTGTTATATTTAATGAATAATTATAAATTTTGAAATCAGAAATGCTAAACTTATAATTATAATTATTATCCTTTGATATGCTATTTATTGTATAACCAATAAAACCATTTAGATATAACCAATCATAATACCTCTTATGTTCATATTCTATTATACCATCAATAAGAACCCTTGTATTTATTATACCTTCCAATATTTTTTTTTCTATAGACAATATTATATGATACCAACGCTTTGTATATATATTTGGAATTGTAATAATAGGATCAATACTATCTTCTAAATAAATTTTTAATTCATTATTTAAATATGTCATTTTAAATCGTCTATTAGTATTTGTGCTAAACTCAAAAATTGTTATTATATCTATATAATTATTGATTTTTAACCACAAACTAAATGTAATTGAATTTTCACCCGAGGATTTAATATATATATTATTAAGATTAAATCCAACATCAAAATTACAATATGCACTAGTTGTATTATTTGGCGAATAGAACTCTAAATATGTTGTATTTAATGGTGTATATTCTATATTTAGGGTTTCTATATTTTCTGGTTTTATAGAAACATTCCCTAATAATATTAATCTTGTTGTATTTGGTAAAAAAAATCCATTATTTTTTATTTTAAACCCATTATCATTTATTAAATTATAACTTGAAGATATGTACCAAATCGCTAAAAATTTCTGCCCGTCATTTATTCTATCAAAAGTTGTTCCAATAGAAGAATCATATATAAATTTACAAACCTTGTAATTAACACTCGCAATAGGTTCAAATAGGAGTGATGAATTAACAATTGTAGGTATAATTGTATTAGTAATTTCCTGTGTTGTACTAATAACACCTTCCTTATTAATAAAAAGTCCACTTCCTATTTTCACAGTAGTATTAACATTACTGTTATCTTTAATTTGCCTATTAATATAATTTACTAATACATTACTTGTATATAACACATAATTACTAACATTATTTATTTTTAAAGATATATTATCTGTTAATATATTACTTGTAGTATTTAAAATATATATTAATTTATTAGAGGTGTTATCAATATAATTACTAGTATCTTGTATAAAATCACGATTATTGATCTTGAGTTTTCTTTCATTTGGATCCCATGTTAAATTAATATCATTTATCAAATTAGTTTCAGACTTATATAATATACCATTAAGAGCGTAAGAATCATTACCTGTCCCGCCATTTGCGACTTCAATAACACCAGACGCTATATTATTTGCATTAATATTTGTTAAATATCTGCCATTTCCTTTAAAAAAACTTGCAGTTATACTTCCAGAAGTTGTAATATCTAATAATGAAATATCAAAAATACTTCTTGATGTTCCAGAAGCTGTAATACTATTGGCCATACTAATATAAAAATTATATGTTTTTAAACTTAAATAATAATATTATTTAATATATAACTTAATATATAACTTAACCATATACTATAAAAACACTAAGAATGAAATTAGTTGCAATTACGCAAACAAATGCTGGAAATATGTGATATATATTATTATTTATGTATTCATCATCTGTTAGATTAGAGAAAGAATCTTCTAAATCATTTATTAATTCTTCATCATATGTATTATTATCATCATCATACTTATTATAATAATATTTCAAATCCCTAATGCTATATTCAATCATAATATGTTATATAATTATATATATTTATATATTTATATATAATTATATTAAATATATAACTTCTTTACAGATATATAAAATAAATAACCTTGTCTCATTTTTCTTTTCTGTTGGTGTAATTAAGTATATAGTATGATAAATAAGAAGAATAATAGAAGAACAAAAATAATTGGAGGGTTTGATAGAGATTATGAAGGTATATCAATAGTAAACAATTTTTTTTGTTATATACTGTTATATATTTCATATATATTATTTGGAATAGCGACAATTTTATTCTTTAATGCATGTTTTAATTTAAATAAGACTTCAATAGATGATAGTGTGGTAATATTTTTAGATCAACCAATATATGAGTATTTGAAAGAAGATAATTTTATGTATATTGATGAGTATTTATTAAATATTAAATTGCCAATATTTATAACTATTGTATCTATTTTTAGCATTAGTTTATTTGCTATATTTTGTATATGGTTATGGAGATGGTTAAAATACGATACAGTATCAATCATTATACCTGATGAAATAGATGCTAAAACATTTTATATAGCGATATTGTCATATATATTTATGATCATTATAATTATAACATATAACAATATTAATGATAATTTTGCGAATTTTGATAAGGAATATAATAAATATATTACAAAAGAGATTATTGTAGAAGACTCCTCATATTTAAAAGAATTAAAAAAAATAATAATATTTATGTTGGAGAATGATAAGGATTATATAAGTGATGAAGATATTAGATCTAAAATAGAGTTAGGAAGAAATATTGATAGCGATGTTGTTAAAATAGCAAAAAAAATAAAATTAAATACAGGAGATAATAAAAAAAGTATATTAAAATTGATATTAGATATATATGCTAAAGATTATAAGAATGATAAAAGTGACAAAATAAAATATATAAAATATATAAATTATTATTTTGATTTATTAATTAATAATAGAAAAGATAATTATACAAAATATTATATACTAGGGTTAGCAAAGAATGCTCATAAAAATTTAGATGATTTAAATGAATTAAATAATACTTTTCGAAATATATTATTTGAGATTAAAAGTAAAATATATGTATATTTTATATTAATTATACTTTTATACTGCTTATTCTTTTTCATAATTTCTTCAATAATATATTGGTATTATGAAAAAAAAAGTATTGATAAATTTATTATAGATATATCATATAATATATACAGTATTACAATTTTATTTTCATTATTTTTTGCTTTTATACTCTATTTTGTATTGTTTTATACTAAAAAAATTCTATAAATATAATTTGTTAATATTATAATAGATATAGTTCAAATTATATGGATATAATAAGTAAAAAAAAACTAAAAAATAAATTACTTCCTAAAAAGAAAAAAAAAGTTGCAAATAGTAATAGAATAATTAGAATTATAAAAAAATTTATTATAAAATGTGGTATGAAAAAACAAAAGTTAAAAGGAGGCGTAGGAGGCGTTAGAAAAGGTATTGGAAGTATTTTAGGATTTAAAAATACTGATCCATCTACTCAATATGGAGAAGACTGCTTTGAAAATCTAAAAAATATTGACAAAATATTTGAAGATATAAGAGAAGATATATTAAATGCTAAAGAAAAAATAATAACAGATATTGACGATGTAATTAACGAAGCACAAAGAAAAGCACGAACTGATATAATGAGTAAAGCAAACCAAATAAAAAATAACTATGAACCAGAAGGATCCAAAATATATGGATATTCAAGTTTAACTATAGAAAAGGAAATTTTAAATATTATGAAAGATGATACCTATTTATTAATTGGAGCACTTGATATTGTATTATCATTATACTATTTTAGAGAAAAAATGCGAATGTGTGCTGAAAATCAAATAGCACCCAACGATATGAGAGATTATGAAAAAACAGTAATAAATTTATATACTAATATATAAATACGGTGTAATTACATCATTCAAAAATAAAAATTATACAATATTACATACTCTGAAGCTATGTTTTAGATAATTTCTTAAATGTTATCGCTTTATTATGGTTGTTATTATATTTTTATTACCTCTTCTATATTTTATTTTTCTTGTAATTTTGTTAGATTATAATATGTTAGTACAAACAGCATTATAACTATTAAATTGTAATAAGTCGCTTAAATATGATCATTTATCTTTTCGGTTATTGTAAAAAATCAATTTTATAATTAAATATATATATTTATATAATATATATATAATAAATAATAATAGAGAATAATAAAAATATGGATTCAAAATGTTCTTTACATGATTTTAACTCATATTTAAAATTTGTTGGGGTGTTGTCTTTGATTATAATATTAATTATATCCGCTCTCTATTATCTACGAGTATATCACAATAATATATTAGAGAAATATGAAGAAGGATCAGTAGATGTAAAAACGATTGAATACAAAGCGGGAAATTCAAATAATAGAAGTACTTATTCTAAAGATAAATATCCAGGAAGAATTATTAATGGAATAAGCGGTCCTAGCGACAAAAATGATAAATATACATTTAGAGATTGTAAAGTATATTTTACTGAAGGTAAGGATAATATAGATGAATGTGATAGACAAACTGATGATATGAAAAAATGCAGTTATACTTATAATGGATGGAAAGAGTTTGCAACATATACAGATAATTATGGCAATATTATAGATTATCCCAAAAAAACATATACAAATACTAAAACAAATACTGCGGACTTTATTAATTCTGATTTTACGAGCAAATGTTTTAAAATGTTTGATTATGAAGGAAAGGGTTCCGCACAACCGTTTGAGTATGCTGAGAATAATGTTATAAAATATGATTCAAAGGGAACTTTAAACAACTCAGAGATAGATACTAATATATTTAGTGGTCTAAAATACACATCAATACAATTTTTAAATAAGGATAATGCAGGAGATAATTTAACAAATGTTTTAGATAGTATATGTTCAATAAAATATAATACTATTGCTTCCCTAAAAGATAAAAAATTTTATAAATTGCTTTTTGATAGTAATAAAAATATTACTGACATTATTAAAGTAAAAATAAATAGTGCTCAGACTTTATTTGATGTTGATGAAGTAAATAGAAATGCTATTTTAGATTTTGCAACATTAGGGTCTCATGGTATTAAATATGATACTACAAACAAAATATTCAAAATATTCATTAAAAATGAAATTAATATGAAAGCGAAAATATTTATATTCAATTATGTTTCATATATTTGCCCTCTATCACAAATTAAAAAATATACAACTTCTAATATTGAAATAAATGTGAGTTCTTTCGCTATATTTAAAAATAAATTATCTAACTCAAGTGTTGATTTTAAATTAAATGATGTAAATATGAACATTTTAGATTGGTCAAAATATACCGCTAGTGATATTGATTATAAATTTACAATAATTGATGATTTAAATACAAAAATAAATGATAGAAAAAGAACCATTATGGATAATGATAAGCAAACAATAAATGGGTTAAATTCTAATATTGCAAGGAAAGATAATGAAATTAGCAACGCATATTCTGCTAAAGATAAATTTACAACAAATAACAATAAATTTACAGATATTATGAAATTAACACGAAATAATGGAATTACTAAAATATTTAATTATAGCAAAGGATATTATAAAACAACAATTAGTGAAATAGATATTCCTAATGGTGCAAAATGTAATTATATTAATTCGAATGAATTATATCTTGAATTTAATAATACTGGTTCTAATAAAACTAAATATTCTTTTATTGTCCCCGATAATGGGTATACATGTGATATTTTAGTTGTTGGAGGAGGAGGTGCCGGAGGTGGTGCAGGCGGAGCAGGTGGAGGAGGAGATGTAAAAGAATTTAAAAATATTAAATTAAACAAAGGTGTTTTTGATATTAATGTAGGTGCAGGAGGTAAAACAGTTGAAAATAATCAAGCAGGAACAGTTGGAATAGAAAGTACATTTAGTGGAAATAATTTAGATATTAAAGCAGCCGGAGGTGGTGGTGGTGGAGGATACGGAGGATATAATGCAATTTGCTCATGGTATTGGTGGAGATGGTGGTGTTGGAGAAATGATCCTGCAAGTATTACGCCTACTAATGCACCTACAGCAAATTTTAATGATCCTATAACAGGTGCTCCGCAAAAATCATCAGGCGCAGGAGGTGGTGCAAGACAAGGTAGTGGAAGAATAATTCAAGATGGATCATCTGGTTCTGGTGGTAAAAATATAGATGGTAATGCGGAAACTGGAGGCGCTGGTGGTGGCGCTGCTCCATCTTCTGAGGGAGGTAATGCAGGGGATAGTAGTCGTTGGAATGGATTATATACAGGGGATGGTGGTAAAGGTGTTAAATCATCAATTACAGGAGAAACTATAGAATATGGGGGAGGAGGATCAGGTGCTAGATGGAATGGAGGTGTTAATAAATATGGGATATCATCTGGTGGTGCTGGTAATTTTAAAAATGGGTATTTCTTAGAAGTTAATAATAATAAAGGCGGAGGTGGTATAATGTATAGAAATGGAGGTTCAGGTACAGTAATTATTAGGATTAAGAATATTAAAACTAATTATGATATTAGTATTGAAACAGATAATTATTATAAATTAGAACCAATAATGCAAGTAACATTTCCTTCATTTAAACTTCAAAATAATATCATTTCATCTTTCATATTTTTGCAAAAAGGGTATTATAGATTTAGGGTTGATATTGGTAATAACGCTATATATGCAAATCCTAATATATTATATTCTGAACTTATGATATATGATGAATTAAATTTAAAAGATACAACAAAATATAAATGTATAGCGGTATTTAAATATAATAAATATAATAATGTATATAAACCATCATATTTAAAGCAATATATAAAGATATCTAGAAGCAAGTTTTATAAAATATCATATAATTATTTATCATATAATAATAATAATGCGGAATCAGGTAATTTTAATATATTTTTTAATTATTTAGAGGCACCTCCTGTAAAATTAGAGAACACTTTACCTCCTAATTTAATCGCATGGTATAAATTTGACAATAATTATATGCAAGATAGCAATCCAAGTGCAACTAAATATGCTTTAAATAAAAATGGAAATATATTTAATACTTTAAATGAAGATGGGCGTAATTTTATAAATACTATTGGTGGTTCATTAGAGTCATCAATAAATTTAGCAAAAAAATCATTTAGTATTTCTGTTTGGAGAAGAACACGAAATAATGGACATAGTTTTTTTGTATTGCAAGGTTCTGCTCACGGGACAAATATATATTTACATATTGGTGCACGTGATAATAATGCATATTGTTTAGCATTTTATGCTAATGATCTTGAATGCGGTGTAGGAACTGGAACAGCAAGATCTTATCCAGAAGATGTTAATGTATGGACTCATTTAGTTTATATTGTCGAAGAAACAATTGATAGAAAATACAATAGGAAAATATATAGAAATGGAAGTTTAATAAGTTATGATCAAAGCAGAACTGCATTTGTAGGATGGGGCAATTTAAGATTAGGAAATAATATTGATATTGATATTAGTAACTTCCTTGTATTTAATAGAGCATTATCAAAAGAGGAGGTTGATATTTTATATTATAATGATTATAATTTAACATCTACTACGTCTCCGCAAACAACATATATAGAATTGAATAGTAATTTTAATAATAATGATGATAGTTTATATACAAGGAATAATATGCCGAGTATAAATGTTTCTGCTAATGATTATATATTTTGCGGTAATGAAATATATAAAGATTATAAGAATACTGATAATACAATTATGGATTTATTCTCTGATATTAAATATGATAATAATAATTATATAAATTATCAAAAATTAGCAAATTATATATATGCGGACCCGATAGATTATTTTAAGATAACAGCATTACGAAATGAAAAAGCGAGTATAGAAAGACAAATAAGTGAAATTGTAAATTATTTACCTATAAAAATAAGAGAAGATGTAGAGATTAAAGATATAAATAAATTATTGACTGCTTTTAATAATATTAAGTATAATGAATTATTACCGATTGATGATGTATCTATAAAACCTAATTCGGCAATATCAAGTATATTCGGTGATAATTACACAAGTTTATTAACTTATGACAGAGTTAATAATTACGATTCTTTAAATAACAATTTAATCAACACAACATCATCTTCTTCAATATATATTGAAGCGATTAATTAATGCGTTTGTATTTCTTTATTAACATATTTACCTTTTATTTAGTAAGTAAATATAATACCTTTTTTAATATATATATATTTATAATAATGATTACATTAAATAATAGTAATATAGATTTTGATATAGATAATCAAGATTTAGGATCTAAATACTCTATTACATTAT
>Ga0114979_10002343_pt1 | contig 12819 bp, 10 predicted proteins | sample S_140625_EF_Meta_FD_87315 | JGI IMG/M metagenome (GOLD analysis project Ga0114979, IMG submission 87315) | Freshwater microbial communities from Lake Simoncouche, Canada to study carbon cycling - S_140625_EF_MetaG | ecosystem: Environmental > Aquatic > Freshwater > Lake | place: Lake... | reverse complement strand
GAGGCAGGGATACCCTCAACGATCGCACTGAGCGCCTGACCGTGTGACTCACCAGCTGTTAACCAACGCATGTGCTTATTCTTGCAGATAACCGGCTTATCTCGTCGCCAAATAAGTTAGGAAGCCAAAGAAAATTGCTGGCGCCAGTGGGATTGACTGTGGAACCGCTCCATATCGAGCCGTTGATATCACTATATGAACCATTGCCGCTATAGCCATCAATGTAAGCACAGTGAGGATCTGACAATTGAATGTCAAAATCAAAATCGCAAGCAACTTTATATCGCCCATTCCTACCTTGAAAGCAAGAAAGACGGTAACCATCAACAAGCAGGGCAGATAGACATCGGATCTTGGCAGACCATTGACGATGAAAGAGATGAGCATGAAGCACGACAGTACTTTTAGATAAATATTTGGAATCACATGGTTGCGTAGATCAGCGACCGTAATGGGAATCAGAAATAAAGTAACAATCATGCTCATGGTTCAACTCTAAAGTGAAATCATGAACAGTGGAGATGCTGTGGATTAGTGAAGTGCTTTCAATCCTTCGATTCGAAGCAGGTGAGCCATCGACAAGCGGTCCACCTTTTGATCGGAAAATATTTCGATCTGCGAAATCGCTTGATGGATTAAGAGATCCAAACCATCAACATAGGAGCCACCAGCCCTCCTCCATTTGTCGAGCAAGGCGGTGGGCCAAGGGTTGTAGATAACCTCGAAAAAGAGACCTTTAGGATCATTAACTCTCTCAAGGAAAACAGCCGCGGTGTCCGCAGGGGTTGTATTTACTACTAAATCGAAGCTATCTAGATCTAGATTCCTATCCCAATCGACAAAATTGATCGAACACAAAGGCGCAGCTAATCGAATCGACTCATGACGTGAGGTGGAACGACCTACAACGGTTATGGATGTTGCTTTGTAATTACATGCAGCGGCTACCGCTCGAGCAGTTGCTCCTGCACCAATAATCAAAACCGCCTGAGTTGAAAAATCACCTGCGCCAGCTAGCGCAAAGGAGAACCCTTCTACATCGGTGCTCGTTAAATGCCAACCATCTTCCTTTTTATGCAAAGTATTGCCGCTTGCGATTTGCCTAGAAATTGTGGATACGTGATCAGCGAAAGTAAGAGCTTCCTCTTTCAATGGCATCGTTAAAGATAAGCAGTTTAAATCCTTCCCCTCATTGAGGAGAAAGTTTGCGAGCCCACCTGAAGCAACTTCATAAGCTTTATATTCACCATCGATACCTAAAGCTTCATATGCAGTTGTATGTAAAAGCGGGCTCAATGAGTGAGAAATCGGGGAACCCAAGACGCCGGCTTTAATCATTTAAACGCTCCCGCCCTTCGATTCTTCTCATACAAACTCTTCCAAGAATTAAACTCTTCAATTGATTTCGTGAAGCGGGTATCCCCTGGGGCAACTGTAATGAAAAATAACCAGTCGCCGTCGGCTGGTTGTAGCGCCGCTTTCATCGCCGCTAATCCTGGACTTCCTATTGGTCCAGGTGGCAATCCATACCGCTTATATGTGTTGTAAGGAGAGCTGATTAGTGTTGATTGGGTGCTCAAAAATATTTGCCCACGGACCTTTTTGATGAAATGCACAGTTGAGTCCAATTGCAGAGGCATTCCAATCTTTAACCTGTTTCGGATTACACGTGATACCTGTGGGTAATCCTTAATGTCACCTTCAGCCTGAACTATTGATGCGATTGTAAGTAGCTGGGCAGAGGTGAACTCCGAGTTACCTTCCAACAACATCTGTGCGATTTCTTCGCTGGTAAACCGATCAACCATCGCCTGCACCGCCTGTGTTGCCGTTGTTCCCTTCGCAAAGGTGTATTGAGCCGGAAATAGTAGTCCTTCGGAATCGGTGAAACCTTTAGGAAGTTTTGCAGTAGCAAATGCCTTCGAAATTTCCTGGGAAGTAAAACCATATGACTTCAGAGATTGAATTACCTCACTCTTCCAGCCGCCTTCATAAATTTTTATTAGGTTAGGAATTCGATTCGGATCTAACAACTGATCAAGTGCTTGAGCTGCTGAAATCTTCATCGTCAGTCGATGGCTTCCGGGTGCTATCTTTTCCGAACGCTTATCGCCAACTGCTATGCGGAAAAAAGCTTCAGAGGATTTAATAACCTTGGCCTCAAAGAGAAGTTTTGCGATTTCAGAGCCAGAAGAGCCTTGCGGAATATCTATTACGACTTCAGATGCTTCGGAGATCTGATTATTGTTTGGAAAATCTGGAGCCGGAGATGGACCAGATCGACCGACATAAATAGCCGCCAAAGCAACTAGAAGAGTTATGACTACTATTAACTTCCTCTTCATTTGCGCTTTTCTAACTCGAGAGCAAACTCCAAAATCGCAACTGCAGCCGCCATGTCGATGCTGCCCTTTGAATCCTTTGCGTTTTTTCCAGATTCACGAAGATTGCGTGCTGCACTTACTGTGCTCATACGCTCATCTATTAACTCAATAGGGATATCGGTGATACCCCTTAAACGTTCAGCAAATGCGGCAGCTTTTTCAGATGCAACCCCATCGAGGCCTGACAAAAGTGCTGGACGACCGATAAAAAGTTGAACAGGCTCATACTCTGTAAACAGCTGGAGAATCTGTTGATCTAACTTCTTATCGTTGGCCTGCAAGGTAATCAAAGGTGAGCAAAGAATTGAGTCCGGATCACTTACCGCAACACCAATGCGTACATCACCGTAATCAAATGCGATACGACGTCCGCGAAGCATTAACTACCCAACTAAGGCGTTTGAGATCGCCTTTAAGGCATCTAGTGATTTACCTGAATCTGTTCCGCCACCTTGAGCGAAATCATCCTTACCGCCACCGCCACCGCCAAGAACAGTTGAACCAACCTTGACCAATGCGCCAGCCTTAATTCCGGCATCACGCGCTCCATCGCTAACAGCAACGACTAGTACAGGTTTGCCATCGTTGCTGCTGATCAATGCAACTACGCTCTTTGCGCTGGTTGATCGAAGGTCTACTGCGATCTTACGTAAGTCATCTCCTGAAACGCCATCTGCCATAACTGTGGAAATTAAAGAAATGCCGTTTACGACGGTCGCACTCTTGGCTAAATCTCCTACTTGTGAAAGCGCTTGTGCAGATCGAACCGCAGCAAGCTCCTTTTCAATCTCCTTCATTTTGTTGAGAAGATCGGAAATTCGTTCAGGTAACTCCTCTGTGCGGGCACCCTTTATCAACTCAGTCAGAGAGTTGAGCAGAATGTGTTCACGAGCTAAGAACCTATAAGCGTCAACACCAACAAGTGCTTCTACACGTCGAACACCAGCTCCGATTGAAGACTCACTGAGCAACTTAACTACTCCGAGTTGCCCAGAACGAGCAACGTGGGTTCCTCCGCATAGTTCACGTGCCCAATCACCAACACTTACAACACGAACAACATCACCATACTTCTCGCCAAACAAAGCCATAGCGCCAAGCTCTTTAGCCTTTGTCTGACTCATGCTCTCTGCGGTTACCTCTAGATTGTCCAACAGTAAAGTGTTCACACGAGATTCAACATCATTGAGAACGCTTGCTGGAACAGAACCAGTTGCCGGGAAATCAAAACGGAAACGTCCTGGTGAGTTCTCAGAACCAGCCTGAGTTGCAGTTTCACCGAGAATTTCACGGAAAGCTTTGTGCACCATGTGCGTAGCCGTGTGCGCACGAGAAATCGCATTTCTGCGTTCATTATCAATTTGTGCCAGTGCATCTTTGCCAACTTCGATGCTTCCATTGATAACACGTCCTCTATGGACAGACACTCCAGGAACTGGTGATTGAACATCATCAATTTCTACAACAGCACCATTGCTCAAAGTGATTCGTCCGCCGTCAGCTAACTGACCTCCGCCTTCAGCATAGAAAGGGGTTCGATTAAGAACGATTTCGACATCTTCACCTTCAGAGGCACTTGCCACTCCAATTCCATCGACAACGATTCCAGTGATCGCGGATTCAGATGATTGATGCGTGTAACCTAAAAATTCTGTCTTGCCACTCTTGTCAGCAATTGCACGATAAACAGAAACATCGGTGTGACCCGATTTCTTGGCTTTAGCATCTGCCTTTGCACGATCCTTTTGTTCCTTCATCAAACGACGGAAGCCATCTTCATCAACAGAAAGGCCTTCTTCACGAGCCATCTCAAGGGTTAGATCAAATGGGAAACCATAAGTATCGTGGAGTTTGAAAACCTCTTCACCTGGCAAAACCGCGCTATTGCTTTTCTTTAATGCACTGGATGCAAGATCGAAGATTTGTGTTCCACTCTTCAAAGTTTGCAGGAAGCTTTCCTCTTCCGAAACGCTAACAGCTAAAATTCTATTTTGATCAGCTACAAGTTCTGGGTACTGAGGACCCATCGCCCCAATGGCAGCAACTGTTAGCTCAGACATGATCGGATCCATTGAACCCAAAAGGCGCATATTTCTGATTGTTCGACGCATCATTCTGCGAAGGACATAGCCACGTCCCTCATTACCTGGAGTAACGCCATCACCAATCAACATCGCAGATGTTCGTGCGTGATCTGCAATTACTCGAAGAGATACATCTGATTTCTCAGAGGATCCGTACTTAACACCTGTTAACTCAGAGGCGCGATTGAGAATTCGGATCGTTGTGTCAATTTCATAAATGTTTTCAACACCTTGCAAAAGTGCTGCTGTGCGCTCAAGGCCTAATCCAGTATCAATGCTCTTGGCTGGAAGTTCACCGAGGATTGGATAACCATCTTTTCCGCCGCCAGCTCCTCGTTCATTTTGCATGAAAACAAGGTTCCAAATTTCTAGGTAACGATTCTCATCGGCAATCGGACCACCTTCGGCTCCATATGCGGGGCCTCGGTCATAATAGATTTCAGAGCATGGACCACATGGTCCAGGTACGCCCATGGACCAAAAGTTGTCTGCCATATCGCGACGTTGAATTCGTTCTTTGGGGACACCGATCTTGGTGTGCCAGATATCTGCAGCCTCATCGTCATCTAAATAAACTGTTACCCAGAGTTTCTCTTCTGGAAAACCATAGCCACCATCTGCGATTGGTCGCGTTAGTAACTCCCAGGCTAGTGCGATAGCACCTTCCTTAAAGTAATCACCAAAGGAAAAGTTTCCGCACATTTGAAAAAATGATGCGTGGCGAGTTGTTTTTCCAACCTCATCAATATCTAAAGTGCGAACACATTTCTGTACCGAAGTGGCACGCTTATAAGGCGGCGTTACCTCACCTAAAAAGTATGGCTTAAATGGAACCATTCCTGCATTTACTAAAAGCAGGTTTGGGTCATCGGCGATTAAAGATGCAGATGGAACAACTGTATGGGTTAAGCCCTGACGGTTGTCTGATTCAAAAAAGCGCAGCCAGCGCGAACGGATCTCGGCGGATTCCACTAGTTAAAATCACTCCGCCTTCTTCTTCTTGGAACGGCCCTTGCTCATTTGAGCTGCAGATAAAAGCGCTCCTGCAACCTTTACAGCTGAACCATTCTTATTCATAAAACCAGTTGTTGCCTCAGAGACCTTTTCAGATAACTCTTCAATATTTTTTGATACTCGATTGATACTGTGCAACGGACCATTAACAAGTGTCACCGTTGTGTGAACCTCGTCAATCAGCGGTGCGGTTTCAGCGGTGATCGCCTTTAAGGAAGCCTTGGCTTCATCTATCAAGCGACCTACCCTGATTACAACGTAGGCGATAGCGACCGCGATGATCGCCAAAGACGATGCTGCGATAATTGTTGCAATTCCACCTGGACCCATGTTGTTAGCCTACCTGACCGTTACTTATCTTCGGTGGTTTTAGGCTGTGGAACCCAGTCGATTCCACTCTCTTTACGTTGTGCAGGTGTGATTGGAGTTGGAGCTCCAGTCAATGGATCACCACCACTAGCCGTTTTAGGGAATGCGATAACTTCACGAATTGAATCTGAACCGGTCAACAATGCGCAAACACGGTCAAGTCCCAGTGCAATTCCACCATGAGGAGGTGGGCCGTAGTTAAAGGCTTCTAGTAAGAAACCAAATTTACTTGCAGCCTCTTCATCACTTAATCCAATTACAGAGAAAACATCTTTTTGTATATTTCGATCATGGATACGAATCGATCCACCACCTAGCTCAGTGCCATTTAATACGATGTCATATGCATATGCCAAAGCAGATGCTGGATCTGATTTAAATGTTGATGCAAACTCAGGTTTTGGACCGGTGAATGGGTGGTGAACAGCTGTCCATCCGCCGTTATCTGTTGGCTCAAACATTGGCGCGTCTACAACCCACAAAAATTCCCACTTGCCATCTGGAATCAAACCGCAACGCTTTCCAATTTCAAGACGAACTGCGCCTAAGAGATTAAGTGATGAGGTGCGATCACCAGCTGCAAAAAAGATTGCATCCCCTGGCTTTGCGCCGGCTGCCGCAACAACACCTGCAGTCTCTTTTTCAGAGATGTTCTTGGATACTGGACCACCCAAGGTTCCATCTTCATTCACCAAAATATAGGCAAGTCCCTTTGCACCACGAGCCTTCGCCCAATCCTGCCAAGCATCTAGTTCGCGGCGAGCAGATGATGCTCCCCCTGGCATAACAACCGCACCAACATAAGGTGCCTGGAAAACGCGGAACGGAGTTTCAACAAAGAATGAGGTGAGATCAACTAATTGATTTCCAAAACGAAGATCGGGTTTATCTGAGCCATAGTTGGTCATGGCAACTGCGTATGTCATGCGCTTCAGTGGAAGTGGAATTTCGTAATTGACAGTCTCTTTCCATACTCGGGCAACGATCTTTTCTGCGACTGCCAAAATATCTTCTTGATCAATAAATGACATCTCAATATCTAATTGAGTAAATTCAGGTTGGCGATCTGCACGGAAATCTTCATCGCGGAAACAGCGTGCAATTTGGTAATACTTTTCCATACCCGCAACCATTAACAACTGCTTAAAAAGTTGAGGAGATTGAGGCAAGGCATACCAACTGCCTGGTTGTAAACGAACCGGTACCAAGAAGTCACGGGCACCTTCAGGCGTTGAACGAGTTAAGTACGGTGTTTCAATCTCAAGGAAGGTTTCTTCTTCCATAACTCGACGAATAGTCGATGTAACCTTTGAGCGCAGACGCAGATTATGGGCTGGCTTTTCACGACGTAGATCCAAGTAGCGATACTTCAGGCGAACCTCTTCATTGATATCTGTGTCATCGCCACTATCTACCGGGAAAGGCAGTGGTGCAGATTCGGAGAGAACTACAACAGTGTCCCCCATGACTTCGATCTCGCCAGTTGCAATATTGGAGTTTTGATTCCCATCAGGGCGGGCTACAACCTCACCTGTAATTAATAAACACCACTCAGCGCGAAGAGACCCAGCAACCTTTTCATCACGGATAACTACCTGAACAGATCCCGATGCATCACGCAGATCGATAAAAGCAACACCACCATGATCGCGACGGCGTGATACCCATCCTGCAAGGGTTACGGTCTGACCCGCATGTGATTTGCGGAGCGATCCAGCTTCATGTGTGCGCAACATCTGTAAGTGTCCTAATTTCTGTTTTATAGTGATTGGAGCAAGGAGTCAATCTTAACGGATCTTGTCTGCCCAGTTTTCATCTCTTTCAACTCAACTGTTCCGCTTGCGATCTCAGATTCACCTAAAACGATGACGTAGGTTGCACCGCTCTTATCTGCCCCCTTCATTGCGCCTTTAAGTGCTCGATCCCCAAAGGCGATTTCAACAACTTTGCCAACCTTACGAAGCTTTGCGGCAATAGTGAGAGCCTGTTCCTTAGCTGACTCTCCCAAAGGAATAATAAAGAGGTCTGAAACAAAGGCATCTGAGGAAATTACTCCTTCTGCTTCGGCGGCAAGAAGTGCACGATCAACGCCAAGTCCAAATCCGATTCCTGATAAGGATTGACCGCCAAGTTGCTCCATTAAACCGTCGTACCGACCGCCACCACCGATACCCGATTGTGCACCTAATAACTCATGGACAAATTCAAAGGTGGTTCCGGTGTAGTAATCCAAACCACGCACCATTCGAGGGTTTAAAACATAGCTAATACCTAGAGCATCAAGATATTTCTTTACCAATTCAAATTGGGTTTTAGATTTCTCATTGAGATAGTTGATCAGCAGTGGCGCATTTTCCATCGCCTTTTTCATTTCATCACGCTTGTCATCAAAGAGTCGAAGGGGATTAATTGCTGCGCGTGCCGCTGTTGCCTCATCAAGCTCTAAAGTTTTTATGAACTTCATCAGATCTTCACGATGAGCTGCACGTGATTCAGAATCTCCAAGCGAGGTAATTTCCAATCGGTACTTCGTAAGTCCTAATGATTTAAAACCTGCGTCGGCGATTGCAATAACTTCTGCATCAATTGCAGGGTCATCTAAACCAATCGCTTCAATTCCAACTTGATAAAATTGACGGTAACGACCTGCCTGTGGACGCTCTGCTCTAAAGAACTGTCCGGAGTACCAAACCTTTACCGGCAGCTGCCCACGATCCAACCCATGTTCGATCACTGCACGCATTACTCCAGCGGTACCTTCGGGACGCAAAGTGATTGATCGTCCTCCTCTATCTTCAAAGGTGTACATCTCCTTTGAAACAACATCGGTGGATTCACCAACTCCACGCGTAAATAGATCTGTATCTTCAAAGACTGGAAGTTCAATCAACTGATAGCCCGCCCGCTTTGCAGGCGCCACCAAGTTTTCACGAACAAATTCAAATGCCGCTGAGCGACTAGGTACATACTCGCTCACACCTTTGGGTGCTGAAATCTTTTGTCCAGCCATCAGTATCGACCCACCAAACTCTTCAAATAAGGATTTGTTTTCTTTTCAATTGCCATTGTTGTGTCGGGACCGTGCCCCGGTAGCACCCGAAGATGATCCGATAAAGGCAATACTTTTTTGCGCAAAGTTTCTTCCATATCCTTTGATGATCCAGTTGGTAAATCTGTACGTCCAATCGAACCAGCAAAAAGCACATCGCCGCTAATAATTACCTCATTTGAAACTTCAAACATCAAAGAACCCCGGGTATGGCCGGGAGCATGGATCGCTTTGAAGGTTAATCCGACTAAATCAATAACCTCGCCATTGCGGAGTTCACGTACATCAGCAGGTTCTGAAAAACTCATTCCAGATAAGGTCGCCACAAAATCGGGACCATGTAGTTTTTCTGGGTTACCAAGAAAGGCTCGATCCTCACTATGGATGTATGAGGCGATTCCATATCCATCAGCGATGGCTTGGATAGAAAAGGTATGGTCTAAATGGCCGTGGGTAGCGATAACTGCAACCGGCTTGAGCTTATGCTTTTCGAGGATTTCGGTGAGCTGATGCGAGACATCGGGCATGCCTGGATCGATAACAACGCACTCCGCACCTGGTTCTGAGGCTATTACCCAACAATTGGTCGCAAACATGGGGGCGGCAAATGAGTCGATCAACATTGCAACTCCCCTCATTCCACGCTCAGATATAGGTGTAATTGACGCTCACACCATGAGACAGGGTACCTTTTGCACAGTAATACACACCTAACCCACGCTCAGAGGGATCAAAACTTCTGAGCATCGCACCCACCACATAGCGAACTTCACAATGAAGAAACGCGCTGAAAGGATCACTCTCATGACAGATATGAATTTCCCACACCAGGCCAGCGCAGCAAGTGCACTGATCGGAGATCCTTCAGCTTTTGGTCGAGTCGCAGAAGATGGAACGGTTTATGTTCGCACATCACAAGGTGAAAAAGCGGTTGGTTCATATCCAGGAAAGACAGCTGAAGAAGCGCTTGCTTACTTTGTTCGTAAGTTTGAAGTTTTAGCTGGAGAAGTTGCACTCCTTGCGGCGCGAATCAAAAGCGGTGCAATGGTTCCATCTGATGCATATGCGGCTGTAAAGAAGTTGCGTGATCAGGTAAAGGATTTGAATGGTGTCGGCGATCTAGATGCATTGGCTTCATCTGTCGAACAGATTGAGCCATTGATCGAAGGTCATCGAGAGGCGTATGAAGCCAAGAAGGCGGCGGAAACAGCTGCCAAGGCTGCTCGACGCGAACAGATTATTGTAGAAAAGGAAAAGATTGTTGCTGAGGCTGAGAGTTTGGCGCTATCAGAAAGTTGGAAGGCAACCGGAGATCGTTTAAAGGTTTTGCTTGATGAGTGGAAGGCCGCTCCTCGTTTGGACAAGAAGGCAGATGCTGATCTGTGGAAGCGTTTTTCATCATCACGCAACAAATTTGATAAGCGTCGTCGCACACACTTCGCATCTCTTGAGGCTACACAGTCTGTTGTTGCTGATGCCAAGAAAAAGATTGTTGAAGAGGCTGAAAAACTTGCAACCTCTACTGAGTGGGTTCCAACCGCAAAGCGTTTCAAAGTACTTATGGATGGTTGGAAGGCAGCAGGTCGCGGCAAGAAAAATGATGATGCGAAGTTATGGGCACGTTTCAAGGCCGCTCAAGATCAATTTTTTACAGCTAAAAATGCCGACCTGGAAAAGCGTGATGTAACCATGGCGGCAAACCTTGCTAAGCGCGAAGAGCTTCTGGTTCTTATTGAAGCGGTACTACCCATTACCGATGTGAAAGAGGCGCGCAAAGCACTTAATGAACATCTTCGCTCATGGGAAAAGATCGGTATGACTCATCGCGATAAGCGCGCAGCTCTAGATGCTCGTGTTTCGGCGGTCGAGGCAACTGTGAAGGAGGCCGAGGCTGAAATCTGGCGTAAGACAGATCCTGCTGCAAAGAAGCGTGCGCAAGAGGTTGTTGCACAGTTAACTGAATCAATTGCTAACTACGAAAAGGCGGCAGCAAAGTTTGCAGCCAGTGGAAATGCGAAGAAGTCACAAGAGGCCTCAGAGTCAGCTGCTGCGCGTAGGGTGTGGTTGGCTGAGGCTGAAAAAAGCCTTGCTGAGTTCAACTAATTAATTATTTGTTGTTCTATAAACATCGTATACGCCTTCAATACTTCGCACCGCTGCCAAAACAGCATCTAGATGGGTTGCATCTGCCATTTCAAAGGTGAAACGTGAAAATGCGGTTCTGTCCTTTGAGGTACTAACAGCTGCACTGAGAATATTGACGTGCTGCTCTGACAGCGTTCTGGTCACATCTGCAAGCAATGATGCACGATCTAACGCTTCAACTTGAATATTAACTAAGAAAATCGATGCAGCACCGAGGCGCCACTTCACATTTACGACGCGGTCTAACTGATGCTTCTGCAAATCATGCGCGTTGGTGCAATCATTTCGGTGAATAGAAACTCCACTGCCCTTTGTAATAAAGCCCATTATCGGATCCCCTGGGACCGGTGTGCAACAACGGGCTAGCTTTACTAAAACATCATCTGTTCCTTCAACATCTACCGCGTTACTTGAACGACGAGTGGTCGGAGCACGATTGGGCAGAACATCCATTGTTGGTTCTGGATGGGAATCTTCTGCACCCAATGAGGCAACCAATTTATCAATGATCGAAGCGGCGGATACATGGCCATCACCCACTGCGGAGTACAAACCATCGATATCTGAATAACGAAGATCATGCGCCAGTTCTAACAGAGAGTGTCCTGCAAAGATTTTTTGTAAAGGCAGACCAGCTTTACGCATCTGGCGAGCAATGGATTCGCGTCCTGCATCAATGGCCTCTTCGCGACGTTCTTTGCTAAACCACGCCTTAATTTTTGAACGGGCACGTGGACTTTTTACAAAGTTGAGCCAATCTCGACTTGGTCCTGCTGACTCACTTTTATTGGTAACAATCTCTACGACATCACCATTATTTAATCGTGATTCCAAAGGAACTAAACGTCCATTCACCTTCGCGCCGGCACAACGCAAACCAACATCAGTATGTACCGAAAAGGCGAAGTCCACAGGCGTTGATCCCCCAGGTAAGGCAACAACACTGCCCTTAGGTGTGAAGACAAAAACCTCTGGCGAACCTAAATCAAATCGCAGGGCTTCCAAGAATTCGGAAGGATCTTCCGTTTCCTTCTGCCATTCATGCAATTGGCGAAGCCACAACATTTCAGGTGAGCTTTCATTGTTTTCTGGACCTTGCTTGTACTTCCAGTGCGCTGCGATACCAAACTCGGCACGAGCGTGCATGTCGTAGGTACGAATCTGAATTTCAATCGCTTTTCCAGTTGGCCCAATTACAGTTGTATGAAGGGATTGATACAGGTTGAACTTAGGCATTGCGATGTAATCTTTAAAACGGCCCGGTACGGGACTCCAACGCGCGTGGATAGATCCCAATACTGCGTAACAATCGCGAACATCATTTACTAAGACGCGAATGCCAACCAGGTCATAGATATCATTGAATTCACGTCCACGTACAACCATCTTTTGATACACAGAGAAAAAATGTTTCTTGCGACCGGTGACAGTTGATTCAATATTGTCACGCAGCAGATCCTCCTTGACCGCAGCAATAACCTCTTCTGTTAGCTTGTCACGCGATGGAGAGCGCTCAGCAACTAATCTAGAAATCTCCTCGAACTTTTTTGGCTCTAGAACTTCAAAGGAGAGATCTTCAAGCTCCCACTTCAAAGCGTTCATACCTAAACGGTGAGCAAGTGGTGCATAAATATCCAAAGTTTCGCGAGCTTTACGTTCAGCACTTTCGGCAGAAACATACTTCCAGGTTCGAGCGTTATGAAGACGATCTGCCAGCTTGATCACCAAAACGCGAATATCCCGAGACATTGCGATAACCATTTTGCGAACGGTT
>Ga0114979_10002342_pt1 | contig 12820 bp, 8 predicted proteins | sample S_140625_EF_Meta_FD_87315 | JGI IMG/M metagenome (GOLD analysis project Ga0114979, IMG submission 87315) | Freshwater microbial communities from Lake Simoncouche, Canada to study carbon cycling - S_140625_EF_MetaG | ecosystem: Environmental > Aquatic > Freshwater > Lake | place: Lake... | reverse complement strand
GTGCTATTTGAATCGTCTGTCCAAAACGGCCTTATGGAAGGATTTACCCGGAATTATGTGAAAGTTTCCGCGAAATTTGATCCAATGTGGGTGAACGAAGAAATCAAGGGATTCCTTAATTGCATTAACCAGGAAGGCCATGTACATTTCAGTGAGTTACCAGAAAAACCTGAAAATATCCTTCATTTTTCAGACTCAATCTCTGAAAAATCCTTTTAATTCAATAAGCTTTCTTGCCTCTTCAGGAATTAGGTATTGGGTGGAAAATCCCTTTTTAATCATTTCGCGTACCTGAGTTGCCGAAATTTGCAACAAAGGCGCTTCTATCCAGGTAACCAGTTCATTTTGCTCGGTTTTTCTATCGGAAGCCAATCGAGGATAAATAACGAAAGAAACCTGCTGCCGAATTTCTTCAACATTTTTCCATCGGTCCAGATTTCGAAAATTATCAGAGCCCATTAAAATGAAAAATTCATCTTCAGGATGCTTCTCTTTTAATTTCCGAAGGGTTAAGTAGGTAAAGGAAGGTTTGGGCAAACTGAATTCAATATCCAAAACCTTAAATGCCGGATTGTCCCGGGTTGCAGCAAATGCAATATCGAACCTATCAAATTCGTGAAGAAGTTTGCTGTAATCCTTATCCGGACTACTCGGGGAAACCACAAACCATATTTTATCCAGACCGGCCATATCCAATGCCGACTGAGCCAAAATGAGGTGCCCAATATGGATTGGATTAAAACTACCGAAGAAAAGCCCTACTTTCATTTGACGGCAAATTTCAACCTTTTTCAGGATTATTCTGTGCGACCTCTCTTTAGGAACTTTAAGCCAAAATACATTTCCTTTTTTTCAATTCAAATCTTGCAGAATCCCGGATTCTACATACTTTTGTCAAAAAATAACACAATTCACTAATTGTGTTATTGCGATTTTAACTAGACCACTCTGTCGGAATTCACACGCCGGCATTCTTACAAAAAACCATTATGCCGCAAAGTGCAGAATCGGACTTCCATGGAATCCAAGAGATGATTCCCGATTTCATTTCGGGTCATCCAATTTGGATTTGCGATTCAAGCGGTAAAATTTTGGAATCCCGAAACGCAGCAAAATTCTCATTTTCAGATCATTTATTTTTGGGATTGGTTGAAGAAAACCTCAGCCGAATTGCCGCAATCGATTCAAACGAAACAATCCATTTGGTTTCAGGCCAAAAGGAATTGACAAACGAATTTGATGGTGTATTTTCGTGCCATAAACTTTGGTTTCGGTCTCAGGAACTGCTGGTTTTCAGGATGAAAGAAGAAGAAAAGGATTTAAGGGATACGCAAGCTGAGATGATGGCGGAGGAATTCGGCATCTATCCATGGCGATATTATCCAGAGAATCGTGGCTTTTGGCTTGGAAAAGGCGCCTCCGAAAAACTTCTTGGCATTTTTCGCTCAAGGGTTGAATACGAGGATTTTTTCTCGGCCCTCGCACCAGAATCGCTTTCCAGATTCACGGCGGCAATGGAAAATGCACTCAATTTCGGCCGTGAATTCAAAATAGAAGTCCTGCTGGAAACTGGCAAAGAATATCGCTGGATTTCTATTTCCGGACGAACCGACACAAGCAAATCCGAAGTTTCCATTTCTGGGTTCCTGAAAGACCTGAGCGCGGAAAAAGCCGAGAAAGTAAAATCAGAACAGCTGGAAAGCTGGATTCATGCCGGAATGAACCGAATGCTGGTAAAAAGCTCCTCCGGAGAAATTCTCGCAGACCTTGGAAGTTCAAATGGAAAACACATTCTGGAAGAAGGTCCTGGTCACCGAAAAGCAAGAATTGTTGACTTCAGAAATGAAATAAAATTTGTTGTTGAAGCAGAAACTGGAAATCAGACAGCGGCTGTTTTTCACAATGTTCCCAGCAAGGTTGAAGCAGAAACAGAAATCAGCATCCCTGAATTTGAAACGGGTAAGCTCCTGAGCAAGGATGAAAAATTTATTTCTTTAACCAGGGCATTGGGTTTACGAACAGATGCTCAGGTTTCAGCTTTGGGTGTTTTTGACGGCAGCCGTTTTGAATGGAAAGCCTGGTGGAAAAGTCCATCCGGATACGCGGTACCATCTTATAAATATGCTGGAGAATGGCTTCCTGAATTAAGCTGGCTTGTAGAAATGGAGGCTGAAAACATGAAGTTTTCCGACCGGTACTGGTGGCCGCAGGACATGCTTCCATTTGAAATTTCAGACTCATTTGGCAAAGGCTGGATGTTGCTTACAGAACGCATCTCCCCTACTGAAACCGGCCTGGTAGCATTAAGAAGCAAAAAGCCCGAAGAAATAATGGGTTTCAAGGATGAGGTTCTCCAATTGCTAGGTCTGTTGCTTGACAAACCCGGAAATTCCATGCCGGATGACAGCATTGAAAAACTAAAAACGGAGATTGTTAGAAGGGAAATGCTGCTGAAGGAATTAAACCACAGGGCAAAAAACAACCTGGCGCTTGCCGCGGGAATGATAAAAATGCAGGCCTCACATTCTGAAGACAAGGATACACGGCAGTTTCTTAAGCAAACGCAAAAGAGACTTGAAACTCTGGCTACCCTGCATGAGCTCATGTATTTAAGCCCGGGAACAGATGGAAATGTAGAAATACAAACCTATTTATCCGAACTCGTTACCGGACTGCAGAGCAGTTTTGGGAACTCGGAAATAAGCTTGGAAATCAAAATTGATTCCGCAAGTATCAACATGCGATTTGCCAATACCATTGGCCTTCTAGTCAATGAAATTGTTTCCAATTCTTTCAAACATGCCTTCCTTCCTGGAAAGCCCGGATTATTAAAAGTAGACTTTTTAAGCAAAGGAGATTATTTTAAACTTCGGATCAGCGACAATGGTCCAGGTTTTGAAACAGAAGTAAAAGTAGAAAACACTTCACTCGGAAATATTTTAATTGATGAGTTTGTAAAACAGCTCAATGCAGAAATGGAAGTGAACAGGAATCCGGGAACGACCTACTTGATTTCAATAAAAAAATCTAATATTGGCCTTTGAAACCAATCGCCACCGTGAACAAAATTCTAATTGTAGAAGACGAAAGAATCCTCGCGATTTCCCTGAAAATGGATCTTGAAGATGCCGGTTACGAAGAAATCACAATGGTCACAAATTGTGAAGATGCATGCCAGGTTGTGGTCCAGGAAGCTCCTGAACTAATATTAATGGACATCAGCATTCAGGGTGATAAAACTGGGATTGATACTGCCGAAAAAATCTCTGGATTTTCAAACGTGCCGGTCATCTACCTCACAGGTGAAACAGATTTTGAAACGCGCCGAAAAGCGGAAAATACCCCAAATTGCAAAGGCTATCTCAACAAGCCTGTTAACATGGAAATTCTGGAACCATTGATCCAGAAGATTCTTGCAGAAGCTTAATTTTTTTAAACCCGCCTGATTTTCAGGTTATTGAGTTATCATGATTACCTGGAAAGAGATTGTATCATATTGCCGAAACGGCAGCCCGGCACCAGATTCTAGAATTCTAAAAACCCAATCTGAATGGGAATCAATTCTTAGTCCTGAAGAGTTTCAAATCACAAGGCTGAAAGGCACAGAAAGGGCTTTTTCTTCTGAAATGTGCAGCCGCTTTGAGCCTGGAAAGTACGCTTGCACTTGTTGCGGAACTTTACTCTTCGATTCCAACCAGAAATTTGAAAGCGGAAGCGGCTGGCCATCATTTACACAACCTATTAAACCAAATGCAGTCGGATATCATAGCGACCACAGTTTTGGAATGGAAAGAGTTGAAGTAATCTGCAATTGCTGCGAAGCCCATCTTGGGCATATTTTCCCCGATGGACCAGAACCATCTGGCTTGAGATATTGCATAAATGCAGTATCCATGAAAAAAATTAGCGAATAATTTACCGCTGGATAATCAAATCCTACCAACTGTTCATTTGTTTTGGTGGGAAAATGCATGGCTTGTTACAATTGTCTCACTAAACTATTGAGACATGATTACAACAACAAAATTATCTGGCCAGCCATTTTGGCCCAAACCTTCTGGCTTTGATTTAGATCCGGAGTTTTATTTTGGTCTGAGTGCAAAAAAATTCAGTTCGAGAATCCGAAGGATAAAATCACCGAATCCGAAAGTCTATTTTCCAGCCTCGAATTTCAGAATTTCCCCAGAGAAAAAGGAAATCAATCTGGAAGGCACTTCTACCTTTTTTCAGGTAGGAACAAACTCAAAGTCGGGATATTCCTTTCTCAATTTTTCCTGCCATTGGATGATGCCTTGGATCATCACCGAAATTCATTCTTAGACAAGAGAGTTTGTCTTCAAGCTGGTTCAATCGAGAATAATTTGCCAAGGCAATTCCTCCAAAACTGATTCCTTGATTCAGTTCAAGTTTTGCTGAACCTGCATCCTGCCAATGAAATCCGACTTGATTGGCAGGGTAGAATTCAAACTCAATTCAAAACTGCCATTTCATCTGATACCGGGAAACTTGTACTACTCCCGGCCTTGGGTAAATCCTCTTAAGCCAACTCAACAAGCGCTTTAAACTTTATGCAATTTTCACCTAACTAATTCTAAACTATCATGTTAAAAAAGACAATTATGCAGCTCCTTTGCTGGGGCAGCCTGAGCGCTTTCGCTCAAAATTCAAAGGAAATGTCCAGCTTCAAAGCTGAGGCAGATGTGGTTCTGAAAGGAATCAACCAGTATCCTGTTACAACCGGCATACTGTACAACCGGGTTTTTCCGGTCTCAGGCTTAGGTCAAAACACAGAAAACATTCCAGACAAATGGAATGCAGGCAGATTTGCACAGGCTGTCCATGAACTTGAAGAGGCTATGTTGATCAAACCTTCCAATCCGGTTGCAAAATCGCTTGCCACCGAATATCGAAAAGCAAGTCTTTCAGGCGACATGCATATCTTAAGTTTCAACACAACTGTCGAGGAACTGGATACCATCAAAATTAAGGACAGCACCATTTTTGTTGGAAACCGCACCATTAACTTCGATCCAAAACCAGGATCTTCAAGTCCATTTATTAAAACAGGACTGAGTGCAGCGGCAATAATGAATTATGAGGCTCTTACAACCGGAAAACAATACCGATTTTTCTACCCGAAGAACATTCCTCTTGGGTTCGAATCGAAAATTCCGATAACGGCCAGAATTCGGTTCGGTCAAGGACAATGGGAAAATCTCCAACCCAACACTCCCCTACTAAAAACATTTGGCTCAAAAGGAGAACTAAGCACTCGGATTGAGATTGTTTGGGAAGGCGGAGAAACCACAACCTTTGATAACCAGTTGGAAATTACCTCTGCGGACCCATGCTCCAATTCTGATGCTTTTTTAAGACCTGATGAATGTCCAGATTGGTATTCTAATCCTAAATATGCCCCAAGTTGGCCAAGCAATGCAATTCAGGCTTCCATTGGCTTCAACGGCATTAATGGAAAAGGCGAGGTTTACCATTACATGCATAACGGAAACACCTCCAACAGTCAGAGTCCTGTCTATAAAAATCCCATCATTTTTGTAGATGGAATTGATTTTGGGGACAAAAGAAAGGGACAAGTTATCTATGGAAAATACCTTAGTTATCTACCCGAAATTGGTGCACCATCCAGTGTAAATCTTGGGTCTAATTTGAGAAATGATGGCAAAGACATTCTGATTTTAAATTTCCCTGACGGTACAATTCAAGAGAATGTGGCTGCAGGAAAAGCAAATCAAGGAATTGATGGCGGCAGCGATTACATCGAACGCAACGCCATGGTCTTGGTTAAGCTCATTCAGCAGGTAAATCAGAATCTTCAACCCGGCAGTTCTAAGATAACCATTATTGGACCCAGCATGGGTGGCCTCATAGCAAAATATGCCCTGGCCTATATGGAAAAGAATGCAGCGAGCACCGGAAACCACAACTGCGGACTATTTATATCGCAGGATTCCCCGCACATGGGTGCAAATATTCCAATTGGATTGCAGCAGCTATTAAAAAATCTGGCAGGAATCAATATTCAAGATGCAGAGATATTTTGGGACAACCTGAATACACCTGCTGCTTGCGAACTTTTAATTGACCATGAAAACCGATCTGAATTGAATGTTGCGCATGAAATTCGAAATTCCTATTTACAAAATACGATCTCAAACAGCTTACCAGGAAGTTTCGGCTGGCCTATACACTCGGAACTAAGGAAGGTGGCCCTTTCCAATGGCAACCTAAATGGGATTGGTGTAATGGGAAAATTAAACCCAAATGTTCCAATTTTGGGAGGTGCAGAGATGGTAAATTTCAGGCTATCGGTTAGAAAAACAGGCACAATGGTTGTGGCAATGGCGGTTTTTGGAGGCGGTTTCTTATTGCCGCCTGCGCTTCTTCTCAAAAGCTTAAATTTAACGTGGAAAGGATATTATGCACCTCAGGCAAGTGCTACATCCAAAACTCTGGAGGTCAAACTCGGATTAACCGCATTAAATGAGGATATTGATATTTTTTCTAACACCAAGGAACATAAAGCATTTGACAGTGGAGTCTCCCTGGATGGAGCGCCTGGAGGGGTTTCGAATAGCACTCAGCAGCTCACTGATGTTTTGTATAAAGGACTGAATGTTGCTGGAGATTGGGTTCGGCTGGATGTTTTTCATGGTGATAAATTCCATTCCTTCATTCCAGTAAAAAGTGCACTTGCATTCCATTGGAATACAAATGGAATACAAAATCTTGGAGAAAATTTATCCAATAGAAATCTGGTTTGTACAGGGGAAATTCCATTCGACGCATTTTATAGCAGCCCATACAACGATGCGCATATTCACCTTACTGAGGCAGCAGTAAAATTCCTTCAAAGCCAATTCAATTATACGCCGCCTCCAGGAGGAACCTCGTATCCAGCAACCATTGTCGGCCCAAAAGCAGTTGCCGCTGGCTCTAACACGAAATTCACTGCGGAGTATCAAGGCAATTTGCAGTTTCGCACTTCATGGAACATTTCTCAGTCTTCCGGAGTCATTGCCCAACTAACAAACCCATTCAGTCAATCCTGCAATGTGTTGGTAAGTTCCGGTACCGGCCAGGATTATGGATTCTATGTTGTAACAGTAACAACCGAGGTTCGCGCCCTTACTGGCGAATGGATTTGTGCAGGCAAGAAATCCCAGAAAGTGAATGTGCGAAAAATCGCATTTATGGGAATGATTACCTCCCACTGCCTCGGAAACCTAAAGCAAGGCTGTAGTTATTTTGTTTACTCAGGAACGCCTGTTTACGGCAATTTGACGAATGGAGTTAGCCACAAAGGCTATGAATGGCAAATTTCAAAATTTTCAAATTCTGATTTTTCTAGTTCATGCTGGGGAGGTGCTCTTACAATTACCAATGTTTCACATTGGGATCCTACAGTGCAGAAGGCGATGATTTCCCTCGTTTCGGCTTCCATGTCTGGCAATGTCTTTATTTATTATGCAAGGGTGCGAAACATTATGACGATTCCAAATCCAGATTTTGGCCAGCCAGGAGAACCCGAAACACTTGAAATTGAAGGTGTTTGGAAAATGGCCCAGCTCGAAACAGAGGTAATCAATGGTCCAAACTGTCCACCGTGCAATGGAATAATTACTGTGGAGCCTCCAATAGCCAGATTTGGGAATGACCATGCTGTCAACATAACACCGCCATCTGAATTTAGCCTACCTGCAAGACTAAAATTATACGATGAAAAAGACATGCTTATTAGTGATGTCAAGGTCTTAACACAGCCGATGAACATCGAACTCAAAAATCTGGAAATTGGACATTATAAAATTGTTTTGGAGTCTGAGGATGAAACGTATAAGGCCGGATTCTGGCTTACCAGCAATATGGACCAAATGATTCTAACTTCCCCTCAGATCCTAAAAATAGACCAGGACAAGGAAGTTCGAATTCGAATTGTGGATCCAAAATTTCTGGAGAACGGAATGGGTTGTTATGAAGCCACAATGAATAATTCAAGGACCAATGAATCCAGCAATTGGACCGGCTACCTTGAAGAGTTTTCGATTCCAGCCAATGAGCTTACTGAAGGAGAATATGAAATTTCACTAAAAAATTCAGCAGATGAATCGCTAACTGGGCAATTTATGGTCCTTCCTAAAGAACTGAAACCTGTAAGCATCAAACCAAACCCAGCAGGGAATCAGGTGGAAGTTCACATTCCCGGGTTAAATCCTTGGGCAAATGGAACCAGGCTAAAGGTTAGAGATCTTTTTGGTCAGGTTTTAATTGACCAGGAAATTCAAGGCGAAACCGTTTCCCTTGACTTAAGTGAACTAACAACCAATCTTTATCTTCTTCAGGTGAACGATGGAAATGGAATCCAGAATATCTGGTTCCGGAAGGAGTAATCAGTTCAAAATTTACTTAAAAGGCTGCCCAAAATTTGGGTGGCCTTTTACTTTTTGAAGAAAGCAGGTTATAGAATCGCTCTGAGGTGCCATATTTGCCCATGTACCAAACCATGATGGCAAGCCAACTTTTTGGCAATGCCAATGTCAACCTAAAAATCCTGCGTGAAAGGGCTTTTAATCTTCGCTGGGCATCTGTGCCTGAAGGCGTAATTCCTTTAACCGCGGCAGATCCTGATTTTCCATGTGCCGAGCCTATCCGGGATGCCATCCAAAAATTCACTTCCAGCGGGTATTTCTGTTATTCCCCACCTGAAGGGTATGGCTTTTTCAAGGAATCGATTTCCCGTTTTTTTAAAAACAAGCGGAACATCAATTACGACCCGGCCAAGATTTTACCTGTTGATTCGGCGGCGGCTGGAATTTTTATGACCTGCCAAGCCTTTCTAAAACCGGGAGATGAAGCCATCGTGTTTGACCCAATAGATTTTCTTTTCCGGCATTCCATCGAAGCCATTGGCGCAAAGGCAGTTCCATTTGCAGTGCCTCTAAGCCCAGATGGCTTAATGAATTTTCAACACCTGGATTTGCTGGTTGGTGCTTCAACCAAAATGATTTGTGTTTGCAATCCACTTAATCCTACTGGAAAAGTCCTGACTAAAGCTGAGCTGCAGGAACTTGCAAATTTTGCACAAAAACACAATCTGATAATTCTATCCGATGAAATATGGAGTGACATTGTATTCAGTCCTGCAGAATTCACTTCTATTGCAGCAATAAGCAATGATGCTTTTAACAGAACCATCACCATCACAGGATATAGTAAATCCTATGGGCTTGCCGGACTTCGAGTAGGTGCAGTAATGGCTCCAGACCCGGAAAAATTCAAAATGATTTTAACAAGCTCGGGGCACGAATCAACCGTTCACGGATGCAATAGCCTTGGTCAGGTTGCTGCTGCTGCTGCCCTTGACGAATGTAGCGAGTGGCTGGCATCCTTTAAAGAGCATCTTTTTGCCATGCGAAATCTCACGGTGAATGAGCTCAATCAGATTCCAGGAATTACATGCCCAAGCCCGGATGGCTGCTACCTGGTTTTTCCAGACATCCGAAAAACAGGATTTACCCCTGTGGAATTGCAGGAAAAGCTTTTGAAGGAAGCAAAAGTTGCCATTGTCCCGGGGCTTCCAAGATGGTTTGGCGATATGGCCGATGGCCATATTAGACTTTGTTTTTCTACTTCAGAAGAAATCTTGTCTGAAGCGCTGTTCAGAATTAAAGCATGCTTAAGTTAATTTTATGAAAATCGTAATAATTGGAGGTGGAATTGCGGGACTGGCACTCGCCAACCTTTTGCTCCGAAAAGGGCTGGAAGTTAGCCTCCATGAGAGAGAGTCTGGAAATCTGGCAAGAGGACATGCATTTCTTATGCACCCAGCTGGAATTTCAATCCTGGAGGAATTAGGCAACTGCAAGTCTGAAGTTCCAATACCCGGACAAAAAATTAAGGATGTAATCATCAGCCGGCCCGATTCATCAGAAGAAAGAAAAACCGAACTGGGAAATTGGCTCTGCCTCAGCAGGTCGGAAACTGTACAATACCTGAACTACCTTCTACCTGCAGGAATAGTAAAATTCGGACACAATTTTTCCCATTTTGAATATGAAGATGGCAAAGCAACTACAGTGGTATTCGAAAATGGCGAATCAGAAAAAGGTGATTTATTCATCGCCTCAGATGGGGCAAGATCGGCAGTTCGACAATTTCTCTTCGGACAAACTGAGTTTTCACCGGTAGAAGTAAAAGAAATTGTGGGTGTGGTAAAACTTCCCCGCCTGATTGAAAATGCGCCCAATACCTTTCGAAAATTCGTTAGCCACAACAAAGGTTTGGCGCTTGGCTATGTCCCTTGTGGACAGGATAAGCTGGTTTGGTTTATGCAATTCGATGTTCGCTTTCAGGCGAATCCAGAAGAATCTCCCCAAAATCTAGAGGCCCTTTGCAGAGAACTTTTACAAGAATTTCCTGAAGTGGTTACCGGAATCCTGGATGCAAATGACTTTTCGAATGTGTATGTGTGGAATTCTACCGACTTCGAATTGCTTCCAGAATTTCACAAATCGAATGTAATCCTGATTGGCGATGCAGCCCATGTGGCATTGCCATTTACCAGTGCAGGCACAACCAATGCACTGCAAGATGCATCTACGCTTGCTGGCCTAATCGAAATTGGGATGGATATTGAGAATGCTGCAAAAAAATTCTATTCGGTGAGAGCCCCGCTTGTGGGAGAGCATATTGAATTTGGAAGATCCATTAAAAATGAATTTCTGAATCCAACAGAAGGTACAAAAGGGCCAAGTATTCCCCTCATCCAAAACTTAAAAAAGGCCTAAAAAAATAAGCCTCCCCGCAATGCTGGGAGGCTATTTTGATAATCAATTGGGTAATATAAGAAAGCTGTTTTTTTCTGGTTTTGTTCAAGATGGCCTTTAGTCCACAAGACTATCCAGCAATCATGAATCAAATGTCTCCCTCCAACCTTACTTAAAAAAAACCAAGTGGGCTTTAAGTGGATAATTTATACCATTTATTTTTATAAATAATTGAATATAAATATTTTACATAAATAAACTAAACCCGAAAAAGTGGATGCCTGTTGCAAATAAGTGGAGAAACTTATTGGCTTTTTTTCGATTGACTACCGATTAACATTACATTTTTCTCAAAATGATCTCGGTCTACAATGGCCCTGTTTTTAATTTGGGCACGGTAGTTATAAATGGTATTGGGCGAATACCTGAGAAACATTGCAATCTTGTGGCTGTCGTTTATTCCCAGTCTGATTAGGGCAAAAATCCGAAGTTCTGTATTCAGCATTTCTCCCTTTTTCACAACAACAGGTAATTCAGGATCCAAGAGCTTGTTGAATTCTAAAACAAATTCTGGAAAGAGACTTAGAAATGCTTTGTCAAAATTCCGGTAGAATTCCAACAATTCAGATTTTACCAGATCGCTTGACTCAGACAATTTCTGGAGTTCGTTAAACTGTTTTGCCAAAAGCAATTTGTGCACCCGTTTCTGGAAACCTTCAAGCTTATCAATGTAAAGCGAGCATTGATTGAGGAACTGGCCTATGTATTCTTCTTTGATAATATTGGCCTCCCGAAGCTTTTCACCCTGGCTGCTGATATTGTCATTTACTTCTTTCAGATTTCTATTGAGTTCATGAAGATATTCCCGGGCCTTCGCCAGTTTTCTTTTTTGCTTAAGCACCAAAAAAGTAGCAAAAGCCAACAAAACAGAAATGGAAGAAACGATCCAAAAAAAGGTCCTCAATCTACTTTCCTGCCTTTTGGATTCAATTTGATACGCTTTTGTGATGATTGGATAAATCTTGGCAATTTCAATTTTCCTTTGCCTGGCATTATAAAAATTGGCATCGGCCATCGCATAGGCGATAAACGCATTCGCCCTTTCTATTTCACCTTCTTCGTATAGACTTATGGCAAGATCTGTGAGACTTTTATTTTCTTTCACAACTGCCTGAATGTCTGCAATTGCGGAGTAAATCCGATACCGGCGTTCCTCAATTGCATTGCCTTTCATTCTGTACAAATCGGCAATCACAGCGGTAATACCCGCATAGGGAGCGGTTCCAGGGATTAAATCCTTTCTAAAAATATCAAGCAACAGTTTCTCCGCACCATCTAATTTACCCTCTCCCATTAACTGAATGGCTTTTTCAACCCGATATTCAACAGATGCAGGCGGCAAAATCGAAAGCAATGAGTCTTGGTATTCCCTTGCTTTCAGAGCATAAGATGGGGCATATTTAAAATCCTGCGCATAATCCCGAAGTGCCTCAAAGGAGAGCTTTCTGTCGTGATAATATGTGTTTAAAAGCTCTGGGGACAAGCTGGAAGGATTTATGGATTCTAACTGCGAAAAAGCCTCCAGATACATGCCTGCAGAAATCAAAACTTCGGAAAGCTGAAGTGCCGAAGCTGCCAACCAATCCGAATTGCGAGAATTACGGGCTACTTCAGTTCTGGAGTTTACATACTTCAGAGCAGAATCAAAGCGGTATTGCCGATAGGCATCAAGAAGTTCCGATTGGAATCTGAACCGAACATCTGCTGAAATACCAGTTGAACTGGATTGCCGCATTAAGGCCTGAATGGTATTCTCTTTTTTTTGGATGTAGCCTGGCGCCTTTTCGATTGTTGCTTCCAGACTATCCAATAAATTATCTAAATCATCCTGCCCATAAATTGTTTGGGCTGAGGCAATTATCAACAGCAGAAAAAGCACATATCTCTTTGCAGGTAAAAAGGTTGCTTTGCCCATTGTATGTCGAAATTGGTGAATTGGACGGATTTATTAATTACCGTCTAGACAAAGCCATTAG
>Ga0114979_10002341_pt1 | contig 12821 bp, 16 predicted proteins | sample S_140625_EF_Meta_FD_87315 | JGI IMG/M metagenome (GOLD analysis project Ga0114979, IMG submission 87315) | Freshwater microbial communities from Lake Simoncouche, Canada to study carbon cycling - S_140625_EF_MetaG | ecosystem: Environmental > Aquatic > Freshwater > Lake | place: Lake... | reverse complement strand
CTTCTTCACCGGATTTTTCTAAATCTGTGGAGAATCCAATGTTGTTGTTCTCATTGTCTCGCGCACCCAAGTTTGAAGTCATGATAATGATGGTGTTCTTGCAGTCTACCCGTTTGCCATTTGCACCTGTCACATGCCCTTCGTCCAGCATCTGTAACAGTATGTTAGTAACATCACTGTGTGCTTTTTCAATTTCATCAAACAAGATCACAGAGAACGGATGTTTGCTTAGATCACTAATCAGTTTACCACCACCCACGTTGCCATCTTCAAACCCCACATAGCCCGGAGGTGCACCAATCAGGCTACTGACAGAGAACTTCTCCTGGAACTCACTCATGTCATAACGCAATAGGTGCATGTCTAGATTTTCACTCAGCAGTTTAGCTAGTTCAGTTTTACCTGTACCTGTTGGGCCCAGGAACAGGAAACTGGCCATGGGCTTGTTTGGCGTTCCAATGCCCGAGAAGTTGATATACACACGCTCTAGCACAGCATCTACGGCACCCTCTTGCCCGTACAGTTTCTGTTTGATGTTTGATTCCAGATCCACGATCTTCAAACTGCGTTCATTCTGCAAGCGGTCTGTGGGCACCCCTGTTACCCGTGCTACTTGTTCTTCGATCATTGATTTGGTCACAGTGACATTGCCTGCATCTTTCACACGTTCTCTAGCACAGGCAGCATCCAACAAGTCAATGCTTTTGTCGGGATTCTTCTTGTCATGGATATATCGTGCTGCTAGATCCACAGCAGCAGTCATGGCTTCTGTGTCGATTAACACATTGTGGAATGTTTCCAATCTTGGTGAGAGTCCGATCAAGATCTTCTCAGTGGTGTCACGGTCCGGTTCGTCAATTGACAACCTGTAGAAACGGCGCATGAGGGCACGATCTTTCTCGAAACTCTCGTAAAATTCTTCCCATGTGGTGCTGGCGATCACCTTCAAGTTGCCTTTGGTGATAGCAGGTTTCAACATGTTGGCAAAATCCAAGCTACCCGAACTACCTGCGCCTGCACCTTTCATTGTGTGTGCTTCATCCACAAACAAGATACATTTCTTTTTGGCTTCTAATGCAGAAATCACTGCTTTAAACTTTTCTTCAAAGTCGCCGCGATACTTGGATCCTGCCACCAAGCTACCAATCTCCAGGCTCCATACTTCGTGATCCTTCAAGAACTCAGGAACACGACCTTGTGCAATCTCCTGTGCTAGGCCTTCAATGATAGCAGTTTTACCCACACCTGGGTCTCCTACCATTAGCACATTGGCTTTGAAACGGCGTGCTAACACAGCAATCATTTCTTCCAGTTCTGTGGCACGTCCAATTAGTGGTTCCAAGCGATCCGTCTTGGCCATGTCAGAGAGACTGGTACAGTATTCTTCCAGCACTTCTGTGGCCTGCTGATCATTCATACCTGCTGACTTTTCTGTTTTGTAATGACGTTTCCAAAATTCAGCAAATTCACCTTTGGTCACACCAAACTTCAACAAGAAGTAGTGTGCATGGCTGTTGGTCTCGCTCATGATGGCCAGGTAAAGATCTATGGTGGCAATTTGCCTACGTCCTGAGAATAGAACTTGTGTTAGGGCACGATTGAACACACGTTCCAGGCCCTGAGTTTTGCGTGGGGTGTAGTCCTGTTCCTGGGTGACCAGGCTTTGGCAACTGTCTAGGTAGCCGCCCAGTTCTGTTTGCATCATGGCCACATCGCAGCCAAATTTGTTCAGGGTTTTGCGGAATGGTTCGTGCTGTATCAAGCTCAACAGTAGGTGCTCTGTCAGCACGTATTCGTGATGCCAGGTTCGTGCGATCTTCACAGCACCATCAATAATTGCGTCGATTTCGGGATTGTCTTGCATAGCGTTTTGTCCGTGTGAGTTGCTCATATGTTTAGTATACTATAGATTCCTGTTGTGATCAACCTATACGATACTTATTTGGTTGATTCCACCTGTATAGCAGCCAATAATTCTTCAGAGATCTTTGTGGGGATTTCGGCTTGTATCCGAACCATCATGTCTCCAATTTTGCCTGATCGATCCGGTAAACCACGACCACGTGCCCGTAACAAACTACCGGGCTGTGTTCGAGGCGGTATGCCAAGTTCGATTCGGTTACCGCGTATGTCCACCATGGTCATGGTTCCACCTGCAATCAGTTTCCATACATTAGCAGAGTGTTCGGTGATAATGTTGTTGCCCGTGCGTTGCCATGCACGGTCTGGATGTATGCGGAATGTGATAACTAGATCCTGCCCGCCGGGCCCTAGCCCAGAGAATTGAACATTATCTCCATCTTCAATTCCGTTGGGTATGGTGATCTCGATGTTGTGTGTGCCAGTTTGTGTGCCCATGGCTACCACTCTAGTTCCGGGTGAGGCCACATCTTGTATCTTGATCCACAATGTCATCCGGGCATGTCCACGCGACTGTGGTTGTTGGAATTGAGCTCCAAATATGTTGAAGATTTCGTTGAAATTAAAATTCTGATGAAAACCACCAGCAGGCATCTGCGGTTGCGGATTGTTATAAGCCGCACGTTTTTTGTCATCGCCTAGTGTGTCGTAGGCTGCTTGTATCTCTTGGAATTTCTTAGTATCCCCGCCCTTGTCCGGATGATGTTGGCTGGCTAGTTTTCTAAAAGCCTTTTTAATTTCATCAGCGGATGCGGTGCGGGGAACACCTAGTGTAGAATAATAATCAGTCATCGTGTGTAATTATACACACAGCACTGGGTCATTTCTTTTCAGGGACTTTTGTGCCTTCGAGTTTCTCATGCTTCTTCATGGTCTTACATGTTTGCTTGACCTTGCCGGATTTATCCTTTACAGGTTCTCCGGCTTTGTCCTTCACATCCACACATACCTGTTTGGTTTCGGCCCATGCCGGTTGATTATGTGTGACGGTTGCGATACACAGTATTAGACAAAATCCCACTAATAGATGTTTCATTATGCTCATAATTTACTTCTTGCTTTTCTTTTTAGCTGAGACCACGCCGTCTGCAGTCACAACCACATTGGAGATACTCCAATAAGACCCTACTGAGTTGCACAATGATCCCCAACCGCAGGTGTTGTTCCACCAAGGAGCCGAGCCGGGACCAGTTGGGCTATAACCTTGCCAGAAACTCAGTTCTAACCAATAACCATTGGCCATACTGGTTGTGAGATCATTCATGTTCACAGTTCCACTGCCTTGAGCGCCTGTGCCATTTGCGCTATTGTATACTATCACGCTGCGTCCGCTTTGTGAATAACTCACAATCATGGAAGGGGCGGTTCCGTATGTGAATTCAGTAGCAATATCAAACGGCTGAGACATGTCAATCACATTGACTAGACTGTGTAATCCGTTAGTAGCAGTAGGAGATGACAACATGGTTGAATAGTTGTAGCAACTGTTATCAGCAGTGGCAGCAAAACTGTATTCATACCGTTGTGGTCCGTTGATACCGCCGTCACCCAGGTGCAGGGTGGTCTGTGTGATCTTGTTGCCATTGGTCTCGAGCATGTCAATCTCTCTGCAGTTCCATGATGTGTTATTGCCACCAGCATCGCAGTAGTTGCTGCCCGTGGGCTGTGTTGTTGGATTGGTTGGATTTGATATCATGTAGAAACTGGCATTCACATAGTTCTGCGATACCTTGGAAAGATCCACTGTGGCAGTGATCTTGGTTATGTTTTTGTATGCTTGTTGTGATACCACACGCCCGGCATTGCAAGTTGTTCCTGCGCCAAATGTGACAGCATTACCTGACACCACGGGCTTGTTGCCGCAGGTCTGATAGTCCACTGTGAATGATGGTGTGTATGTGGCTGCTTGAGTTACAGCAGCGATGCCAAGTGCTAGTATTGCAAATAGTTTTTTCATTTAGATCTCTGGAAAGTCCGGTTGTGGAGGTGCCTTCTTGCCACCCCAACCTGTTGTGACAGGTGCTGTGTTGTAGCCAGTATTTACACTGGCCTGTGGTGGCACTGCGCCAAATCCTGGGCTCACGGTTCCGTATCCTGTGTTCATCATAGGCTGATTGCCTAAGTTGATATTGGTGTTGGTGTTGCTGCTGGGCGGAATGTATGTTGTGCCTGCGTTGGGTGGCAACTGTATACCACCGTTGTTGGCACCACCTAGTTTTTCCTGTGTGCGACCATAAGCAGCAATGCCTAGCACAGCACCCATGGCAATGTGGAACAGGCCTGCACCTTGTAGTGTGAGTGGCTGCCATTGTGTTTGAACCGATCCTTGGCTGAAGCTTTGCAGCAGACTCCATAGTATAGGTGCTAACACAAAGTCAAATGAACACACCACCATATACATCCAACCCATCATTGGGCGCCATTTCGAGTTCATCCAATCTTCTTTTTCTTGTTGTATTTTTTTTGCCATGAGTCACTCCCTTAGTATCCAAATCTGCTCTTGTATTGAGCGTATAATCCCTGTATGTCTGCTGTGGTGAATATGCCACTGTAGGCCTGCACCAGGCCTATGTTACCACTCTGCACTTCACTACCACTGGCTCTACTGAACAATCTCAACTGATTAAACCCACGAAACGCAGCATTGGTAGCTGTGTATGTGAATGTGGTTGGTTGGGTGTTTGTTGCTATCCAAAGTTGTCCCACGCCGGTTGAAATATTCAATGTAGCCCACCCAAAATGCCACACCAGATCAGCACCGGTTGCGGGCAAGTTCACTGAGCCATTGGGATAGAATGTGTTGGGATTGCCATTGTAAAGACCCATCAACCAATCGCCGCCGGTTTCATTGTTGGTGTTTAACAGCCGGCCGGCTACTGTGGCCGTGGCCTGATATGCCATGAACACTGAGTAACTCTGACCTGTGACCCAGTTGGGCCCGCCAATTATAGCATCTGTGGTTGTTGTTCCTGCACCAGACATGGTAAAAATACCACCATTGGTAGCACTCCAACTCAGTCTGCTGGTGGTGTTTGTCACAGTTACAGTGTAGGCCCCTGTGCCTGCTACCACACTTCCGTTCACCGGCAATGCTGTGTAATTGGCTGCGTCTAGATTATACACTAGATCAACACTTGGAACAAATCCGCCCCCTAGTGTGATTCCTGCTTCTACTGTGATTCCCGGTCCGACGATTATTCCCATATTAAACTCCCATCACATGCAACGCATGTTCATAATGACTGATACGATCTTCCAATCCAATGTATCCACCGTTGATGGCCCGTGTGAGCCCTTTGATGTCACCGGAATCTGCATAGCGATTCAAGTTATTGGTTTCCCAGAACCAGCAGGCGCTCTGTGCTGCGCCTTCAAATGTGGCTAGATATTCACTGGCTTCTTCCACAGGAATGTCAAGACTGCCGGCAAAGAAAGTGTAGTTGTCACGGCCGGTCAATTGAATCAGCCCGCGCCCACAGAAACGATATCCATCACCAGATGCTTCGTCACCGTTGCCCATTCTATTAGCATACACTCTGTTGGCAATCTTTTCTGGGCGATTAGCATATTGCTGTGCCAATTCCTGTGTGGGGAAATACTTGCCAAATGTTTTCATTAAACTAGCAGCCTTGTAGTTGAGATTTTCTTTGATGAAAGCAAAACTACCTGATTCATGAGCGCATTGTGCTACAAATGCTGCCACACGCTGTGGTGTATTGATATCGTAGTCAGGCAGCAGTTGATCAATGGCTTCATACCAGTGGTCGATGTGCGGATTTTTCACCATTTGCTTCAGTTGATTTAACGTCAAAATACTCATTGTAGTTGCTCCCATATTTTCTTTTGTTGCCGATACCAATCGATCCAAGCATCTGTGCGGCCTGCACATTGATAATAAGTTGTATAGTTTTCGCTCACGGTTTTTGTGAAATCTACTATGGTGACTTTTTCACCCTGGATGGTCTTTAATTCAGGACATTTTTCCATCAGCATCACAGGTGCGTCAGGAAAATTCTGTGTTAATGGCACAGCAGTTGAACATGCTGCTAATAACGATACTATGCCCAATAATGCTATTCTCATTTGTTTTCCTCAATGGGTCGATTCCGTGCTGCGGCATTGTGTGTGTTCACGATGATTTCTGGAATAGGGCAGTTTTCTACAAACTTGATCACTTCTTGATTCTTCACCACTTCACGATCCACATACCGGATAATGTCATCGCCACGTTCTTTTACCACCCGAGTCTGTGTGACTACTCGAGTAACAATCTCGGTGTTGACTTCGGCGCTGCGAATTTCTGCTGCCTGTAGCCGGGCTTCTACTTCACGCACACGTTCTCGCCAGGCCATCTCTGTGGTATAGCCACCTTCAAAGTACACACCCGTGACCAGCAATAGTATGCCTGCTATCTGTACAGGAATGCGATATTGATTCACAAAAGGAATAAAGCGCACGAAAAAGCCGGCCGCAGTGACTACCGCGCCGGCTATTAAAATAAGGTTGACTATCCAGGCAATTAAACTGTCAGGAAGAAGGTGTAAAATCCACATGCATATATTTAGTATCCCAACCAACTGGATTCGAGCCAAGTCTTGCTAGGATCAAAGTCGAATTTTTCAATAACTCGTTCATAAAGTATTCGATCACGCTGGTAGTACCAATCTCCCCAATGCGGCTGGCCTTGGGACCAAAGATCGTCGAGATCTTGTACTAATTTTTGATGTTGGTCCGACGAGCGATTTTCTTGACCCCAGGCCCAATTATTGAATACTTTGATTCCGTAATGCCGTAAAAGTGAATCAGTCTTGGCCACTGTTTGTTCATGGCTGAGCCACCAGGTAACTCCTTTTTTACGCCCACTCAATGGAATCCAATCTACTAGATTGCAATAATTACCGTATTGATCATGATAACTGGCACTGTGTTGATCTAGCCCGGGGATATAGGCGATGAATTTTCTAAAAGTTTCATTCTCATAAAACAAATCATATGCATCATGCATCTCGATATACTTGGCTACGCCTCTATGTCGTCGATGATCAGGGTACATCATGTGACTGAAAACTCGTTGATTTTTCCAATCGATTTTGTCAAAATCGATTTCATTCCACCCAAGTTTTTTAAAAGTTTTCCAGAAAAATGTACTGGCACATTTTAATGTACGCACATATACCAAATCTCCGCAGGTTATGGCTGTGGTCAAACCAATCCCATACTTTTTCTGATAGCTGTTGCACTGATATCATGTGTGGCTTGATCAAATGTTTCTTGTTCGATCCGGTAACCTACATCACGCCCATATGTTATGTTGACGATGTTGGGTACTACTTGTATCTCATACTGCCCTTGATACACAGGGTCAAGATCTCTGCGTATATTATTCTTAACTTGATCAATCGCAAATGGATTAGATCCTTGCCAGCCTTGACAATCACGTATCTGTATCACTACCTGTCCGGTTTTAGCAATAGCACGCTCAAACAATGCACGATGGCCAGCATGCCAAGGTTGCCAACGACCCAGCATCTGCACAGTTTCTTTTTGCCAATCAAAAGTAGGTCGGCGTCGATTTGCCAATATGTGTTCTCCGACGAATTCGGCCCAATGATCAGCATTTTGTTCTGTGATTCTGAAATCATAAACTTCAGGAGGAACAAATGCTTTATTTGTGTCATCAAATCGGCCAGCGTCAATTGTATCCATCCAAATGGTCCAATCGGCTTTAAAGTTGTTACGCATTTCTACTAACGGAGCCACAAAGTCACAAATCACATAATCCCCGGTGCATTGTAATGCAAAGTCTGCCATGCGTAGGCTTTGACGTATACGGCCCTCTCTGCTGAAATCCCAATCATTGAATCTTTTTCGAATTTCGTCGGCGTTGAACCAATCTACTTGTGAATGATATGAGACAGGGGTGTGTTCCATATTCACACTACGATACATGGGCATGGTCTTTATGCTGCTGTTGGTTTCCAAATATCGTTTTAATGCCGTGGCAAGATAAGTTTTGCCCGAGCCCGGTAGGCCCATTATGAGTATTTTTTGTGCGTTCATTTTGCGTCCTTGTGTATTATTTAACTCAGTGATCAGTTATGGTTATAAATACTTCACAATGAATGTTCTTATACTAACGTCTGACAGAGTAGGGAGTACGTTTTTACAACGTGTGCTCACGGTTTATATGCAGTTGCATAAATTTGATAAACCGGTGATAAATCTTCATGAACTATCCAATGGATTGGAAAAATATTACAGTCCGGTATTCAATCAAGAAGTTCTAGGAAGACCTCCTACAGACCAATGGGGGTATTACCAAACTCTGCCCGAACTTGTGGGATTGCTCAGAAATGCCGATCATTACAAAACCTCTAGAATGGCACACTACCATATCAGAGCACGTGGAGACAGTATTGCACATCAACTGGAATTATATCAATATCTCAATGAGAATTTCTTTATTGTTTCGGCACGCAGACAAAATCTTTTAGAGCATGCATTGAGTTGGATAATCCAGACTCATTCTCACGTGAAAAATGTTTACTCACACGCAGAAAAATTTGATACCTATCTGGAACTTTATCGAGGAAAAATCGTTGCCGATCCGGCCATAATGATCAAGTATCTCGACGACTATAGAGACTACATCCAATGGTGCGAAAGACACTTTTCGGTAGGCAGCATCTTTGAATACGAAAAACACATGCCTAACATAGAAGAATATGTATTGAACCTGACACCTTTTGCGGCTAAAGAAAAGGTCACATGGAAATCAGCATTTGACCAAGAATTCCAAGAGTGGAATCGCTGTCATTATCTAGTTAGTGACATATCCGGTATAGGCAGTCAATTACCGCAATCACAACAGTTGCTACTGGAATACTCTAATGCTGGAAAATCTCCTCAGAGCGAATTACAATCGTTGAACAGCAATCAGCTTGTCACTGCACTAAGTCGGCAGGATCAAGAGTTTTTGATAAATCAAGGCCCACAATACAAGAAGACCTGTGGTATATTAAATGAATTAGTTGAAAATAGAGTGATGACCACTGGTATACCTATTAAATTACAAACCATGCTGGAGAAAAAGCTGTTGATTAAAAACTTCAGTCTGTGTGTTGATGTATACAATCAATGGGTGTATAAAAACAATCTTGGTGTTCCGTACACTGATGAACAATTAAATATGGCCATGATCAGGGAGTCTGGACGGTGGCACGGGCTGACCCAATTAACTGGCCAATCTTCTCAGCCACATAGGTTGCAGTGACGATGTCGTAATGAAGACTGTCACGTGCTAGATCTAATTTTTTAAATGGCTCAACCGATCTATTCGCAGGCATCACTTGTGAAATAGGTTTCCAATGTTTATCGTCAATGAAATCAGGTATGAAACTGTGGATCACAGTTATGTTGTATTTGGCTGCTGCTGACTCAACTTGATTCACACAGTCGACGACATTGTTGATATCATCTTGAATCAATGCGTTACGGTCGTAATGCAGTCTACGGGTTTCATCGTCGATTTCATAATCCTGTGTGGATATCTTATCCAACCATTGAATCAACTGTTGATCATTGCCGTTGAAATCAAAATCACGCAGCTCTTGTTGTATTCTCAGAGGCAACCTGTAAAAATCAGTCAAAGCAGCGTCGGGCCAACTGGGGTCTCGGACGTTGGCATAAAACTGATCCCATTTTTGACATATATCAAAAAAACTTAATTTACGCACATAATCTACATCAGCTTCTCGACGGTGAGCATAACTCCAATGGATCACGATTGTGCGTGGAACTACTTCAGTTAGTAATTCCTGTATTTTTCTTGCGATCCAATTATTACTAGCACCATCCATACTGATGTTAATGATTCTCTGGTGTGAAAGTTTTTGTAAACAATGACACCAAGTATGATCAATTGGGGCCCCTAGCCCCACTGTAAAACTATCTCCAAAACACCAGATCGCGTTATTTAAATCTTCAGGCCATTCTTGATCTCTGTAGCCTCGACTGTTGTATTCATAAGTGACCGGCCAAGGATATTGATCGTAATAAGTTGGGTTATATGAATAGTCTCTTTGATCCAACTCGTTTGCTATGTTGGATTGTTTTTTGATTTTGCTATTCAAAATAAAACTAGGTAGTGTCATTGCCATTTCCTTGAAGTGTGTCTTGCAAGATCATCTGTGGGATGATGTTTGACAGGGCTGAAATATTTAGTGTTGGTATCTTCATTGACAATGGATTCCACACGAGGATCCGACACTGCTATAGGAAATCCCAACTGCTGTGACACACTTTCTAGATATTTCCTACCATAAAGATGTAACAATTCATAACTGAGAAACACCGGAGAGGCCAATGGATCATATGCTGCTAGTGCTTGATCCACTGTGACGGTGCCGCGCACACGGGTTTCTTGCAGTCTTACAATGTTTTGATCACGGCCCAGGATTGCAAACTTTACCCTGTGTCCGAGATTCTGTACTTCACGCACAAAACTTCGGAAATCGGGCACAGTGGGCTCACCATTGTTCACGTAAGGCACACTCATTGACGTCACAAACCAATCACTCTGTGCCCAGCGATAATACTTTAGCTGTGAGGGATCCTGCCAATATTTCGCAAATGGTTCTTGATCATGCCCGATCCAATATTCATTTAATAGTTCTGCCCAGCCGGTGACTTGTGGATGTAGGGCAAATATCTTGGACCATAAATGATTTCCGGAGCCTTGCGGCCCTGTTAGTATTAAAATTGTTTTCATTTGTCGTTTAAAATGTCTGAAATTCTTTTGGTCCGATAATTAGGGTATTTCAATATCTCTAAGAATTCTCTTGTTTTGTCTGTCACACAGCCAGTGAGTTGGAAAGTGACTCTAGGGTGATAGCCTGCATTAGCAGTGCAATGCGGGATGTTGTGCCAGTCAAACGTACTCACGTCTCCGGCGCGCCATTGGTTCCAGTGGTAGTTTCCGTATTCCCAAAATTGTCCTGGTTGCCAGTCTGTGAGCTGTATGAATACTCTCAGCACATTGGTCCAGTCGTCGGGGTTCCATTTTTGCAGTTTGTCAATGTGTAAATTCCACACTTCACCGGGCTGTTGCACATGGATCCTATACATGGCATCATCCAGGCCAAAATCTGCAGCCAGCAGTTGCAGGCTGGGCGGCAAATGCCAGTTCAGGTGCGTGATAGTGGTATTCACTGCCATGCCTGCACGGGTGAGATCGTATTCTTCTGCTGCAAGATCTTCTCGCGGTGGCAGCACGCCTTCGCCTTTGTAGCCACGGGTTTCCCAGGTAGCAGGTTTCGAGTTGGCAACTATCTCGTCGATGTCATCCAACCATATAGGAGCCACACGACCTAGATGTTCAATCACTTCATGTGCTTGATCTCTGCGTTGCGGATCAAAATGATAACGACTGCGTTTTTTTGATTCTTCCCAATTTGATTTCATATTATTGTTACCCTTACATCTGATTGTCCATAATCCTGCGAATATTCTGCAGGAGGCGGCTCAATGCCCAACATCATGCATAATTGATTGTTAGTTAATGGATTCCGGCCTGGATATTTCATTGCAGCGGCGGTGATTCCGCGATTCTGTTGTTGGATGATTTTTGCCATGGTCTTTAAATCTTTATAGTATTCGTGATAATCAGGATATGTGATATCAAAATGACCGCACTTGACCCACCATCCTAAACAAGCATCGTCGGGCCTATGCACTAATACGATAGGACATTGAGGCCAATTCCGTTTGATGTAATCAATATTGTCGGCAAACACATGGCTTTTGATGATTCTTATACCGGTGCCGGAGAATGGACGATCGAATTCTGTTTCACATTCAAACCAACCATGCTCCTGTAACCTATGGAAAAAGCTGCCAAATTCCATGCCTGGATCAAAATATGCGCCTAGATGCATGAGTTCCATTCGACCTGACGCGTCGTGATAATACGTCCTAGCATCGGAATCATCGCTGTTGTCGATGTCAGGACTGTAGTAGATATTCTTTACCACGCTCGACCATTTAGAGCCTGGCGCGCCGGCTACAAAGATATATTTCATTTTACTTAATTATGGTGATTAGCATGTCGCTAAACTTATGATCGACTTCTCGGACAACACCAAATGTGTCTTGTATCCATTTTGGTGAAAGATGATTCCATACTGCATCGTGCTTGTAAGAGAACTCCATTATAGATTGATTCATTTTGCTGATTTCGCTCATCATATTAGTGGCGTCTTTAAACGCACGATATTGTGGATACGTGATGTTGAATCCGCCGGCACCGTTCCACCAAGCAAAACTAATCAAGTCCGGACGATATACCATTATGATCCAATCGTCAGGATATCTTTGTTTTATCTCGACGAGGTGATAACTCCACTCATGTGCTTTGATCAGTCTACATCCGTCAAGATTAGTGTGTGCGCTGTCAATGTTGGATTCAGTTAAATCCAGAGAGAATTCCATACCTGATCCAAAATATGCGCCCAGATGATCGGAAAAAGGCTGGAATCTAAATGTGCGAGCCTCAGTGCGGTCCGATACATTAAATCCGGGAACAGTCTCTATCAGTTGGGCGACCCCGGACCATCGAGATCCGGGTACACCGGTAAAAAAGATCCTATTAGGTAAAGACACTATTCTTTACTTAAATCAATTTTACTCAGCACAGGAATAAAGGCAGCTCGTAATTCATCCATTTGCCGGCGTAATCCTGCAGGGGTAAGTTCATCTTCTTCGTAGAACACCACATTGATTTCTCTCCATTCGGCATATTCCTTACTACGCACAGCAGCACTGAAATTCTTCTGATACCATTCTACAATGTCCTTGGGTGTGTTGGGTGGCAGTTGAATGCTCCATGCGGCATACACATTGAT
>Ga0114979_10002340_pt1 | contig 12824 bp, 9 predicted proteins | sample S_140625_EF_Meta_FD_87315 | JGI IMG/M metagenome (GOLD analysis project Ga0114979, IMG submission 87315) | Freshwater microbial communities from Lake Simoncouche, Canada to study carbon cycling - S_140625_EF_MetaG | ecosystem: Environmental > Aquatic > Freshwater > Lake | place: Lake... | reverse complement strand
GGATAATCCCAGAGTATTTAAGCCTGGAAATTATCTGTGGCCCATTCCTCAGGCAGAATTAGACGTAAATAAAAATCCAGGTTTTGTTCAGAATCCAGGGTATTGAAATATTTAATTTAAGCACTAATTTGTGAACAAGGAATGATTCCTTTGTGAATGATTAATTGTTCTTTTGCTAAAACCATTTTTATGCTCAGATTTTTAAGCTTTTTGGGGTGTATTTTTTCGATTTTAACTTTTTTATCTTTTCAGCTTCCCTCGGAAAAGGTAAAGAGATTTTATATAGCCTTAGATGGAAATGATCAGAATACGGGAACGATTGAATTTCCTTTTGCTGGGTTTGAAGCTGCAAAAAAAGCGGTTAAATTAGAGAAACAAAAGGAATCCGATGTTCCCATTGAGGTGATTGTTAGAGGAGGAGTGTATTATCTGAACCAAACTATTGAATTTTCGCCTGAAGACTCTGGCACAAAATCTGCCCCGGTTATCTGGAAATCTGCTGATGGGGAGAAGGTTTTATTGAGTGGAGGTAAGCGCTTTTCTGGCAAATGGATTAAAAACGATAAGGGCATTTGGTACACAAATGTGCCTGAGGCAAAAGGTTGGAAAAGAGAGGTTCATGTACCAGAAAAATATGCTAAAATTCCACCCAATCAATGGAATTTTAGAGAGCTTTTCGTAAATGGTAACAGGGCAATTCGTGCCCGTTATCCTAACAAAAATGAATCAAATCCATTTTTATATGCCTCGTCAACACTTTCCAGTCCTCTAAAAGTTTCTGTTGAAAAAGTAAATAAAAGCTGGGGTGAAGCGGAGGATGCACAGATAAATATAGTACCCAGATGGAGATTTTTTAATCAGTGGAATGATGTTGTTGGTGTTGATTTAGTAAATAACCATATCGATTTAGGGCCAAGAGAACTACATGGTGAGATAAATAAAGATAGTTGGTTTTGGATAGAAGGAGTAAAAGATGAATTGGACATGCCGGGAGAATGGTTTTTGGATCATCAGGAAGGAAAGCTATACTATAAACCACTTAAAGGTGAAAATCCAAATAAATCTGAAATTATCGCTCCTTTCCTGAATAGAATATTTTATTTAAAAGGAGATATTGAAAAAAAATCTCTTGTTAGCAATATTTATTTCCAAGGTTTTCATTTTAGTCATACAACCTACACCTTAGGACAAATAGAACCGAGGGTTCATACCGATGCGGCAGTTGTAATGGAAAATACCCAAAATTGTCAACTAACGAATTGTCATTTTAATAATATTGGAGGCTATGCACTTTGGTTCCATCTGGACAGTAAAAACAATGTTTTTGATCATAATACAGTAAAAAATGCAGGTGGTGGTGGGGTTCTTCTTACCGGTGCAAGATTATCCTATATGGATGATACAAAAATTTACAGCCAAGGGGAAAATGCTTCAAAAGTATTTCCGATACTTAATCGCATTACCAGAAATATCGTGGAACACTGCGGTCAGATTCGTTACTATGGTGGTGGCGTGCATATCGATTCCCGGCCAGCTTCAATGGCAATGGAACCAGGAAATTATATAGCGCATAATCATTTTAAAGACCTTTCCAGAAATGGAATATTCGCTTTTAGAAATCAAGGTGGAAACGTGGTAGAATTTAATGAGATTAATGACTGTATGCAAAAAACGATTGATGGCGCGGCTATACATTTTGCAACTATGAACCGGTTAAGTGCGCCAAATTATATTGTCAATAATTATTTATATGATATTTGGGGCTATGAGCAACTACCTACAGGAATACCCAGAAGAACCCTTGCAAATGGTGTTTTTCTGGATTGGGCAACAAGCAACACAACAGTTAAAAATAATGTAATTTATAATTCTGGAGATAAAGAGATTAAACCTATCATGGGGAACTGGAACCTTCATATAGATAACAATCTTTCTTCCAAAACGAAGATAGAACCTTTTCTCCCCAATGAAATAGGTCCATTAGGTTCAGCTACACATTGTATTTATCCAGAACAATTAATAAATATTGGGGGAGTAATCACCTCTTCCGATAGTAAATCACTTCATTTTACGGGTAATTGGGAAGTTAAAAAGATTCAAGGTCTAAGGAACTTATTTAAGTATAATTGCTTTCAAGCTGCTCCAGATGCTTCTGCTGAGGTGGTTTATGATTTACCTGTCCCGGAATCTGGGTTGTATAAACTTTGTTTAATGTATTTCCCAGACGTAAAAAGTGCTACTAATGCAAAAATATTTGTACGTCATGCAAAGGGGGTTGAAAAATTAGAATGGAATTTTAGAATTGGAGATCCTTTGGGGTTCTCCATGAGGGTTGGTGAATTTTACTTTGAAAAATCTAAACCGGCTACCATAAGTATTTCAAATGATAATGCTGATGGTTTTATCATCGCTGATGCGGTAGGATTGATTAAACAAAACTAGGGTTGAAAGAGAATTTAATTTTAATTAAAACAAAGCTTAATTGCTAAAAAGATATGGTATTATCAACTAAAATAGCCTTTAGATGGAAAATAGCAGGTTTACTCTGCTTTGCTTCTGCTTTAAATTATATAGACAGAAGTACGCTGGCTATTTTGGCACCCACCATTGAGAAAGAACTAAATTGGTCCGATATAGATTATGCGAATATTACGGCATTATTTGTATTCAGCTATACCATTATGTATGCCATAAGTGGGAGAATGATTGATCATATTGGAACAAGAATAGGTTTAGCTTATTCTGTAGGAACATGGTCTCTGGTAAGTTTATTGCACGCTTTTGCTAACTCAGTAACCCAATTTTCAGTGGCTCGATTTTTTCTTGGAGTAACTGAATCAGGAAATTTTCCCGCAGGGATTAAATCGATTAGCGAATGGTTTCCACTAAAAGAAAGAGCATTAGCTGTAGGAATATTCAGTGCAGGATCCTCCATTGGAGCGGCAATTTCAGTCCCATTAGTATCTTTTGTGGCTATTTTATGGGGTTGGCGGATGTCTTTTATAATTACTGGGGTTCTCGGATTCTTCTGGCTTATTTTCTGGTTAATTTATTATCAATTGCCAGATAAAAATAAATGGATATCAGACGAGGAAAGAGCAATGATTATGAATAATGAACCTCCTTCCGTTTTTGGCCAGGAGGTATCCAAAGTTGTCAGCATAAAAACTATTTTATCTAAAAAAGCAAGCTGGGGTTGTTTTTCTGCCAGAATATTTATCGATCCAGTTGTCTATTTTTTTATTTTTTGGATACCTAAATATTTACAAGATGTTCAGGGACTTTCTTTGGCAGAAATTGGAATTTCTGCCTGGTTACCTTATGTTGCTATGGGGGTAGGAACCGTTCTTGGAGGATTGTTACCTAAACTTTTGATAGAAAAGAATAACTGGACTTTGAACAGAGCCAGAAAAACAATTATGCTTATGGCTTCTTTGGCCATACCTGTATTTTGCTTCGCACTTACTTTTAAAACAAACGCAATGATGGCCATTGTATTAATTTCCAGTATCATGCTGTCTCATGGACTTTGGTCTAATATAACCTTACCCACGGAGGTTTACTCAAAAAATGTACAGGCGACTGTGACTGGAATTGGGGGAACATTAGGGGGATTAATGAGCGTTTTATCTCAAAAATTAATTGGCATTACCGTTGCCAATAATTCTTATATACCCATTTTTATTTTTATTGGATCCGCTTATATAATGGCTTTTTTATGGGTTCACCTGCTAATTCGAAAGATAGGTGATATCCAGCCTTGCCAGTAGCAATTTATTCCAAATTTGAGCAAATTATAAAATGAAGATTATTCAACATCATTACAATTTTGTAGTAGTAGGTGGGGGACTGGCAGGTATTTGTGCTGCTGTTACTGCTGCAAGAAATGGAATCAGGACTGCTCTTGTTCAGGACAGGCCTGTATTAGGTGGAAATTCCAGCAAGGAAATACGGGTTCCTCCCGTAGGAGCAACGCAGTGCAATTTTGCTTATTCAAGAGAAACAGGTTTAATTGAGGAGTTGTTCATAAATAATCTTTATAACAACCCCACTTGGAGTCCGGAGGGTTGGAATCTGGAATTAGAAAGTATTATTCGAAATGAGCCCAACATAGATTTATTTTTGAATTGTGCTGTCTGTTAGGTGAAAACGGTCAAATACGACAGATATAATCCAGAATGTCAGAACCTTAAAGTGGTTTCTGTAAAAGCATATTGTGCCATGGCGGAAACCTGGCATATCTTTGAAGCGCCTCATTTTGCCGATTGTTCCGGAGATGGTATTGTTGGATCAGGGGCAGGTGCATTTTTTAAGTATGGTATAGAAGCTGCAAGTGAATATAACGAACCATTTTGCCCGGAAGAAAGCAAAATGGAAACAATGGGACTGAGTTTACAGTTAAAAGCCAGAGATACAGGAAGACCAATCCCTTTTAAAAAACCGAAATGGATAAATTTCGAACTTAATGAAGCGGATTTTGGGCCTTATAGACCAGTAAATGAACATTTTTTTCCTGATACTGGTGGTTTTTGGTGGCTGGAATGGGGTGGAGAGCTTGATACCGTTCATGATACCATGCTGATTAAAGACGAGGTTCAAAAGATCACCATTGCGGTTTGGGATTATTTAAAAAATCGATCTCCACTGGCGGAAAAACTAATTACCTATGAACTTGATTGGCTGGGTGCAGTCCCTGGTAAAAGAGAGTCACGTCGATTTTTAGGAGATCATGTTCTTACAATGGGAGATATCAGTGAACAAATTCATTTCGAGGATGCTGTTGCTTACGGTGGTTGGGGTTTTGACCATCATCCTGCAGGTGGTTTCCACGACAAAATAAATCCCAGTACTCATCAATACCTTCGAGGTCCTCATAATATTCCACTTAGGTCACTGTATTCAAAAAATGTCGTTAATTTATTTTTTGCAGGTAGAAATATAAGTGCATCTCATTATGCTTTGTCTAGTACCCGGGTAATGCTTACCTGCGCACAGCTTGGGGAGGCAGTAGGTATGGCTGCTTTTCATGCAAAAAAATACGAATGCCTAATAAAAGATCTTTTGGAAGCAGAAAAAATAAAAGCAATCCAGCAAGATTTATTCAAAGCCGACCATCATATTCATGGTTATAGTATAACCCTTTCCAATGATATTTCTACGATTGCAACGGTTAATGCCTCCTCTGAATTTAGGGGTGAAAATTTAGGAGAAACTTGGGGCACGGAACCGCTAACGGAGGATAGAATGCAGCTATTAACGATAGTGTCAAACTATATTAATCATATTAAAGTTAGACTGGATGCAGAAGAAAATACTGTTTTATCTTATGCCTTTTTTCAAGGGCCAGCAAATGCTTCTACCTTTCCGGAAAAGGAACTTTTTAGATCAAATGTCGAAATTAAAAAAGGCCAGAATCAACAGATAGACTTACCCGTTTTATGTGAAATTATAAACAAAGGCTGGCATTTTCTTATCTTCGGTGCAAACCCAGATATTAGCCTTTATATAGTGGAATCTCCCCCTGGCCTTCTTAGATATTACCCGAGACCTTTTGACCCTATTCGTCCTAATCCATTTTCAAAATGGACTTTGCGTTCTTTGCAGATAGGACAACAAAAAGCAGCAGATGCCGATGGGGCTATGGTTGCTGCACCTGCCTGGAATCAGTTTGCTTATGAAAATAAAAATATAAGTACTTTTCTTAATTTTTCATTTGACTGTATAGCTTATCCTTTGCAGATGGTTTATGAATCCAAAATGATTTTGAACCCACATAGTCGGCCTACTAATATGCCAAACCTATGGGTGTCAGAAAAAACTTCCTTCGAAAATCCAGAATGGATCAGTTTAACCTGGGATAAGCCCCGCGAAATTGAGCGCATTCAAATCATTTTCGATTCTTCGCTTCAATTTCATTTTAGTCAGAGCTGGCAAGGATATTCAGTCCATGCAATTCCAACGATCGTAAAGGAATATCAAATTTTAGCTTGTCTGGCCGATGGAACTGAAAATGAAATTGTACATGTGAAAAATAATTATAAGCGTAATTGTTTGCATGAAACCAATATTAAAAATGTCCTATCTATTAAACTTAAATGTTTCGCAACCAACGGTATTGAACGTGCACAGGTTTATTCCTTGCGAATTTTAGAAAAAAGAGGGAACACGACATTTTCTTAATGGATTAAAATATTAAAGGTGAAAACATTTTTACTTTATGGTTCAAAGGATATAAAACTGGCGGAGAAAATTATCCCGGAACCAGGATACGGTCAGGTAATTGTAAAACCTGCATATACAGGAATATGCGGATCAGATGTTCATTATTTTAAACATGGATTTTGTGGAAGTTTTGTTCCCAAAAAGCCATTTGCTCTTGGGCATGAGTTTTCAGGAGTGATTTACAAAATTGGCTCTGGTGTTGAAGGTATTAAAATGGGAGATGAAGTGGCGGTTGATCCTTCCATGCCTTGTAGCCATTGTAATTTCTGTAAGAATGGAAAATATAATTTGTGTAAATCAATGAAATATTTTGGGTCTGCCAGCTGTGACCCACATATAGATGGAGGTTTTGGACAATATGTTCTGGCCCCAGCTAAAAACTGTTATGTTCTCCCGCCTGGAATAAATATGTCTCAGGCTTCCTTACTCGAACCTTTGAGTGTTGCCATGCATGCCGTAAAACAAGTTGATAGTCTGATTGGTAAATCAATTCTTATTACGGGTGGTGGACCCATCGGACAATTGATTTTGCGAGTTGCCCGTTCCTTCGGAGCACTTGAAATTACTGTGAGTGATGTAAGCAGGTATGCCCGTGATTTTTCTTTGCGGAGTGGAGCTAATAGGGTAGTTAATCCCTTAGATGCTAATGACTGGAGGCAAATTGGAACTTTTGACCTTGTTTTTGAAGCCTCTGGTTCTCCATTAGCAGTTGAGAACGCCCTTCATGTCGCAAAACGAGGAGCATCAATCGTTTTGATAGGAACTTTGCCAGAAAATTTCCCAATTTCCGGAAATTTGATAATGAATAAAGAGTTGAAATTATCAGGCTCTTTTCGGTTTGCAAATGTTTTTGAAGATGCCATGAATCTGGTTGCTGCCGGAATAATCAATCTGGATGGAATTATTACAGATACTTACGCATTTGAAAATTTACCTCAGGCTATGCTACGGGCACTTGAAAAAGAACAGACAATGAAAGTTCAGGTAATATTATGAGATATAGTTTATTAGGTAATACAGGCCTGTCCGTTTCCAAATTAAGTTTTGGTGCTTCTTCTCTGGGAGGAGTTTTTCATAAAATTGATGAAAAAAAAGCAATCGAAGCCGTTCATGTTGCCTTAAGTTTAGGCATAAACTATATTGATGTTGCTCCTGCATACGGAGGAACTCTTGCCGAAACTATACTTGGAAAAGCGTTAAAAGAGGTACCAAGAAATACCTATTTTATTTCAACTAAGGTTGGAAAAAATACAAACGCAAATGCCTACGGAACCGATACCTTTAACTATAGTGAAGAGGGTATCCGCCGTTCATTAGATGAGAGTTCAAAAAGGATTGGGGTAGATTATTTTGATCTGGTTCTTCTTCACGATATTGAATATAATAATCGGCAACATACAGACTGGGCATTAAATGAGGGAATTCAAACGCTGAATGTTTTAAAAAATGAGGGTCGAATAGGAGCGACAGGTATTGGAATGTATCCTATTGATTTATGGAAAGAAGTTTTAGAAAAGTATGTCATTGATGTAGCCCTAACGCATAATCTCTATTGTATCCATGATACACGCTTGATGTCTTTAATACCAATTGCTAAAAACAGAGGGGTCGGAATTATAAATGCTTCACCCTTTGCTTCAGGATTATTGACATCACAGGGAGCCCCTTCCTGGCATCCTGCTAACATCTCTCAGCGCGCTCTTTTTGCAAAAGCAGCAGCATTTTGTAAAAAAAGGGGAGAAGATATTTCTACACTGGCATTACAATTTTCAGCACAAAATCCTGAAATTATAACTACAATGTTTAGTAGCGCCAATGCAGAAACTATTAAACAGGATGTAAATTGGTTTTCAGAACCTATAAATTTGGAATTATTACAAAAAGTGCAGGAAATACTGGCACCCATTTCGAATCAAAATTGGAACTATTAGGTATGAGAATAGATAGCCATCAACATTTTTGGAAATACAACCAGGTCGATTATGTTTGGATGAATGAGCAACATGCAATAATTCAAAAAGATTTTCTACCGGAACATCTTAACTCTTTATTAAATACACTGGACTTTGATGGAACCATTTCTGTGCAAGCCAGACAATCTTTGGAGGAAACTGATTTTTTGTTACAACTTGCTGAGGATAATTCTTTCATAAAAGGGGTAGTTGGATGGGTTCCATTTTGTGATAAAAAGGTCGAAAAACATATTGAAAAATATAGGTTTGAAAATAAAATAGTGGGTTTTCGCCATGTAATTCATGATGAGCCTGATAATAATTTTATTTTGCGACCCGATTTCAATGAGGGCATTAAAGCGCTCAGTAAGTTTGGCTTGTGTTACGATATATTGATTTTTGGGCGTCATTTGCCCCAGACCATTGAATTTGTTGACAGCCATCCCCGACAAATTTTTATTATTGATCATATAGCAAAACCAAAAATAAATAAAAATTCATTTGATGTAGATTGGGCTAATCACATGAAGAAAATTTCGGAGAGGGAGCATGTATATTGCAAATTATCTGGAATGGTTACCGAGATTTTACAGGAATCCTGGGATATAGACCTTCTAAAACCTTATTTTGAAACTATTTTAGATGCATTTGGTCCACAAAGAATGATATTCGGATCTGACTGGCCAGTTTGTCTTCTTAAAAGTACTTATTCTAACTGGGTTAATGCCGTTTTATGCCTCATAAATAGGCTCTCGGCTAATGAACAAAGGGCTATTATGGGTGAAAATGCTGAACGTATATATTTACAAACCCACTGAAATTTTGACATTATGCGTATCGGTATAGTCATAAAACTTAGACCAGAATGTATAGAAAGTTATAAGAAACTTCATGAAGATAATCACCCGGGTGTTCGCGATCTCCTGACCCATTATAATCTGTTTAATTTCAGTATATTTTTACACCAGATAGGAGATGAATTTTTTGAGTTTGGTTATTACGAATATAGAGGAGAAAATTTTGAGTCAGATATGGATGCTCTGGCGAAGGAACCTCGAAATAAAGCATGGCTTGAAATTTGTAATCCAATGCAGATTCCTTTACCCGGAGAAAAAGGGTGGGCGAATATGGAACAGATTTATTATAATGATGCAAACAAATAACTGGTAATAAATTATAAAGAAACTAAACTGATTATTAAAATAAATGATATGATATCTAATTAGCCTAGAATTATTTTAAACTTAAGAAAGTTGATGGTAATATTTTTTTACTAAACTATTTTCTTTGAAATATTTCCACAAAAATTAACTATCTATCGTTAACGTAAACGATTCACCTTTTTATTATTTTTTATAAATATTTTGATAGCTATTCTAAAAACTTTCAATATATTGAGCTAAGTTTTTTTTAGAATCAAGTTGATAGCCTGATTCTTAATTTTTCTGAGAAACAAGGTTTCATTTTTCCGTGAATAAACATAAGCGTTTGGTAAAAATAAAAATTATGAAAATACATCATTTTTTATTGGGGTTAATTATTCTGTTCTTTCCATGTCAATCGTTACTTTCTCAAACCCTGACGATTAAGGGAAAGGTTACGGATGTCAACAATGAAGAGCTGATTGGTGTAACCGTAAATATAAAAGGTACTACTTTAGGCACGGTTACCGACGAAAATGGAACTTATTCAATTTCAGGAATAAGTAATAGTAATGTTCTGGTTTTCAGTTATGTTGGATTTATTACGCAGGAAGTTCTAATTGGAACTCAGACTTCCATTAATTTAGTACTTGAAGCTGACGTACAGAATCTTTCGGAGGTTGTGGTAGTTGGTTATGGAACTCAGAAAAAAGTTAATTTGGTGGGAGCTGTTTCTCAATTGAATGTTGATGAGAAGATAGTAAGTCGTGCTTTACCCAATGTTTCTTCTGCACTATCTGGACTTGTACCAGGGTTACAGGCCGTACAATCCTCTGGTATGGCTGGTAATAATGAAGCCAGCTTACTTATTAGAGGGCTAGGAACTGTAAATAATGCCAGTCCTTTGATTGTGGTGGATGGGATGCCTGATGTTGATATTAATAGATTGAATATTAATGATATAGAGACAATATCTGTATTAAAAGATGCAACTTCTGCTTCTGTTTATGGTTCCAGAGCTGCAAATGGGGTTATTTTGATAACCACCAGAAGTGGAAAGGGAGCTAAAAAAACGACCTTGAATTTCACCAGCAATAACTCCATTGTTGTTCCTACTAAAGGAATAGATTTTATGGAAGATTATGCAAGGGCTTTACATGTTCAGCAACAGAGGACTGCAGTAAATACGCTTCAGGGAAACCAACTATTTAAATTAGGTACTGTAGATGAGTGGATGGCCAAGAGTATGGTTGATCCATTAAGATTTCCAGACACTGATATCTGGGATGTTATATTGAGGCAGGGTTTATACAGTAATTACAACCTTTCTGCCTCTGGGGGAAATGAAGGTACGAATTTCTTTGTTTCACTGGGTGGAAAAGATGAAAGAGGATTACAGATTAATAATGATTATGCCCAATACAATGCAAGGTTCAATTTTGATGGAAAAATTAAAAACAATATGAATACTGGCTTCCGTTTCAACGGAAACTGGTCTAAATGGCGATATGCACTATCAGAGGGTTTCACAGATTCTGATCCAGGAAATACAGCAGGAAATGACCTTCAATATGCTATTGCAGGTTTGGTTCCTTATGATCCTACAACAGGCTATTATGGAGGAGTAATGGCTTATGGTGAAGACCCACAGGCCTATAATCCTTATGCACCCTATACGCTCAGCCCTTCACAAAATAACAGACAAGAAGCCAATCTACAGGTATATTATGACTGGTCACCTATTAAAGGACTAAAAGCAAGGGTTGATTATGCTTTAAATTACTATAATCAGTTTTCTTGGAGTGCTCCTATTCCCGCACAGGCGTATAATTTCCAGACAGAAACTTTTGGAAGTAGAAATTATGTAGGTGCAAACGCAGGTATTTCCAACTCTACCAGCACTGGTTTTAAAACCTTATTTAATGGAAGCCTTAATTACAATACAAAAATTGGGAAAAACAATGATTTTTCTGCTTTATTTGTTTATAATGAGGAGTATTGGTACGCGCGTTCTCAGGGAAGTGGCAGAAATGACAGGCTTCATCCTTCTTTGACAGAGATAAATGCCGCATTGACGGATATACAGTCAACCAGCGGAACATCCAGCACGGAAGGCTTGCAATCCTATATTGGAAAAGTCAATTATACTGCTTTCAATAAATATCTTTTTGAAGTAAATTTCAGGGTAGATGGCTCATCAAAATTTCTTGATTCCAGTCGATTTGGATTTTTTCCATCCATGGCATTGGGTTGGAAATTCACGGAAGAAAAATTTATTCAGAAATTCACGAACAAGTTCCTCTCTAATGGTAAGATTAGGGTTTCTTATGGAAGTTTGGGTAATAATAGCGGTGTAGGCAGATTTGAACAACAGGAAACGCTTACTAATCTAAACTATGTTATAGGTTCTTCTGTTCAGCGAGGTTTCGCAAATAGTAAAATGATAAATAGGTTATTGACCTGGGAAACTTCAACGGTTTTTAATGTAGGTATGGATTTGGCCTTTTCTGGAAATCGTCTGGTTGTTACCGCTGATTATTATGACCGACTTACTACAGGAATGAACAGACCTTCTGAATTTTCCACCTTCCTTTTTTACGCCTATTCCCCTCCACCGAGAACAAATATTGGCAATCTTAGAAATAGAGGGGTAGAACTTGATTTGTCCTGGAAAGACATGATTGGAAGTTTACAATATGGGTTTAATCTGAATGCGGCAATTAATAAGACAAATTTGGAAAAATGGAACCAATTATTACTGAGAGGTAATGTTTTTATAGGTATGCCTTATCAATTCGTATATTCTTATGAAGATTTGGGCATTGCGCAGTCTTGGGCAGATGTGTATAATGCAACGCCACAGGGAGCAGCTCCTGGTGATTTATTACTAAAGGATCTTAACGGAGATGGTCGAATTACAGGTGATGATAGAAAAGCTTATGCTAATTTTCAGCAGGAACGTCCAACCACGACCTTCGCTTTCAATACATTTATAGCCTTTAAAGGCTTCGACTTTACTGTTTTTCTACAAGGTGCCGCTGGAAGAAAAGATTATTGGTTGAACATCTTCAATAATACCAACTTTAACAATGCGCGATATGCTGCATCCTGGGAACATCTCTATAATCCGTGGTCATGGGATAATAGAAATGGACTTTGGCCAAGACTGGGAGGAAGTGGAAACAACAGACAGTCCACTGGTTTTTGGATTGATAATATGTCCTACATACGTGTGAAAAATATTCAGATTGGTTATACCGTAAATTCAAAAGTATTGGCAAAAATGGGCATTTCTAATTTCAGAATTGTGGGTTCTGCAGAAAATATTGGTACATTAACTTCTTTCCGTGGTTTGGATCCAGAAAAACAAGGTGATGATAACAATGTGTATCCTATCAATAAATCTTATTCTATTGCTGTAAACCTTAGTTTCTAAAATCTTCAGATGATGAAAAAACTATCTATTCATTTAAATATCATTGCTTTTTTCTTGTTTACAGTAGTGCTT
>Ga0114979_10002339_pt1 | contig 12825 bp, 13 predicted proteins | sample S_140625_EF_Meta_FD_87315 | JGI IMG/M metagenome (GOLD analysis project Ga0114979, IMG submission 87315) | Freshwater microbial communities from Lake Simoncouche, Canada to study carbon cycling - S_140625_EF_MetaG | ecosystem: Environmental > Aquatic > Freshwater > Lake | place: Lake... | reverse complement strand
GAATGCGGCTTGTTCGGTGCTTAAGCTCATTTTTCTTCCTCATCATGGGACAGTTTCACGCCAGCCAACAACCCAATAAACCCGCCCACAATGGTTTGAAATGCCGGGCTAATCAGTTTGAAGATTTCAGCGTTGTCCACTTTTTCGTCAAACAAGCCCATCATTAAAACGCCAACCATGCTGATGATGACAACGCACAAAGTGAAGCTGACCATCAGCGTTACAAAAAAAGTTAGTTTTGCCTTCATTTTTTGCCTTTCAGTTCAGCCAGCTTTTCGATGGTTCTGCCACCGAAGTATGCGCCCATGATAAGCATTCCCCACTGTCCAAGCAAGGAAACGTAGGACTCATTGGCATTTAAACCAAACGCCGACATCATGGCAAACAGAAAGTACCCGCAGAAGATGGCAATCAGAGACATAGGGCGTATGTTTTTGGACAGCCAAGAGTCACTGGACATATCTGCTTCCCAGCGGTCTGTGATGTTGTCTGCATCGTTCTGGGCGGCTTTTGCCAGCAGGTCAAGCTCGGCTAATTCCATCTTGGCTTTTTCAATTCCAAGCTCAAGTAACCGTTCTTCGTGATCAAATTGAAGCTGGCGCAGTTTTGCCACATCTTCTGGGGTTGGTGCGTCAGGGATTTTCACGCCCAAAGTGTTTTCTACAACTTCCTTGCCTTTGGCTTGGATTGCGCTAGACAGTAGCCCTAACCCATTTTCAGCAAGTGTGCCAAGCAGTGATGCAATTAAAGGTAGCATTATTTCTCCCGTTCTTTCTGTTCAATTTCACGCCTTAATTTTTCCACTTTTTCAACTTGCGCTTTGACCTCGTGCTTGGCTTCTAGAATATCCACATACACCATTCCAAGCAAGGGAAGCAGCAGCCCTATGAGCACCACGGCGGCTATCCAGCCCATCATGTCTTCCCCCAACGATTGACGAGGACGAGCCACAGCCACAGGTATAGGAGGAATATAAAAGTCACTACTACTGCCACCAGTTTTAATCGTAGGTTTCTTTTTTCCTCCAACCGTTGCCATTGCGCTTGCCTTTCCTGAGAAACGTTTGCAAGTCTAGCTTTCTCCTGTTGCTCACGAATCACGCCACGCATCTCATACGTCTGCGTGTACAGGTTAGCAAGGCCAGGGGTCTGGTACACCATCAGTTCACGAATTGTTACTTCCAGCTTTGCGGCTTCTTGCTGGCACATGATGCGATTCATTGCGGTTTGCATTTGCTGGGCATTGGTGACGTTTGGGTCATAGACTTTCGCTTTTGCTTCCTCTGCCCTCAAATACTCCCCTAACTGATCTTGCAGCGTCCAGAATTTTGTCAGTTCGGCAACAATGTCTGCCATTGCTTGGCTTTCGTTGTAGTTAACAAACTTTTCCTTTTTCGCCACAGGCTTGGCGGCGGCTGGCGCTGATCCAAACAATCGCTGCCACCATGATTTAACAGCTTTGGCATCTGTGGCAATTTCTTCAGCAGTGGACTTGATTTTGATGAAGTTGGCTTTGCTTTGCTTGTACAGGTCGCACAGCTTGGTAATTCCTTGGACACAGGAGTTAGCAGCAATGAGCAAACTGATCGGATCAATTCTTGCCTACCCAATGGCTTATATAGCCCACAGCAGACGATAAAGCAGATACCAGTGCCATACCCGCCCAAAACCCGCCACGGCCTTGATTTGCCAGTGCTACTAGCTTTTCAATTGATGATTCAAGTTTGTCAATCTTGATTTCCATCTGGTCAAATCGGCGCTCATAGTCTTGGACTTTTTGCCAAAGAACGCCGTACTTAACCAAGTCAATTTCAGGTGCTGCCATCATTTGCCTAAGTCCTGTATTTTGTTTTTGCCTGTTTGCTGACCAAGTGCTTTGGCTTTTTCCATTTCTTTCTGGGCTTTTATGGCTTCCTTGGTCAAGGCTTTTGCTGCCATCTTTTCTGACAATCTAACGCCAGCTTGACCGCCAACATAAGCGCCAGCAGCAGCGCCAGGCGCTTCACCAATAGCCCCGCCAATAGCCGCCCCTGCCCCCGTACCAAGTTTTCCTAAATTACCCTCAATCAAGCCAACTCGTCTGGCTTGCAATGCCGCACCCTCATAGCTGTGGATGCCTGGCACTATTTGACCAACCGTGTTTAATAAATGGAATTTGCGTACTTCATCAGGCGGGAATGTTTCTAGAATCTTTTCACCAACCAATGAGTTCATGGTCTTATTGGCTGAGTTTTGATTCCAAACACCCATCTTGTCAGAACCAGCTTTTTGCACTTCACGAGCTAATGCACCATCAATTTCTGCTCTGGCGGCAGCGGCAGCTTGTTGCAACTCAGGCGGTACTAGTGGCAAACCATCTGGCGCACCTCTGACCCGCCCTTTTGCCAATTCATCCAAAGTATCCCGAACGTGCCGCCATTGATCTTTTGGCAAATTATTTAGCTTAGATGGTATTTTTTCCAACGGGGTAGATGATGTAATAACACCATTTGCGTCAACTTCACCAAACAAATTCTTAATGCCTTTTGATCCAAAAATGGTTTTTTCAACTTGATGCACTTTGTCGCCAAGTTTATAAAGCGCAGGATCAGCAACTGCTGCAATGTCTTTGTCAATGGCTTGGTTGATTTCACGAATAGCATTGGCTTTTTCTGGCTTCCACAACTTGTTCATGCTTTTACGCACAGCATCAAATGCAGCTACAGAGCCAGGCGGGGCTATTGTGCCATCAGGCAATTTAAAGCCTACAGTCTTTGCCAATTCAATTAAATCTTTTGCGCCTTTTAAAACATCCAATGTGCCATCAGCCCTAAAGGTTGCTCTAATCTGAGGGTCAACAAATAATGTGTCAGCGTGTGAACTGTTAATTTTGTTGTTGCCAACCTTTTCATAAGCTGAGTCATAGATTTGTTTTTTGGCTTGATTCAAATACCCTGTAAGGCTTGACGATGCCATATCGTCTTGTGATGTTCCATACATCACATCATTGATTCGCCCACCACGTTGCTCGTCATTGATTAGCGTAGATGATGCGCCAGTGGCATTAACTCGATCTTCAGCATATTTAGACAATGCAATTTGCTCATTGGCAATTTGCTGTTTAAATAACTGTCCTTCAGGCGTATCCAGTTTGGCTTTTGTATGTTCATTACGCAATAAATTCTCATTGCCTGTAACAACGCCTGGCCTTACGCCAACGCCTGGCATGACTTCTTGAACCGCTTGTGAACGCAATATTTGCTCATTAACAGGAACATCTGTTGGGGTCTTAGAAAGTTTAATTTGTGGAAATTGTCCACGCACAGTTTCTTCACCAGTAATTTTTCCAGCAAAAGGATTGCTTGTTGCTGCGGCTGCGCCAGCACTACCCGCTGGTGCTTGACGGGCTTCAAACTGTGCTTGCGCTTCTGCTTTGCTTAATTGACCAGGCCGCACAATCTCTATATCTTTTGCCATCTCACGCAAAGGCTGAACGGCTTTACTGATCAAAGGCTTTACTTGACCTACTACTTGCCCTGTCTCTTTAACAGCTTGAGGCAATGCAGCAGACCCAATAACCAACATGTTTCTAATATCTTCTGGCGGTAAGGTAACGTTAAATTTTAATTTCAAAGTTTCAGAAATTTGCTCTGGGGTCATTCCCATTGCATTGAACATTTTGTTTACTTGTTCAACAATAGGCTGAGTCACCCCGCCCAATGGTTGCTGATATGTTTCTTTACCTGTGATGTTCAAAACCTTACCTAAAGGCTGGCTTGGCGCAATAAATTGACCAGCTTGTTTGCCTAATTCTTCAGCTTTTTGAGGCGTAGTAAATGGACGCACAATAGCTTGTTGCACCGCACCATAAGTAGCAGGCAAAGCCTCATAAAGAGTATCAATAGCGCCAGCAGTTCTTTCTCCCAATTGCTGACGAGCTTCAAAGCCCTTTTTCAGCACATTGCCAAAGATTTGTCTCACTGCTGTGCTTGGCTGGTCAATTGCACTTTGTACAGTAATAGGTGCAGCCTTGACTTTACCTCCAGCTTCACCCGCTCGACTATATTCCTCATAAGAACCACGACCAGCGCCAGCGGTACTCGTTGGGGCAATAGCAGCGGGTTGTGCGGCAACAGGCTTACCAGTAAAGAATGCTTCTAGCGGATCACTAGGTGCGGCTGGTGCAGCTTGTGTCGTTTGTGCCGCAGGCGCAGCGGTTGCTGGTATTGCAGTTTTAGATTTACGGGCAATCTCTCGTTGCAGTGCAGCAATGTCGGCCTGATGCCTCATCTTTTCTTGCGGATCAGTTGCAGATGCAAGCCTGCCTTGCGCTGCGCCTAATTCTTGTTGAATGATAGCCAGAGCATCTTGATCCCGCTTTGTCTGCACATCAGATGCAACGGTTTTGCCACCAGTTGGCTTAGGTGGTGCAGCAACTGACCCACCAAAGAATTGTTCTAAAACATCAGCCATTTACAAACTCCCAGTTTCAGACAGCTTTTTAATGTTCTGATATTTCTTCAGAAAATCCTTGTATTGATTTGGATTTGGAAACAGTCGATTTAATTCAGCTTTTTGTTTTGCAGGATCGGCTTCATCCCGTGTGATGTTCATGGCTTCAAATATCTTACTGTCAGCATTGGCATTCCATGCTTGCTGATACGCTTTCATATTATTGTCGCCATATTTCTCTGAAAACTTCTGTGCGCCATTAGCTTGCATATCAAGATTGGTTTGATCGGCTTGCACCCTACGGGCAATTTTTACCAGCACTTCGGGCGGCACTTTAACCGTGCCGTTAGCAACTGCCGCCATATCCAAGCCAGCCACAGTACCGCCAACAGAACCCATTGCCTTGGAATTGGTAATAGCCATGTTTGCCAAGTCTTTGGCAAGCATATCGTATTGCTCACTGCCAATAGCTGAACGAATCTTTTGTTCAATCTGACCAGGGATGCCGCCTTTTTCAAAGTAAAGCTGTTGACCAATCTTGTTGGCTTGTTGGATTACTTCTTCAACATTGCGGCGACCTTGCGTCAAACCCATCTGAGCATTTACCAAATTGTTGCGGTAATCAGCGCCAGCGGCTTTATCTTTTTCTTCACTTGGTTCTGCAAGAAAAGGTTGGCTTGCTGATCTGACGGTATAAGGCAATCTCATGCCTGGTGCTACCTCAGTACCCGCTTTGATTTGTGTTTCTGCTGTTGGGCCTGCTGGAAGCCTTACAGGTGCATTTGAAAGCACAGGTGCAGCGGCAGCTATTGGCGTACCAACAGCTTGTTTTTGTGTTACTGGCCCACCAACTTCAACAGCGCCAGCGGGTGGAGTAGTCGCAGGGGCAGCGCCAGGCAATTGACTAGCATCAACTCCAGCGGGGACAGTTGTTTGACCAATTGCCCTGCCATTCGCATCAAACACATTGAAGATTGAATTGTTGTTCAAATCTTTTGTGCCTGTGTCAACCATGCGGCTGCCAGGCGGCAATTGAGAATAAGCCAATGTTCCACCAACTTCAATCTTTGGCGCTTGACCACCAACGCTAGGCGTTGTCGTTGTTTGCTTAATCTCAGCACCAGTAGAAAGTGTGCCTGCTTGCGGGGCAAATGTTGTCTGTTGTTGAGCAGGAGTCAATAAAGTTTGTGCGCCAGCTATTGCCTTGCCAGGCAAATCAGGGCCAGATGGCATTTCATTCCAAGTTACTTTATATGCATCAATTAATTTATGCAAATCAGAATTGTCTGGATTTTCTTGTTTTAATAAATCCATTTCTTTAATATAAGCATTTTTATCTTCTACGCCCATACGACCTAAAATAGAAAATCTTTGAGCAATCATGCTACGCTGATCTTGAGTCAGTTTTTGTTTAGCATCAATTGCAGAAGTTTGTGCGGTGCTTAATGTGCTCATCTTGCTGATGTAATCAGGGCCAGTCAATGGTGCAAGGGTTGGCACAACAGCATTAATTTTATCTATATCAATTCGTCCATTAGTTTGAAAATTAGCAGGATCAGCAAAAAACGTTTGCATTGCTGTACGTTCTTTATTTTTTTGTTCTTCTACGCTTAAAGCAATTTCTCCTGTACGGGTTTGCTGTTGCGCTTGTTTTGCTAAATATGGATTGACTTGTGCTGCTTGTTGATATGCTTGTGAACCACGGGCAAGATTCATCATGTCACCAAGCGACATTTGTTGTGGCGGCTGAATTCCAGTAGCAACGGGGGTGATTGGATTGATGTCTGCCATTTTTATACCTTAAACATTTATTGCTACTGGCTGAGGTCTTAACATTGAATACATCAATGCTGAATTACCAATTCCTTGCAAGCCAGCAGATTGTGCATTAGCTGCACCAATTTGACCACCAGCAATAGCATTTGCGCCACCAGTAGCAAGATTGGCTAAGTTGGTACTTGTTGCAGAACCAAGATTTTGAGATTGCCCTTGGGCTGTTTGTCCAATGCCAGCTATGCCAGATAACCGATTAAAAATGTCAGTCTGTTGATTACGAAAATTTGTTAACGCATCCTGATAACCGCCTTTTGCATAATTTTCAGCAAACATGGTTTTAGCAAGATCAACGTTTGAGCCTGGGCTTGAGACGTTTTGCGCTTGAGCAGTCGCCCCTAACCCTTGTTGCTTCATAAACTCATAGTTAGGCGCAAGATTGGCATTTAAATCTTCAGGTGTAAAAGTCCTTGTGAACTGCGGCAGCATTGTGTTGATTTGATTCAATGCACCGTAGCCAGCTTCTCGATACGGGGCTTGCTGTTTGTTTAGGATGTCAAACATTTCCCGCTGTTGACGAGATGCTTCTAACGTGCCTTGAAGCTGTGTATTAGCGGCATCTCTTGCAGCGCCTGCTTGGTTTTGAGACCCCATATAGCCCAATAATGCGCTACCGCCGACTGCTACTGCTACCCAAGTCATATTAATTTCCTTCCAATTTTTTCATTTGACTGACAATCTCTTTGATTTGATTTGAAGAATCAAACAATGCTAAATCATCAGGTTCAATTAATTCAGCTTCAATCTCATCAAGATCAGTTTTATCAGTTCTGTGAATCGTGATGCCAATAGCATCAGTCACAGCCAGAGTAACCCGCTTTGTACCCGCCTTGGATTCAATCAAATCGCCAGCTTGCAATTTCTTCATGCCGTTTTCTGTCCATGCGATTATTTCACCTTTAGCGCATAAAAAGAAGTGGGGTTCTTTATGAACTTTGCCCACAATCAATGTTCCTGCTGATCGGTAAACTCGGCGGCAATACATACCAGGGCTGAAAAAATGCTCAGTCAGCAATTCAGCTTGCGGCATTTTGACCATTTCAGACTGCAAACGGTCTATTTGCTCTCGGCTTACATAGCTTGGCAATTCCAGATCGTTCACAATATTTCCTTTATGAAAACAAATGAACTAATATGATTGTAATTCATCATTATTCCAGCAACAAGATGTTATTAGGTATGTACTGAGTCATCAACCAGTTTGTGCCGTCCGATACCAGCGTAGCAGAATCGCCTGTGCTTGCCAGCAAAATGGAAGTAGCCGCCGACCCGCCCGTCAAAGGCACGACATTAGAAGATGCCGACACAACCGTTTGAGCTTGGTAGTTCTGAAACCGCAAAACCCGACCTGACCAACTTGAAGCTGCTGGCAAAGTGGCGGTACAGGTTGACCCTGTTTTGTTGTTGATCAGCCAAACGTCAGTGTCTGCAACGGTGAAATTGGCGGTCTTGGTAACTGGCGCAGACGGTGCTAAGTAGTCGGTGTTTACAACAGCAGCAGAAATTGCCGTGCCATTGCCTTTTAAAACCCCTGTGACGCTGGTAGTTAGGGTAATGGCTGGAGTTGTTGTAGAGGTCGCTACAGTGCCTGCAAAGCCATTGGCAGATACAACTGATACGCTTGTGACCGTGCCGCTGGTTGCTGGCGCTGCCCAAGTAGGCGCTGCCCCAGTTGTTGCTGTTAGCACTTGACCTGTTGTGCCTGCCGCTGTAGCAACAGGCGTAGCGCCTGCCCCGCCGCCATAAACAACACCATACTGAGTTAGCGCCGCAGAGGAAGCCCAAGTTGTACCGCTAGAAAAGTAAGGTATGCCGCCACTTGTTCCAGCCACAGTTAAAGCGGGTGTGGTGGTTGGGTTGGCAACTGTGATAATGCCGCCAGTAAAACTGACGCTGGTAACCGTGCCTGTTGTGGGCGTTGTCCAAGTAGGCGTTGCGCCAGTTCCAGCCGATGTTAAAACTTGCCCTGCTGTACCTTGGCTACCGTCAAAACTTGTTATTCCAGTTACGCTTAAATCTACAAAACTACCATTTTTAGGTGTCGTTGCCCCAATGGTCATATTGTCAATTGTTCCTACATTTGTAGGCGCAACTTCAATTGAACCTGTACCACTAGGTTTTATGTGGACATGACCCGTACCTGTTGGACTAATATCAATTTGTGCATTTGCACCGTTTAAATTGGTAGAAACATTGATGGACATATTATCGCCACCGCCAGCACCAACACTCATTTGGGTTGTGCCTGACGCATTTTTAAGCGATAAGCCAGCAGAATTTGATGCTTGAACTATGGGCGTAGTAACGCTAGTAGAAGCCGCAAATGTTGTAAAGCCTGTAGCTGCACCAGTGTCGTCAATAGTAGTAACAGAATTCTGAATCAGCTTGCCCGTAGTGCCATCAAACCTTGCAATAGCATTGTCAGTCGATGACGCTGGCCCTGTTACATCACCTCCAGCATTTGTTGTCCATGTAGGCACTCCAGCGCCATTGCTAGTCAGCACTTGCCCCGCTGTGCCTGCGGCAGTAAACCCATACGCAGTACCAGTGCCGTAGGCCACAGCGCCTGCCGTAGGGGTTGCAGAACCGTTTGTGCCGCCGTTGGCAATAGGTAAAACTCCACTTACATGGGTTGTAAGACCAATTTTTCCCCATGCTGGCGCTGTGCTTACACCGCCAGAAATCAATGCGTTACCAGTTGCTACATCAGGCAATTTAGCCAATGTTGTTGTTGTATCGGCATATAACAAATCACCGACTGCATACAAGGATTGACCTGTACCGCCATTTACAGCAATCAATGTGCCAGCCAAGGTAACAGCGCCTGTGGTAGCCGTTGCAGGGGTCAGGCCAGTTGTACCGCCAGAAAATGAAAGCACACCTGTATTGGCAATCGTCACATCACCTGTGGCGCTAGACACTGATATGCCACTGCCTGCAATGTTTGACAAAACACCAGTGTTAGCAATTGTGATTGTGCCTGCCGCATTGACAACTGAAATGCCAACACCCGTGCCAAGTGTGTTTAGGGTATAGCCTGACCCGTTACCAATTAAAAGCTGCCCATTTGTGGGAATAGTGGTTAACCCTGTGCCACCAGAAGTAACAGCTAATGCCGTACCAAGATTTACCGTAATGAAATTTGGACTCATCAACCACAATAGCCAAGCCTGAGTAGGTCTACCTGTCGTTTCGTCAATAAACGCCGAATACGGTATGTTGATATTGGTGTTTGGCATTGTTGCCATTAATTTTCCCCTGCGCTTGCTTTCAACTCAGCGGAAACTATGACAGCTTTAACGGGATCGCTAACTACTACTTCAAAAATTCTATCTCTTGCATAACCCAAACGCCTCCAAAGCGCACGGTTGGCATACTGCCCAATTTTGCCAATGGTTACCCAATGCTCGTTTGACCAAGTAGAGCCGCCGTCATTTGACCAACGCAACATGGCTTGTGGATCATCACCTTGACCTGTAGTCAAACCAACGCCTGGCTGAAATTGAATCTGGAATGATTCAAAATACTGTCTTTGCAGATCAGTAGTTATATGAGGCGCTCGGCGCATACGGCGAATTGTTGCGCCGTCTTCTGTATATACTTCGTTTTGAATGGTATACAACTTTCCATTTTCATAGTCACCAACAATGTATTCATTGTTAAAGTAACACCCGCAATTTGAACGATGGCGCTTATAAACAGCAAGGTCAGAATCCCAAGCCAGCCACTTATGCCATTGCTGAGTTGACCCATCGTAAACCCAAGTCAGGCCATATTCGCCTACTGATGGAAAAGTCACCACATACATTTCGTGTCCCTCAATTTGGTAGGTATAAGCCACCGCATCGCTGGTCACTTCATTCATCAAAGACTGCTCTACTGCATGAGTAGAAAACTTCTTGTATTCGTAATTAACCATCGCTTCAATGGTTGAATCGCCTCGAGTATCTTTACAGACAGCGGCAAAGGAAGTTCCAAAACGTGCCACAGAGAATGCTGCACCTACACCTGATTGCACGGTCGTGCCAGGCACTCGAGCAAATGGGAAAGTCGTTATTCCCGTGATCGTATTACCAACATCTGTCCAAACCTCAGTAGTCACATCTTTAAGCAAATAAACTTGTCTACGGTCAACAATAAGGCTCACAATGTTGTCAGGAAAGCCGTTAGCTGACCCGTACAAGGCTTGGCTAGATAAACTTGAATTCAAGTCAGTGCAAGCCCAATTAAACGTGTTTGGTTGGTTATAGATGTTGTATCCATCAATAGAATCAACAACCGTAGCACCCTGCCACGGGCCATCTGTGCTTGCCAGTGTTGCAAACGTGTTGGTTAATTCAATCCATGTGTACCGATTCACCCCGTCCACAATGTAAGCAGTCATGCCATTATTGGTGACGTTATCGGATATGGAAACTGGCCCTGTGTTAGTAGCCAAAATTCCAATTTGGGTTGCTGTGTAGCTGGTATCAACCTTGTACACAATACTTCCAGCAACAGCAATCAAATAATTTTCATTTGACAAAGTATGCAAGCCCCGCACTTCTGCCGCCAATAACTGAGCAATCTTGACAAGGCCAGGCGTTGGATACATTGCCACAACCCCTCTTGCGCCCTGTTGTTTGGTAGGGTCAATTTCGCAAAAGAAGTTAATGCACTCTTGTGCATCTTGATAAATAGATGGCGCTTCATACGAAGCCCCGACAAAACCAAAGTCTGGCATTATCTAAACCCTCCGTCCATGATGAAACCAGCATCCTTGGCCTTACCCATCATCAGCGCATCTGGATAGCGAGAAACTTGCGGGGGGCGCATATTGGTGCGCTTGATCGTAGCCTTGGCTTGCGCTGCGTAGCTGGTAATCAATGCAATTTGTGTCTGGCTAGATTTGCCATACATAGGCATCAAACGTTCAGCAAGACACCAGCGCAAAGCCATGTTGTAGCCTTGTGGAAAAGTAATTGTGTCGCTGATGGTTTGATATTGCCTAAAAATGGTTTGCGTAAACAAATGCAATTCACCTTGTGAGGGGTTGGGAAACACATACACCGTGCCAAGAGTTTCGGCAGGCATATAGTAGATCATCTTTGCCCAAGGGCCATTTAGCTGCTTAATGCCAAGAGATTCGTATTCCTCAAGGCTCAGAATAGCCACAGGGTAATCTAAATAACCGCCAGCAACACTAGACCCGCCTTGCATTGTGGCAACTCGCACAAAGGCTGATTCAATGGTCAAGGGACGCTCATAATAAGCGCTGACAGTCGTGCTCGCTACCGTCTGAGATTTGCTAACGGTATATGTTCCTGCTTCAAGGACGTTACCGCCTGCACCTGTTCCAAAGCCCACAATCGTAGTTCCAGCGGTAATGCCTGTTCCAGATAAGGTCATGCCCATCGTAATGCCGCCACTGGTAATGGCTGTAACGGTCAAAGTATTGCCTGCAATTGATCCTGTAAAAGATGCACCGACAGAACCGCCTGGCCCTAACGTGTATTGAACAGTGTTTTGCACAGTTGGAAAAATTAACTCTGTACGATAGAAAACCATCATGTTTTCATTCGACCATTGTGCAATCATGTCATTAAGCATATCCAGACCGTCTTGCGCCTCATCAGCCGTTGGCACTTCACCAGCAGCAATAGCGCCAATGTCTTTCATGGCTCGGGTAATGATGTCTATTGGCTGAGTCATTTTTTATCCTTAAATTATTGGGATTTGCAATATAAGCAAAGGCAAACCAGCCAAAGCACCGCCAGAAATTGTAGCTATTGCGTCCAGCAACTCTACGCCGTGCGGCCCTTGCATTGGGTTGCCAGTAACTTTCCAGTTAATCCAAGCATCACTGGCTTCCTTACCAATGGCTGAAAGAACCGTAATCAGACAAGCAAATCCAATCTGATCGTTTGGAAACAAGAAATGCGCTATCAGCAACACTAGGCAAAAGGTCAACGCACCGTAGACCAGATGATTGGCTTTGTCTTGGGGTAATTGGGGCAAGTTCATTCTGTTACCTCCTGTGTGGCTTTGTAGGCAGCAATGACCTCTGGCGTATGCACAGTGGCACAGATAGCCTGAACCTTGGCATCCTCGGCACTGTAGTCATCGCCTGGTCGGATGTAGTTGCCTTTGATTTCTTCTGCCAAAAGATTACCATCCTCAGTGATGGTCACTACATACCGTACTGCTACGGTCTGGTCGTTTGATATTTCAATGCGGCTGATGTTTGTTTGTTTTTCTAGCATGGTGTTCCTTTAAATTAGATTGGGTAAAGGCCGCTAATCATGATTTGCGAGTTGTTGGCTATGTTTGCGGCAGGTATCAGACCTGCGGCAGCAGCAGTTTTAATTTCATTCAATACAATGTAGCTTTGTCCGACAGGAATATACGCGCCCATCTGCGTATATCCCGCATCAAGTGTAATATTACTTGCCCAGCCAATAGATACTGATGTAGTCTGTGCTGATGCTGCTCTTGATGAATATGGCAAACCCGCAATATATACGTTACCCGCCATTGCCGCATCTTTTGCCGTTAAAATAATATACAAATTGAAAAAACACAT
>Ga0114979_10002338_pt1 | contig 12825 bp, 17 predicted proteins | sample S_140625_EF_Meta_FD_87315 | JGI IMG/M metagenome (GOLD analysis project Ga0114979, IMG submission 87315) | Freshwater microbial communities from Lake Simoncouche, Canada to study carbon cycling - S_140625_EF_MetaG | ecosystem: Environmental > Aquatic > Freshwater > Lake | place: Lake... | reverse complement strand
TTGGATGCAAGGGTCACTTCGCTTCCCGAACGACCGTAATGGGCGACTCGGAGAACGAGTTCAGTATTCAGAAGAAGGAGTCGAATGAGATTGTGACTGGCAACTTCTCTCTGCCTCACCTAGTACTGTTTACCAAGTGCACCAACCTATGCAACAACCTCGAAATTCATATGAAGAACGACTGGTTCTTGATGATCCGATATGTCGTAGCTAACCTGGGTGATATAAAGCTCTGCCTAATGCCTTGCTCAACTTAATGATGTCAAGTAATGGACGCATTCTGACATATTCTGAAATTCTCCGAGTTTTCTTATGTATTTATCTATGACCACACTACTTGCAATGTATATCGTATCGTTGATGAATGGGATGAATGTATGTTTGTTATACAAATCAAATATTGCACCCTTTACGGTATAAAAAGTGTTCTCGTTGAGATACCTCATTTCTGGAATATCGGTATCTTCGTCAAATATATCATCACACACCGATACAATTATACCTGCGTATAAATAGATCTCATCTGCAAAGATGTTCTTAGACCATACTTTCAAGAAGTAGTAATTGCTGGCATATCTCCATACGGCCTTATTCGAAGCAGTTCGCTGTAAGTAATCGCATTTATATATGTTTTCTAGGTACTCTCTATCCAATTGCTTTATGTTTAAAAATAAGTCTTGAAAATCGGGATTTATTTTTGTGACAGATTCTAGCGAAAGATCCGAAAGAACCTTTAAGTACTCAATTTGTTCTTCAACTGGTCGAGCATCTATGAAATCATCAATTTCAATCATTAGTTTCGTGGTATTTACATCACATAATCCCGACTTTAATAAAAAATCTTTCCTGTTTGACTTTACAGATTCATCTATGCGATGTGGAGCAACGTTTCTCGATAGTTTGGAATAGAGTTCTTCTAAGTTGTGGCTATTGGATTTGTAGTCGTTGATTAGATCATCTAAACATCCAACTACCGTTTCAATATTTGGAACATGCTCTTTAACTTCTCCAAAAGTTCGGTTTCTACTCTCATAATCCATTAGTATAGTTTCTAGTTCACTAGTCGTAAAATCAGGCCATAAGGTTTTCGTAAAAAACAGTTCTGCGTATGCAGACTGCCAAGTCAAAAAATTAGAAATTCGCTGGTCTCCACCAGTACGAATAATTAAATCGACATTTGGACCAATTTTTTCGTTAATTTTAGACTCGGTTACTTCGTCTAGTGACCTAACTATACGTACAATCTCTTCACGTCCACCGTAGCATAAACAAACTGAAAGATGAGTTCCGGTATTTGTCGAAGTTTCTAACTCTATCGACTCGGTAATATTTAATAAATCGTTATCCATAAGTGTCCTGTCTCCTGAAACTGTTACTTTACTATTTGTTTGCTTAGCAACGACTAATATCTTAGGAAATTCATGTTTAGCAATCTTTATGATATGGTTTATTTCGTTCGCTGGTCTTTTTAAGTTCTGTACAGATAGTGCGTATAACGTTAGATAAGGAATCTTTTTAGTAGCTACAAATTCAATAATTTCTAGAGCTACTTCGCTTCCACGTGTATGTCCTTCTAATCTAGATTTTCCTTTTGATTTACCCCACCGGCCATTACCATCCATGATGATACCAATATGGTTCAGCATATTATTACATGTTATCAACCAATTTTCAGTCTTTTAACGTATTTCTACCGTACTTACATATCAATCTTGTAATAATTGTGCAACCACATAGAAAATTGATTGATCACACCAAGACCTAGAAAGAGAACTCCCAGTCCTTCAGCGTAAATAAAGTTATTGAAAACTGAATAATGGTCTATTCCGGTTAAAGACCTTATTAAATCATAATATGGAAATTTGTCCGGTATCAGTTTCCGCTCTGCCGCAACAAGAAAACAAATATTAAAGAAGACATGTTGAATCCAAAAACAGAATAGTAGTACAAATAGAACACATTTCAACCAGAGTGACGGGTAGATTGTATACGATATCGCAATTAAGACACCAAACAGTACTCCTAAAAGTATATGGACAACTGCCAAAATATAAGCCAAAACTTCACCATCTCGACTTAACCATGAATACAAAAAAAACAGTACCTTTCTCGACACTGTTTCCAAAATATCTATAATTGTACTTTCTTGATTCAGCATTACTATTACTTTGGTCTTGCTTTATGAGGAGTGTACGTAACATCGTCGCCGATCTTGAAGTTTTCAATCCCCGGGTTGAGGAAGTTGTTATCAGAAACGGTGGTTGTTGTGTTCCAGATTTTTACAATCGAGAATGGACCCTTCGGAGAAATCGTGATTCCAACTAACGTTTCTTTACGATGAATCAGTAGTTCGTTGGTAATGCAGTGAACCATCAAATTCACGAACGTACTGTGCACGACCTTATCTTCAATCTTCTTAGACCACGCGCCACCCGCTTCATTCTCAGGAACGTCCCACAGAGGCTTGAATCCGCGACGCATGAAGAAGAACATTCCCGACTCCCAAGCTTCCTTGGAGATAATATCTACAACTGACCAGAACTGCTGGGGAGTCGAAACATCTACGATCTTGACATAACTGTCCAAGGAATAATCCTTGTTGTTGGGATCATGATACCACAGAATCCAGGAATACTGGAGTTTTGTGGTCTCTATGTCTGATCCCATTTTATACTCTTTATGCTGGTTCTTTAAAATGGATTCGTTTTTCGTATAGCCAAACTATCTTATACAATACAATGAGCCTTACCGTAGCACAAGTTTACGGGGTTCGTTTTGCAGAGAAGCTGTCTCTGCCCACAATCGTACAGGACAATATTGCTAAACTACGTATTACGCCGGTAGTGTTCAAACCATTTCGGCCACCACCCAGGGCTGCTTACCGTCCAAAAGAAAATTGGCGTGAGAATGCCCTTGTTGAAGCCGTTCGTCGTGTTAAAGAGCGCGACGATCCAGAGTATGATGAAGTGTTCAGTTCCCTGAATAAGATCGCACCACGTACTCTAGATAAGCTATCTGAGAAGATTACCTTAAACATCAAGAAGCGCGACGAGATCTTCCGTCTGCGTATTACCACTCTGCTGTTCGATATGGCGATTTCGCAGTCGGGTTATGCCATTCTGATGTCAGACTGTGCCAAGAAGTTGGCAACGGATATTCCCGAAATCCAGGAGGATTTGGTAGCACAGACCGAGATGTTTCCGAAGCTGTACAATATGACCGAGACGCTCACTTATCCGTCTTCCGAGGAGGCAGGGTATGCAGATAAGGTCGTTGAATGGATGAAGCTGAAGGATAAGCGACGTGGGTATGCCAAGTTCATGACCCAGCTGTTTGTTCGTGAACTAGTTACTGAACAGACGGTGGGGGAGTGTATGGCGCACGTATCTGCTGATCTAGCGGCAATGGCTAAGCAGCCAAAGTCCGAGCAGTCCGAAGAGAATACTACGCAGTATGTAGACTTCCTCTTCGAGACCGCTAAGATTCTTCCAGTAACTGCTAAGGCACTACGTACGCTGATGAAGACGTTTATTCGGTCAGTTCTAGACATCCCGCGTGCCGAACTTCCCAGCTTGAACATGCGGTCTCGTTTCAAGCTAGAGGATGCTATTAAATGCGTTCAGTAGAATCAAGTTCAAAGGCGGTGTTTAAATAAATGTCAGTAGTACCTTCAGCCAGCGTCCTGCTTCGCGCAGCACAGGTATCTATCGCGGAGGATCGTCCGATTTATCTAGATTATTACCGGGATAGCGTTGAGAAGAAGTGCTGCATCGGCGTTCGTGAAAGCGAGAAGTTTTTAGTGAAGTCAGATTCGGAGTACACGTCCACAATCCAGTCGGTATTCAAGTGCGAGTCGTGCTACATCATCATGACCGAGAACAGTCTGTACATCGTATCTACTGATATCCCGATCAAGAAAATTCTCGGCGCACCTAAGACGGAGTAATCTAAACGGGAGTGATTAAGACTCTTAATGCTGGTGTTTCCTCCACCACACTACTTTTTATTTGAACCCTTGAATGATGTGGAAACACTCAAGCTTTGGTCTGCGTACAAGGAAACGTACGGAAACCAGTGTGAATTTGCCGAAATAGACGCTGCAGAAATCAATTCGGTTGAATCGTTCTCCCCGTGGTTTGATAACTGGATCTCACAAGTTCCAGCAAAGCAAGCTACTCGTGTCCGAATACTCATAATTTGGCATTCAGAATTCCTGACATATTCTTGCCAGCAGATGCTGAGACGGTCTTTGGAGAACCGGTCGTTTAGGTGTCGCGTATGGTTTCACGCCGAAGATCCTACCCTGATTCAGCCAGCGATTCATAGTCGATGCATTACAAAACGAATTCCTACTTTCGTACACCATCCTATAATAAACTAAATGAAGGTTGTGATATTCACCGACGGTGCTTGCGGTAGTAACGGTAAAAAGGGAGCTCGTGCAGCATGGTCTGCATGGTTTCCCGATCACAAGGAAATGTCCGATGCTCAGGTCGTTCCGGCAGATCAACAGCAGACCAATCAGCGTGGCGAACTTATGGGTATTAACCAAGCAGTCCAAATCGTCGAGAAGAACTTCCCATACGAAACTGATATACATATCTTCACGGATTCGGAATACTCCCGCAACTGTCTGACGACCTGGCTGCCTGCTTGGCTGTCAAATAACTGGAAGACAAAGGCAAATAAAGACGTATGCCATCGTGATCTGATTGAAGATACGTCTACTCGCCTTTCCAAGTTCAATTCGTTCATGATTACGCATGTAGATGCTCATACGGGTGGAACGGATTACAATAGCGTGAATAATGCTATGGCCGACAAGCTGGCAACGCGTGTCCTGAATCCCGACCAGGATGTGAAAGTTATTACAAATACGGCGGTAGCGATTGAAGGGCTACCACTAGCTCTGCTGGGTCCTCCAGTTTCAGATAGTGTCATTCATAAATGGTGTCGCGATAATCTGGATAAGCTGGATCAGTCTGCTCTGGACGCCGCACTCATAGCTGCTTTGTCCAAGACGGTAAAGAAGAAGGGGTTTGAGCTATTGAAGCAGAAGCTTCATCGTACTACCCAGTATCGCCTCGTAACCACTACGCATTTAATTGCTGAGGGAACAACAATAGTAAAAGAAGAATGAATGTGGCAATATATCATTTCTGGTCACCTACGTGTGGTCCATGTCAGGTAATCAAGCCGGCAATTGCTGAGCTGAAGAAGGAGTTTGCTGAAGCAACGTGGGTCAGTGTCAACACTCGTGAAGATCCAAATGGATTCTCAGGAAAGTTTCGGGTTTCAGTTGTTCCTACGATTGTAGTAGTGTCTGTCGACGGGCAGGGAAAAACTAATATTGAAAAGCATAGTGGTACTCAGATGATAGGGTATTATCGAATTATTCGGAATGCTATGAGATTAATTTCTCCCCAATAGATTCAGTAACTAGCCTGCCATTCTTGTACAGATCTACGTAGTATGTATCGTCGTCGGGTACTTTGCAACTATTAGAACTCGATGATTTGGCAACATCCATAGTTACTCCTCCACCACTTGAACTATTAGTTTTTTGCTGTTTGAATGAGACACCGGAATTCACATCAAAGAGAGAGTTATCAAACCCTTCCTTTGTTGGCGGTGTAACTCCTGGAGTTGAAACCATACTTACAGCATTCATTCCGGGTTTTAGAGCACCATACGCAATCCAGAATCCGATCGTTCCAGATAGAATACCAATTACCCAGGCAGCAATAAGCCCGTAGTTTACAGTAGGAGGGCATGCTTTTTGTTTCCCGATCACAAATGTCTGGACTGCTGCTAGCAGAAGTATAAATATGACTGGAACTGCTGAACCTACTCCGGAAGTAGTAGAATTAGGAGCCCACATGCCATTCAGATAATACCAACCAATTGCCAGCGTGAATACTAGCACGGATGGAGAGTACTTGGTATGAAACTCGGGTTTCCAAGGTAACAGTGGCATATCGCAAATTGCCGCCTCCATAGGTGGTGTTACCGATGCCATTAATTTACACCGCCTTTATTTTTGCTGCCCGATAAATCTCTGGAGTAGCTGAGCGTCGATTATAAAATTGAGACATACTGCTGATACGCCTACGATAACCGGGATTACCAGTTTCATGTTTTCTAAAAACATCGCGGAAAATAGCCCGAACCATGCTAATGCCAGAGGCAGGAAAATTACGACGGTTCGCGCCAGCTCCCACATGAACTTATCTGAAAGCTCTGCCGTCTTGTAAGCTACAAGACCACCAACTAGAAATAGTATAGACACTATACCGATTTGAGCTCCAGCGATCCAACTATATGTTCCGCTGTCCATTGATTATTCCTGAGATACAAAATAACGCCAAACTACAAATGAGTGCTTATAGCTCGGCCGCCCAATGGGGTGGAGCTTGTAAGGGCGTAAATCAGAGCCCAATCAATTTGTCACAGTCGTTCGCCAAACCCTGTGACATTCTGTGCGACCTTGTGTTCGATGAAGGGTACGTCAGTTCCGCACGCGTATACATTACAGGCGAAGGGCTGGTTCTGATGAGCCAGACCGGGCTTGGAACGTGTAAGTATAACGGTACCGGGTACACATGTAATGCTATCTTAGTCAACCATCCAAGTCATCACACTATTGAAAACATCCAGGCTGATGCGGAGGTGATTGCCCTGTTCTCCAACCCAACGGGTAAGTACCTTTTAGTTTGTTCGCTTGTTCGCGTAAACCCTGCTCAGACAGACGCGTCTAAGTTCCTGAACGGATTTATTCCTTACGCCACAAATCAAGCAACAGAAGTTAAGTTTGGCGATGATTGGTCACTGTCGATGATGGTGCCGCCAAAGGCTAGTTATTACTCCTACGCCGGATCTATTCCGGTAGGAGGATGTGGACCAGCTCAGGTTATAGTGTTCAGTTCTATGATCAACATGGACTCAAATAATTTTGCTCTACTAGTCAAAAACGTTCCTGCCGGGTCTCGTCCAGTTCAGTTATTAGGTAATCGCGAAGTGTTTTTCAATAGCGGAGAGCAGTTGCCTGGTGGCCAGATGCCCAAGGACGGAAAAATTTACATGCGTCTTCGCCCTAAGAAAGATGATGGTAAGAGGAAAAAACAGAATATTACACAGCCCGATATTACTGGAGCGCAGAAAGACGAGCAGAGTAAGGCTGGATTTTTTGGATACCTTTCCCAATGGGCTCGCGACCAGGTTCAGGTAAACGGTGTGTTTTCGCTCATTAATGCCTTACTGTTGTTTATAGCGTTTGGTCTTGCAGTGTATTGCGCATACAAGTACAATGAGAAAGTCAGCTTCTTGTTAATTTTAAATACGAAAGCAGGTGAAATAGCTGTTTGGTTACGTCAGAAAGTTGTGGGAGGAGTTGCCAATTACAAGACTGCTAAACTAGCTGCCGCTACTTCAAGCTCTAGCTCTAAGCCAGATGGCCAGATACTTCCTTCGGTTTCTAAAATTGCAGAAGAATCCGTTAAATCAATAGAAAGTGCAGCCAAACAAGTATCTTCCGCTGTGGTTCCCAAAGAATTAGCACCAGTTGATGATATCACTACTAAGTCATCGGTTCAGGATATGAGCCCATCGGCACGTAAGGCTGATATTCCTGCTGCCGCCGCGCCAGAAGCTCTAAAACCAGCAGCTCAAGCAGTAGATGCTGTTGGAGATGCAGTGACTAAAAATCCGGTAGGAGAAGCGGTATCTAGTGCAACTAAGGCAGCAGAGCAAGCTCCTGACGCCATTCCTATTGCAACAGATAAAACAGGTGTATCGTCGCGAAAGATCGGTGTACCTCCTAAAGGAACTCGGGGACGATCGGCTTCCAAATCATCATCGGGTAAGACACCCCCATCGACACCACGTACATCATCCCAAACTCGTGTAGGATTTGCGCCTACACAAGGTAAGACTACAACAATCTCTGGAGTTAAGGCTGCGAAATCGTTAGATAAACTTTTAGCTTAATGCTTCCTCTCATCCCAATAAGTCTCGTACTCTTCGGGCTGCTCATCCCACGCTGACTCTTCTTCCTCTACTTCACCATCTTCATTATCTAGAGCTTCTTGAACCTTATCCTTCTTTACACGAACCTTACGTTCTACCGTCTTCCACCCATCGTCTTCAGCCTTGGCAGAAGGTTCTGGTTCGGGCTCGTATTCCTCTTCATACTCCTCTTCATCTTCAGGGTTAGGGTTACCTAACGTAAAATGATGACGACGAGGAACTACTGCTGGAAGATCCCTCTCGGGAATATTTGTACTCTTGGTTTCCTCCTTCACCTTTGAAATAAAGCTTGGGCGATTGAAATTGGCTGGACGCTGACCCGTAACAAACTCGGGGAACTCGGACTCTACAATCTTATGCTTCTCATCTTTCTTTTCCTTCCGATCGCGCAGGTGGGGAGGAACGTAAGACATCTTATATAATCCGTATTCATTAAAAGAGAAAATCCGTTTTGAAAACGAACTTACATAGGATAGAGCTTTAAACACCAAAGATGACGTACGGAGTATCGATTTCAGCTAATGGAACTGTATCTGATGTGGCAATTCCCGCCAAAACTACCGACGTCCTTGAATGGATTCGCAAGAAGTATAAGTCCGGCGAATTCCAGTACCAGGGAAAAATCCAAGATCCTCTGAAAGAAACTCAGTGGCTTACCGTATTTGCTTGCCCCTGCGATAATCCTGATGTGGCGAACAGTCATATGCTTCCATCGCCATTTGACGAAGAAATGTATTCTGGCAATATCGTGATTCTGGCAACCGAGTCTGAAGACCAGGATCAGTATGAGCTTCCTATTTCTGCCTATACCAACATCAAGACTTCAGATTACAATGCACTGTACCAGGAATGGACGTTCGCAGATAATGAAGAAGATGCTGATGCCGATGAAGTAGACGAAGACCAAGAGGAGGATGAAGATGAAGAAGATGAGGAAGAGGAAGCTCCTCGCGAAATTGTTCATCGCCCAATTCATACTCGGTCTAAGAACGTGTTTGTAGACTGTGCCATCCGGGATAAGGCTATTGAGAACTTCGCGGAACTTTTGGGAGATAAAGAACTAGCCACGACACTAGAAAGTTCGGTTCTTCATGTAATCAGCGACCAAGCGTTGAAGGAAGGTATTGATGTAGATTGGGGCAACCGAGTGTTTTGGAGTATGTATCGCAGTCGCGCAATTTCCATATATGAGAACTTGCGCGATGGGTACGTTCAGAACTCTGAGAAGTGGTCGGATAAACTGAAGTCTGGAGACATTACTCCACGCGCATTTGCTGAAATGACGGCCGTAGATATGTATCCTCGTCGATGGAAAGAGTCAATTGAGCAGATAATTGAAGCGGAGAAGAAGCTGTATTCCAAGAAGAATAACGCTTCAATCTTCCTGTACTGCTCACGTTGCAAGAAGCAGGCTAAGTGCGACTATTATCAGCTTCAGACTCGTTCTGCGGACGAACCAATGACGACGTTCGTAACATGTCTAGAGTGCGACCGACGATGGAAGTTTTAGAGGCTTCCATCGGAAGCTCTATAGATATGCTTGGAATCTCATCTTCTTCTACAATCTTTGATTTTAGGGTTTTACTCCGTATCATTTCTCCTGGAATCGCGATAGTTGGTTTTGGGCTTCGGTACATTGGATCAAGTAGTATTTCACCCATCTTACTTGGTTTACTAGGACCTATCAGCGGAGATTCCAAATCAGATGGATACACATAAATAGGATCTAATCCATTGGTAATTTCTGGTTTAGTAACTTCAGGAGTTGAATCGCCGAATCTGCGTTTAAAGTCTCGTATCACCATATCTGGAATTTGAGGACTCGTTTCTTCTAATCGTTGAGTTTCATCTCTCACGATTTTTAACATATCTTTAGCAGTCATACGTTCACTTCTTGGAAGAGATAACTCTATCAAGATGAATTTGTATATCTTTTTGTACGTTATATCCGCTATACGATGGGATTCTGATCGTTTGGCCCAGCTGAAATAATTGGATATTGTTGTTAACAACCCGACCGATAAAGTTATAATTCCGATAGTTATATTTGCAATTTGGGGGTTGGGGAATAAAGATGTAGTCCCAATAGAAGCAGATCCAGCCAAAGTTGCCATCACAATTGAAGGCAATGTTATAGCAGTGTGTAATCTAGAATACAATTTTTCCGAACGGTCATGAAGCCAAGAATAACACAACGAACGTTCTCCTTCATCTGATAGTATTTTTTCAAGTTGAGAATTCCAGGATGCTTGAGATATTGACTCATCCATTGTTTTGTGTGTATTAAATAATGGTGTGGGTCTATGAAGAACCACTAACGGCAGATGACCGCAAGGTTCAACGATACCTAGAAAAGGAACTAAAAAGGAAAGGGTATAGTGAACCGATCGTGAAATTACTCACTCTGTATCACTACCTGAAGAAACACAAATTTCGATCCCCAAAACAGATTCAGGAACACTTCTTTTATGATAAGAAACATGAGAGACCAATTTTTGATGAGAAAACCGCAAAACAAGTTTACCGAGGTCTTAAACAGAAAGGAGGTGGCGGTGAGTATCCTTACACACAAAAAGCTATTGAACTTGCTGGTAGTTTTTTAAAACGCAATGATCCCACCCCTATTTCGCGATTAGTAGAAAATGGTATTTGGTTGGTGAAGCAGCCTTCTGAAATGCTAAAAGGAGCAATCGGCGAAGGACCATACGAACTTGCTTCACTAGGAGTGAACGGAATAATTGAAACGGGCGTATCTGGAGTAAATGGTGTAGCAATTGATATTGGAGGACCGATTGGAATTGCTACAGTCGGATTATTTACCGGTATAGCAGCAGCTGTTGGAGCGGTATTTGCTCTCGCTCAAGGCGATTTTGCTCAATCAATAGTCCACGTCGTTAATTTCCTTCCGGGTATAGGTCCCGCAGTGGTGAAAGGTATGACAAAGTTAGAAAAACTTGGAACTACTATAGCTCGCCGCCGTCAACAAATAGTAAACATTCCTCTGGTTGGAGAAACTATTAATTCCGTAGTTCCAGATCTGGGAGTTCAATCCGCGGCCGTGCAGCCTGTGGAGGCCGTGCAGCCTGTGGCTGCGGCGGCGGCAGCGGCAGGTGGTAACCGGTTTTCAACGAGACGACGTAATCTACTCAAATGTCCGAAGACTCGACGGAACAAGTGCGTGTGATCTTGAAGGAGTGGGTTGCTCTAGATGATCAGGAACGGTCTCTCCGCGCCCAAATCAAGCAGATCCGAGATAAAAAGACACAAAATTCAGAACATATTCTGAAGTTCATGAGGGATAACTCTGTTGACGATTTCAAGCTTGAAGGACAGGGTAGCCTTTCTCGCTCAGTTCGTACGTCTCGTCCTCCGCTGCGTCGCGACCAAATTCGCACCCAGCTTCTTATCCAGTTTGCCGATCAGCCTCAGCGTGTAGCCGAAGCTCTTCGATCTATTGAAGGTGTGCCGGAAGGCGATGATACGCCTCCTATCGGAACTCAGCGCGAACTACTTGTTCGACGTGTTCCCCGAAAGCCTTGAAATAGCTTCCTTTGCCGCCATCTGTTCTGCCTGCTTTTTCGTAGGGGCAGTACCAATACCCAAATGGTTACCCCGTTCATCTACCGCCGCCATAGTATACATATTCGTTGATGCCGAAATTGTAGCGTATCCGGGAGTATGATGAAACTTGGCCTGGTAGAGTTTCTGTAACTGTTCCTTAAAATTCCGATTGTTCATGAGAATCTTAGGGATATCTATGTACGTTTCTACCAAACAGGTAACAAATGAGTACAACGTACGAAAATCGTTACCCGAATCCGTCCACAGAGCTCCAATAAACGCTTCTAGGATATCTCCTAGTTTCTTGGAGTTTATTCTGCCAGAACATATATCTTCGTTATGACGTGAAATGATATAGAACTTATCTAGTCCAATCTTTTGGCTGAGTGAGCCCAGCATTTCGTTGCACACAATTTCTTTTTTAAGATCGGTCATAAACCCTTCGTTTTCTTCCGGGAATCGTTTCATTAGGTAAGTGGATACGCAAGCGCCCAGTACTGAATCCCCCAAATGTTCCAAACGTTCGTATGATTCATCGAATAGTCCAAGACATTCTCTTGGCTTTTCAGCTAGTTGAGCTTCTTCTCCCGTTGGAGACGTGTACTCCGTCTTTTTTACGTACGATGAATGTACCATCGCTTTTTGGAAAAGCTCGGTGTTTGTGACATCAAATTCACATCCGTGTCTAGAAAGAATCGCTTGAATATCCGATCGGGTAAACAAGCGATTTTTTGAGTTGAATGGGTTGTACTGAACTTGCTGCATTTGTGTTTACTTACGTCCCTTACGTTTATGCCGGCGAGTCCGTTTTCGTCCTGCTACGGGAGGGTACGGTACATTCGCAGCCTGAATCGCATTTCCCAGCTGCCCACGAATGCTAGCATCAATTACATTCCACTGGGCTAGAACGCTCTGTAGGGTGGGAGAATCACGAATGCTTCCAATCAGTGTCTGGAGGGTGTTCATAATACCGTTTAAGGCATTAGATACCACCGGAGCTAGTTTAGCTAACTGGGCAGTAGCTCCAGTACGAATACTACTTAATCCCTGTCTAGTCCGAGCAGCGGCGGAATCGTATGCGTCAGGGATTGATGGAACATTATTCACGAAGTTTTGAGCCGCATTTGCCTGCCAATCGGCAAACTGTGCCCCGCGTTCTGGCAGTTTTTGAGCAAAGTCCAGCGTTCGCTGCCTTCCAGTTTCCACCGCTCGTTGCTTCGCATCTGCCAGTTTTTGAGT
>Ga0114979_10002334_pt1 | contig 12838 bp, 16 predicted proteins | sample S_140625_EF_Meta_FD_87315 | JGI IMG/M metagenome (GOLD analysis project Ga0114979, IMG submission 87315) | Freshwater microbial communities from Lake Simoncouche, Canada to study carbon cycling - S_140625_EF_MetaG | ecosystem: Environmental > Aquatic > Freshwater > Lake | place: Lake... | reverse complement strand
GGGGGGGGGGGCGATTGGGCCCAACCTAGGGGGAGCCGCTGCAGCACTGATCCAGGGGGAGAGCCCCGATCCGGCAGACGGAAGGGGGAGGTCGGCCCCAATCGAGGCGCTGAACCCAGCGTGATTCGCGCGGGCACGGCGGGCGCCTCAGCAGGCCGGTGAACCTTGAAACCCGGCTGCGCAGGTCAGGGGTGGGCCGATGCCTTGGGCCGGTCCGAACGCGGGAAACCTCAAGGGATGCGCTCCTGCCTCCGCAGACCATCCGCCCATGCCGCCAACCCCTCGCCAACGCCAGGGTCGCTGGGCCGAACAGCGGGCCCTGAGGCTGCTGGAGGGCCAGGGTTGGAGCTTGGTGGCGAGAAACTGGCGCTGCCGTTGGGGCGAACTGGATCTGGTGTGTGAAAAGCCGGGCCGCCTGTTGCTCGTGGAGGTCAAGGGACGTCGGCCCGGCAGCCGCGATGGGGCCGGAAGCACGGCCCTGCGGGGGCTACAGCGGCAGCGCCTGCGGCGTGCCTGGGCCTGCTGGCTGGTGGACCATCCCGAGCGCGCCGCCTGGCCGGTGGAGTTCGTGGCGGCCCTGGTGCCGCTGCCCCCGGCCGCCGGTGGGGTGCGGTGGTTGCGGCTGGAGGGGTGAGGCTGTGGCGTTCGTACGCCTCCGTTTGGGCTGGCGGCGGTGGTGTCCAGCTGCACCCTGGCACCCCGCCGGAGCAATCTGGAGATCCAGCCACCATCCACGCGATGACCTTCGGCGGCCACCGGGCCCGCAAGCGCTTCGGCCAGCACTGGCTCACCGATGCGGCGGTGCTCGATCGCATCGTGGCCGCCGCGGCGATCGAGCCCGGCGAGCATCTGCTGGAGGTGGGGCCCGGGCGCGGCGCCCTCACCGAGCGGCTGCTGGCCAGCCCCGCCGCCTCCTTGCTGGCGATCGAGCTCGATCGCGACCTCGTGGGCGGCCTGCGCCAGCGCTTCGGCGGCGATCCCCGCTTCCAGTTGCTGGAGGGCGACGTGCTGGCCCTCCCCTTGGTGCCGCCGGCGGGACCCGCCCCCCAAAAGGTGGTGGCCAACATCCCGTACAACATCACCGGCCCCCTGCTGGAGCGGCTGGTGGGCCGGCTGGAGCGTCCGCTGGATACCCCCTACCGCGCCCTGGTGCTGCTGGTGCAGCAGGAGGTGGGCGAGCGCATCCGCGCCCGGCCCGGCGGCAGCGCCTACTCGGCCCTGAGCGTGCGGATGCAATTGCTGGCCCGCTGCCAAACGGTGGCCGCCGTGCCGCCGCGCTGCTTCTCCCCGCCGCCGAAGGTGAATTCCGAGGTGATCCGCCTCGATCCCCTTCCCCCCGAGCAGCGCCCCGAACCGGCCTTAGCGCGCACCACCGAAACGCTACTGAGGCGCTGCTTCGCGGCCCGCCGCAAGATGCTGCGCAACAGCCTGGCGGGCCTGCTGCCGGAGGATCAGCTCGCCGCCCTGGTGGCTGCCGCCGGGGTGGAGCTCAGCCAGCGGCCCCAGGAACTGGCGCCGCAGCGCTGGCTGGCCCTGGCCGAGGGCTTGAATCAGCTCACCGCGGATCTGCCCACGCCATGACCCTCACCGCCATCGCCCCGGCCAAGATCAACCTCCATCTCGAGGTGCTGGGTCTGCGGCCCGATGGCTACCACGAGCTGGCCATGGTGATGCAGACCCTCGACCTGGCCGACTCGCTCCGCTTCACACCCACCGCCGATGGCCGGATCAGCCTGGTCTGCGACCGGTCCGACCTACCCACCGGCCCCGACAACCTGATTGTGAAGGCGGCCGAGATGCTTCGCGCCCGCACCGGTTTGCCGGAGCTGGGGGTGCAGATCGAGCTCACCAAACGCATCCCGATCGGCGCCGGCCTGGCCGGCGGCTCCAGCGATGGGGCGGCCACCCTGGTGGGCCTCAATGCTCTTTGGGGCTGTGGATTCACGGCCGCCGATCTCCACGCCATGGCCACGGCCCTCGGCTCCGACATGCCTTTCTGCCTGGAGGGCGGCACGCGGCTCTGCTTCGGGCGGGGGGAGGTGATGGAGGCGGCCATCCCGGCTGGCTCAGACCTCAGCGGCGAGACCACACCTGGGATCCCTCCGTTGCCTCCCTTCGGCGTTCTGCTGATCAAGCACCCCGATTCCAGCGTTTCCACGCCCTGGGCCTTTGGCCGCTGCCGCGAGCTGCGGAGTGATTTCTATCTCGAGACCGAGGCCGATTTCGAGCAGCGGCGCCAGGCCCTGCGGGCTGCCCCCCTGCTGGCGGCCCTGGCGGGGGGACGCCCTTTGCCACCCCTACGCAACGACCTGCAAGCGGTAGTGGAGCCGGAGGTGGCCAGCGTGCGCCAGGGTCTGGCCCTGCTGCGCCGCGCCCCCCAAGCCCTGGCGGTGGCGATGAGTGGTTCAGGCCCCAGCCTCTTTGCCCTCTTCGCCGATCTGGCCGGGGCGGTGGCTGCCCGTGATGCCCTGGCCCCCGATCTCGCCGAGGCTGGCTTTGCGTCCTGGTGCTGCCGCTGCACGGGCTCGGGTGCCAGCCTGGGGGAGCCTGCTCCAGCCCCATGAGCGCCGCCAGCCCCGAACCCCCTGCCGCCGAGGGCCCCACCGATCCCGCCGCCCAACCGGCTCCCCTACAGGCACCTCCGGGTTCCGAAACCTCCGAGCGCCCTCGCAAGGGCCCGCTCAGCTTTCTTTCGGGTGCGGTCACCAGCGGCCTACTGGCCTGGTTCTGCCTGTTGTTGAGCCAGCGGGTGCTGGCGTACTACGCCCTCCACCCACCTCACTACGAAGCGCAGGTGGCCCAGAGCATCGCCACTGCCCTCAAGACCCTGATCGTGGGCATGACGTTCCTGGCCACCTTCAGCTTCGCCTTTGTGGGCCTGGGCCTCTTCTTTGTTTTCGTGCGCTCGCTGCTGCCGGCACCAAACGAAACCCCTGTCTAGGGTTCAGCCACTTCCGCTGCCAGGCCATGACACCCCACGACCTCGGCCTGCTGGTGACCCTGCTGTTGCCGGGGATGTTGCTTTCGGTGCTGTTGCTCACCACCTTCGCCGCCGGCGGCTGAGCCCCACGCCGGGCATGACGAGCCAGGTTGCCGCCGCCTTGCTGGCGTTGGCTTGGTGGACCCTCCAGGGGGACTTCGCTGCTGCTTCCGCGGCAGAAGCATCACCTCGGCTGAGATAGGTTGGCCGCGCAGCCGGCAGACGCCCCGTGGCCGAAACCCTTCTCTTCAACGCCCTTCGCGAGGCCATCGATGAGGAAATGGCCCGAGATCCCTATGTCTGCGTGATGGGCGAGGACGTGGGGGAGTACGGCGGTTCCTACAAGGTCACCAAAGACCTCCATGCCAAGTACGGCGACCTACGGGTGCTCGATACACCAATCGCCGAGAACAGCTTCACGGGCATGGCCGTTGGCGCCGCCATGACCGGCCTGCGGCCGATTGTTGAAGGCATGAACATGGGCTTTCTGCTGCTCGCTTTCAACCAGATCTCCAACAACATGGGGATGCTCCGCTACACCAGCGGTGGCAACTTCACCATCCCCACCGTGGTGCGCGGCCCTGGTGGTGTGGGCCGCCAGCTCGGCGCCGAGCACAGCCAGCGGCTTGAGGCCTATTTCCATGCCGTTCCCGGCATCAAGATCGTGGCAGTGAGCACCCCCACCAATGCCAAGGGCCTGATGAAGGCGGCGATCCGCGACAACAATCCCGTGCTCTTCTTTGAGCATGTGCTGCTCTACAACCTCAGCGAAGATATCCCTGAAGGCGATTACATTTGCGCCCTCGACCAAGCGGAAGTGGTGCGCGAAGGAAAGCACATCACCATCCTCACCTATTCCCGCATGCGCCACCACTGCCTCAAGGCGGTGCAGCAGTTGGAAGCTGATGGGATCGATGTCGAACTGATTGATCTGATCAGCCTCAAGCCCTTCGACCTCGACACCATCACCCGCTCGATCCGCAAGACCCACCGGGTGCTGGTGGTGGAGGAATGCATGAAGACCGGCGGCATCGGCGCCGAACTGCTGGCCCTGATCACCGAGCATTGTTTCGACGACCTCGACGCCCGGCCTGTGCGCCTTTCTTCCCAGGACATCCCAACGCCCTACAACGGCAAGCTGGAAAATCTCACGATCATCCAGCCCCACCAGATCGTGGAAGCGGCCCGCCAGATCACCAGCGGCGTCATCTGAGATGGCACGTCAACAGGGGTGGTTTGCCCTGATCCTGGCCCTGGCGATCGCTGCGGGGGCCCTTCTGGCCAGTTATGGATTGCAGCTCGGCCTTGATTTGCGCGGCGGCAGTCAGTTGACCCTGCAGGTGCAGCCTGCCGGCGCGATCACCACGATCGACAAGGAGCAGCTTGAGGCCGTGAAGGACGTGCTCGAGCGCCGCATCAACGGCCTCGGGGTGGCCGAATCCACCCTCCAGACCGTGGGCACCGACCAGCTGGTGCTCCAGTTGCCCGGTGAACAGGACCCGACCCGGGCCGCCAAGGTGCTGGGCAGTACCGCCCTGCTCGAATTCCGCGCCCAGAAGCCCGGCAGTGAGAAGGACATGCAGGGGCTCTTGCCCCTCAAGCGCCAGGTGCAGGCCGTGCTGGCCGCCCGCCGCCCCGGCGCCACCCAAGACGACCAAAACTCCCGCAAGCCCGGCCAACCCCCCAAAAAGGTGGAGATCAGCGAGGCGGAAATGGCCACCGCCTTCAAGGCCCTAGGGCTCTCCATCCCCGCCGGCAGTAGCGAGGTTGAGCAGCTGCAAGCCTTGAGCGATGAGGTCAACCGCAGGATCGTGGCCCTTTACGAACCTGCTGCCCTCACCGGCAAGGACCTCACCAGTGCCGGCCGCTCCCAGGACCGAACTGGCATTTCCTGGGAGGTGAGTCTCGGCTTCAACCGCGAAGGGGGCGAGAAATTTGCCGCCCTCACCCAAAAGATCGCCGGCACCGGCCGGCTGCTGGGGATCGTGCTCGATGGCCGCTCGATCAGTGAAGCCACCGTGGGTCCCGAGTTCAAGGCCGCCGGTATCGCCGGGGGGGCTGCATCGATCAGCGGTAATTTCACGGCTGATGAGGCCCGCGACCTGGAGGTTCAGCTTCGCGGTGGTTCGCTGCCCCTGCCCGTCAAGATCGTCGAGGTGCGCACCGTTGGACCTTCCTTGGGCGCTGAAAACATTCGCACCAGCTTGATTGCCGGTATCGCCGGTTTGGTGCTGGTGGGACTCTTCATGATCTTCATGTATCGCCTACCAGGTGTTGTGGCGGTGCTGGCCCTGAGCCTGTATTCCCTCTTCAACCTGGCGATCTATGCCCTGATCCCTGTGACCCTCAGCCTGCCGGGCATCGCCGGCTTCATCCTCTCGGTGGGCATGGCCGTCGATGCCAATGTGCTGATTTTTGAAAGGGTCAAGGAGGAACTTCGCTCTGGCAACACCCTGATCCGCTCGATCGACACAGGCTTTTCCCTCGCTTTCTCCTCAATCCTGGATGGCCATATCACCGGCTTGATCAGCTGCGTGGCGCTCTTTTTCCTGGGTACCGGTCTGGTCAAAGGTTTTGCCGTCACCTTGGCGATCGGTTTGATCCTCAGCCTGTTCACCGCCCTCACCTGCACTCGCACATTGCTGCGGCTGCTGATGAGCTATCCCGGTCTGCGCCGCCCCACCTACTTTCTCCCCGCCCGCGAGCTGCCTTCCGGCGCCGCCTGAGCTCCCTCCCCTCCGTGATTGACGTCGTCCCCTCCCCCCGCTTCCGGATCAACCGCCACCGCTGGCTGGCCTGGATTTCCTCTGGCCTTGCCTGTTTGCTGAGCGTGCTGGGTTTGGTGCTCTGCTGGCTCAACCCATCGATCCGTTCGCCCCTCAAGCCCGGTCTGGATTTCACCGGTGGCACCCAGATCCAGGTTCTTAGGGCCTGCGGTGCGAACCGGTCCAGCGACCCAGCCGCAGCCTGCTCTCCGATCACGGCACCGGTCATTCAGAAGCAGGTGGCGGCCTTGCGCCTGCCGTCCCAGGGCAACGACCAGGCCCCCAACCTCGGCAGCACCAGCGTGCAGGTGCTCGACCGGGGTCGTTCGGTGCTGCTTCGCCTTCCTGCCCTCAGCGCTGATCAGGCCGCCACGGTGCTGGATACCCTCAACGAGCAATTTGGGCCTCTCGAACGGAAGGGCACCGCGGTCGACACCATCGGTCCCACCCTTGGCTCACGCCTGCTGCGGGGCAGCCTGCTTTCCCTGCTGGTGAGCTTCGTCGCCATCGCCGCCTACATCTCCTTCCGCTACAGCGGTGTCTACGCCTTCCTAGCCCTGGTCTGCCTCGGCCACGATGTGTTGATCACCTGCGGTGTCTTCGCCTGGCTGGGGCTGCTCAAGGGCATCGAGGTTGATTCCCTCTTTGCCGTATCCCTGATCACGGTGGCCGGCTACTCCGTCACCGACACCGTGGTGGTGTTTGACCGAATTCGCGAACAGCGCAAGGCCCTGGCCCATCTCCCGATCACCGACCAGGTGGATGTGGCCGTGGATGCCACCCTCACCCGCTCGCTTTATACCTCCTTCACCACCCTTCTCCCCTTGCTGGCCTTGCTCTTTTTCGGGGGCAGCAGTCTGTTCTGGTTCTCGGTGGCGCTCGCCGTGGGGATCGCCGTGGGCAGTTGGTCGAGCATTGGCATCGCACCCACCCTTCTTCCCCTGCTCGCCTCCAAATGACTCTTGCTCCTCCGCCCGAGCCCCCAGGATCCCCGTCCCAACCCCGTCGTGCCATCCGCAAGGCCCAGGGTTTTCCCCTGATGCCCCTGATCCTGTTGCTGCTAGCCCTGCTGGATCTTCGGGTTGACTTCCAGCTGCTTGCCGATCATTTCACCTTCACCACCCTGGCCGAGGCGATTCGCACCCACCCTCTGGCGGTGGCGGTGCTGATATTTACCCCATCGCTCTGGCGTCGCTACCGCAGTTGAGGCTGAGGATCGGGGGATGCCGATCCCCCTTCTGTGGTGTGATCCTCGGTCCAGCGATCCATCACATCACGCACGAGCACCTCTTCGCACAGCACCTGCAGCACCACCACCAGGGGCAGAGCGAGCAGCAACCCTGGCAGGCCCAGCAGGGCGCCAAGACACAACTGGGCCATCAGGGCCACCGTGGGCAGCAGGTTCACCGTGCGGCTCAGCAGCAGGGGCGTCAGCACAAAGGCCTCGCCGTTCTGGAGTACCAGGCGTAACACCAGCACCTGCAGCATCTTGGCGGGGGAGCCAAGCAGCAGGGCTACGGCCATGGGAAGCAAGGTGCCGGCCGTTGGTCCGATCGTGGGCACGAAGGTGAGCAGGGCGCAAACCAGGGCGCTCAGCAGGGCCAGCGGCACCTTGAGCAGGGCCAGCCCGGCCCAGGTGCTCAGAAACACCACCACAGCTGAAAGGGTCATGCCGGCTAGCCATCCGCCCAGGGCCTCCCGGCATTCGCGCAGCAGAAGCTGCATCCGTGGCCGGTAGAAGCGCGGGGTTGCCGCTACCAGCAGGCGCTGGTGGCTGCGTGGATCGAGGGCCAGCAGCACCGCCAGCAGGGCAATCAGCAGCAGTTGGATGGTGCTGTTGGCCGCACCCCCGGCAAAGCCGAGCACCTGGCTTCCAAGGGGTTGCAGTTGGTCCCAGGTGGCACCGCCGAGCACCTTCATCTCCAGATCATGGAGTTGGGGGATCTGGGCCACCAGGCCATTGAGGCGCGCGGGCAGTTCCGGGATCAGGCGGCTGAGCACCTGGGCCTGTTCGATCACCTCCGGCAGCAGCAGCGCGGTGATCAGCCAGCCCACCACCAGCAGCACCGCCAGCACCAGCATCAACGCCGCCGGCCGCTGCAACGGCAACAACCGCCGTACCAAGGTGATCGGCACATCAAGGGCCACCGCCAGCACCACCGCGCCGAACAGCACCAGCAGCACCCAACGCAGTTCCCAGGCCAGTAGACCGAGCGCCACCAGAGCAAGGGCACCGATCAGGGAGCGGCCACTCATGGCTCGGCGGGGCTGGCGGTGGAAAGCCGCCGGCGGGGTGGAGCTTTCCATGGATCCATCACGTCATGGATCACCACCTCCCGCAGGATCACCTGGAGACACACCGCCAGGGGTAGGGCCAGCACCAGGCCCAGCGGACCGAAAACCAGCGTGAAAAGCAGCTGTGCGGAGAGGGTGAGACCAGGCAGCAGCTTGAGCTGGTGATGCATCACCGAGGGGGTGATCAGGTAGCTCTCCAGGTTTTGCACCACCACATAGAGGGCGAGCACCGCCAGGGCCTTCCAGGGGGCATCCAGCAGGGCCACCGACATCGGAAAGAGGGTGCTGAGGGTGGGGCCCACATTGGGGATGATGTTGAGCAGCCCGGCCAGCACAGCATTGGCGGCCACCAGCCGAACCCCCAGCAAGGAGAGGCCGATCGCAGCGAGGGTTCCCACGCAGAGCGAACTGATCAACACTCCCCCCATCCAGGCGCTCAAGGCCTGGCCACACTGAAGCAGCACCTCCTTGGCGCGGCGTCGGTAGAAGGAGGGCACCAGGAGAAGCAGCACCTCGCGGTAGGCCTCCGGTTGGGTGGCGATCATCAAGGCCACGGCCACCACAAAAAGGGTCTGCAGCAGGGCGCCGCCCAGGTTTCCCGCCAGGCCCACCAGCCTTACGGTCCAGTCGCTCACCCCGCCGCCCAGGCCGGCGGTGCCGCTGGGAGCCGCGGTTTTTCCCAGGGTCTTCAGCCAGCTCAGCCCGCCATCGGAGCTGCCGTAGAGCATGCGGGAGATGCTCTCCATCGATTGGTGGAGCAGCTTGAGCAGCTCACTCCAGGCCTCCGGTAATTTCAGCAGGAGTTCATTGAATTGCTCCAAAAACGGCGGCACGATTGCAGCGGCCCCTACCCCTGCCACCAAGGCCACAGCCACCAGGCTGAGCAGCAGCGCCAAGGGGCGTGGGCAATTGAGGCGTTGGCGCAGGGTTCCCACCAGGGTGCACAGGGCCATGGCCAGCACGACGGCGGCGAAGATCAGCAGGATGGCCTCTCTCATGCTCCAGAGCAGGAGCACCGCCGCCACCAGGGCTATCAATCCCAGCCAACGCCCGAAGCTCACTCCGCTGTGTCCTCTCCCGGGGCTGGGGCGTCATTGTCCTTGCCGGCAAAGCCCAGCTCGTGGCTGTCGGCATAGCGCTGGGCAAAGCGCATGAACCGATCAAAATCGTCGGTGGTCTTCCAGGTGTAGGTGACCTCAAGGGCGCTGGCCTTGCCATTGACGAAGCGGGCTTTCACTTCCCGGGTGACCAGCTCCCCCTCCTCATCCACCATGAACATCCCGGTGATATCGCCGATCGCCTCGGGCGCTAGGGCCTGGGGCTCCTCAAAAACAAACAGGGCCTGCCCGGTGCGTCCATCGCGGGAGCGGGTCAGTCGGATGTCGGGCACGACCGGCTCCTCCACGCCTCGGAAGAACTGAATGGCGGCGGCCATGGCACAGGATCAAAGGTGGATCCTAGGCAGCCGTGACCCAGCTTTCGATTGGCACCCGCCGATGGAAGGCTCCTGACATAGTGGCCACCAGCCAAAAGGCCCTCCGGCCGGTCCCCTTCGATGCTCTCCGGTTCACCGGTCTCCCGTCGCGTTGCCGCTGATCAGCTGCTCGAGCGTTTTCTTGCCAGTTCTTCCCGGCAGCGCCGCAGCCAGCTGGCAGCGCTGGAGGACAGGGCCGCTGAGTTGTTGCCGCTGCTTGATGATCGTCTCGATGGCTTCGATGCCACCGGCGATGACTGGACACCGGGGTTTTTGCTTCAGTTGATCGTCGCCGCCGACCCTGGCCGGCGCGATGCCCTGCTTGAGCGGTATCCGCAGGGCTGGCTGGCGGCCCCCAGTGCCGCGGGCCTCGACTTCGCCCCACTCCAGCGCCATCTGTTGCTGCAAGAGTTTGAGGCCGCGGACCGGCTGACCAGCGAACACCTCCGCCAACTGGCGGGCAGCGATGCGATCGGGCGCGGCTACGTCTATTACAGCGAGGTGACCCGCTTCCCCGATGCCGACCTCGAGAGCCTGGATCGCCTCTGGTTGGTCTATTCCCGGGGGCGCTTCGGTTTCTCGGTGCAGGCTCGGCTGCTGGCTGCTTGTGGTGGGCAGTGGGACCAACTCTGGCCCCGCCTCGGCTGGAAGCACAAAGGACTGTGGACCCGATACCCCAGTGCCTTCACCTGGAACCAGCAAGCGCCGGAGGGCCACCTTCCCCTGGTCAATCAGCTGCGTGGGGTTCGCTTGATGGATGCCCTGCTCCAGCATCCGGCCCTCAAACGCCGCCTGGCGCTCCCTAATGCTGCGGGGCAGGGTTAGGGTCGATGCAGGCACCTCGGCCTCTGCCGCATGGTTCTGCGTTGGGCTGATTACATCACCCCCTCAACCCTGCAGCTAGCTCCCCTGCTGGAGTTGCTGCTGGAACCGGTGGGTCGGGGGTCGGCTCTTGCCGAACTCCAGCTGGGACTCCATGAGGCCCTGGTTAACGCGGTGCGGCACGGCAACGGTTGCGACCCGGCCAAGTGTGTGCGCGTGCGGCGGATCCTCACCCCCCGCTGGCTGGTCTGGCAGGTGCAGGACGAGGGACCCGGTTTGCCCTTCCAGTGCCGGTTGGCGGCTTTGCCCTGCGAGCCTGGAGCCCTTTCCGGTCGTGGTCTTTTCCTGATCCATCACTGCTTCGACGACGTGCGCTGGAGCTCCCGGGGCAACCGGGTTCAGGTGGCGGTGCGGCGCGGCCGGTTTAACGGCCGTGGTCTGGGCAGCCCGGATCCCTGAGCTCGCCCTCCAGCCAGGCCAGGGCGTTGGCGGTGAGGGCCATGGCCTGGCGGCGGCCCTCGCTGCTGCGGTTGGCGGCAGGCCCATCGGCGCCCAGCAACTGCACCAAGGCCCCCGCCAGCTGCTCGGCCGCCCGTCGGGCCGGCTGACCCTTGTGGGCATGCCAGTCGCGATCACCGATCGCCAGCAGACGATGCAGGTTTTGGGCCTGCTCCAAACTTTGCTCGGGCCAGCGGTTCCGGACTTCGCCGCCCTCGCTGATCTGATTCTCCGCCCAATTCCCTGCCCGATCCACTGGACGACCTGTCGCTGGCTGTTCCATCCTGGCCCCATGACCCGTCCCCTCCGCCGCAGCCAGTCCGGCCGGTCCAACCCTCGGCGCCGGCCGGCGGTGGCCAAGGGCCCGCGGCTGTTGCACACCATCGCCCTGCTGCATGGCCTTGGCTCTGCCCGAAGCGGCAGCGGATCTGGAGAACGCCGCCGCCTCCAGCACCTCAACATCGCTCAACGCTTGCTTGATCCCCTGCCCGAGGGTCTCAGGCCCCAGGACGCCGCCAGCACCCTGTTCTGGCGCATCCTGCGGTGGGGTGGCCTGGGGCTGCTGGTCGCACGATTGCTCGCTACCTGAGCTTGCTTTTGGCCAGATCGACCGCAACAGGCTCCAGGATTCGCTGCCGAGCGCTGTGGAATCAGGCTGGTTTGCGGGCCGACCAGACCCGCGTCATCAAGTGGGTTTCGGCGGCGATGGCCGTGAATCCTGCTGCCGCGAGCCTGGCGTCGATGGCGTCAGCGATGTAATCGCGGTAGTAGGGCTCATGGAAAACGCGGCGGAAGTTCTCCATGATCAGGTCGAATTCGGGTGAATCGGCCAGTTGCGCCGAATCAGCCAGCACCAGCACCCCGCCGGGTTCCAGCACCCTGAAGCATTCCTGGAGCACCTGTTGACGCGCCTCGCCCGGCAGTTCGTGCAGCAGGAAGACGCAGGTCACCCCCTGCATCGTGCCATCGGCAAAGGGCAGGGCTTCGGCATTGCCCTGCACAAGTTGGGGAAGTTCGCGCGGCAGGCTGGAGAGCCAACGGTTGGCCTGGCGCAGGTAGGCCGGCGACAGATCGATGCCGATCAGGTGGGCGTCCGGCAGGGCCGCCCGCAGCTGCCGCATGGTGCGGCCAGTGCCCGTGGCCACATCGAGGATGCGGAGCTGGGTGGCGGGCCGGGCGGAGAAGGAGGCCAGGCCATCAAGGAGCGGGCGCACCACCCGGCGCCGCATCGGATCGGCGGTGCCGTTGAAGAGGATTTCCACCTGTAGGTCGTAGAGCGACGCGGAGTGGTCACTCAGGTAGCCATCGGTCTGGTGGTGGAAGTTCTGCAGGTAGTAGGCCGGGTAGTCGGCCGGGTTGACTTCGTCGGGCAGATCGCGAACCTTGCGATCCACTCGCCGGGCCCAGGTGGAGGGCATGTCAAGCCAGACCTGGGGGTAGGTGCGCATCCAGTCGAGCCACGGAGCGTCAAAGAGGAGGCTGGTGGGGTAGAGCCCCGCCTCGGCATCCCCCCAGTCGGCGTCGAGAAGTTGTTGGTGAGAAGCCTGGAGGCTCTGCAGCATGGTGGGCGGCAGCGGCACGGTTTTGGGGGCACCAGCCGGGGCCACCAGCTCCATCAGCCGGGTGCTCACCTCCTTGTGGGCCACCCCCATCAGGCTCTTGCCCTGCTGCAGGGTCTGGTAGGCCAATCGGGCGAGGGGGTCTGCCATGGAGCCTTGCTGAACGGCGATCACTTCGCTCCATTTCAACCAATCCAAGGGCCCTGGCGTGGCCCCGGGGTGCCGGCCTTCGCGGCGGTGTATCGGCGGTGATGGGCTTCGCCATGACCTGCCCCCTCGGCCTTAGGGCTGCGGGTGTGCCGCAGAACCCCGCATTGATGCCCAGGCAACCCACAATTCCGTAGCAATGGCTACAGAATCAAGGAAACCTTTTCCTGCGTTCGCTCGTGTTCATCGATTCCCTGGCTCCAAGTGCTCCGCCTGCCGCCACGCCCGCCTTGACTGC
>Ga0114979_10002329_pt1 | contig 12853 bp, 11 predicted proteins | sample S_140625_EF_Meta_FD_87315 | JGI IMG/M metagenome (GOLD analysis project Ga0114979, IMG submission 87315) | Freshwater microbial communities from Lake Simoncouche, Canada to study carbon cycling - S_140625_EF_MetaG | ecosystem: Environmental > Aquatic > Freshwater > Lake | place: Lake... | reverse complement strand
TCATTTTTGCCACAAAAGTCGGCTCAAAAACGGGCTGGCCTCAAAACCCCCCCTTTTTTAGGGGGGTAATCCCAGTGAAGATTTTTTACGGTAGGCAATGTTGCATAACATGGATGCAGTGGCCGCGGCTTGGCGCGTAGGGCCGAACCATGACTCGCGCCGGCGCAGAAGCAGCCCGTGCCAGGGGGGCCATTCGCTGTCGTCAGGATCTCTGTTCGCCTGCTGCATCAGAAGGCAGCAGGGAATGGGGCTTGCCTGACCGGATCCTCACGCTGGCCAGCCAAAGCTTGGCCCTTGGGGTTACTGGCTTTCTCAGGGGGCAGCCCATGACCCAACCAAAAGGCACACGATCGCTAGTGTGCCAATGGAAGCCCTGCCATCGCAGCTGCCGCTGCAAAAGGGTCTGTTCGGCCAAGTGCCGAGGGCAGAGGCCAGACCTCAGGAGGGCTGTTCCTGGTTGGGGGCGGGGTCCAGGGCGATGTGGTTGAGCAGGGTGGTGATGAAGGCGAAGAGCAGGAAGGGCAGCGACAGCACGAAAATCATGCCCACCACCACCAGGGCGAAAATGGGGTTATTCGCCCCCATCAGGGCCAGACCGGCCGCCAGGCTGACGAAGATCACCAGCAGCCAGACAATGATCTGGGCGTAGATGTCCCCAAAGGTGAGGGTGCAACGGAATTGGTAGGGCTGCGGGCGCTCCATGGCGGAGATCGGCAGGGGAACCCCCCCAGCTAAGGAAGGTTCGGTCCCCTTGGGCCAAGAAATCAACATCTATTCTCAGGACGGCGCTTTGATTACGCTTGGTGTCCCGTGCCCTCCGGCCATGACTCTTCACGACTTGGGCCAGTTGGTGCTTTTGCTCTTACCGGGCATGGTCCTGTCGGTCGTTCTGTTATTCACCTTTGCCGCAGGCGGCTGAGCTGGCCCTAGGGGACTTCCTCCCGATCTGCTTTCCCACATAATGTGTTGCCAGAGCAGCGGTCGGGTTCCCTTCTGCATAGGGTGAAAGCTGGATTGGTTGAAAACCTTGACCTTGCGCGCCTCGGTGATCACCGTTTTGGTCTCCGTTGGGCTCATCTTGGTGGGTCTGGCGGTGGGCCAAAGGGTTGAGATGCTGCCGGTGCAAGCCAGTGTCAACGCCCCCGTTTATGACGAACTGTTTCGGGTTCTGTTCAGCATCGGCACGATGCTGTTCCTAGGAATCTGCGGATTGTTGGTCTACAGCTTGGTGCGTTTTCGCCGCCAAGCGGGAGACTTTGGCGATGGGGCGGCAATCGAAGGCAATCTGCCCTTGGAAATTGTCTGGACCGCCATTCCCGCCGTCGTGGTGCTGTTTGTGGGTCTTTACAGCTACAACATCTATGAGCGGATGGGGGGCATGGCTCCCCTGGCCGATCACAGTGTCATGCATGCCATGCCCGCCAGCGATCCGGACAACGGCGATCGCGTTTGGGGTGGCATCAGCACGGTCTCCGGCGAGGCTGCTGATTTGACGGTGGATGTCACCGCCCTCCAGTTCGCCTTCATTTTTCACTATCTCGAGGGCAATATCACCACAGGTGAACTCCATGTCCCCGAAGGCGAGCGGGTGGAGTTACGGATGAAGGCCAATGATGTCATCCATGCCTTTTGGGTGCCCCAGTTCCGCATTAAGCAGGACATCATTCCAGGCCAGCCTACGGTTCTCACCTTCACCGCTAATCGGCCGGGCACCTATCCGATTATCTGCGCCGAGCTCTGCGGTCCTTATCACGGGGGGATGCGCACTTCCGTGGTGGTCCACGACCGCGGGGCCTTTGATCAGTGGCTCACGAAAAACACCCCCCCTGTCGCCTAAACCACCAACCATTTGGCCATGGAATCCACCTCAGAACTGCCCGTCTCCCTGATTCCCAACCATGGCAGTTGGCTGCGTTATCTGAGTTTCAGCCTCGATCACAAGGTCGTCGGAATTCAGTATCTGGTTACCGGATTTTTGTTCTATTTGGTCGGTGGGGCCTTGGCGGGCATGATCCGCACGGAGTTGGCCACCCCTATTTCTGATTATCTGAGCCGTGAGGTCTATAACGAAGTCTTGACGATGCATGGCACGATCATGATATTTCTTTGGATCGTGCCCGTGGTCAATGGTGCCTTTGGTAATTATCTGATTCCTTTTTATGTCGGCGCCCGAGACATGGCGTTCCCCCGGCTCAATGCCGTTGCGTTCTGGATGATTCCCCCCGCTGGGCTTCTCTTGATCGCCAGCTTTTTCATTGGTGGGGCCTCCCAGTCCGGTTGGACCGCCTATCCCCCCCTAAGCCTGAGGACACCCGCCTTAGGTCAGTTGATCTGGATCTTCAGTGTCTTGCTATTGGGCGGCAGTTCAATCCTGGGGGGCATCAATTTCATTGTGACGATCTTGAAATTGCGGCGGCCCGGTTTGAAGATGATGCAATTGCCGATGTATTGCTGGGCCATGTTGGGTACCAGCATTTTGGTGGTGCTTTCCACCCCCGTACTGGCCGGAACTTTGGTGATGTTGGCCTTCGATATTGTGGCCCATACGGGATTTTTTAATCCGGCAATCGGCGGTAATGCGGTCGTTTATCAACACCTTTTCTGGTTTTACTCCCATCCGGCTGTTTATATCATGGTTCTGCCGGCCTTTGGCTTGGTGAGTGAGATTCTGCCTGTCCATGCCCGCAAGCCCTTGTTTGGCTACACCACCATGGTGTATTCGATCTTGGCCATTGTCTTTCTGGGCCTCATTGTCTGGGCCCATCACATGTTCACCAGTGGCACGCCGCCCTGGATGCGCCTCTTTTTCACGATCGCCACTTCCTTCATTGCCGTTCCCACAGGTATCAAGTTCTTTAATTGGTTGGCCACACTCTGGGGGGGAAAGATTGCCCTGAACAGCGCCATGCTGTTTGCCTGTGCCTTCATCATTAACTTTGTGCTCGGTGGCATCACGGGTGTGGCCTTGGCCCAGGTGCCATTCGATATTCATGTGCATGACACCTACTTTGTGGTTGCCCATTTCCATTACATTGTTTACGGTGGAACCGTCTTCATCATCTTCAGTTCGATTTACCACTGGTATCCCAAGATAACGGGTCGGATGCTGAATGAACCTATGGGCATAATCCACTTTGTGTTCACATTTGTCGGCTTTAATCTTTGCTTTGGGCCCCAGCACTGGCTGGGTATGAATGGCATGCCTCGCCGGGTTTCCGAATACGACCCCCAGTTCACGCTGATGAATCAAATCAGCAGTGTCGGGGCCCTGCTGATGGCCCTCAGCACCTTGCCGTTCCTCATCAATGTCTTCCACAGCGCCTGGCGTGGCCGGGTGGCCGGTGACAATCCTTGGCGTGCTTTGACGCCGGAATGGCTCACCAGTTCACCGCCGCCTGTGGAGAACTGGAATGGACCGGCCCCCCATGTGGAACATCCCTACGGCTATGGACTTGTGGAGACAACCCCATGACCAGTCTTTCTTCTGCTTCCAGCAGCACCACCGCATCGACAGCCCCGGCGACAACCCCGGCGACCGAGTCTGCCCCCGAGCTGCAGCCCTCCAGCGACCATCACCCATCCGGTGATCACGAAGAGCATCACGGCGATTTCCGGATGTTCGGTTTGCTTCTATTTCTTGTCGGCGACGGCATGACCTTTGCCGGTTTGTTTGCTGCCTATCTCACCTTTCGGGCCGTCAATCCCCTGCCCTCCGGCGGTGTTTATGACCTCGAGCTCTTGCTCCCCACGATCAACACGGCCCTGTTGGTCATCAGCAGCTTCACGTTCCACCGGGCGGCCAGGCAACTGCGCCAGGGCGAAGGCTTTGGCTGCCGCCTGTGGTTATTGATCACCGCCGCTCTGGGGGCAGCCTTTTTGGCGAGCCAGATGCTGGAATACTTCAAGTTGCCCTTTGGACTCACATCCAATCTGTTTGCCAGCACCTTCTATGTATTAACAGGATTTCACGGCCTGCATGTGACCCTTGGGGTCATGATGATCTTGATTGTCTGGTGGCAGGCCAGGGCAGGCGGTTCGATCAACAGTGAATCCCATTTCGGCCTCGAAGCTGCAGAGTTATACTGGCACTTTGTAGACGGCATCTGGGTCGTCCTGTTTGGGATTATTTATCTTCTCTAGCTAGCTAAAAGCTTTAACTGTTCGCGCTCAATAGCGGCAGTACCCCACTTCTCCCTGCATGGGGTGGCGGCAGGGGTGGCGCAGGGGAATCAAGATTCGGTTTCCATTGCGCTGATTGACCAGCAGGCTGTTGCCCTGCAACAACAGTTCGCGGCGCCAGAGGCCACCCAGCTTGTCTCGTAACAGGGGTGGATCGCCCGGCAGGGGGGCGTCGGTTTCCGAATACACCATGAAGAGCCCATCTTTCCAGTCGATCCGCAGCCCTTGGGGCCGTTGTTGATCGATGCAGGCGATGACGACATCGTTATAAGAACAATCCTTCCAGCCCCCCGGTCGGGCGATCTGGGGGGCTGGGGACCCCAGCGGTGCGGACGCTGGTGCCGGAGAGGCCCCCAGCGGGGAGGCTTGGGCCCCCCGTTGGGCCAGGGAAAGCCCCAGCCCCCCCGCCACCAGAGCCCAAAGGATGGGGCGGTAGCTGGGAGGGGGGATGGGCATCAGAAAAAGGTGGATTTGGGGGTGATCTGGCGCAGGGCCCGGATGCGGTTTTCGATCGGTGGGTGACTGGCGAACAGCCTCAGGAACCCTGGTGGTTCGTTAATTTTCAGGGTCGCCAGGGTGGGTTCATCGCGGGGATCCTGAAGATTTTCCATGTTGCCGAGCCGGGCCAGGGCACTGGCCATGGTTTCGGAGTCCGTCAGGCGGGCGGCCCCGGCATCGGCCCGGTATTCCCGGTGCCTGGAGAACCAGGCCGTCACCAGGGAACCCAATACTCCCAATAGAAGTTCCAGCGGCCACACCAGCAGCATCGTTGGGGGTGGTCCGTATTGACGCCCGTCCTGGTCGGAGCGATTGGGCAGCAGATACACCACCGCCCGCGACAGGAACATCACGAAGGCGTTGATCACCCCCTGCAGCAGGGTCATGGTCACCATGTCGCCATTGCTGACATGGGTCATTTCATGGGCCAGCACCGCTTCCAGTTCGGGCTGGGGCATGCCCTGCAGGATGCCGGTGGATACCGCCACCAACGCCCGACTGGGGGAGGGGCCGGTGGCGAAGGCGTTCCACTCGGGAGATTCATAGATCCCCACCTCGGGCATCGGCACGCCGGCCCGCTGGGCCAGCCCCGCCACCGTGTCGTTGAGCCAGCGCTCGGTGGAGCCTCCGCCCTGGCCGACCAGCTGGATGCCCATCATCCGCTTGGCCGATTCGGCGGAAAACTGCAGGGAGATCCAGGCCCCCACCACGCCCCAGAAAAATGAACCGATCAGCAGCGGCAATAAGGGCAGATCCGGAGGGAGTAAGCCAATGCCGGTGAGCACATTCAAGATCAACGAGATCGTGAGCATCACCGCCAGGTTGGTGAGCAGGAACAGCAGCGTGCGCAGCGCCATGGAACGGTGTGAAGAATCTGGGGACTTTTGGTCGGTGGGAGATAGGAACTCCCCGTTCAGATTAAACAGACTTCTTGCTTTTTTAGACCCCGTTTTTGCTTGGGGTTGCCGACCCCGCGCCCGCCCGGTTGGACCCTGCACCCCCGCCTGAGCGCAGGGCTATGTCCTTTGCCTGTCCCATGCATGGACTACGCCCCGATCAAGCCCGACGCCGCTATTGCTTTGCTGCCCGCGGAGGGGCCAGCCCCCTTGCCCCTAGCCTCTTGCCCCAGCAGCTTCCCTTCCATGCCCGTCCAAAACCGCTGGTCGGACAGCGACGCCCAGGCGGCGATCGCCCGCTACGGGGCCCAGGGCGTGGGCCCCGATCTGGCCCTGCGTACCTATAGCGCCCGCCTGCTGGGGGCGGATCCCCAGTTGGTGCTCCATGGCGGTGGTAATACGTCCGTCAAGACCACCGTGGTGGGCCTGCTCGGCGAACCGATCTCCGTGCTTTGCGTCAAGGGCAGCGGCTGGGACCTGGGCACCATTGAGCCCCCCGGTCACCCGGCGGTGCGCCTCGAACCCCTACGCGCCCTACGGGCCCTCGAGGCCCTCAGTGATGAAGCCATGGTGGCCGCCCAACGCCAGAACCTGATCGATCCCGCGGCCCCCAACCCCTCGGTGGAAGCCCTGCTGCATGCCTTCCTGCCCCACACCTTCGTTGATCACACCCACTCCACCGCCCTTTTGGCCCTCGCCGACCAGGCCGATGCGGCCCAGGTGTGCCGCGAGGTGTTTGGTGAGCGGGTCGCCCTGGTGCCCTATGTGATGCCCGGGTTTGCCCTGGCCAAGGCCTGTGCCGATGCCTGGGAAACGGCCGAAGCCCGGCGTCTCGCCCAGGGGGGGGCCGAACTGGAGGGCATGGTGCTGCTGCAGCACGGTCTCTTCTCCTTTGGAGCCACGGCCGAGCAGAGCTATAGCCGCATGATCGAGCTGGTGGGGCGGGCCGAAGAACGCCTGGGCCAGGGTCAGCGCACGCTCCAGACGGTGGCCCTGCCGGAGCGCCCCGCCCCTGCGGCGGCGTTGCTGCCGATTCTGCGGGGGGCCCTGGGCCGGGCCGCCGTCAGCGCTGGCTGTCCCGCCCATTGGATCCTGGCGCTGCGCGATACCCCCCTGAGCCGCGCCGTGGTGGATGACGTTCGTCTGCCGGACTGGGCTACCCGGGGCGTGGCTACCCCCGACCACGTGATCCGCACCAAGGCCTGGCCCCTGGTGCTGCCCGCTCCCCCCGGCGCCGCCGACCAGGACGCCGTTGATGCCGGGGGCCTGGCCGCGTGGTGCACCCAGGTGGAGGCGGCCCTGGCCACCTATCTGGCCGACTACAGGGCCTATTTCGCCCGCCAGAACCAGCGCGTCGGTGGCGGCAAAACCCCCCTCGATCCCCTGCCCCGCCTGCTGGCCCTGCCCGGCTATGGCCTGATCGGCATCGGTCGCTCCGCCGCCGATGCCGCCGTCACCGCCGACATCGCCGAAGCCTGGGCCACCACCCTGCTGGCGGCCGAGAGCATCGGCCGCTTCCAGCCCGTCAAAGAGAACGACACTTTTGATATGGAGTACTGGAGCCTGGAGCAGGCCAAGCTCGGCAAGGCCGCCGAGAAACCCCTGGCCCGTCAGGTGGTACTGGTCACCGGCGGTGGTGGGGCCATCGGCGAAGCCACGGCTCGGGCCTTTGCTGCCGCCGGCGCCGACCTGGCCGTGATCGACCTCGATGGCGAGCGGGCCGCCGCCGTGGCCGCCGCCTGCGGCCCGCGCGCCCTGGCCTTGCGCTGTGATGTCACCGACTCCGCTGCGGTGCGTGTCGCCTTCGATCATTGCTGTGCCCACTTTGGAGGCGTTGACATCATCGTCAGCAATGCCGGCGCCGCCTGGACCGGCGCCATGGCCGATCTGCCCGATGCGGTGTTGCGCACCAGCTTCGAGCTCAATTTCTTCTCCCACCAGTCCGTCGCCCAGGCGGCGATGGCTGTGTTCCGAGCCCAGGACCGGTCTGCTGGTGTCAACAACGGCCAAGCCGCGCCCAGCGGCCGGCTGGGCGGCCAGCTGCTCTTCAACGTCAGCAAGCAGGCCCTCAACCCCGGCGCCAACTTTGGCGCCTATGGCACCAGTAAGGCTGCCCTGCTTGCCCTCATGCGCCAGTACGCCCTTGAGGGCGGGGAGGCCGGTGTGCGCGTTAACGCCATCAATGCCGATCGCATCCGCTCAGGCCTCCTGGATGACGCCATGATTCGTGACCGGGCCGCCGCCCGTGGCATCAGCGAGGCCGCCTACATGGGAGGCAACCTGCTCGGTGCCGAGGTGCGGGCTGCCGATGTGGCCGCTGCCTTTGTCGCCCTGGCCCGCATGGAACGCACCACCGGCGCCGTGCTCACGGTCGATGGCGGCAACGTGCCCGCCATGGTGCGCTAAGGGGCCCCTGGCCTCAGGCTTCGGCCCTGGCCAGCCATAGTCCCAGGCTCCCGGCCCCAACCACTACCGCCAGGCAAAGGCCTCCCCAGGCCGGCAGGCCCCAGCTGTCCACCGCCAGGGGTGCCGCCACCGTGATTAGGCCGCCCGCCAGCAGGGGTTGCAGCAGCTGTTGTTTGATCGAAAACGGCGTCAGCACCTCGGTTCGGCCCTCCGCTTCGGCCATCTGCAAGAGCAGCAGGCCACTGGCCAGCACCCCGGTAGCCTGGCCAAATTCCACCAGGCTGCGTTCAAACCAAGGCGTCGGCATCAGGCGGCGCCCCAACAGGACTACCACCCCCAGATTCCAGACCAGCCCCGCCACGGACAGGGCGAGCAGCGGTTGCCAGCCCCGGGCCAGGAGGCCCAGGTCCAGGGAGGCGGTGGCGGCCACGATCAACAGATCGGCCGCCAGGGTGCCGATGCGTTGTTGCACCGGTGCCGAGGCCCAGGCCGTCAGGTTCCACCGTTCGAGCACCCAGCGCACCAGCAGGGAAGCGAGCAGGGCCAGCGGAAACACCGGCAGGACGCTCACCACAACGGCCACGCCTCCCCCCAGGCGATCGGCCGCCAGACCCAGCAGCAGCTGGGCACCCCAGCCCAGGACCACGGCCACCCCCGCCAGGCCGAGATTGACCAGCCAGCGGGCGAAGGCCGCTGGGGGCCCAGGCTCGGCTGCCAGGACGGGTGCCGGGGAGGCGGGGTCGGTGTCAGGACTCGGTGGGTTTTGGCCAGGACTTGCGCCCGGGTTCTCCAGGGCGCCCAGCAGCGTCAACGTTTCCACCTGCTGGGCTTCACCAGGGGATGGGGTCGCCAGCCAGCCGCGCCAGCGACCCCACACCACCAGGAGCCCTCCCACCAGGCTGGCTGTCAAAAGACCCACCGTCGCCATGGCCAGGCCCAGGTCCTGGCCCCCCTCCAGCCCGAGACGCTCATAGGTGGGCCCCATGGCCGCCGCCGAGCCATGGCCCCCTTCGAAGGCCACCTCGATCAGACAGGCCATCACCGGACTCACCCCCAGCCACGGTTGCAGCACCAGTCCCACCACCAGCGCCCCCACCAGGAATTGGCCGAAGGCCATGATCAGGGCCAGCAGGATCTGGGCCCACAGCGGTCGCCAGAGGGACCCGAGCCTGGGCAGGGGTTTGGCCACCAGCAATGAGCCGAAGACCAGGGTCAACAGGGCCAGGGGTAGATCGGCCCAGAAGGAGACCACCGCCGGCGGCAGCAGCGGCAGGGGGCCGCCCGGGGCCAGGAGCAACCCGAGGCCCCCGGCCAGCAGCGACTCGGGCAGGCCCAGGCGCTTCATCTGGATGGTCTTGCCGATCCAGCGGCCCACCACCAGCAGGGCGGCCAGCAGTGCCAGGGGCATCAGCTGCCAGGTCAGGCCCGCGAGGACTGGGCCGGTTTCAGGCCGTGCCAGGAGGGATATCAAAGTTTCAGGTAGCGGCGGAAGAACGCCTCCGTCGCCTCCAGCACCTGCACCTGCACGGCGCTGGCGCGAAAGCCATGGCCTTCTTCGGCAAAGAGATGCAGTTCGACAGGCACCCCCCGCCGCGTCAGTTCCAGAGCCAGTCGTTCGCTCTGGGATGCGGGCACCACCTCATCTTGCAGGCCGTGGAAAAGAATCAGGGGCGTGTGTAGCCGCTCCACCTGGTTGAGGGGCGATCGGGCCGCATAGAGATCTTGCGCTTGGGGCCAGGGACCCACCAGCCCATCGAGGTAGTGGGCCTCGAAGCGGTGGCCCACCTTCACCAGATCGGCCAGGTCGGTGACGGGGTAGCGACACGCCCCCGCCTTGAAGGTGTCCGTTTGGCAAAGCGCTGACAGCACGGTGAAGCCCGCGGCACTGCCCCCTTCGGTGGCCACCCGCTGCCGATCAGCCCAGCCCTGGGCCAGCACGGCTTGGGCTGCGGCGACCAGGTCTTCTACATCCACCACGCCCCACTGCCGATCGAGTCGCTGCCTATAGGCGCGGCCGAAGCCCGTCGAGCCGCCGTAATTGACATCCAGCACGCCCCAACCCCGACTGGTCCAGAACTGAATCGCCGCACTCAGCCCGGTGCGGGCCATGCCTGTGGGTCCGCTGTGGCCTTTCACCAGCAGGGGCGCTCCCGGATGACGGCCCCCCTCGGGTGGGTGGAACCAGGCGTGGGTGGGCCGGCCGGAAGCTCCTTCAAACCAGAGCGCTTCCGGCGGTTGCTGGTCCCCACGGGGACCGACAACGGACGCTGCCGGGGTATGGCTCCAGCTCCGGTCGTTCAGGTTCACCTCCAGAAGCCCTGCCGTCGAGGTGGGCCCGCTGGCGATGGCCACCAGGGTGCCGTTCTCGGCGCAGAGGCCCGCCACGTCATCCAAGGGGAGGGTCAGGGGCTGCCAGACCGCAGGAACTTCGGGCCCGTGGCCATGACCCGGGGACACCTCGGGCCCCAGGGGCACCGGGCCCACCTCCCACCGGCCCTGGTGGCAGGCCGCGGCGACCAATTGCTGGCCGTCCCAGGCACTGGTGCGCAGCCCATGGACCCACTGGGGCGCCCCGAATTCGGCCGCCAGGGGCAGTAGGGGTTGCCAGTGGGGATCGGCGCCGCTGGCCAGATGCTCGGCGTCCCCCAGAACTTCCAGGTTCCACCAACCGTTGCGGTCGTTGGCCACCACCAGATCCTTGCCCGCCCACAGGGGTTGAAACACCGAAATCCCCTGGGCTGAGCTGGCGTCAGAACCGGCGATCGGGCGCACGTCGCCAAGGTCACCCTTGGCACCTAATCGTCCTAGCCAGAGGCGGCTCCGCTCCCAAGCCATGTGGGGCTGTTGCCATTCGATCCAGGCCAGATGGGTTCCCGAGGGACTGAGCACCGGATAGCCGCAGAAGTCAGCGGGGCGATGCAGGGTCTGGGGTTCGCCTCCCTCCAGGGGGACCGCGACCAACAAGTCCTCTCCCCCTTGCTCCATCACGCCGATCCAGCGATCCCGGGCCCGATCGATCAGCCCGTCGCTGAAGGCCCTTGACCCCTGCTCCCAGGGCGCTGTCAGCCGGCGTGGCGGAGCGACGGCCACCACCTGTTGCCCTGGCTGCAGTCCCGCCGCCAGATCCAGTCGCCAAAGGCAGCGATCAGCGTCATGCACGAACACCGCGATCGTCCCGTCCACCGTGTAGGCGCCGCCGCCGTAGCCATGGATGCGGCTGCGCAGGTTCCAGGGGCCGGGGGTGAGGTCCAGGGGGGGCGTGCCCTGGGCCCCGCGGCCCATCAAGGTGGTGCGTCCATTCTCCCGGGGACGCTGCTCCAACCAGAACAGGCGTCCCTGGGCCAGCAGCGGTTCCTTTGGCAGCGGAACAGACCCCACGGCGATGGCCGCTGAGAGCGGTGCCCCCTTACCCCTTGCTGTCACCGGTGCCTCCGACTTCTGGACCCTAGAATCGTTAACGATGTTTTAGGTGTTCTCCTTGGCGCGCAGCTTCGCCCAGATGGCCCGCCATGCCGAGCAGGGCAACACGTCCATGCTGGTGCCCAAGGAGCCCTCCGATTCCCCTTCCCGGCGCATCCACACCCTTGGGGAACAGGAGCTTCGCCAAACCGCGCGCCGCATCGGCAAGGTGGATGAGGCGGTGCGTGAATTGGCAAGGGACATGCTTCGCAGTATGTATACAGCCCGAGGTATTGGCCTGGCGGCTCCCCAGGTAGGGGTGCACCAGCAGTTGTTGGTCATCGACCTTGATCTGGAAGAGGCGGCTACCCCGCCGCTGGTTCTGATCAACCCGGAAATCACCGCCGCCGGGGCCTCCTGCAATACCTATGAAGAGGGTTGTCTCAGCATCCCTGGGGTCTATCTGCAGGTGGTGCGCCCGTCCGTGGTTGAAGTCAGTTTCCGCGATGACATGGGCCGCGCCCGCCGCCTGAAGGCCGATGGCTTGTTGGCTCGCTGCATCCAGCACGAGATGGACCATCTCAAGGGTGTGTTGTTCGTGGATCGGGTCTCCGACACCGCCAGCCTCAGCACCGAATTGCTGCAGCATGGTTTCGAACCCCACCACGTCCAGTCGCTTTCCTGATCCTTCCCTATGCCGATGAAACCCCTGGCCGGCGTTTTGCTCGCCTTGGCCTGTGTGCTCGGCATCGCCGCCACCGGGTCGGTGTTTGAGCTGGCCTACGGCGAACCCGATCTCGGGGTGGCTACAACGCGCCTCATTTTGGCGGCGAGTATCCCCGGTTGTCTCCTGGCTTTGTTGTTCGCCATCCGCAGCAATCAGCAGGCCTGAGCAATGCTGCCCTGGTCCCGCCAGGCCAGGCTCCCCGAATGCGGCCCCTTCCGACTCGTTTTTCCCCGCTTGCCTCCATGCTCCCCTCGGCCCTTACTCCCGCCCGCTTCCCTTCCCTGGGCCTGGCGACCCTGCTCCTGATCGCGTCCCTTGGCGGTGGCTTGCCTTCGCGCAGCCAGTCCCTGTTTGGGGCCGGGGAGCTGGACCAGGGACGCTTCTTGGTGGTGGCAGCGCCGATTGGCAGTGGCAGCCGTTATCAGCTCAACATCTACGAGCAGGTGCGGGGCGGCCGTCCCTGCTTCGCCGTGGCGGAGGGTCGACCGGCGGCGGTGAATCCCCTGTTGGCCAGTTTTGATTTCACCGGTGTTTGCGCCCGCTACATCGATGCCAATGGCTATTCGCTGCGGGTTGCCGATCGCGACCTCTCTTCCAGCTATCGCCTCACGGTGGTGCGCAGCCCCAATGACACTTACCTGATGGCCATGCCAACCCAGGCGGGGGCGGGGCCCGAGATGATGGTGGCCCGCACCTTCGGCAGCGCCGGCGGTTTCCTGAAGTTTGAGCTGGAGCCGGGTTGGCGGCT
>Ga0114979_10002328_pt1 | contig 12853 bp, 9 predicted proteins | sample S_140625_EF_Meta_FD_87315 | JGI IMG/M metagenome (GOLD analysis project Ga0114979, IMG submission 87315) | Freshwater microbial communities from Lake Simoncouche, Canada to study carbon cycling - S_140625_EF_MetaG | ecosystem: Environmental > Aquatic > Freshwater > Lake | place: Lake... | reverse complement strand
GGTGAGTGCCTGAGCAACAACTTTTGTTCCATTTGAAAATGCTGCAAATTCGAAGACGCCCATCGGACCGTTCCAAAACACTGTCTTACAACTCTTAATTGCTTCTGCAAAAGCTGCTGCAGACTCTGGACCAATATCTAGACCCATCTGATCTGCTGGAATTGCGCCCGCAGAAACCAAGGTGGAAGGCGCATCTGCTGCAAATCTAGGTGCGACAATAATGTCCGTCGGTAATACGAGTTTTACTCCAGAATCAGCTGCCTGTTTTATCAAGCCTTTTACGGTTTCTATTAAATCTGTTTCAACAAGTGAAGTTCCAATTTCTTTCCCTTGCGCGGCGAGGAAGGTAAATACCATTCCACCACCAATTGCCATGACATCAACTTTTCCCAAAAGATTTGAGATAACACCAATCTTGTCCGAGACTTTCGCTCCCCCAAGAACGACTCCGTACGGACGTTCTGGGTTCTGAGTTAATTTCTTTAAGACTTCTACTTCAGCAGCAACCAATGTCCCGGCCACGTGTGGAAGAAGTTTAGGTAGATCAAAAACCGATGCGTGCTTACGGTGTACTGCGCCAAACCCATCCCCGACGTAAAGATCTGCTAATTGGGATAACTCTTTGGCAAGTACTGATCGTTCAGATTCTTCTTTTGAAGTCTCTGCTGCAGAGAATCGAATATTTTCGAGCAACAATATTTGACCAGATTGCAACGCCTTCGCTTTTGCGCTGACATCGGCGCCAGTTACTGCACCTGCAAAAATTACTTCTGTTCCAAGTAGTTCTGCTAAGCGCAACCCAACCGGAGCGAGTGAGAGCTCTGGTTTGACTTCCCCTTTTGGTCGTCCAAGATGCGCCGCAATAACGATACTGGCTCCATTTGCAAGGAGAGTTTTGATAGTCGGCAGCGAGGCTCGTATACGTCCATCATCTGTGATTGCGCCATCTTTCAATGGCACATTCAGGTCGCAGCGAAGGAATACTCGCTTGCCGGCTACATCAAAGTTCTTTAGTGACATTAATTAAAGAGATTTACCAACGAGGCCAACAAGATCGACTAAACGATTTGAGTATCCCCATTCGTTGTCATACCAACCAACAACCTTTACTTGGTTTCCGATTACCTTGGTTAGACCAGAATCGAAGATGCAAGATGAAGGATCGGTGACGATATCTGAAGAGACAATTGGATCTTCTGTGTAAGAAAGGTATCCCTTTAGAGCGCCATTTGCCGCTGCCTTCATAGCTGCGTTAATTTCAGCAGCGGTGGCTTCCTTAGCAAGTTCGACAGTTAGATCTGTTGCAGAACCAGTTGGAACAGGAACGCGCATCGCATATCCATCGAGCTTGCCCTTCAACTCTGGCATAACCAATGAGATCGCTTTAGCCGCACCTGTTGAAGTTGGGATCATATTTGTTGCTGCTGCGCGAGAGCGACGTAGATCCTTGTGAGGGAAGTCGAGAATTACCTGGTCGTTTGTGTAGGCGTGAATAGTTGTCATCAGACCCTTCACGATGCCCCAGTTATCTTGCAAAACCTTCGCCATTGGAGCAAGGCAGTTAGTTGTGCATGAAGCGTTGGAAATAACGTGGTGATTTGCTGGGTCGTACTTCTCGTGGTTAACACCCATAACAATTGTGATGTCTTCATCAGATGCTGGAGCAGAGATAATTACCTTCTTCGCGCCCGCTGTGATGTGCTTCTTGGCATCGGCAGCCTTGGTGAAATGACCAGTTGATTCGATGACGATATCGGCCTTAATTGATGCCCAAGGCAAGTTTGCCGGATCGCGATCTGCAAATACTTTGATTGTCTTTCCGCCAACAGTAAGAGTGTCGTCTGTATATGTAACTTCTAGACCTAGGCGTCCCAAGATTGAGTCATACTTCAGAAGGTGCGCCAAAGTAGCGTTATCGGTGAGATCGTTGATACCTACGATATTGATATTTGGGTTGGTAAGTGATGCGCGGAAGAAGTTACGTCCGATACGTCCAAAACCATTAATTCCAACATTAACCACGTGAAAACCTCGCTTAAGAATTGTAAGGACCCAGCGCTTTGTTAATTGGCTCGTGCCACTTTTACGCTTTTTTGGGTGTGGGGCTTTAAAACTGCCACATCATTGGGGTCGTGGCTAACCTTACCAGCCGAGAATGGTTACTAATGCGTAAATCTAAGTGAAGAGATCAATTGAGCAGATCTGGCGATAGGCCCGCTTCGGTATCTGGGATGCCAAGTTCGCTAGCGCGCTTATCGGCCATCGCGAGAAGTCGGCGAATTCGGCCTGCGATTGCATCCTTAGTCATCGGAGGCGATGCCAACGATCCCAATTCTTCAAGGCTCGCTTGCCCATGGCTGATACGAAGTTCACCAGCTTCCTTCAAGTGATCTGGAATTTGTGGCCCCAATATTTCCATCGCGCGTTGTACCCGTGCGGCTGCCGCAACTGCGGCACGTGCCGAGCGACGTAAATTAGCATCGTCAAAATTTGCCAAACGATTTGCAGTGGCGCGTACTTCGCGTCGCATACGTCGTTCTTCCCATGCCAATACGCATTCATGTGCGCCTAAGCGCGTTAACAAAACTCCAATGGCATCGCCATCGCGAATGACTACACGATCGACACCTCGTACTTCGCGCGCTTTTGCAGTGATTCCTAAGCGTCGCGCCGCACCAACTAGCGCCAGGGCGGCTTCGGGTCCAGGGCAAGTAATTTCAAGTGAAGAGGAACGACCTGGTTCAGTTAAAGATCCATGTGCAACAAATGCGCCGCGCCAGGCAGCTTCAGCATCACAAATATTTGCGGCAACTACTTGCGGAGGTAATCCACGCACTGGTCGACCATTGCTATCAATTAAGCCAGTCTGTCGCGCAAGAGCATCGCCGGCTTCGATTACGCGAACTACGTAGCGACTTCCTTTTCGCAGACCACTTGATGATAAAACAGCAAGATCACTATCGTGTCCGTAAATGTCGGCAATATCTTTCTTAAGTCTGCGTGCGCTTTGAGAAGTATCTAACTCAACTTCGATTACGACTTTGCCGGCAGCGATGTGCAGCCCTCCTGCAAAGCGGAGCAGGGATGAAACCTCGGCCTTACGGCAGCACGGCTTAGTCACCGAGAGACGACTGAGTTCGTCTTTAACCGCTGCTGTCATTGCCATGAGGTTATCCAACCAGCATTTCACGGGCCATGTGTGCCAAAAGTAAGGTCAATTTGCGCGGATCGTGATGAATTAGCGCACCATCATCGCGTAAATCAGCGACTACTAACTCTCCACCTGTACTTGAAAGATATTCTTCGAGTTCATCGCGCTTTCCGACCAAACTTTCATCAGCAACTATGTAATCAAAGTGCAGATCCTGTGCGTACTCACGCAATATTTCAATATGTTCAATCGGTGTATATCCGGCATATTCACCGCTATCTGCTGCTGCAACATTTGAACCTGCCGAATCTAGATTCAATATCAAAATCTTTTTCGCCTTACTTGAAATTAACGCTTCTCGTTGTTTGGGAACGAGCAGATGTGGCAAAACGCTCGAGAACCAAGAACCAGGACCCATAACTACCCAATCCGCAGCCGAAATTGCGGCGATTGACTCGGATCGAGGTGCAGGATTTTCGGGAAATAGTCGCAACGATTCAAGTCTTCCTTTGGCAGTTGCGACTTGAACTTGTCCCTTAACAATGAATCTTCCTGTTGAATTGGTAAATGTGGCTTCAATATCTAATGGCTCCTCCGCCATCGGCAGTACTCGCCCAATAACTTTCAAAAGGGAACCGACTCGATCTAAACCTGCTACTGGGTCTTCGCCTTTATTCCACAGCGCCGCAAGTAATAAATTTCCAACTGCATGACCGCTTAAATCACCTTCACCCTGAAAGCGATATTGCATGATCTGCGCCCAGCTGCGGCCCCATTCATCATCGGCGCACAATGCGGCAAGTGCCATACGCAAATCACCCGGAGGGTAAATTGAAAATTCTTCACGTAATCGTCCACTTGATCCGCCGTTATCTGCGACAGTAACAATCGCGGTGATCTCAGAAGTAATGCCCCGAAGCGCAGACAAAGTTGCAGCGAGGCCGTGTCCCCCGCCTAGCGCTACGACGCGCGGATTGCCACCACTCATTCACGACCTACATCACGGTGTGTGGCGTGCGCTGAAATTTCAATCTCTGATTTATTAACGGAAAGTTGTCGGGCGATCTCTTGAGCAATAGCAACGCTGCGATGCTTACCGCCGGTGCAACCTATTGCAATAGTTACATACTTTTTCCCCTCATGTAAGTAACCCGGCATCATCTGTCGAATAACTGATACATAGCTAGAGACAAACTCGGTAACGCCTTCGCTGTTTAATACTTTCGAGGAAACTTCTTGAGTTAATCCAGTGAGTGGGCGAAGTTCAGGAATCCAATGTGGATTTGGAATGAATCGACAATCCAGCACAAGATCAGCATCTACTGGAATACCGTATTTATAGCCAAAGGAGAGGACATTTATGCGGATAGCATCGAGCATTCCTGCAGAGAAAATTTCTCCTACGCGTTTCTCGAGCTGATGAACATTTAAATTCGAGGTATCGATAACTACATCTGCCTGCGACCTAAGTTCTTCAAGTTTGGCACGTTCCCGTTCTATACCGTCCACAATTCGATCTTTGCCTTGCAAAGGGTGTGGTCGACGAGTTGATTCAAATCTTTGGACTAGCGATTGATCGGTAGCATCAAGAAATAAGAGACGAAAAGCTACGTCTTTATTCTTGAGAGTTTGTAGCGAATTATTGAGCGCATCAAAGAATTTGCCGCCTCTAACGTCGACCACCACCGCCAGTGATGATATTTCTGATTCACTGGTTTGTATCGCTAGTTCTGGCAGTAAGGCCGGTGGCAAGTTATCGACCACATACCAACCCAAATCTTCTAAGGCGTGGGCCACAGTTGATCGTCCCGCACCTGACATTCCGGTGACGATTAATAACTCCTTATTAGCCATGGCTATATTCTGCCTGCACTGTCAAGTATCTGTAAGTGCTTCATAAGATCTCACCCGTTTTCATATCTACTGCGCCCACGCTTGGTTCGCGCTGTAAATGGCTAAATATTATTTCGGCAATTTTCTCTCCGATGCCTGGCGTCATAGCTAGTTCCGCCAACGTTGCTTTACGAAGGGCCGCTACAGAACCAAACCTTTCTAATAGCGCAGCTCTGCGTGCTTGCCCCATCTGCGGAATCTCATCAAGAACTGACTCGAGCATAACTTTCGAGCGACGAGATCGATGGAAGGTAATTGCAAATCGATGCGCTTCATCACGAATTCTCTGCAGAAGGTACATTCCTTCGCTGGTGCGCGGCAGAATTAACGGATCACTTTCTCCAGGGCGCCAGACTTCTTCCAAACGCTTAGCTAAACCGCATAATGCAATATCTGTTATTCCCAGTTCATCCAGTGCGCGTTGTGCGGCAGCTACTTGCGGTGCACCACCATCTACGACTATTAATTGTGGTGGATAGGAGAACTTACTCAACTTGCCTCCGATTGCCGCGACATCGCTTTCGTCAACGGCGCGATCATTTAGCAGCCGTTTCATGCGTCGAGTGATGACTTGGTGCATAGCGCGAGTGTCATCATTCGCTTCAGTTGTGTCGATTATGAATCGACGATACTCACTCTTCTTGGCCAGTCCATCTTCGAAAACCACCATCGAAGCAACGACTGAAGTTCCTGAGATATTTGAAATATCAAAGCATTCAATACGAAGCGGGGTGCGTTTGAGTCCCAGTTGTTCTTCGATCTCAAGCAGCGCTTTGCCACTTACTGCGGCATCCGTTGCCCGCTTACTAAGGAATTGGATTAGTGCGTAATGCGCATTTCGGTCCACTGTCTGCAGTAGTTCTACTTTCTCACCGCGTTGTGGCACCTTAATGGAAACTCGGGCACCCCGGATTTCAGTCAGCCAAGCCTCCAACGCAAGTTGATCAGCTGGTTCTCTATTTAAATATATTTCATTTGGAATATCGCCAGGCGCGGCACCGTTGTAGATCGAAAAGAATAGAGAAGCGACTTGATCATCGCCTTCCAGCGCTCGTTCTTGATCAACAATCCAAGAACGTGAACCTTTAATTGATCCACGGCGAACCATAAAAATTGAACCAGCAGCATGCAAGCCTTCTTCGTGAATCGAAATAAAATCTCCGTCTAAATCATCTGAAAGATTGCCCTGTGTTGATCGTTGGGCTTTCTCAAAGGATTCGATTTGATCGCGAATACGTGCGGCTCGTTCATATTCTTCACGATCAGATGCTGAATCCATTTCGGTGCGCAGTTTGGGCAAAATATCTTCCATGCCAGCTTCCATGAAAGCATCTAACTTAACTGCGATTTCACGGTGTTCTTCCGGTGTCACCCAACCAACACAAGGAGCGGCACACTTTCCGATATCCCCTAGTAAGCACTGTCTTTTACTGCGCTTAGCGCGCTGAAAATTGCCTTCGCTGCAGGAGCGAACAGGGAATACTTTTAGCAATACTTCATAAGTATTACGAAGCGCCCACGCATTTGTGTATGGTCCGAAATACTTAAGCCCTGGTCGCTTTTCTTTGCGGGTTATAAATATTCGCGGAAATTCATCTTGCATCGATATTGCCAAGTATGGATAAGACTTATCGTCCTTAAACTGCACATTGTAAGTAGGCTGATATTGCTTAATCCATGAGAACTCCAAAGCCAGCGCTTCAAGTTCGGTCCCAACAATCGTCCAATCAACCCGAACCGCCTCATTAACCATGCGATGGGTTTTGCGAGCCAGATTAGATCCAAAGTAAGTAGTCAGACGATTCTTTAAATTCTTTGCCTTACCAACGTAGATAACTTTATCTTTTCCGTTATAGAAACGATAAACACCCGGCAGTTCAGGTATCTCCTTCGGGCGATAACTTGCTGGATCAGCCATTTACTTTGCAGCAGCTTTTTTCTTTACTGGCGCACGATTGCTAGCCAGGATTTCGGCTAAGAAATGTCCGGTGAAACTATTTTTTACCTTTGCCACATCTTCGGGAGTTCCCTCTGCTACGACGAATCCACCTCGGAAACCACCTTCTGGTCCCATATCAATAACCCAATCAGATGATTTGATTACATCAAGGTTGTGTTCAATTACGACAACGGTATTTCCCGAATCCACTAGGCGACTTAAGACACCGAGCAACTTGCTGACATCTTCAAAGTGCAATCCTGTTGTTGGTTCATCAAGTACGTAAATAGTGCGACCAGTGGAACGGCGTTGCAGCTCGGTCGCTAATTTCACACGCTGGGCTTCTCCCCCTGAAAGAGTTGGGGCGGATTGACCGAGACGGACGTAGCCAAGACCAACATCGCAAAGAGTCTTCAAGTACCGCGCAATTGCGGGAACTGATTCGAAGAAGGTATGAGCAATTTCGATCGGCATATCAAGTACTTCTGCAATTGTCTTGCCCTTGTAATGAACTTCTAAAGTTTCGCGGTTGTAACGTGCGCCATGGCAAACTTCACACGGAACATATACATCTGGCAGGAAGTTCATTTCGATGGTAATTGTTCCGTCACCAGAACAATTCTCGCAGCGTCCACCTTTTACGTTAAATGAGAAACGACCTTGCTGGTATCCCCGCACCTTTGCTTCGGTTGTCTCAGCAAATAGCGCACGAACTTTATCGAAAACTCCAGTGTATGTAGCTGGATTAGAGCGAGGCGTTCGACCGATTGGAGATTGATCTACGTGAACAACCTTATCCAATTGATCAACGCCTGTAACCGTACGGTGACGACCTGGAACCAGGCGAGCACCGTTTAACTTATTGGCAAGCGTTGTGTAAAGGATGTCGTTTACAAGGGTCGACTTTCCAGAACCACTTACTCCGGTCACTGAGACAAAAACACCCAGCGGGATATCAACCTCGACATCCTTTAAGTTATTCTCTTTCGCACCCTTTATAACTAATTTTCGTTTTGGATCTACTGGACGACGTTTATCGGGAATGGCAATTGACTTTCTGCCTGACAAATAAGCGCCAGTGATGGACTCTTTAGAGTTAATCAAATCTTCGTAAGAACCAGAGACCACAACTTTTCCACCGTGTTCGCCGGCACCTGGGCCAATGTCGACGATCCAGTCTGCAGTACGGATCGTTTCTTCATCGTGTTCAACAACAATTAGGGTATTGCCAAGATCGCGCAGACGCGTTAGCGTTTCAATCAAACGTCTGTTATCACGTTGATGAAGTCCAATACTTGGCTCATCTAAAACATATAAAACGCCCACTAGGCCTGATCCAATTTGCGTTGCAAGACGAATGCGCTGGGCTTCGCCACCAGAGAGCGTTGCTGCAGCACGGGCGAGAGATAAGTAATCCAAACCAACATCCAGCAAAAATCCTAAACGAGCGTTGACCTCTTTCATTACTCGCTCTGCGATTTGTGCCTCCCGGGCGTTTAGCGAGATTGATTTTAGAAATTCGGCACATTCTGAAATCGAGAGTTCACAGATCTCAGAGATGTTCTTATCTCCCACGGTTACTGCTAGAACTTCAGGCTTAAGGCGCGCACCGTTGCAGACGTTGCAAGGGATTTGGCGCATGTAAGACTCGTACTTCTCGCGTGAGTAATCACTCTCCGTTTCGTCATGTTTGCGATGAATAAACGGAATTACGCCTTCAAAACCTGATGAGTAATTACGGACGCGGCCGTAGCGGTTCTTGTATTTAACATGAACTTCGTATTCGAAACCATTGAGGATCGCCTCTTTGGCTTTTACAGATAACTTCTTCCAGGGATTATCTAGTGAGAACTTAACTTCCTCCGCTAACGCTTCTAATAAACGTAAGAAATACTCAGATGTGTGTCCACTAGACCAAGGTGCAATCGCTCCCTCGTTGATAGAGATGGAATCATCTGGAATTACTAGTTCTTCATCTACTTCTAATTTGGTGCCTATTCCGAAACACTCGGGACAAGCGCCAAATGGTGAGTTAAAAGAGAATGAGCGCGGCTCAAGTTCTTCAAAGGATAAGTTGCAGTCATGGCATGCCAGATGCTCGCTGTAGGTGCGCTCTTTCTCTGTTCCTTTAGAGTCCACAAAATCTAAAAGAACGATGCCACTGGCAAGGCGCAGAGCGGTTTCGATTGAATCAGTCAGTCGTGACTTGGATTCAGCTTTAGCGGTTAGGCGATCGACTACTACTTCAATCGTGTGCTTTTCTTGCTTCTTTAGTTTTGGTGGCTCAGAAAGTGAAATAGTCTCGCCATCGACACGAGCGCGTGAATAGCCTTGGGTTACAAGTTCTGCGAATAGATCTACAAACTCGCCTTTTCGCTCACGAATTACTGGGGCCAATACCTGAAATTTCGTGGTCGCTGGCATTGTAAGAATCTGATCAACAATTTGTTGTGGGCTCTGTCGCGAAACCGCTTTCTTGCACTTTGGACAGTGAGGACGGCCCGCACGAGCAAAGAGCAGGCGCAAGTAGTCATATACCTCCGTGATGGTTCCAACGGTTGAACGTGGGTTTCGGTTTGTAGATTTCTGATCGATAGAAACTGCTGGCGATAAACCTTCAATGAAATCAACATCTGGCTTATCCATCTGTCCTAAGAATTGGCGCGCATAGGCAGAAAGTGATTCAACGTATCTTCGTTGACCCTCAGCAAAAATCGTATCGAAGGCGAGAGATGACTTTCCAGAACCTGAGAGACCGGTAAAGACAATCAACGCTTCGCGAGGAAGTTCGATTGAAACATCGCGCAGGTTATGTTCGCGTGCGCCACGTACGATTAACTTATCGATGCTCACTTAGATTCCCGCCTCGTCCATTCCACGTAACTCTTTCTTTAACTCTCTGATCTCATCGCGCAGACGAGCTGCAAGTTCAAATTGCAGATTGGCCGCAGACGAGCGCATCTGCTCAGTCAGGGAGCCTATCAAGGCAAGTAGCTCTTGGCGCGGTAGCGAAAGAACGGATTTGCTGTGGAAACCTAAATCCGGGACGGTGGTTTTACCACCCTTCTTCGATCTTGCACTGGCCAATAAATCATCTGTGTCATCACTCTCTCGCGCAATTGTGTCGGTGATGTCAGCAATCTTTTTACGAAGTGGTTGCGGATCTACGCCCCGTTCTAAGTTATAGGCAACTTGCTTGGCACGGCGTCGATTAGTTTCGTCAATTGCTTGAGCCATGGACTTTGTAATGTTATCTGCATACATATGAACTTCGCCGGATACATTTCGCGCAGCGCGGCCAATAGTTTGAATCAAGGAAGTTGCAGATCTTAAGAATCCTTCTTTATCTGCATCCAGAATCGCAACCAGTGAGACTTCCGGAAGATCTAGACCTTCGCGGAGTAAGTTAATTCCAATTAAAACGTCGTATTCACCAGTGCGTAGCTCTCTGAGCAGCTCTACCCGGCGAAGCGTGTCAACCTCTGAGTGAAGATAGCGAACTCGCACTCCACGTTCTTGCAAGTAATCAGTTAAATCCTCTGACATCTTCTTTGTCAGCGTGGTGACAAGAACGCGTTCATTGCGGGCGGCGCGGATATTGATCTCATTTAGAAGATCGTCAATTTGACCCTTAATCGGCTTAATAATGATCCCAGGATCAACAAGTCCCGTTGGGCGAATAACTTGCTCAACGACATCTCCATCAACCTTAGCCATCTCGTATTTGCCAGGAGTTGCAGAGAGAAACACTTTTTGACCAACACGTTCTAAGAATTCTGGCCACTTCAAAGGTCGATTATCCATCGCACTTGGCAGACGGAAACCGTGTTCGACCAATGTGCGCTTACGAGAGGCGTCGCCTTCAAACATTGCACCGATCTGCGGCACGGTTACGTGGCTTTCATCTATTACTAACAAGAAATCTTCTGGGAAATAGTCAAGCAGGCAATTTGGTGGCGAACCCGGTCCACGACCGTCTAAATGTCGTGAGTAGTTCTCGATTCCAGAGCAAAATCCTAACTGCTCCATCATTTCTAAATCAAAAGTTGTACGCATCTTCAATCTTTGCGCTTCCAAGAGCTTTCCCTGTTTCTCAAAGAGATTTAATTGAATCTGCAATTCGTCTTGAATATCACTCATCGCACGCTTGATGGTCTCGGGGCCAGCGGCATAGTGAGTGGCTGGGAAAATATATATTTCAGTCTCATCACGTAGGATCTCACCCGTCAGCGGATGAAGCGTCATGATCTTCTCGATTTCATCACCAAACATTTCAATTCGGATAGCCAATTCTTCATACATTGGAATGATCTCAATAGTGTCACCGCGCACACGGAATGTGCCACGTTCAAAGGCCATATCGTTTCTTTGATACTGAACATCCACAAAACGGCGCAGCAATTTGTTGCGTTCGATCTCATCGCCAACTTTTAGACGGATCATGCGATCTATATATTCTTGAGGAGTTCCAAGACCATAGATGCAAGAAACGGTCGCTACCACAATTACATCGCGACGAGTCAAAAGTGAGTTTGTTGCTGAGTGGCGCAACCTTTCGACTTCATCGTTGACGCTCGAATCTTTCTCGATAAATGTATCTGTCTGCGGAACGTAGGCCTCAGGTTGGTAATAGTCATAATATGAAACGAAATATTCGACAGCATTGTTGGGCATCAATTCACGAAATTCATTTGCTAGTTGGGCAGCTAGAGTCTTATTTGGCGCTAAGACCAAAGTTGGGCGTTGCAAACGCTCCACTAGCCAAGCGGTGGTTGCCGACTTTCCCGTACCTGTTGCTCCTAAGAGGACGACATCTTGCTCCCCGGCGTTAATTCTTTTTACGATTTCTTCGATCGCTTGAGGTTGATCCCCCGCAGGAACGTAATCACTGATGACCTGAAAGGGTTCAACTTTGCGTTGCAGGTCAGAGATCGGGCGCATTTTCCTAGCCTACTTTGCTTGCCGCGGTAAGTCCTCCCAAAGGTTTTCAACGCTACGCAGCAGCGCATCCTCATCGCCATCATTAATTATCACGTGATCGGCTTGCGCTTGGCGTTCTTCGCGGCTGGCTTGCGCTGCGATACGGCGCTCAATTTCAGAGATAAACATTCCTCTTTTGCGCAGGCGTTCTTTACGGATTTCTAGATCAGCCTCTACCGTTATAACAAGATCGAAATTAGCAGCTGAGTTGCTTTCTACCAATAGTGGGATTTCATAAATCAGAGTCTCATCTGGTGCAAGGTCTGCGACAACTTTATTAAAAAGTTCCCGGACTCTTGGGTGGATTATTGCTTCTAGATCCGCCCTTGCTGAGGCATCTGCAAAAACAATCTCGGCCAGCGCTTTGCGATCTATATCTCCGTCTCGCAGGATTGATTCTCCGAAGCGAAGTAAGACTTCATCAAAGCCGTCACTTCCACGTTCAATTGCTACTCGGGCTAATTGATCGGCATCGACAACGCGTGCACCAAGTTCAGAGAAATACTGTGCAACCAGAGATTTTCCAGCGCCAATTCCACCGGTCAGAGCAATGGTTCGCATAGCGCCAACTCTACCGCCGCCCAGATATTTACAGCATAAGAAAAGGGCCCATCCGAAGATGAGCCCTTTTCTTTTTTACTATTTATTCAGCAGCGACTTCTACGGCCTCTGCAGTTTCAGCTACATCAGGAGCAGCAGCATCGGCAGCCTTCGCTTCAGCCTTCTGCTTCTTATGTGCAAGGAAGCGGGTTTGTGCTTCCTGATATTGACGTTCCCATTCTTCGCGTTGTGAATCAAAGCCTGGCTTCCATTCCTGAGTATCAGGATCAAAGCCTTCTGGGTAGATGAAGTTTCCTGCAGCATCGTAACGCGCAGCCATTCCGTATTGG
>Ga0114979_10002327_pt1 | contig 12854 bp, 9 predicted proteins | sample S_140625_EF_Meta_FD_87315 | JGI IMG/M metagenome (GOLD analysis project Ga0114979, IMG submission 87315) | Freshwater microbial communities from Lake Simoncouche, Canada to study carbon cycling - S_140625_EF_MetaG | ecosystem: Environmental > Aquatic > Freshwater > Lake | place: Lake... | reverse complement strand
TCTTGCTCAGGCTCAGCTGCGATACCCTTTGCTTCATTCTTCCACCTGTTCCATGGTTTGATATCTAGCAGTCGGCTTGGGTCGATATCGTAGGTATAAATGTAATTCGAGAAGGTAAGTTCTTTGCCGGTGTCTTGCTCGAATGTCTTAAGTGTTTCGATGACGTAATTCTTTAGATTCGAGTAGGCGGCTTTGATATTAGCAATCACTTGCTCCATCGCCTGTGCTTCTAACTGTATCGAGCAACCGGGTGGCATATGTGGGAATCCTGCTTCAATTTCTTTTTGAATATTATAGCGGTTGTTAGGTAGGAGCGCTGCTAATTTTCGGTCGACGCGATACTTCTTATGCATCTGCGCAACGAAGTCTAAAACCAGAAGACACTCTTTTCCTTTGGCGTGTCGAAGTCCTCGTCCAAGTTGTTGCAAGAAGATCGTTAAGCTGTCCGTAGGTCTGAGGAACAAGACCTGATTGGCTTCAGGTATGTCTACGCCCTCATTGAATAGGTCGACGGTGAAAATATACTTTAGCTCGCCTGAACGTAATTTCTGAATGGCTGCTTTGCGTATTGGATCATCAGTCAGACTAGTCAATGCCTCGGAGGGTATTCCTTTTGCATTAAAGGCCTGTGCCATGAATTCGGCATGTTTAATGCTCACGCAGAAACCTAATCCTTTAACCGTGGATATATTTCCGAAGTTATACTTTTCGACGGCACTTAATATAGCATTCAGTCTTTGTTCGGATGTAACTGAGTTTGTGACGTAGGCGTTTTCGAGTGCCGAGGTTTTATATTTACCCAGGTCCCAGAATGAATTGTCAGCAATACTTACAGGATCTGACACGCAGAAGTATTGAAAGGGGCAGAGCAGTTTTTCTTCAAGTGCTTCCGGTAGTCTTAGTTCAGCAGCGATACGATTGTTGAAGTAGGGAAGGATGGAGTCTCCGTCCATACGTTCTGGTGTAGCTGTCATGCCCAATAATATCTCAGGGCTGAATCCTTTAAGAATTTCCTCGTATGTAGATGCCGCTGAGTGATGGGCCTCATCAATCACAATGTAGTCATAGAACTTAGCCCCGAGGCTTTGCCATAGTTTGCGTGAGGAAGCTGTCTGGATTGTGCAGAATAAGTGATCCATCGACGTAGCGTCACCATTACTACCTCCCATGAGTTCACCAAACGAAGCATCCTTGAGTACGTGACGGTAGGTTTGAATACTTTGGTTTAGTATTTCTTCGCGATGTGCGAGGAATAATAACTTCGGTCTTTTGCCTCCTTTTTCTTCACAGAATTTTTTATAATCAAAAGCTGAGATGACTGTTTTTCCGGTTCCTGTTGCGGCAACAATCAGATTCCGGAACGAATTTCGGATAACACGTTCAGCGTGGAGCTCTTCAAGTATTCTCTCTTGGTAGGCTCGAGGAGTTATATCGATTAACAATAATCTTTGATCCGGCAGCTGCTCTGAACGTCCGGCAATTAGCGCTTTCTTTAATTTAGGTTCATCACCTGGCTTGTAGGCCTGAAAACGATCGTCGTTCCAGTAGCTGCTAAACTCTGCCTCGAATGCTTTAATGATATTAGGAAGGTCTTGTTGTGTAGCCTTCAGGTTCCATTCTAAGCCCTCGGTCATGGCTGGGTTGGACATGTTAGATGAACCCACGTAAGCCGTGCTGTAGCCGCTTAGGCGCTCAAAGAAGTACGCTTTAGCGTGTAACCGAGTGCTGTTGGTGTCGTATGAGACCTTAACTTCAACATTAGGATAGATCGATAGAGCAGTGATCGCTTCCGGATCACTCGCACCCATGTAAGTTGTAGTGATGATACGAACTTTAATATTTCGATTTCGGAGATTATCGAAACCCTCTCTTAGGATTCGAAACCCTGAGTTTTTGATAAAGGAGACAATGATATCAACGCGATCAGCTGACTTCATCTCAAACAAGAGCTCGTTGCTCAGTTGAGGACTTTGAGATGAGCCCGTAAAGAGTGCGCTTTCGTTTAAAGGTGTGCTAGGTGATTGCGGTAATTTATTTTGTCCAACAGCCAAAACACCTCGTAAGAACTCTTTGGTATTATCAACACGTTCACCTGAGATGTTGGTATTGAAACGTTCCAGGGTTGATAGAATAGCGTTAGCGACTTCAAGTTGTTTGGTCCGCGCATCATCCTCATCGACACTCTCGAGTGTTTGTACGGTCAGAAGGTTTAAATACTGAGCCAGAAGGTAAGGGGAGTCCGCCTTATCTAATTTCTCAAACTCATGTTTCAGTCCGGATGCAGCCAACGCCTTCTTAAGCCGCTCAGTAATGATCGCTTCATAAAGTCCGGGCTGCACTGGTTCCATTCCGTCAGCTTTGCAGGTTAGGTTCATAGATCGAGTTTAATCTATTAAATATTAAATTTTTTATAATAATAAAATAGTCTAAAAATTATAATAACTTGATTTATTTAACTGTGTTTTGATATCGCTAATTTAAGTACATAATATTTTTATAATATTAATATGAAAATTAACCTGAGTGTTATTAACTCAAAACATGTTATTGATGCTTTAATGCAATTAGATGCAGGAGAGCTACCAGTTGGATATCGCGACTCAACCGACTACGATGTTGTATGGAATGGAAAAAGATATGCTCCAAAGCAGGTTGTTGCTCTTGCGCTAAAGCACGCAACTGGAATTTTACCTAAACCTTCAATGTTTAGAGGAGGCGAAGATACTCCAATTTTTAATAAATTAAGAAGTCTGGGCTTTGATATTACCAATAAATTCTCAGGAAAAGAAACTACTATTTTAGACAGAGTTGTAAGTGCTCTAGAGTCATTGGGCGGAGTTGCAAAACTGAAAGATATTTATGATGAATATAAAAAAATTAGTCCTTATGAAAAAACTTCAAAAACTTACAGGGATGGTATTCGCAGAGAAATAGAGTTAAATTCTCCAGAAAGTAAGGCATTTAATAATGAAGACATCTTTAGGTCTCTATATGGTAAAGGTAAAGGAGTGTGGTATTTGAAAAATAAATTTGAAGATATCGAGCATGCTAAGAATTTATACACGCAAAAAAATATTTCCTCAGCTAGTGCTTGGATTTTTCAAGGCGACCCCAAAAAATTTCAAATTGATAAATATCTTAATTCTGGTGATGAATTTTACTGGATTGTTAATCAAAATAAGAAATTAATTACTCTCGGTGACATAGTATATATTTGGCGATCTGGCAAAAATGCAGGTATTATTGCCGTAGCAGAAATAATATCTGAAGTGAATGTATTTCCCTATGATTTATCCGAGTATTGGATAAAACAACCTAAGAATAAATCAGACGAGCAATTAAGAGTAAGGCTGAAAATTTTAGAGCGTAGAATAGATAGTCCACTTACTAAGGATAATATTAGGGATTATCTACCTGATTGGAGTTTTTTAAAATCGGCATTAGGCACCAATTTTAAATTAACATCTGAGCAGGCCGAAATAATTAGTGGTCTTTTGAGTGCTCCGAAATTTGATGACTATAAGGAGAAAGATATTCAGGGACGTACCGATATTACCCCAGGTCAGAAATGGACATTAACGAAGGCTAGAAGTGGACAGGGCATATTTAAAGATAATGTTATTAAAAATGAAAAAATATGCAGGGTTACGGGGGTAGTTGATATTAATTATCTTCATGCTTCTCACATAAAACCATGGTCAAAAAGCGATGATATCGAAAAATTACATGGATGTAACGGGCTTCTTTTGTCGCCACATATTCACATATTATTTGATAAGGGACTTATTTCTTTCTCTGACGAAGGTGAAGTATTGGTATCGTCGAAATTAGATTCCAGCATTCTTAATGCATGGGGTATTGTTAAAGGATCTTCGACAGGTAATTTTAGTAAAATGCAAAGAGAATTTATGTCCTATCATCGTCAGAACATATTCATAATTTAACACCTACTGTTAATAGTCTTATGGCTTCCACAATGACTCAACTGTCCAAATTGGCTTGGGGTGTGTGAGTGATCTGAGGGTAGAAATGGCTAGCTCGTAATCTGCAGAGGTGAATTTGGACCAACGGCTTTTGCTTAATTTCACAAATATCTGCTTATGTCTTATATCTGATACTTTGATGAGTTCACGGAGAAGTACGGAATCAATCGGTGGATGAAGTGCTGCGACTTTGGGGTGATTGCTCTGACCCCCACAAATATAAATCGATTTAAGGTAAAGATTGATCAGTTTAGCTGCTACGCCGTGCGACATCTTAATTTTGCGTTTCTTTGCGGCAAGAATGGCTGCATTTCTCCAAGTACGATGTTTAGCGTCAAAGTTTTTAGGACTCGGAAGCGATGAAGTAGATAAACTATCTTCAGTAAATCCGATAGACTCAAGTATCGCTATACCATCGGCGACTTTGAATCGACAAAGAGGACTCGCGCTTGCACCCGTCGCTGCCGCCCAACCGGCAAAACGATATTTAATTTTGGATGTATCGGACATTTCTATATTTTTGATAGTTTACTAGGAAATCTATAGCGAATCATAAAAGAACTATTTCCCAAAACTACTTCATGGGACATTCTTTTTCTTGTAAATTTTTAGTAAGCATTGTATAGGTAATCATCTATGGCTGCTAAAAAAGGTTCTCGTATTCAGTTCCCGCGCGTTGATGGGGGCGTTCACCAAAGAATCTGGTTTGCCAAGGCCGGAAGGCCCACAGAGGGGGACGCCGGAATCGCACCGCCTGCCCATAAGCATATCGAAAATGGAACCTATTCCCTTAATTTATCGCTTTTCGATCCAGTCGGTATCTCTAAAGACGCGGCCGTTGAATTAGGCAAAGAGGGCTCTATTTTTAGAAACATGGGGGCCCAATTTGGGGCTCAGATCTGGCGCTTAGCCAATGAAGCCGAAGTTGGTGACTATATCTTTTTGGAGTCGGAGAATCATCACCTACATGCTGTCGGTATAATCTCAGGAGAGTATATTCCTTTCGAACATCGGGAGTACTCTATGGAGGATTTTAAAAACCAGGGCGTCCACCGGATTCCCGTAAAGTGGATACCGTTTAAAGACGGGAAAGACTTCATTCAGCTTGGGCGTCTAGATAATGCCACCTTTAGAGACATTTCCCAAAAGGAAGAACTCGCTACTCTTTTGATTTTTAGAACATATGAATTAGTGGCAGAAGCCATGGGTATTGATTATAAGGCATTTCAAGATCGCCTGAGTGAGTTATCTGGTATGCCTGATACGGAACAAGATGAGCAAGACGCCCTTGAGAAAAAGTTGAAAGAGCCCACCAGGCCTTTACCATTGATAGTAAAGGCAAATGAGCCAGTGATTGCCCATGTGGCGCGTAATGGTGCGTACATACATCATAAGATTACTGAAGAATACCTTCACCAGCTGATACAGTCAGCTAAGGTGCTGCCTACTGACCACGTTTACCATCCCATATCCAGTAGCTGGATAACTATATCAGAGTACCTTAAGATTAGAGATCTTAGCTGATTTTTTAGTTTAGACTCTCATTTGGTTACACTGCAAGTAATTCTGCTTGGGTAGATTTACTCATTTATCGACCAATACGTCTTTTCTGCGATAAGTTAAATTAGGATAAATGGTTATTTTTAATTACAAGCAGCTAGCTATGCGCTTGTATGTGCATTAATAAACTTATTAACTAATTTCTATGAGAAGTTATTTTTACCATAAAAAACTAAAAAAAGTAGTTCCAGTAAGCGACGAAAAACAAAATAAAATTGCAAAAAAAAGACTCGATGAAATTTTTAAATTTAAGAGAGATTTAATACCTGACTATTTTATAGATAGATGGTCTGAAGTTGCACTTTATAATCCTGGTGGAGACGTCAATAACGCAAACGCTATAATAATTAATCCTGAGGATGGTGCCTATGATTTAAGCAATCCGCTTAATAATTTGACGGGTAAGGAATGGATTAAGTTTACATGTAGTTGGTTTATATTTAATGCACTACAAAAAGACTTAAAAGAAGAGCGGGAAGTTTCTCTAAATACACAAGATCATCCTGCTACATTTTCCCCTACAATGATAGAGGGTTTTGTAAATTTTTTTACAAAAAGGGGAGAATTTGTATTAGACCCATTTTGCGGTATAGGCAGTACCCTCGTTGCCTGTAAGCGTACAGGTAGAGTTGGATATGGGGTAGAACTAAATAAAAAATACTATGAATTATCCTTAAAAAGAACACCAGAGTTTAGAAAAAATATTTTCAATGATAGCGCAGAAAATATCACTAGGCTAAATTTTCCAAAAATTGATTTTTCAATTTCATCACCTCCTTACTGGGATGTATTAAATAGAAGCACCAAAGATTTCAAAAACAAAAGAACCAAGAAAGGTTTAGATTATAATTATTCTCAACAAGTTGAAGATTTGGGAAATATTTCAGATTATGACATATTCGTGGAGAGGGTGGTGAAAATTTACTTTGATATTTATAACTTACTTAAAAACGGTGGTTATTTGGTGGTTATAGTAAAGAATGTTAAAAAAGATGGAATCATGTATCCGTTGGCTTGGGACTTGGCTCGTAAGCTATCCGCGAAGTATAAACTTAAAGATGAAAAAATTTGGATACAAGACAAAGTGGGACTTTCGCCTTATGGCTATCCGGCAGCATGGGCTAGTAATATTCTACATCACTATTGCTTAATTTTTCAAAAAAAATAGTTATGTCGCTTACTCTTAAACAAATTATCAGTAATTTGATAGATGTTAAAAGCATTCCTCACGATAGGGAGTACTCCAAATTAGCAAAACTCCATAAGTATTGGTCACGTAAGCCCTGGTTTGTAATAGATCAGTATATTCAGAAGTATTCTAAAAATAGTGACATGATTTTAGATCCATTCTGTGGTAGTGGAATAATCGGACTACAATCTATCTTGGCTAATCGGAAATTCATAGGCTACGATCTTAACCCATTTGCTGTTTTTCTTGCAGAAAACTCACTAAAGATAAATTACGACCCAATTTTATTTGATGATGAACTTAGTAAAATAGAAAAAGCTGTAAAAGACAAAATCATGAAACTTTATAAGGTTAAAGATAGGTATATCCTCTATACAATCTTAGGAAAAAAAAACCAGAAAGATTATAATTCAGTTATTGCAGATGAATTTTTTAATAAAAAGGAGAAAGTATCACTTGGAAAAAAAAACCTTGCCCCTGATGTGCTGTTTCCACGCGGTTTGAAATATCCTGATAAGGATTTCCCTCAAAAATTTTATAAAGATCGTTTTTCATATAAGGGTGTGAAAAAAGTCTCCGACATGTTCACTGGACGAAATCTGTTATCATTAGCTTTGCTACATAGTACAATTAAAGAATTACCATTAAAAAATAAGGATTTATTCTTACTAGCTTTCAGTAATACTTTGCTACATGTCAGTAAACTAAAGGCCGAAAATGTACGCCCACTTGGCGTAAATAATTTTTGGATTCCTGATGATTTTATAGAAGAGAACGTATGGTGGAGATTTACTGATCGTATTGAAAACGTTAAAACAGCCAAAAGAGTTGTTCATGAAAGAGCAATTGCAGGAAAAGTAAATTCTCCACAGGCAAAAATTCACAACAAATCCTCTTTAAAAATGACCGAAATTCAGGCTGAAAGTGTCGACTATATAATTACCGACCCACCATACGGTGACACAATTCAATATTCAGAGTTATCATATATTTGGAACTGTTGGCTAGAAAAGGAATTTAAAATAGAAAATGAAGTTATAATTAATCCGGTTCAGAAAAAAGGATTGAATGAATATAACACTCAACTGTCATCTATGATTAACGAAGTCTGTAGGATTCTAAAAAAAGATGCGTATTTTACTCTTATCTTCCAAAATAAAGATTTAACTATTTGGATTAGGCTAGCAGAACTTATTAAGAGTTCAGGAATGGAACTTGTTGATATATCTTCTTATGATACTTTTGGTAGCCCGTATAACAAAAACTGGGCAAAATTTTCGCCTAAATCAGATTTTTACGTGACTTTTAAAAATAGTAAAAAACAGTTTAGTATCAGTAATAAAAAAATTATAAACCCTGGCGAGATTATGTCCGAGATTGTTAAGTATTTGGATGCATCAAATGAAAAAGTCTTTAATTTAAACAAATGTTACGATCTTTTTGTCGGTATGGTTATTAATAAGATATTCGAAGGTTACGAGATAGCAGACTGCGAAAAATTAAAGATTGAGAGTGTTATTAGTCTTTTTGATAAAAATATTATTAAAGATGGTAAAGTTAAAGTAGTGCAGACATATATAGATTTCAACAACGATTGACTGTATGGAAATATATACGAAAGATTTTTTTAATATTTTTAAAAACAATTTCAATTTTTCAATAGTAGAGACGGAGTTAGGAACGGCAGTAAAAATGCCTGCACGAGAAGCCTTTATATACAGTATTGTTACTGGTGCTGGATACTACGATAATCCAATTTATCCTTTTACGCCTAAGGGATTAATGAAGCTTTTTTATAATGCTTTTAATTATAAATTTGTATCTGGTATTTTTGATAATGGTGTATTGAAGAATACACCATATATTCTCTCACAAGCAAAAACCTATATCTTTAGTGGAGATAAGTTTATCGTGCCAATTGAATTTGAGTCAGAAGATGATTTAGTTTCGATTCTCAAAAAAAAGTTTACTAAAATTAAAAATAGAGAAAACTATATTATTCAACGAATAGAGATTAGTAAGAAGGGAAATGGAATGGAGCCTTTTATGGAATATCTTGCGTGTGAGCATTTTAGACATCTCGGTTTTATTGTTGAGAGCCAAATCCCGCTTGCACACGCAATTGGCTCACCTGATTTCGCTGGTTTTGGATTATCTGATATAATCAAAAAAATAAATAGCTTCGGTTTTTTGCCCAGTGATGGCTTCCATATGATCGAGTTGGCTCTGATTCGAAATTTTAAGAGCCGGTCTAAATTCGATTATAGTCCTACCGCAAAAAAATTCATAGTTGGTGAAGCAAAAACGGGGTCTTTAGTCATGACAACACAACTAGAAAAATATCTTAACACTGGTCTTTTTGACTACGGATTTGAGATTGTACCTTCAAAATTAAAGCCTTCGAGAGATTACTTTGGTTCGATTATAATTGATAGCCAATATAAAATTAAGACTTCTTTGCCAAAAATAGAATATAATGCAAAAAATCCTTTGTCTCGACACGAATATATTATTTGGTTAGAGAATTATATTAAATTTTACTTAATATCAAACTTTACTAACGACGAACTTAAGGGTTACTATCTTCATGTTACAGGAAAAAAAATCAACAAAGAGTCTGACTTGGTAAACTTTGTGCAATCGATAAAAATTGAAGATCTTCTTTATAAAATAAACTCATTATAAGATATGGCATTTTCCAGCGACGAAATAATAAAAAGAGAAATTATCGACTGCCTGGGATATGAAAGTAACGGTATTAAGATACGTATTTTTCCTCAAAGTAGCAATGCAGACCAAAAGTCATTTTCAGAAGGAGGTCTTACTTTTGGTTTAAATGGTGTTTCTTATGGATCATGTGATGCTGCATGGTATGCTGATGATAAGTGGATTGACGGTTTAAATGGTAAAGAAATCGGGCAAAAGCCAGTAATTGCACTCGAAGGTACCGATGCGCTTAACAGAAATTCAGGGGGAAATGCTTTATATCAAAGATTTCATCATGCTCTCGGTGCTGTAAAAAATGGAGTTGTCGGAGTTTACTATCTGAAAAAGGGAAAACAAAGTATTCAGCCGGATCTTTTTGGCATGGCTTATTTTGCCTCCAAAATTGAGAAAGGAAAATATTTAGTTATTGATGATCTAAATGTAGTTAAGGATTTACTAGAACTTTATAGGAAACCTAAGCAATTTTACATATACATAGATAACTATTTAGAGAAAATGAAAAAAATTTTTACTGATAAATTTAATGCCTCATATGATGGTGATTGGGAGAAGTTTGCTAAGCGTAGATCCACTATAATTGGGGATAACTTTGTTATCAAGCATGCAGGCCGGATGCGACGTAACTTTACAGACGGATCACAAAGAGCCGGACACATAGCCACCGGTGAAATGTTCCTAACAAAATACTACTTCTATAATAAGAAATTCTTTTATTTATTTCCAAAGATGACCAACAATGACTTAAAGCTTTTAGATGCTAGAAAGACTACAGATAAAGAATGGTTTTTGCTAAGAAATGAGCCAAATGTAGTAATAAAAACTATGGATGATATTATTGGTTTAGATTCTAAAACAAAGAAGATTTTACTTACTATTCAAGATGAGCCTTTAAAAGGTGATGCACTTATGAAATATAAAATATGTATAGAAATTATTGATGAAGGTTTAAGAACTGGGAAACTGAAACTTACAAAGTAATTCCCATATAAAATTTAAGCTTAAGTTGAGGATAAAATTGAAAATTATTTAGGAGATAAATGCAGATTTTTTTAAAAGTAAATTACTATGGACTGGTATCTAGTATATAGCCTATACGTATGAAGAAGTATGGTTCCTTACTTTGAGTGCGGAGTACCTGAACACCTTTTTTTGCAGCCCATTTAGTTAAATTTTGGTAATGTATATTATCAACGGTTCCGTAATATTTAGAATTATAACCGGGTTTTTGATTTGTGATAAAAGTTACGTAGTTTCTCTCTATATCCTGGTCGCCGTTACCTTTAATTAAATTAATATCATTCGATTCTTCGAAAAATTTTCTATCGAATCGAACTTCTCTTTTAGACTCATCACCTATTAGCCACGGCCTAAGTCTATCTGCTAAAAACAACTCATCTACCGGTTCACTATCAATGACGAATGCAGAAATAGTCTTCGCATCATTATCGGGGCTTTTTCCAGTAGTCGCTACCAACGCTGTAGTTGAATCATTTGGTTTCTTATGATGAATGGTTATGTGTTCGTACCCTGGTCTGTCCGCCCAGGACGCAGAGGCACCGTTGCGCTTACTTTTTTCAGTAAAGGTAACACCGTTGAGTCGTCCTGATCGTACAACAATAGGTTGTCGCATTGGACCAAATTGAGTTAAAGTGTTTTCATTGTATACATATAATCGTACCTCTCTATCTTTTCTAGGGGCTGGTATGCACTCACCGTCGTACTTGTCGTGTCTTAGGTAAACAGTGTATGATTGTTTTCCTAATCTGAGTTGTTCGATTAATCCTGGTGACGCTTCACATTCAATTATTATGACCTCTTCAAGCGCGATTGGCTTAGGCTCACATGGAATTGGGCCTTCCTCAGATAAGTCTTTTACTCTTTTAAGATGTTCACGTACATCTATAAACACCTGTTCGTTAAATTTACCCGAAACAACCAAGGCAGCTTCAATGTTTTCAGCGACTAATGCACGTTTCGTAAAGTTATGACTACCCACCCATACTATACAGTCATCCCCGTTCTCAGCGTAAATTAACTTAGCGTGCATTAATCCTTCGACAGAACTTTCTTTTGAATCAGATTTTGCTGTAACAAATCTTACGGATTCCGGTCTTATTTTGGCTAATTCATTTAGTCCCTCAATGTCATTTATCGACTCATTTGCTACGATGATGAAACTACCATCCCGGAGTAGGTGATCTGCATGTTTTTTTAGAAGCTTAGTGCCAAATTCTGTTACGTAACACATCTCTATTTGCAGAGATTTTTCAGCCCACGACATAATCTCTGAAATTCTATTAATTGATTGGGTTTCTATAATCGGATGAAAAAATTCAATTTTAGCCATAGGAAGGATAGGTATTTTAAAATAGAGTTTGGCTTAGGGATTCTATAAAAACCTATAGAAAGATACCTATCATATATGGCATGTCATTCTAATATTAATGTCAGCGGATAATTGTGAATTAAGCCTGTAGTACTAGTTCCTTGCGACGTGGGAAATAGCCGGTGACACGATTGCGCATGAGTTCGTTGCTAAGGATGCCGTCGCATTTGGTTATACCGAAGGCCATGCCCATGAGATCGGGGAGTCTGCCGAATTGTAAGCGATGGCGGACGCCGAAGAGCTCGATGTTGAAGAAGTTACTTGGGGATTCGAATTCACCGAAGCCTGGATGGAAGTCTTTTATGATTGGTCCAGGTGTAGCGCTGGGTGGGATGTCGCCCTGATAATAGCAAATGGGTGCACCGGTATCGAAAATGAAGTTACGAGGTCTGCTCTCAATCATCGCGAAGAGAGTAGGGAGGCCCATGAAGAATTCGAGCGGCTGAGCGACGCCGTCGACTTCCAACTCATCATCACTCACCGTTAGAGTGTTTGTTTGGAGATCAATGATGTGGTCGTAGCGATTTAAGATATCGGTGCCGAGAAGTCCCGCGACGTCGATGTCGATGAACTTGGAAATATCAGCCGCCGAAACCATTCCATTGTATGAACGAGGTGTGGACTCTGGTGGACCGAGCAGGCTCACGTCGTGCGTACCAAAGGTCAGCTCCGAGCCCGTGTCATAGACCCAGAGTCTCCCCTCGATCTTTATCAGGATGTGGTTATCACGAAAAATGATTGGATGAGTTTTGGTCATAAATAAATTGGGATTATTTTCGATGAAGTTATGGTTAAGTTTCTGGAGTAGTGCGACCTGTTTTAGATTGATTATTAAAGAAAGCAGTATAGCCGTTTGAGGGGACAAGTGGGCAAGGTGACACGGTGACAAGGGGTGCGAACTTAGTTCGCGAGGGGGCAAGGTGACATGGGGATATGGTGAAAAGGGTGTTATGACTGATTTCTATCTCATTGATTACCATAAATTTATGACTACTTACATTAAAGTGTC
>Ga0114979_10002326_pt1 | contig 12856 bp, 15 predicted proteins | sample S_140625_EF_Meta_FD_87315 | JGI IMG/M metagenome (GOLD analysis project Ga0114979, IMG submission 87315) | Freshwater microbial communities from Lake Simoncouche, Canada to study carbon cycling - S_140625_EF_MetaG | ecosystem: Environmental > Aquatic > Freshwater > Lake | place: Lake... | reverse complement strand
TTTGATTGGTCCTCTGAGGGTTGAAGAGAACCTACATTTAAAAAATTTTTTAGAACCTGAGAGGCCAACATCAGGTTTGATTTTCCAACATCTTGAGCTTGATTACCGGCTGAATTCACAAAAATAAGATTTGAATTTTCATACATTCGAACAGCTGAACTTAAGTACTCTGAACATTGTATGGACCAACTATTGTTGATAATGCTGACTTTCATACGGACTGCATAATCGATCGCATTTTTAGCATCGAATTCGCTGCCAGTTGTGCTTGATAAAATATCCAGCGGCAAAATCAAAGACTGTGGTGCAAGTCCTAAGGAATTTTGAGACTGCCCAGAATAACTGCCCGTAATAATTCCTGCCATAGAAGTTCCGTGCCCAATCTCATCATTCACATACGGAGTTTGATTCACAAAATTCCAACCTTTGAAATCATCCACAAATCCGTTTTGATCATCATCAATCCCATTGTCCGGTATCTCTGACGTGTTTTGATAAAAGTGACTCATGAGGTTGGGGTGTTCAAGATTCACTCCCGAATCAATCACGGCCACCACTTGATTTTGTCCCTGATACCCGCGAGCCCACTGCTGTTTAATTCCTGAATCGATCAAAAAGTTTTCAGTTAAAGAATTGTATTCTTGCTGAAAATTCCGATTAGGAACATTCAAAACTAAGTTGTAATTCGGCTCAATAAATTTAATCAGATTTTCATTCTTTAGTAAAAATTGTTTGAGTTCGGAAGTTTGAAGGACTTGGACTTTTTTATACTTCCAGTGAACGATAAATTGATCTTGGATTTTGTACTTCAAACATTCTCGAGTATCGGCCTCTTTGTACTTGTCTGCTATTTTTGAATTGCATCCCGATAAAATTAACAGCAAGCTCAAGAATTGAATCCCATGTGTTATGGACACAGTAAAACCTCATCTTTTAAAAATCTCATCTTAAGACTCAAGCACGCGCCATTTGTGTTCTCATCTTTTGGTTCTTCTTTTCCTTGGTCTTGATCTTGTTCCTGATCAACGGTTCGGCAATCAGAGGTCACAAAGTTAAGACGATCAAGGCTATTTGCTTCTGTCATATCACGTGTGATTGAGTCGGCCATGAATTCTGCAGAGCTTTCGACTTCAGAATGATTCCTCCTAGGAGCGTTAGTTGTTTCAACTAGCATTAGCAACAAGAGAGCCACAGCGGATTGACCACTGAAGCCTCGTTGATGTGTTTTTTGAAGTTTGATTGATGCAGAATTCAACTTCAGTGTGGCGAATTTACTTTTCAAAATTAGAGAACCTTTGATAGGTTGGGCAAAACATCATGATTATTAAACGTGCTCTACTTTTGTATCTCTCTTTTTCAATTTTTCTACTGGCTGGCCACCAGGATGCGGTTCATCATTTTCTGCATGCTGTGGGCCTACCTCATGAAATTTCTAATGACACACCCTCTCGAACTTACGAAATCAAGCCTGAGCACCATGCAAGTTGCTGGATCGAAGATTTTCTTCAACATCGATCTAATCAAGTTCATCTTGTTTTCAACTTTGACACTCTCTCTGAACCCAAAGTCCAATCACAGGTCCTCATCGGTCTTTACCAATTTGTTTTAAAAAACAGAAAAAATTTTTCTAAATTGGCCCGCGGGCCTCCAGATTTCACCCTTATCTAGTCCATTTCAATTTTTACTCACTTCTATATCTGGAGAATTTTATGCAGTTTCATTTTTTACTATTAGTACTTCTATTATCATTGCCGCTACAGGCTCAACAAATTAAAAACCTCAATGCGGGAATCAATACCCTCTTGCTTTATCAAAGCTCAAATCGTGGAAACTCGGCTTTATCAGAAGTTCGCAATGGATTGGATCTTCAAGAGACAGAACTTCAATTCACAGCAGATGTGGATCCCGATTGGAAGCTTTCAAGTTTTTTTGCTGTAAAAAAAGAAGTCGAAGTTGATACATCTGTTATCCCGAAGACCCGTACTGAAGAATTTATTTTTGAGCCTGAAGAGGTTTTTGCCGAAACCCTAAGCCTGAATCGGGTCACTCTTAAATTTGGAAAATTTAAAGCTGCTTTTGGAAATCATAATAAGTTTCACACTCACGCATTTCCTTTCATTGATGCTCCATTGATTCAGCAAAATCTCTTGGGCGAAGAGGGACTCAATGATAACGGGGCTTCTGCCGCCATTTTGATACCTGCCAATTGGTACTCGGAAGTCACATTGCAAGTGCTTTCGGGTCAAAGTGAAGGTCTGAACTATTTCAAATCCAATTCGGCCAATCAAAACGTCCAACTGCTTCAGCTCAAAAATTTATGGGACCTGACGGACGATACGACAATTGAACTGACAGGTTCAGGTGCCAATGGAAAAAATACCGCGGATCGTACTACAAATCTGCTTGGTGCCTATCTGACTTTGAAGTGGCGAAAAGATAAATCTAAGTCACTCACTTGGAACACTGAAGTGATGGAACGACAAAACAATCAAGCTTCCGATGAATTAGGAACTGGAATAGCTTCTTATGTGCAGTACCAAGTCAGCCAAAGATGGTGGCTTCAGGCTCGAGGAGAGTATTTAAAAATAAAGAACCAAGACTTGACAAACCTCGAGCCTTTGCCAAGCACTCAAAAAAAATACTCGGCCCTGGTTGGCTATATTCCCTCTGAATTTTCTGCCCTACGTCTTCAGTACGATCATTTAGAAGACGGTTCTGATAGCCCTGAGCAAAAATTAATGCTTCAAATGAATTTCAGTATTGGTGCTCATCCTGCTCATCAATACTGATCAGAAAGTAGAATTAAATGATTCATTTAATATTGTTTTGTCTTTTTTCTATGACCAGCTTTGCAAAGCTGGTCATCGTCACGACCACAACAGACATTCAGTATTTGGTCAAACAAATCGCTGACGACAAAGCAGAGGTCAGTTGCATCGTAAAAGGGACTCAAGATCCCCACTTCATCGAAGCAAAACCCTCTTATATGGTCAAACTTCAGAAGGCAGATTTACTTGTTTCAAATGGCTTAGCGCTCGAAATCGGTTGGCTTCCCAATCTTATTTTGGGTTCTAGAAATCCAAAGATCAATTCTTTGAAACCCGGCCACCTGGAACTTGGTCAATTTGTTCAACCCATGGATTCGCTTCCCGCAACTGCGACCCGAGCCTTGGGTGATGTTCACCCCGAGGGCAATCCTCACTTTATGCTTGATCCTATCATTACAGCTGAGCTTGGTTTCAAAATCGCCGAAAGACTTTCAGAATTAAATCCTGAAAATAAAGGCTTCTTTCAATCCCAAGCACAAAAATATCAACAACGGATCCAATCTCAATTTCTAGCTTGGAAAAGCAGAGTTCAGAAAACAAAAATAAGAAATGTGATCACCTATCATGCCTCCTTAAATTATTTTTTAAAAAGGATGGAACTCTCGGCCCCCCTTTTTTTAGAGGCAAAACCAGGAGTTCCACCCTCGGCACAACACCTTTTAAAGCTCATTGATTTGATGAAGAGTGAAAAAATAAAATTGATCCTGGTTGATAATTACTTTGATGCGAAAGTGGCTGAAAAAGTAGCTGCACAGGTTCCTGGTGCCCAGGTCAAGTCTGTTGGCATATCGGTCGAGTCTGATAAAAATCTTCTTAAGTCTGAGGATGTTTTTGAGCAGCTTGTACAAGCCATCGAGGAAAAGTAAATGGAAGCCATTCATTTTTTAGCAGCTCCTTTTGTAATGTGCTTGTTGCTCGCAGGCATGCATTGCTACTTGGGTCTCCACGTCCTCGCCCGTGGAGTTGTGTTTGTGGACCTCAGTCTTGCGCAGGTCGCAGTCTTTGGGGCTACACTTGCTCTTTTGATTGATCCAGAGCACTCATCACAGACGGGAATTTTGATTTCATTGTCTTGTACTTTTTTGGCAGCTGCGCTGTTTACGCTTGCTAAAAAAGTAGAGAAAAAAGTATCTCAAGAAGCTCTCATCGGCGTGACCTACGCCTTTGCCTCTGCCGCCATTGTGATTGTCGTCGATCAGTTGGCCCATGGAACCGAGCACTTAAAAGAAGCTCTGGTCGGACAGATACTTTGGGTCAGCTGGAATGACGTGATGAAAACATTCCTAATCTATTCCTTCGTAGGAATTATTCATTGGATTTACCGTAAACAATTTCTAGTCAGTTCCTTTCAGAATAAGAATCATCCCTTGTTTTGGGATTTTCTTTTTTATGCGTTGTTTGGAATCGTGATTACGACATCCACGCCTGTGGCGGGTGTCCTGTTGGTTTTTTCTTATTTAATTGTTCCTGCGGTCTTGAGTTCTTTGTACTTTAAAACACTGACTTCAAAGCTCTATTTTGGATGGTTGGTTTCAAGTTTTTTGAGCCTTTTTGGAATGTGGGTCAGTTACAAGTGGGATCTGCCAGTGGGAGCCGTGCTCGTCGTCCTTCTGACGTCGATGCCAATTGTGTGTGTGGTCGGATTTTTTTTTAAAAAAAATTAACTTAAAAAATTTTTGATTCTCTCTGAGATTTCAAGCACTGCAAGATTTGCAGTTTGCATAATTCCACCCATTCTAACAAAGCCGTGAATCATATCGGGGTAACATTTGTATTCCACAATGTTTCCGGCCGCTTTTAACTTTTCAGCATAAGCAGAACCTTCGTCAATTAACGGATCGAATCCTGCAGTTAAAACAAAAGCCGGTGCTAAATTTGATAAATTTGAGGCCAATATTGGAGAAGCTCTAAAATCAGCGTAGTCTGATGGATTGATATAATGAGAGCGATAAAACAAAATATTTTCTTTTGTTAAGACGTAGCCGTTGGCGAATTCCTCGATGGATGAATAGCTTAATGTTTGGTCTGTGGCTGGATAAATTAAAACTTGATATTGAATCTTGATATGATGGTCCCGAGCAAAAATGGCAACCACAGCTGCCAAAGTTCCACCGGCACTGTCGCCCGCGACGGCTATGGAGTTTTTATCTATTCTCAAATGATCACTGTTTTTTACAATCCATTGAAAGGCTAACCAACTATCATCTACGGCTGTTGGAAATCGAGACTCGGGAGCCCGTCTGTAATGAACAGCGATCACGCAAACATTTGAGAATTGGCAAAGCTCTCGGCACAAAGTGTCGTGAGTTTCAAGATCACCAATCATCATCCCACCACCGTGGTAGTAAACAAGAACTGGTAGAATATCAGTCAAGCTTGAATGAAGGGGACGATAAAGTCTGATTTGGATATTATGATTGATCTTAATGTCTTCAACCTTAGAAAGATTGGGTGCCACAGGTTCAACCATTGATTTTCTTTTTAAAAACAGTTGCCTGACGTCAGCTGGGCTCATCGTATGAAACGAAGGGGCCTGAGAAATTAAGTCGATATAATGTTGAACTTCGGGATGAACAGGCATGCTTGACCTCAAAACTAAATGAGACGCTTTTCCTTGTCAATAGATGCAAGCCATTGCCATAATTGGATCATGGAAAATAGGAAAATCTTCGAGCCCTTAGTTCTAAAAAATCAAACATTGATCAATCGATTTGTTATGGGTTCTATGCACACAGGACTTGAAGACAAACTCTCTGATTTGGAAGCACTGACAGCCTATTTTGTGAGCCGAGCAAAAACAAATATCGGACTCATCATCACCGGAGGCTATTCTCCGAATCGACTGGGTCGACTAACACCGTTCGCTGGAACATTTAACTCGAAAAAAATAGCCACGGCCCATCGCAAGCTGACTGACCAAGTTCATGCCAGCGGAAAATCTAAAATAATTTTGCAATTGTTGCATGCAGGTCGCTATTCTTATCATCCCTTATCTGTGGGTCCCAGCCGAGTTAAATCTCCGATCACACCCTTCACTCCTTTTGCTTTGCCCGAGTTTGCCGTCAGATCCACCATTCAAGATTTTGTGAAAGCGGCAAGCCTGGCCAAGCAAGCAGGCTACGACGGTGTTGAAATCATGGGATCTGAAGGTTATCTTCTGCATCAGTTTTTCTCTCCTCGAACAAACAAAAGATCTGATCTGTGGGGTGGAAGTTTAGAAAACCGTTGTCGATTTGCTATTGAAATTATCAAACAAACCAGAGCTCTTTTGGGTTCAGATTTTTTAATTGTCTTTCGTATTCCCATTCTAGATTTACTGGAAGATGGAAGTCCTTGGTCAGAAATCCAGCATTATGCTGTAGGCTTGCAAGAGGCCGGAGCTGACATTCTCAATTCTGGAATTGGATGGCATGAATCTCGAGTTCCTACCATTGGCTCTATGGTTCCTGAAGCTGCTTTTTCGACAATCACTCAAAAGTTAAAGTTAATTGTAAAAATTCCTGTGATTGCGACCAATCGTTTCAGTCGACCCGAATCCATTGAAATGGTTTTGCAAAATGGCCATGCTGATTTGGTTTCAATGGCAAGGCCTTTTTTAGCAGATTCAGAATTTGTCGAAAAAACAAAATCAAATCGAATCTCTGAAATTAATCCTTGCATCGCTTGTAACCAAGCCTGTCTGGATCATATTTTTGCACAAAAAAGAGCTTCTTGTTTAGTGAATCCAATGGCCTGTGAAGAAACAAAGTGGAGCTCTTTTTTAAAGCCTGCAACTTTACCTAAAAAAATAGCGGTTGTTGGCGCAGGCGTTGCCGGTCTGAATGCCGCTTTGGTTTTACTCAAATCAGGACATCAAGTGACTGTGTTTGAGAAATCTGCTGATGTCGGTGGCCAATTTCAATTGGCAGCACTGATCCCTGGGAAAAAGGATTACGCCCGTAGTCTTGCTCATTGGAGAGCAGAAATTTTTCGTTTGGGTGGCAAAATCCAGTTGAATTCAGAACCAAAGAGCGCAGACTCGTTCAAAGGTTTTGATCACGTGATTTTATCAACAGGAGTCTCTCCAAGAAGACCCAAAATCCAAGGTGTGGATTTAAATCATGTCGTAACCTATGACCAATTTCTAAAAAATCAAACTGCCCATGGGAAAAATATTGTGATGATTGGGGCTGGTGGAATTGCAGTGGATGTGGCGACTTCGATTTTTCATCGCCATTCAGAATTAGACACTCAATATTTAAAGTTTTTCAAACATTGGAATATTGATCCCGATGCGAGTGGAGGATTGAGGCCCTCTCAGATGATTAAATCTGATATCAGCGTGACCTTGTTACAAAGATCTAAAAAAAGTTTTGGCCGAAGCCTTGGTAAAACAACAGGCTGGATTCACAGATTAGATCTGAAGCGACACGGACTTCAATTCTTCAATAATCTTGAGTATCAAAAAATCACAGCGAATTCAGTGGAAGTGAAATTTTCGAATGGTGAAGTAAAATCGATTCCTGCTGATCAAGTGATCATTTGTGCCGGACAGGAACCTGTCGTAGCTTTAAAAGAAATTCTCGAACGTGCAAATATTCCCTTCACCGTGATTGGAGGCGCCCGATTAGCAGGTGAACTGGATGCGAAGCGGGCCATACGCGAGGCTTTCGAACTCATCCATTTATTCGAAGGGACTTTGTAAGTGAAAGATCAATTTCAGTTTTTTAAAAAAATTCACCACGAATCCATTCCAGGCTTGATTTTACTTGCAGTCGCGGTGCTGACAATGATTTTGGCCAATAGTTCCCTTTCTCAACTTTATTTTTCATTGATTCAAATACCCATTGGATCCCTATCATTACAATTGTGGGTCAATGATGGTTTAATGGTTCTATTTTTCTTTATGGTCGGCATGGAAATTAAAAAAGAAATGCTCTGTGGCGAACTCAGCACCCTCAAAAAAGCCTCTTTGCCATTTGCAGGTGCGTTGGGTGGAATGATTTTGCCAGCTTTGATTTACTTCTCATTGAATCCAACTCATCCTGCTGTCGCTGGCTGGGGTATTCCCATGGCAACAGATATCGCATTTGCTTTAGGTACACTAAGTCTTTTAGGAAATCGAATTCCAAAATCACTCACTTTGTTTTTGATGGCCTTAGCTGTGATTGACGATTTGGGTGCCATTTTAGTGATTGCATTTTTCTACACTGCAAAACTTAATTTTTTTGCATTGGGACTTGCAGCCCTTGGATTGTTTGCAATCGTGGGTTTGCAAAAGTTAAAAGTAAAAAGTTATATCCCTTATATTATTATGGGGCTCGGCATCTGGACTGCTTTTTTAGTTTCTGGTGTTCACGCAACCATCGCTGGTGTTCTCATCGGGCTTCTAACTCCGCTTAAGTTTCCAAATAGCAAAAGCCCAGATGGAACATTTTCTCCACTGAATGAATGGGTCGGTTTTTTACATCCTGTTTGTCAGTTCTTTATCATGCCCATTTTTGCTTTTTTCAATTCTGGTGTTTTCCTCGGTGACATTCATTTTCAAGAACTTGTCAGCCACCCCGTGCATCAAGGAGTTGGCCTTGGCCTGGTTCTTGGGAAGCCCGTCGGAATTGCACTTGTCTGCTTCCTTTTTGTGGCCACTGGCCTATCTGTCTTGCCAAAAGAAGTCAGGTGGTCTCAGCTGTTTGGGGTGGGAATTTTAGCTGGCATTGGATTTACAATGTCTTTGTTTATTTCTTCGCTCGCATTAACCCCAGAGTTAGAAATTTACTCAAAAACAGGAATTCTTTTGGGATCTACTATTGCTGCCATTATTGGTTTTTTGTTTCTTAGGCTTTTGCCGAATCGATCAAACTCACGCAGCTCTTAAAAAACAAAATTCACAGATTCTTGATCATTTCAGTTGCTCCGGACTTCTTGAGCCAAGTTTTTTCTGAGAAGGCCCAAATCAAGATTGCCATTGAGGTGATAAAAAGAAATCCAAATAATCCCAGCAAGTAGAAAAGCTTAGTTTGAAAGTCGATGGGCAGAAGCCACACACCCAAGATGACTAATGCAAACAATGAAAATACCATCATATTGAAAAATACGAAGAGCAAAATAAAAGCTAAAGTTCCAAGCCGAACTCCGTTCAGAACTTTCAGATAAATAAGAAGTCCTTGTTTTTTCAAATCCCTCTTGAAAATTCGAGTGATCATCGAAAAAACAAAATCGATCATCATTGATCTCATTTTTTACGACTTCCAAAAAGCCAGCCCAGCAAAAATCCAAATAGACCAACGATACCCAAGGTGATGAGGGGTTCCTTTTGAATCTGCTTTTCTAACAATTGCTTCTTTTCTGTAATTTCCTTTTGAGCCTGATTTTTAAGCTGATCAAAATAAGGCTCTAAACTTTCCAATGACTTTTTGATATCACTCCATTCATCTTCGATGGATTCTTTGTGATTTCGTGATAAGTTTTCTAAATGTTCGATGGCTTCAGTGATTGTTTTCTTTTTCATCATTTGACCTATCCTGCCTTTTTGATGCGAATAACTGGGGTTTTAGCTTCTTTCTTATATTGAGCTCTGGATCGACTGCTGAGAAGAAGAAATAAAAATGCAAGACTTGCAAAAAGATAGGCTTTCCACTGATTCAAATTCTTCAAATCCCGTCTCATGTTTTGTGGATCTTTGCTAGAGACCAAGATTGTCACTTCATCCCCGGATTTTAGGTCATAATCAAAGGGATTGCTTTTATCCAACAATTTAAATACTCGTCTGTTGCTATCATAGAATTGGATTTGTGGAATTTCTATTTTGAAACTGTATCCAACTTCAGTCATAACTGAGCGATCATAGCGACCTAAGAATTTTTGAGCTTGCTGAGTGTGATTTAAGACATTTTTATACGAACTTATACTGAAAATTATAAAAGTAACTGTCCCCATCAAGTAGATAGGCTTAAGAAGTCGACTTAAAAAGTGAAAGCTGAATGGCCTTTTTACATCAGGAGCTAGCAAGCCTATGTAATTTTCTGTCCAAGCAATCAGCTTTGAATCTTCAATATCGCAAACTTGAGAGGCTGCCAATTGGCTAAATGGATTTATGAAACTGAAGAAATGCTTGAGAGGACTGATTTTTTTTTCTTTTTTAAAGTACAAGTGGATCCCACAAAAAAACATCACGCTGATGAGCAGACCAAGAACAGAAAGTGAAAAAAATGCGAACTGAAGCCCTAAGCATAAGAATCCGGCCAAAACATATCCAAAATTTTTAGTGAGTGAGATATTGGGACTGATCATCACTTTTTTAGGATCTTTGATCGAAATTAAAATGGGGATGAACTCACCCATGACATAGGAAGGAGCAGAACTGATTTTATGATCGATTAAAAAGTATTCTAAATGATCCAGAGACTTAAATCGAAGAACTGTTTGGAAAAGTCTTTCTTTACCCTCACTAAATCCGACAACCTGACCAAATTTAATAATACAATTCAGCGATGACCAGACTAAGTAAACAAGACCCACTGCACCTTTTAAAATAAAAAATATTCCGAACCAGAAAATCAATAACCCCATGATTTCATTTCGGAGTAATTAACAGAGGACTGAAGTTTTTAAATCTTTGACCCCAGTACAAAAGTCTTGGGGTCCAGTCATAGGATTACTGCAAAGGAACTTTTACTTTTACGACGGCTTGGTCTTTGACTCCGACGCCCATGTAACGAATGCCTTCAATTTTATAATCACTCAAAAGAATAGGGAATTCCGCATGCAATTCCTTTCCGGAAACTTTAAATGTTCCTTGAATCTGCTTTTCAATCCCTTTAATTTTGATGATCCCAGTCCCTTTACCATTTTCACCCTCTGCTTTTACTAAGATGGCTTGAGGGTGCGTTTGAGTGTCTAGGTACTTTAATGTGTGTTCGTCTCGAAGTGAAATGCCTGTTTTCAAAGAGCGCAAGTTCACAACTATATTTTCAGCCACAACTTTTGTTCCAACCTTTTTGGCAATCCCTTTTACTTCTTGAGTTTTACCCGAAAAGTTTCCTGCAGGGGATAGCTTGATATCCACAATTGCCTCTGCTGCGAATAGTGATTGTGAAAGTGTGATCACCAGAATTGTCATTAGATTTTTCATGAATTCCCCTTGTCTGATCTAGAATAATCAGTTGTTATTTGTAAGTGCAATCGAATAGCAAAAACTTGATCCCATGTCTGGACCCTCTCTTTCAACTCGCTCTTAAACTGAAGACACCGTTGGATGTCCAGCAGTATCTCTTCACACTCGAGTACAATAAAAAACCTGAACTTCTTTCGGCCTTGAGCTCGATTCAAAAAAAAAGAGCCCATTGCCTAGAGGGTGTTTTCATTGCTGCCGCGATCTTAGAATATCATCATTTCGAACCTTGGTGCTTGAGTTTTGAAAGTCAGGACGGCTTGGACCATTGTCTTTTCTTATTTCAAAACAAAAAACAACTCTGGGGCTCTATTGGTAAGTCACGAGACCGTGGACTATTTGGAAGACCGGCTCAGTTTAAAACAATTCGGCAGCTTGTCGAAAGCTATAAGGTTCCTTACATTGATAAAACAGGACGAATCACAGCTTGGCAAGTGGCCCACCTGGATGAGGTAAAATGCGATTGGCGCAAAAGTTCAAGAAATGTTTGGGGAATAGAGAAGCATTTGCTAAAAATTAAGCACCACAAATTTTTATCGTCAGACAAAGAATATAAAAAAATGAAGGCAGAGTATTTAAGAGTGGGACCAATACCAGATCAAAGTCATTGGTGGACTCCACCGACTTAATTTATGGCAAAGTCATGTTCGGCGCAAACAGAATAGCAATCGTCAGAGTGATCACAATCGGAATTAATGCCAATGCGAAAAATGGCAACATTTCCTTCATGACTCTTTCGTCTTCTTGGGCTTTTTTGATTTCGTCATCAGTCAGTTTTGATTCCATGATTCAATCCTCTTTATTTCAAAATCTTATTAGAATTTAAGGCTCATTGCAATCGTAAGTCGTTTTTGTTGGATAAGGTCCCGTGTTATCCACATTGCACTTCTTAAAAAAGAAATCTTTTTCTTTTTCATCGAGTTCTCGAACCGGCATTCCCCAATCAATAAAGTAGGCTTGTGAAGACAGAGCCCCTGGGTGGACTTTTGGTTGAGCTTTTTCCTTTGAAGAGCACGCCGTGATTAACAATAAATTTGTGACAAAGAGAAAGCTCCAACGAATCATAAATAAAGAATATCAGAATTGAGACACCAAAGAAACACCAGACCCTGGACTTTTTGCCCGGGTCTTGGAATTTGAAACTGATACCCTACAGATCTTTAAGAATTTCTTGAACCGCGTTCAGTCCAGGAGTTCCCATAACTCCACCGCCTGGATGAGCTCCACTGCCACACAGGAAAAGTCCTTTGATTGGCGTTCGGTAATTCGCGTATCCAGGCACAGGTCGCATGTGAAACATTTGATCTAAGCTCATGCGTCCATGAAAAAGACTGCCACCCGTGATGCTGTACTCACGCTCCATATCCAAGGGTGAAATCACCTGACGATGGAGAATTGAATCTTTAAAGTTTGGAGCATACTGATTCATGATTTCGACACAACGATCAGCAAATGATTCTTTAATTTGATCCCATGTTTGACCGTTTTTTAAATTAAAGGGCCCGTACTGAACGAACATGTTCATAATATGATGGCCTGCAGGCGCCAGCGTATTGTCGACAGAAGTCGGTATTGTACATTCCAAGATTGGATTTTTACTGACCCGGCCAGCAACAGAATCACTGTAAGCTTCTTCAATGTATTGCATATCTGGGCAGATGTGAATGGTGCCCATATGTTGTGGTCCCAATGTCTTACCCGGCATTGCTTTAAAATCTGGAAGCTCAGACAATGCAAAATTAATTTTTACGGATGCACTGTCATAATTAATTCGTTTTACATTCTGTACGAATGATTGTGGCAAATCTTTTTCCTGGATCAATTTATTAAAAGTCATATTGGGATCTGCACCTGAGGCGACAATTGAGGCCTTCACTTC
>Ga0114979_10002321_pt1 | contig 12869 bp, 21 predicted proteins | sample S_140625_EF_Meta_FD_87315 | JGI IMG/M metagenome (GOLD analysis project Ga0114979, IMG submission 87315) | Freshwater microbial communities from Lake Simoncouche, Canada to study carbon cycling - S_140625_EF_MetaG | ecosystem: Environmental > Aquatic > Freshwater > Lake | place: Lake... | reverse complement strand
CGGGATAGTATCTCAATAAATTCACCCCATGTCATAGTGTTCTCTGAGTTTTTATATATTTTATTAACCCAATTAAATGTGTGAATGTACAGAACTACTGTCGGAGCTATTATCAGCGGCATTATTGACATGTCCATTTGATTCTTTCTTTAGAAAGGGTATACTAGTATATATCCGCGGATGAAGTAACCTCCACATCTTCCAACCTTGATATCCATGCCCTCCTCCATGAAAAACCATAGAATCGCCAAGTGAAATCGAACCACGTGACTCAGTCCTCTTAGAAAAATATGCTGCAATATGCTTGTTGCTATTTTCTAATATGTATTTTTTCATAACATTTGCAAGAGTTTTCTTACAATCTAGGAAATATGTACGTTTCTCGGTTAGCTTATGCTCCTTTGATTTTTCCAATAAAACAACCCTTACCTCTGCTTTGACTGTAGCTAAAGATGTAGAATATTCATTTTTTGCTTCTTTGTATTCTGAAATGAACTCCTTAACCTGAGGATCTTTCATAGAATCCTTTATCAACCGTATACACCTCCCCTTCATTTCTAACTGATTATCAACACTCTTTACACGATTGCAGGTTGGACATTTATAGTGTGTATTTGTCAAAAAGAGAACAATGCACCTCGTGTGGTATGAATGCCCACAGCCCAACTTAAAGCATGTTTGTGTAGATTCATTCGGATCATTGTAATCTAACATATCCATATCTTCATAACATATTGCACAAGTCATTTTAAATAATACAAAAACTCTATTAAAATGGATTTTTTTATTACTTACTATATCTTCTAAAAATGGATATCCTACTGGATGTCCCCCAAGACGTCTGGCAGTTTGAGATATTCCCGCTGTTAGATTATGACTCAAGAATAAATTTGAATCGCATAATGAAGCCGGAGTACAGAGTTTCTAGACGTTTTAAGAAGGGGGAGACATTAGCACACGCTGCTTATTGTTCAAATCAGTCTTTTGGGAAAACACTAAAGAAATTCATGCATTATGGAAATTATGGCATTCTTGTTGTACTACTAGCTCTAAATAGGCGTATGGTGCACACTTGCTTTTGTCTTAAATCATTCCGCGATGTGGCAATAGCAAGATTTAACAATTTTATTATTACCGTAAGTCGGAAAAATTTTAAAAAAGACAGGATCAACAGGGAGATCAAACACACATCAGAGAAACTACTTGAGAAAACTAAGTTATACGAGAATGTTGATTATAGACCTGCTGTAGTTACCTTAAACTAGAATGAATTTTTCTTGTGCCACCCCTTAAGTTTCTACATGTCTTTCTAGTTTTCTTGCACGGACTTTTATGCTTAAAAACTTCTGCATATGATTCTTCATGTGTTTTTTTACAGCCCATATCTGAGAACATTTTATTTACATCCCTGAAGTAGTGGTTAAAGTCTGGCATAAAGAGTTTTTTACGATATTCGTAATATGGGTAAAGTTTTAATAAGTTTTCCCAGAACTTCTTGTGCTTTGGAGATTTCTTATCAAAATTTAGGGCAACTGATAGTAGAAACTCCCGACCAGGGTATTCTTCCTCACGATTTTTAAGCATGGATTGGTATTTCTTAACAACTGACTCGAAGGTGGGTGTTTTTGCTGGGAGTGGGACTTTTGGGTCTTCGTCGTGTTGATCGCGTAATTTGTTATTAACTTTCTCATGAAAATCATACAGCCATACAGCAACATTGTTTTCTATGGGTTCTTTAAGAAATTCTCTTGCTGAAGCTCGACAGTACTTGCAAGGTAAGACAACATCAAATGTTGAGAAAAGTTGTTTTTTCTCCTCGAGGCCGCCAATTGTGAAGGTTATTAAATGAAATAAACGCCAACCCGACGGTCCCCAATATGAGACATCCATTATTAATTTCTTTTATTTTAAATAAATGCCTAATCTAGTAGCTGCTTTCGCAGTCGGTATGCTTGTCGGAACCATGTTGAGTAAGTTTTTCACCGCAATGACTCGCGATATTGTGCTTCCTCTCTTGAGTCCCTTTGCAAGTGTCGAGGGTGGTGTCTCTAAGCTAGTGGTCCCTATCGGTTCTGTGAAGTTGAACGTCGGTGACCTAATTGTCCAGACTATTAATCTGCTAATTTCTTTGACTGTACTTGGGTTTACTTTACCCTACATCTCTAGCTACATCCCAATGACCCGCGGTGGTCGTTAAATATCTACAGCATAATATAAATGGCTAAAAGTGGTCGTAGACTTAAGACTCGAAAGACGAAGCGTGGAGGTGCCTGGTTTGATCCTACTAGTTGGTTTAAGAAGGAGGATCCTGCAGCAGCTGCAGTTCAGGATACTGCTAGATCCGCTGATGTACCTGCCCCAACTGCAGAAAATGGCCTACCTGCTGATCTAAAGCCCGAAGATGCTAAATTGCTTGGTGGTAGAAGGAGTCGCCGTAAGTCGCGTAAGACTAGACGCAGATAAAACGGAAATAATGTTTGAGAGGTAGATTCATTAAAAGATGGACGCTTTCTTGAAGAGCAAGTACAACATAATACAAAATATTAATTTAACTGGATTCGCAGGTTTCCAGGCACCAAGTTATAAGTCTAAACCATGCTTCTTTCAGTCCAACGAAACAGAGGACAGTAAGAAACATTTGACATTGACAAAGAGTGGTTTGTGGTTTGACTACACAGACAGAAAGGAGTTCAACACAATTACAGAATGGGAGCCAGATATGAATAACATAAGTTTTGGCTACAACCGCTTTGACGGGAGGAACTCATCAATCAAACTAGAGACATTACTTAACTTCCTTGGCTACGGTCAAGAAGATGACCTAGATGACCTAATAGAGAGGGCAGCAAACCTTACTCTCCTGCTTAACCAGGAGGTACAAGTTGTAATGATTGCCGATAAAAATACTATGGTATACAACCAGGTTTTCTACAAGTAAAACGAATTGTTTTTCTTCAATAATATTGATTAAAAGAGATGGCAGATGAAAAATTTTATTCACTGTCGAGCTCAAGTAACATTAAAAGATTATGTAAAGCACATGCTTTACTGCAGGATGTTTCTACGGAGCTACTAAAAAAACGATCTGAACTTTTCTTATTCAAAGCGATGCAGGAGGAGGTTGTCGTAAAAAGAGATAAACTAACTCAATTTGCCTATCAAATAATAGGTGAACTACAACGTAGACAAGAGGATATCGCAGAGTTAGAAATAAAATTTAACGCTACCTACAGGTCATATAATCCGTAAAACGAAATTTAATTTTTTAAATGTTTACTGTAAAAATGTTTAATACTATTGATGAAGCAAGGTAATTCTTAGATGATACTGACTATGATTGTTATACACCATACGATCTGAAGCAACTAGTGATTCAAGCATTACTAGTTTTGAAAGCTGAACCAGACTACATGGCATACTGCAGTAAGTTTAAGGTAAACCCACTAATATAAACAATAGTTTTTTATCACCACTTAATAATGAATGAACTATTCCCAGAGAAAAAAGGTGTTAATTACGATGACCTTATTTTAACCCCAGAAGGGGAGTACAGTATAACAAAACGTGAAGATAGTGTAAGAATTATGGATATTATGAAGTCAATTTTAGGAACTACAGAAGATAAGCACATAACTGATCTCACTGGAAATGTTGGTGGTGATACAATCATGTTTGCCTTAAATTTTGATCATGTTGATTCGATTGAGATGGCAAAAGATAATTATGATGCACTAAGCCACAATATTAATGTTTATGGATTAAAAAATGTTACCCTGCATCATGGAGATTCTACAAAAGTTTTTAGGTGGGAAACAGATATCCTATACATTGACCCACCATGGGGAGGACCCGATTACAAAAAGAAGAAGAACTTAGATTTGTATTTGGGTAAAGAGAGATTGGATAAATTTTTGGATACAATATTGTATCAGGAGTGGAGGCCTAAGTATGTATTCCTAAAGTTACCAAGGAATTATAATTTTAGTAGGTTGCCTGATAATAAGAAGTTTAGAATCCGTGGGTATTATTTAGTATATATTAAAAATGGATTTTTATAGATTGATTTAAGTAAAACAAAACTATGCAGTGTGTTGGTATTAAGACCAATGGAATAAGATGTACAGCAATTTGTTTGGGAGACCATACACGTTGTGGTATACATCAGAGAACCATTACCCTTTATGGGCCAAACACAACTAGAAGGAGAGAGCTACGTTATGTATTTCAGAAAAATATAATGGAAATTCAGGAAACTTATTTTAACAATCAAGATATGCCACGTGCACAGCTTAGCCAAATGAAACGTATTGAAAAACTTAGATATGATACTGAGCTAAATAACTTAGAAAATCTCATCCTAATAGAGACTGAGCAAAATGGAGGCGTTGATGCCGACCAAGAAGCTAACACTCGCCGCGAAGCAAGAATGCAGATAGCGCGTCAGCGCATTGCTGCAGCCAGACAGCGGTGGTTAGAGGCCAGACAAAGGTTTGGTATGGGGATACCTCCACAGGTAAGACAGCCAGGCGAATTGCTTGCTGTATTAGCTAATGACCGTCAAAATGTCCACACTACTGTAGTAGTCAACAAGGTAAAGGAGACCGTTGAAAAAATACTCCTTATTCCTGTCCCTGTAGAATACAGGACAGAAACTTACAAAACTTTATACGAAATTATACCAGAGTGCAAGCTAGACCCACTGACTATTATACAAACTACAAGGATGTATTATGAGGGTGGAAGTATCTACGATCTGGGGGAGGGTATATACCCAAAAGTACTAAATGCTGTATGGCAATACATCAAGAACTCAGAACATAAGGATGACCTACAAGTGATTCTTCGTTCAGAACTACACGACAACGTTGGAATGTGTGCACAGGGTAACCTAAGCCGCTTATGCAATGTTTTAGCTGGGTACCTGGACGGGATGACCACAGAGTCAACTATAGAAGAGCTAGGCCGCCGTTTGGCAGAACTAGATGGTGATGAAGTAGACCGCTTGAATGCGGGAACTGCCATACTCAGAGAACTAAAAATACCGGAGATAGACTGGGAAAACTGGCTAGAACCACTCAGGGATTAAATCGTATATTTTTGACATATATTGATTGATTCCCAATCCTCCTTCATAAATTGTGGGCTTAGTTCATTAAAGAAATCACGATGTGCTACAATCAAAATATTACCTGAATCAATAGTTATCCTATTCATAATTCTAAATAGTTTTTCCCTTGCATTAGGAAGCTGCAAATCGGCAGAAGCTATTACTTTACTAGGTATGTAATCCATAAAGCATTCTGTTATAGCAGCACAATCATCTGTATTTGCGTGATAAATAAAATCAAATTCATCTACTAATTCTACTAATTGTCCTATCTTCTCGTTTGTCCCTTCGGGTGATACAAATACAATTGGCATTTGTTATTACTACGTGACTTACATGTAAAACGAAAATTAGTCTAAGTACTCATATATGAGAAATGGAGGTAGAATGTGGGTGGTGCTTCCGACTTATAACAGACGAAAGAGACCAATATGAAATTGAGCCTTTAAACTTCTTTCTATGCGAGGAATGCATGACAGTCTACATAAATGGCCCATACGAAAAAGATGATGTAGATGAAATGGAGGAAGAATTAAAAAGTTTTAGTCTAAAATAGTCTAAGTTTTTTGCATAGATATTTATACTTTCTAAGGTTTGAAGTAAGAAGTTGTCTGTTTCGAGCAACTTGAATACCCTGATAAATAAGGCATTCAAGTCGTATCATTTCATACCAAACCCGGTTTCTACTTTCATCTAACCTTAGGCGATCTTCAAACTTCATTTTTGTTTAATATTGTAATAACTATAAATTTCGTTTTACGGTTTGTATGAAAAGAAGTATTTTTTGAATAGGGTTGATTTTTTATTCTTTGCTAATTTTTCATAGAGATCTGACTTTTCTTTTTTCATATCGATCAGATCCTTCTGCTTTCCGATGCAGGAAATTGGTGTTAGTTCGGCGAATCTACGAATAGAAGAATCATTTGCCATTTGAATTAGGCGCTGGGCTGTACAAATAACCCTTTGTCTGGTAGTATGTTCTATAAATTCCTTATCTGCATATAGCATAGCAAAAAAGAAGTTTAGTAAGGTGGGAATGGAAGCAATATGAAGTCCTGTCTTAAGTTCATGGTAGCTGTGGCATGCCATAGTTTCGTAAACTCTTACTAGTAGTTTATCACCTTCAACAATATCAGTATGTGCTGGTAATAATTCACTATATTCTTCGTATGATCTAGCTTTTGCATGACCTTTACCAAAAACCTTCAAGAATTTGTTAACAATTTGATCGACTCTTTCTGGTTCTACTAATACATCGAGTGGTAAACTCCACTCTTGTTTCTTTTGTTGTAGCATTGTTCCGTTGAATCCTAGGAGTACAACCTTGTTATCAATTAGTAAATCCTCAACCTCTTCCTTATCTAGTTTTTCGTTTATTGCGTTATGGGATGATGGGCACACGACTGGGTATTCTTCATTTAGTAGCTGCAATCTCTTAAAAACCTTCTTCCATCTTTCGACAAATCCCATAGGCCTTGACAGCTCTAGGTAAATATTCATACGCAGGAAGTCGGGGTTTGAGTAGTGGATTTTATCCTTGATAATTGATTCTTTCCAAAGTTTATTAAAGACATCCTTATCCATGGATGTAATATCTGCGACACCGTTATAGTCTGCAAATACTTTGAATGTCCCTATGTGTACACCTGGTTTAGCTTCAACATTAGGTATCCCTGCTTTATGAAGCTGATTTGCTAGCAAAGTACAGTGCTTGTGGGGATCCTCTGAGAAAAAGTCATAGTCTGGAATATCTACCTCTGCATCATAAAACTGTTTGGATTTCGGAAGAATATTATTTATTGCCGTCCCGCCATAACAAATCACACGCTGATTCTGTAGGAACTCGTGAACAATTTTCATAGCTTTCTTGATCATAGGATTTGAAGCTGCATTCTTGTCAATAATAGTCTGTGCTTTTTCGGCTAATTTTTCTATTTGCTCCATTACTTAATGCAAAGTAAAATATAAGGAATCTTTTGTCAGAGTCGTAATAAGGAACATGCCGAAGCGTCCAGCCCGTGAAAATCCGAATGAGCGCAAAAGTAGCGCTGATCTTACGGATGAACCAAAGAAGAAAAGAAACCGCAAAAAGTCGGAGGAATATGTTATGATGATAAATCCGGATGATGAGCCGGATGAGCAGTACCAGGAGTTTATTGAGGAGCTACTAGAGAGTTTGGAGGAGAAGCCTAAGAAGCCTATTCAGCCTGCTATGCATTTATCTCCGAAAGAAATGAAGTATTTTAAGGCACTGACAAATGAAATGAAAATAGAGTTTAATAGTCGCATGGAGTCATTGAAGAAGGCGAATATTGATTCTGATGTTCCATTGAAGTTTCGTGTATTGACGTTGAATGTTCCGGACTACGTGAAAACAAATGTCCTAAAGAAGGTTTCTGCTATTGAGGATGATAATGGTGAAACATATAAGCTAAGAAACTGGGTTGATGCATTTTTGAGGATACCGTTTGATAAAACTATTCCTTTGCCTGTGAAGCTTGAGGATGGTAAAGAGAAATGTTCGGAGTTTATGAGGGAATCTAGGACAACTATGGATAAGGCTGTATTTGGGATGGTAAATGCCAAAACTCAAATTATGCAGGTTTTATCACAGTGGATTGCAAATCCTGGTTCGGTCGGTAATGTAATTGCTTTACAGGGTCCAGCTGGTGTTGGTAAGACATCTATAGCAAGAAATGGTATTGCTAAGGCTCTTCATAGGCCCTTTGAGTTTTTTTCGTTAGGTGGAGCATCTGATATTTCCACGTATACGGGTCATTCGTATACATATGAGGGATCTATGTGGGGTCGTATAGCAGAGGCACTAATGCACTCTAAATGCATGAATCCGGTTATGTATTTTGATGAGCTTGATAAGATTTCAACTACTGCGCAAGGTGAGGAAATAGTAAGTATGTTAATACACTTGACAGATAGGTCGCAGAATACACAGTTTCACGATAGGTATTTTTCTGGAATAGATTTTGATGTATCGCAATGTCTATTTGTATTTTCGTTTAATGATACTTCTTTGGTAAATCCGATCTTGCGTGATAGGATGCAAATAATTCATTGTTCTGGTTATACACCCAAGGAGAAACAATCTATCTTGCGTGAATATGTGTGGCCAGATTTATTGGATAGGCTGCGGTTCTTAGATGATGATATCGAGTTGACTGATGACGCATGTAAATTTTTAGTATCAGAATACTCTGCCAAGGAGGAAGGTGTAAGGACACTCATAAGGACAGCTGAGATTATAGTGACTCGTCTAAATATGTTAAGGATAGCTGATGAGGATACAATGAAGGATTATGCATTCTTTATAAAGGTTGATTTTCCTTTGAAGCTAAGTGAGCAAATAATAAGAAAACTGTTATGCGATGCGCAAGCAAAGGATCCAGAGCCATGGAGATCGATGTATAATTAAGTAGAAAATGCATTCTTGGCAAGTGGACCAGCTGAGCAGGTTGTGCAGTTCATAACTGCAAAATCATATTGTGTCTTATTTTCCAATGACTGCCTAATGCTAAAATCAGTCTGTCTGATAGTTCTTGAAGCAAAAAGAGCCCTTTGCTTCTTGTAGTTTATTACATCCTTCACATCCCTAAATGTACTCAGCACATTAAACGCTGGGGTTACACCGGCAAGTGGTACAGGATAATAATACTGCTTTGTTGTCTGGATAAAACTTGATGAACTCATTTATTAGTTATCGTGATAAATTATTTGGATTATTACTAGGAACAACAGCATTTCCTTCATATGCTGTTGTTACTAACGAGCCAGCATCATTTATTATACTACATGAAGTAAGTGTATTTGCACGGTTATTTAGATATGCTAAGCGATAGCCATTACTATAAACTTTACCTAAATCTAATGTACCTCCATTCCCTGCAATAGCTCCTGTTGTTACTCGATCAATTGTATTTGATAAAAACTGGTTCCGTCTTAATGATAGCAACTCACTTAAACTTGGAGCTAACGCAGCATTTGTATTTGCACCATTTGCAACATTTGGAATACAGTTACTTTTTATAGACATTTAATAAATGATGAGAATATATCTATATGTATTGTATTTTGTACTTTTTTTAGCTGTTGGTTCTTTCTCTTATACCCTCTTTATGAGGGAGCACCTTACTCCTGCAGAGGCATTGGGTAAGGTAGGTGAATTTGATGATAGATTGAAGAAGTTAGAGAAGGATTTTGCTGATCAAAAAGAGAAAACAAATGCCGCAGCAGCTCAAACTACAACATCATTGTCTGCCTTGCATAATGATGTTAAGACCTAAACCAACTTACTGCTTGATAGGGTGGGAACACCTGTGGGTCCTTTTCAGAACCAGTCGATGGGAGTTGATCTGCTAGTCCAGAAATCTCGTCTTGCCCCAATACCCTATCAAATGTCTTTAGATCAGCAATAACCCCAGAGAATCCTTCATTTGGTGATGTAACTATACTTGCATTGTTAGTATTGGGCAAATGTAGTAGATGCTTAACTGAATGTTCAAGACCATCGATATATACCGCTACTTCATGATCATTAATTGTTATTGCAACATGTATCCACTTTTTTGCTGGAATGCTTTGTATTGGTATTATCTCTCTCATGCCATATGTGTCAACCTTAACTAGTAATGCATTTGTATTTGGATCGACAACCAAGGCAGGACATGCCATTTCTAGATCAGGTGTCCCTTTAACAAAAATTACCTTTTCGACACCAGGTTTATAAGCAAAGTCATCAATTCTTATCCAAACTGTATAAGTCATGTCTAGAGTTGTCTGTGCCTTTCCAGTAGATTCTATTTTTCCATCCATGTAGTCAAGTATTGACTTCATGCCGTTTCCGCCGCCTAAGAAGTACCAAGCAAGTAAAAAGAATATTACAACAATGGCTATTGTTAGAACAATCATCTTATAATATAAACACATATTTAGATATCACTTTCCCTAATACATCAAAGAATCCGAATGTTGCGGTTGGTGCCTCATCTCCTGGGATAGTACATGGGGCTCCAGTTGAGTAATAACTTGATGCATCGGCTGGTTGGATACTCTTAGGATAATGATTGAATGTACACATCCACCCCGAAAACCCACCACCATCATTTACAGTAATATCCCCTATCGCAGGTTTAGGCAGTCCAGTTAGGAAACAAGATTTAACCATCTTACCATTGAAATACACATCCAGATTTCTTGTAGAAACCGAGATTCCAACTGCAACCCATTGCTGGACTGGTAAATTAGGAACTTCACAAATAAATACATCCTCAGTTGATCCTGAGTGACCGGCTGGTGCAGGTTCTGTCTTTGATGAATTGCTTGAGGGGTAAACAGAAATAACTACCTTTAATACATTATCAGTAGGATGGATACTAACCATTGGATTTGAAATTGCTTTATTTGAAGGATCATGTCTTACAAATACGTGTTTATCCTCACCATATCTGTATCCAAAGTCAGTTATGTGCATCCAGAATTGGTAAGAATATTCTGAGGAAGGTTGCTGAGCATCGGCTCCACGAATTATTTGAGGAATGGTTGCATCTTTTATTTTAGTAATTTGGGTTACTGAGGCTTCAGTAGAAGCATTACCTTCCCCTGAAGCTACTACAGTTTCGCCTAGTAGTAGTTGTGAGCCGTAGTTTACATTCTTTACTTGTGTTCCATTATCTCCTCCGTATTGGAATGTAACCTTTAAGGTATCTCCGCGAACCATACCTATGCTTTCATCTGCCATAACGTTAAGTTTTTGGTTAGATATAAGGTTTACAAGTTGAGTTGAAATATCCTTACTTGTTGAAGATATGACAGCAGACATAATGTTTAGGTCCTTTACGGGAGCAGCTGTATTAATTGTGTTTGTAACGGAGGGAAGTACATAATAATAAAGTGCTAATCCTGCAAAAACTGCGCAAAGGATTCCAAGAGTCCAAAGGGCATATTTTTGTATGTTGTATTTCGATGTAAGTTGAGTTAGTTGGTCTCCCGTTTCCTGAAGAACCTGAGATGCTTGACTTGCAGCTTGATTAGCTTGCTCTTGAAATTCAGCGACAGTAGGTAATGTAACTACAGCCTTGGACGTATCAAACTGTGGAGCTTCAATTACTGGAGCTGGTGCTTTGGATTGTGAGCCTCCCATTTGTATCATTGTTGTGAAGTAAAATTTGACAAATATAAACATAGGAGTATATAGAATAGTAAGATGCACTGTAATAACTGTGGTAAAAGAGGACATATATTTAAATCATGTAGAAACCCAATAACGTCATGCGGAATAATCTTAATTAACAGCAATAAATTACCAATTTATCAGGAACTAAAGATACTAATGGTGAGGAGAAAAGATAGTATGGCTTATACTGAATTTCTTAGAGGAAAATATGACCCAGATGATGATGAATATATTAAAAAATTATTATCAAACATGACAACTGATGAGCAGACTAATTTAATTTCAACAAGTTTTGAGAAACTGTGGAAACTTCATTGGGGTGATGAGGATGATTCATATTCGAAGGAGTTTGGTAATTCTTTGGTAAAGTTTAATAAACTAAATATCAAGGATTTAGTTTTTGGAGTTGGTGGATATTCTGAGTCTGAGTGGGGATTTCCAAAGGGAAGACGTACACATAAAGAAAATGATATAGAGTGTGCAAGTCGGGAGTTCTGGGAGGAGACAAATATACCAAGGGATTATTATACAATTTGTTCAAATCTTATTTTGACTGAAACATTTTTGGGTACAAACAATATTTCATATACGCATAGGTATTTTGTTGGTTTGCTTGAGAAGGATATTGACATTACGAAGGACATGTCTGAATCTCAGAAGAAGGAGATTTCTGCTATAGAGTGGAAGAGTATTAATGAATGTCGTAGTGTAACTAGACCTCACTACATCGAGAGAAATAAGTTGCTTGAGAACCTTGAAAATATTGTGAATACTTTTAATACACAATACAATCTGTTTTCTTAAGTAAAGATGCCTTACTTGGTGCAATGGTTAATTCTTATTTTCTGCGGTGTACTTATTTCATTTAGCATGACATACGTTACATGTCAAAAGTTCGATATTGGCGCTGCTTCATTGACTGGATTTATTTGGTCAATCCCAATCTTTGTTGTATTAGTTATTTTTACTACAGAGATATATGGGATCAAATTTATAGTCAAGGACTATTTCTCGAGTGCATTTAGTATGTTTGGCGAGCACTATGAATTCATAGGTTTAGTATATGCGTTACTGCTTGTGAATGCTGTTGGTATTTGCTATATGTTTTACGCTAATTCTACAAATGGTGTATGTAATAAGTCTAAGGATGAGTTAGCACAGTTTAAGCTCGATCTTGAGAAGAAGCTAAAAGAAAAACAGGCTAAGAAATAATGGAGGAAATTTCCTATAGAAATACAAAACTTCAGGTTAAGACTATACCTAAGGGTACAGTCCTATTCCGCCAGGTATCCAGAAAGAACCAAGATGAAATACGGGGTGTTCCTGTTGGGGAGGAGCGCTGCATATCTAACAATCATAACATATTCTTTTATCCTAATCCATTTGTAGCAAAAATTGCTTTGAATACTTGGTCAAAGGATGCTAAGCATATGAGTATATATGTGTTGACACATGATGTTAAAGTTTTATGGCTATTGAAACCATCAAAATATTCACGGTTAACTAAAAATACTAAAAGGACATTTATTAAGCGTTGTCATACTGTTAAGGGATGTTTGCCATACAAGTCAGTTG
>Ga0114979_10002319_pt1 | contig 12874 bp, 12 predicted proteins | sample S_140625_EF_Meta_FD_87315 | JGI IMG/M metagenome (GOLD analysis project Ga0114979, IMG submission 87315) | Freshwater microbial communities from Lake Simoncouche, Canada to study carbon cycling - S_140625_EF_MetaG | ecosystem: Environmental > Aquatic > Freshwater > Lake | place: Lake... | reverse complement strand
ATATGTCTAACAAGCTAATACAGGTTCCATTTACACCAGTAGCTAGTTATAGTTATCCGTTTCAAAAGTCAATACCAAGAGGTTATCAATATCATTATCCATTAGTAAAACTACTTGGTGACAGAGAAACCGCCCTAGTTGATACTATTTATAGTATAAAAAATGAGGCCGAACTTAAAGAATACCCATATAAATTTTTAAAAACAGTATTAGCCAATTTTTTGGCTAATAGCAAAAAAAAAAGAGGAAGTGACACTGATCAAAGCAGTCCTATTTTATTAAATATGGATGATGCTGAATTACAGAAAATATTTACAACAGACACATTTTTCATAATTGATTATGACCACTTAATTAAGAGATTTAAATTAACAGGAGACAAATTAACAAGTAAAACAAAACATAGTGGAACTTATAGAAATAAAGATAGATCGCGATTAGCTGATTCAAGTAGCAAAAGAAAATCATATAAATCGTATAACGCATATATTTCTAATAAATTCACAGATATTATTGGTGACCATCTTTTGCCCAGTTATGATTCATATTTAGTAATAACAGAGATGATAAGAATAATAATTAATTATTTGCGAACTCTTCGTGGTCGTCAAAGATTTCGAGGGTCTAGACAACTTCAACCTCAATATTATACTGATATTAATATTTCTGCTAATGCTATTGATATAGACAGACGCGAACTTCCGTTTCGTGAAGTATGGCATAACACAATATTAGGATACACAAAATATCAAAATATATTATATGACCAAGACTTAACTGAAAAACGGTTGCCTTGGGAGACGCTAATACCACTTAGAACAAATATAGGTCCTTTTGACGTTCTTCTTTATTATATTTTAGAGTTAAATAAACAGCTTGAATTTTTGTCCATATACAGAATAAGTATTAACAGAGCATTATTAGATGCTATTAATAAAGATTTATCATTAATAGAACATAAAATGATAGAATTATATGAATTATATGAACCAGGAATGCAATTACAATATACTGCTGACGATATAAAGAGACCACGCTTTAAAATTGAAATACCACCTTTAACAAGTCATCAATCGGCAAGATTAGCAAGTAATAGTACAAGACCTAATTCTACTCGACGACGTGCAAAATCAATATAATTTTTTAGTATTATTATAATATTTTATAATATTTTATAATATTTTATTTTATTGAAATAATTACAATTACAATAAAATAAAATATAAAAAACTTAAACCAACTAACCGCTACACATTAGGCACTCTTTTTTATCATCTTCGTCTTCTTCTTTATCGCCTTTATTCTTAGGCTCAATAGTAAATTGTTGCGCTTGGTGCTTTGCTTTTCTGCGCAAATAATATATTCCAGTTTTCAGACCAGCCTTCCACGAATAAAAATGCATACTTGTAAGAATTTTGGAGTCGGGGTCTTCAATCCATAAATTCAAACTTTGCGATTGGCAAATATAAGCACCTCTATCGCGAGACATATTAATAATTTCTTTCATAGGTAATTCCCATACTGTTTTATATTTTTCCTTTAAATGAGGCACCAAATTTTGAATATGACTAACACTGCCTTTGTTAGCAATAATACTATTTTTAAGGTCTTCATTCCATAGTCCTAATTTTAGCAAATCTTCCACTAAATATTTATTTACAAGCACAAAATCACCTGCCAAAGTTTTCCTGCTATAAATATTGCTCGTAATAGGTTCAAAGCACTCATTATTGCCTAAAATTTGGCTAGTACTAGCAGTTGGCATAGGAGCAACAAGCAAGCTATTACGAATTCCATAAGTCATAATCTTTTCTTTTAAAGCAGCCCAATCATAGCGACCAGAACTAGGGCTAACGTTCCATAAATCAAATTGTAGTTCTCCATAACTTGCCGGCGATCCCTTGAATGAGCTATAGGCACCAAGAAACTCGCTATCGAGGTTATCGATTTCTGCTTTAACAGGTTTAACGCAAGCAAGTGCTTGTTCAATTAATTTATCATTTTCTATAGCAATATGAATTGAGGCGTCACTAACATTATAAATATTGTACTCACGGCATTCGTCATCATCTGAAATAAAAGTCCAATTATTTAAATAATATTGCTCTTTTAAAAATCTCATATATCCAAGTCGTTGCTTAGATAATAACATACTCTTTTCGAGTGCCGCATAATAGATTGTTTCAAAAATTTTAATATTAATTTCTTTTGCTTGGTCTGAAATAAAAGCCAAGTCCATTTTAAAGAAAACGTCTGCTAATCCTTGAACGCCGATTCCAATTGGTCGATGTTTAAAATTCGATCTCTTTGTTTTTGGCGTAGGATAATAATTAATATCAATAACATTGTTTAAATTGGCGACTACAACTTGCACAACATTATACAACTTTTCATAATCAAAAGTCTTAGTTTCGCTAATATACATAGGTAACCCTAAAGAAGCTAAATTGCATACTGCCGTTTCTTTTGAGTCGCTATATTCAATAATTTCGGTACATAAATTCGAACTCTTAATTGTGCCTAAATTTTTCTGATTAGATTTAGTGTTTGCTGCGTCTTTGTATAATATATAGGGAGTTCCTGTTTCCATTTGTGAATCTAAAATTTTAATCCATAAATCGCGCGCATTAATTTGCTTGTTAAATTTGCCTTCATTTTCATATTTTGAATATAATTCTCTATAGGCTTCGCTATGGCAGTCACTTAATCCAGGGCATTTATCGGGGCAAAATAAACTCCACACTTTATTGCCCATAACTCGCTCCATAAAAAGGTCACTAATCCATAGCGCATAAAATAGGTCTCGGCATTTGCTTTCTTCGTCTCCGTGATTTTTCTTCAAGTCTAAGAAATCCTCAATATCCGGATGATGTGGCTCAATATAAATAGCAAAACTTCCGTTTCTTTTTCCGCCCTGGTCAACATAGCGCGCTGTTTTATTAAACACACCTAACATAGGTATTAGGCCATTTGATGTTCCGTTTGTTCCTCTAATATAGGAACCAGACGACCTAATATTGTGAACGTGTAGTCCAATACCACCCGACCATTTAGAGATTTGCGCGCATTCTTTAAGAGTGTTAAAAATACCCTCAATAGAGTCGTCTTCCATTGATAACAAATAACACGAGCTTAATTGTGGTCGCGGTGTTCCGGCATTAAATAAAGTAGGAGTGGCATGAATAAAATATTTTTGCGACATATAGTCATATGTTTCTTTCACTTTATCCATATTTGAACCATGAATAGTAAGAGCAACACGCATAAGCATATGTTGAGGGCGTTCAACAATAACTTTATTACAACGCATTAAATACGCACGTTCTAATGTTTTAAAACCAAAAAAGTCAAAAGCATAGTCACGCTCATAATCTATGAACGAATTAATAATTGCTTTATTGGCTTCTACAATATTCATAATGTCATTATGTATTAATCTAAAGCTATTATTATTACTATCTCTGTAATCATACAGCTTTTTAATAGTTTCATAATAGCAAGAGCTCGTATTTTTATGTAAGTTTGAAACAACAATAGCACTTGCTAATTTAGTATAGTCTGGATGCACTGAAGACATAGAAGCACATTGTTCGGCGGTTAATTCGTCGATTTTAGTGGTTTGAATGTTATCATATAACTGGTCAATTACTTTTATAGCTAATTGAGCAAAAATAATATGCTGTAAATTAAAATGCTTACCTAATGATTTGATGCGTTTCAAAATCTTATCAAATGAAATCACTTCTTTTTTTCCATTACGCTTGATAACGTGCATTTCTAAATCATTTGACTTAGTATTTCTCATATTTCTAATAATATTAGATTAAGTTATATATTTATTATTAATTTAATTTTAAATGCTAATAATAAATATTTTACGATGTAATAAAATAAAAAATAATTAAGATTTTGTTATAAATTAACTAACAAAATTAAAACTAACTAGCATTTGATAAGGCAAACAGATTTATAAAAATCGCCTTTTTCTTTATATTCTTCATTTCTTGCTTTTCGCTTATTACTTATTCTATTTATATATGATCCATCATTTTTCTCGCTTAATAGAGCATTCCAAAAAGTTTCAATATAAGGCTGAATATTTGTAAACCATAACTTATTTCTTAATACTAATACGCAACTAATTGTTTCTAATTTCCAATATATATTTCTAACATAAGTGTAGTTTATATTTTTTTCAAGCATTTGATTTGTCCATATAATATATTCATCACTTTCTATATTATGTAAATTAAACGGAGGATATTCATAATGCACGTCCTCATTATTTATTGAAAACTGCATAATAAACCCGCAATGTTTATTATTAGAAATATTAGCGAAGTAATCTTCCTTATATTCTTCAAGGTCACTATATTCAATAAATTTTGTTTCCAAAAAGTCGCATTCATTTAAATCACAAACCTCCATTTGTATTTGCATTTGTATCCAATACTCCATTTTAGGAATACCATCAATAACTCGCGACACAACATTTTTAATTTCCAACATTCGACCATAAATAGCACTGTTTTCATCACAAATAATTCCATCAGGAGAGGCAGCAATATAACTATATTCAGAATGCGGAATACATCCAAACTCTGACACTTTTGTATTGTTTAAGTATTCGTAATATAATACTGAAACAGGCTCATATTTTTGCCCCCAATGCATAGGCGAATTAAGATTATTATTTTTATACTTACTGGCATCACTTGGTTGACACTTTTCAATTATTAATTGAGATTGAGCAGACTCACTGGTAAATATCTTATATATATTAGACGCTGTTAATGTTGAATTTCTGAAAACATACCATTCAGGAGTTCTTTGCGCGGGTTGGGGAACATTTTGTAACTTGAAAAGTGTAGCCTTAATTTTATTATGATTAATAGTTATATTTCTAATATATGATTTTTTATAGGATCTCTTAGGAATATAAAATTTGAAAACTATATTCTGACATAATTCAATAGTTAAATGTAATAATATCCTTGAGCGTGGTTTGTTTATATTAAATAAAGAATCCAATAAGTCGGTTTCTATAAGATGGGGATAAAATACTTCATTTGTTTCCTCGTATATTTCATCATATAAATCATAATACATAGTTTGTAATAAATTTGAGTTAATATATTCCAACATAAATTCTATAATATTTAATAATAGTTCTTGGTAATATTCCATTACGTCCCTATTAGTTAAACATAATAGATCGGGGATTTTGTATTTAGTAAGCAAGTAGCATATATAATTGTTATAATGCATATTCATAATTAATGTATATTATAGTATACTATAATATACTATAATATAGTATAGTTTATATATTGTTTATAATAAACAATATAGATTGTCAATTTTAAAATATAAGTTTAGTCATAAATTTTGATGGTTTTTGCTTTTGATTTGGTTTCCGAAGGTAAGCATTTTACAGTGGAAACATGCTTATCATCTTTTTTGAGAATAAAAACTCTTTCAATGTTATCAAAATGTAAATTTGGTATATTACTAATGAGTCCGGTTTCTTTATCATAAATAACATCTTTAACTTTACTTAAGGCTTTTCTTTCTAAGCATTTTAATAAATATTTTTGGCATTTGCTTGTTTCGTCGTCGCTTAATTTAAACTTGTTCTGCAAAGTATCTATATGTGTGATTAATTTTTTTATTTTTTGCGTTTTATCTAATTTGCTCCAATTTTCTTTTTTATTTGCGCATGATTCGTTTTCTAAATAATTTGATAATATATTATTACTTGTATTATTTATTTCGGGAACTATTTCTTGACCGTTGAGAAGCATAGTTTTATATGCAATATTTTTTAATTCTTTACAATAGTCATCTTTATTTTTGGTTTCCTTGGTGTTATTAATTGTGCTATTTTTATTTGCTTTTGTTTGCATTATATTAGAAATAGTTACATCATTAGCATCATTTGTAGCTAAGGTATCGGAATCAGAATTAGTATTAGAATTAGTATTAATATTAGTATTAGAATTAGTATTAGAATTAGAATTAGAATTAGTATCAGAATTAGTATTAGTATTAATATTAGTAATTTCAATAACATTTTTTTTACGCACAGGCATATCACTACTTAGTCTTATTAATATATATAATTTTAATTTTATATATTAATCATATAATAATATAATATAAAACAATATTAATATAATATAAGTTTAGTATACTAAATACTAAATAACTAATGAATAAAGTAATTCAAATTAGCTCATTTAGCTCACATAAAAAAACAGTTAATACTATAAATGAATCCACTATTGACATTGAGGACGCTATGAAAAAAATAAATAATGAAAAAATGAAAAATGAGAAAAAATCATATATAGATTTATTAGACAAAGTGGGCACTAAAGAAGTTTCAAAAGACATAAGCAATGCTATTATTACTATTTATGATAATTATGATATTCAGTTAGCATTAATACAAAAACTGTATAAAGGCACCTTATTTTATGAGCAAAAATACTTTAGTCAAGCATTAAAAAATAAATTAGATTGTTATAAACAGCAAGATATAAAAAAAAAATATGATGACTATAATAATTTTATAACACTTGAAAATATTATAGAAAAATTAGTGACAAGCGAGATGTTATGCTTTTATTGTAACGTAAAAACACTAATATTATATAAAAATTCGAGAGAACAATGTCAATGGACATTAGATAGAATAAATAATTATGACGAGCATAGCAATAGCAACACAATCATATGCTGCTTAAAATGCAATCTACAAAGACGCCGAAAAAATAGCGCAAAGTTTAAATTTTCGAAACAATTAGAACATAATTTAATAGTATTAAAAAAATTAGAGTAACTAATTTTGAAAACAAATAAAATTGACTTATAAATCAAAATAATAGCATTAGCACTTTAAAGATTAGTATGACTACAAGATCAATGATTAAAAAACAATCAGAAATCAATAAGATTTTTGAAGTATTAAAGACTTGCGCTATTTCAAGCAATGATTATGTTTCTTCTAAAGAGCCATTTTTCAAGAATGATAGCACTGGACAACCATTTCAGCAATTTAATATGTTATTTATTAACGCGCAAATACCTGAAGGTTTAAATAGAAATATTAAAGTTATATATCAATTGTTAGGACATCAAAAAAAGGAAATTTATTACGGTCAATGGACCATTATGAGTCTTGACGAAGCATTACAACGTTATAACGAATTAGTAAGACAAGGGCAAACAAATGTGTTTGATATTGGTTACAAATACGGAGGTATGGGATATATTGATGTATTAAGTTGTGATTTGACAAGCTATTTGCTGTTTTATAGAGTTGATGGTGGGTCTAATGATTATGATAGATTATATAATTTAAACCAATTAATTAATGAAGGGTCGCGCCCTTATGACAAATTTTATTTTAGTACTTGGTTTTATAATGTTTAGTAACGATCTTATGAGTGTATCTTAATGGCTTTCGTGATTGTAGCTTGCGTGATTTTTTTTTATTATTGAAACCTAAACTATGACTACGATTACGAAAACCTCCGTATAGTATTGGTGGAGGTGGAATAAATAGTTGAATATAGTATAATAACGGGTTAAATAGAGGTCCGGCAGTTTCTGTAGTGAAAGGTACAATAACAAAAATTTTGTCACCCGCACCTCTGTAAGGTTTGTCGATTGTATCGGAAGGATATTCAGTACAACATGTTCTTGGCGCAATACCACGATAGCTGTAAATATACCTTTCGCGTGCAGAACGTGTAAGAACTATTTCACGTAGTAAGTCATCAGAATCATTAAAGTCTCCTCCAATAACTGTTGCTAATCCGTTATAAGTACCACCTAAATCATTTATAGCTGTTTGCATATATTGGCTAATTACTGGTCTGAGACGCGTGTCTATAACTTCTGCATCATTGGGGCAATGTAAGTTAAGTAAGTTTGCGCGTGTAGTTGTTCTAACAAAAGAAAAGTTTCTGCCACTATGGAAACCGTCGCCACTGTAATAGTTAACATGTAATCCAATATCATTCCCGTAAAAATCCGCAAATGCTCCTAATCCTGATTCTGGTGTATTCTTCCATATTGTTAATACTGTTGGGTATACTACTTTTCTAAACATTTGCTTACGTACAGAAAAAGATACAAAACAATATGATCCAAAGGTACCAGTCCTATAATATGAACCTAACAAACCAACTGAACCAGGTGAACCAGGCGAACTAGGCGAACTAGGTGGATAACAATTAGTAGTTACTGGAGGACCAATTGTAACTGGTCCTCCATTTAGAAGTTCCAATAATGCTTGGAAGCCTCCTAAAAATTGTCCAGTTGCTGGATCAAAACTGTTTGGACCTCCATTACGCGGTGTAATATTATCTCTATCATTCATTTCTTGAAAAAACATTATATCTGGTGCTTTTGTGTCAAAAAAATGTTTTACTAATTTGGCTGCGTTTTTCCAATATTCTCTTTTATCGGTGCCTGTTATTTGTTCAAGAAAGAATTTTTCACTTCCATATGGGTTTATGGGACCTAAATCACTTACAAAACTCATATTATAACAAAATCCCGTTAAGCGTATTCCTTGTAGGTCAAATATCATAAAAATAGGCTTATGGTCAGATGTTACTGAATAAAGAGGAGGTGCTCGTGGTTTTGATACAATTCCTTTTGTATATGACGCTGAATCTTCTGATTCACCTGGTTCACTTGGACTTGTTTGACTTGTTGGACCACTTGGACCACCAAGAGGACCGGTAATATCTATACCATCTGAATCACCCGAATAAAATGAACCTGGACTTTGTCCTTGAACTTGTGGTAATAGTCCTGGAAATTGTGGCGGAGGCACTGGCATTGATTGATCTAGAGACGATCCATCTGGAAACGATGGATCTTGAAATGCTGGGTTGTCTCTTTTTCTCTTATTCATAGCGATTCTATGAGCAATTTTAGCAGAAATTAAATCTATTGAAGAGTCTCTCTTACTGGCCATAGGAGTTTTTTTTCTAGCAATATTATATCTATTTCTTGCAGAATTAGGCATGTATCTTGCTATATAATTCTTACTTCGTTCATTTAAATCGGTGAGACTTCTACCGATTCTCTTAGCCATCTTTTTGGACATATTGCGTGTTGCTAATTTAGACATTCTATCAGTAGACATTCTGCTTCTACTTCTTCCTGTTCTCTTGGTGGCTGTTCTCTTAGTAGACATTCCTCTTTTAGTAGACATTCCTATTCTCTTAGTAGACGTTCCTCTTCTCTTACTGGACGTTCCTCTTCTCACACTTGCCATTCTTTGTATAGGTTTCATTTCATCCATAGTAAATTTCGAATCATTCATTATAATATATTATAATGTAAAAATATTATATATTATATAATATTTAATATTTAATAATGAAAAATATTTAATAATAATGTTATACTATATAAATGGTTAAATCTCGAAGAGTGAAACAAACTCGAAGAGTGAAAAAATCTCGAAGAGTGAAACAAACTCGAAGAGTGAAAAAATCTCGAAGAGTGAAACAAACTCGAAGAGTTGGAGGGCTTTCAAAAAGGAGAGGTCGCGGTAAAGCAGACGAATTACCATTTTTAATTAAAACTATGTTAAATAATGTTAGTTTAAGAAATAATGGCACACAATTTTATGAAAAAGGTATTGTAGAAAAAATAGCTGCACATTTGCCCAAAAGAGATGTAAAAGGAGCAATACATAGAGCAGATAAAGCCGAATATGAGCGCCGAGTGCTTGCTGCTATTCCATTAAATGAAAAAATATTAAAAACGCAAGAAGCAGAAATAAAACGTTTAGAAATGTCAGGTCTTGATGGACCTGCTCAACGAACGCGTAGTAAAGCAAAACCTGCTACAAATCCTGTGTTAGAAGAATTAAGATTAGAAGCATATCATACTGGATGGGTGCTTATGCAGTTACAACGTATAGCACAACGAATTAGAGAAGGCAGAAATACTGTTCCTGATGGCTACAGGGACTATGGTGAATTTCTTAGAGGTGATCCTGCGTGGGATATGGAGCGAATGGGATATGTAACACGATTTAGACCACCTGGTTACGAAATTATGATAAAACAAAGGGAGAAGGAGAAGCCCAAAGCTAAAGCCTAAATAGAATATATTATTTTGTTTTTAAATACGTTATTTATATAATATTTAGCTATACTATATAAATGGTTAAAACTCGAAGAGTGAAAAAAACTCGAAGAGTTTCAAGAAAAAAATTGAATCCAAAAAGACGAGGTCGTGGTAAGGTACACGAATTACCTTTCTTAGTTAAAACTATGTTGAATAACGTAAATGTAAAAGCTAATAATGCCGAGTTTTATGAAAAGGGTATTGTAGAAAAAATAATGACAATGGTTCCTAAAAGGGATGTTGTTAAGGCAATGGCAACTAAAGCACTTGCAACTAAAGTACTTGCAGACAAAGCCAAAGCAGATAAAGTGAATGCAGATAAAGTGAATGCAGATAAAGCCGAATATGAGCGTCGTATACTTGCTGCTCTTCCTTTAAATGAAAAAATATTAAAAGAGCAAGAAGCAGAAATAAAACGTTTAGAAATGTCAGGTCTTGATGGACCTGCTCAACGAACGCGTAGTAAAGCAAAACCTGCTACAAATCCTGTGTTAGAAGAATTAAGATTAGAAGCTTATCATACTAGAATGGTGATTATGCGGCTACAATATTTAGCACAAAAAATTAGAGAAGGCAGAACTAGTGTGCCTAGCTACTATAAAGATTATGCTGAATTCCTTAAAGGCGGCCCTGGATGGGATATGGAGCGTATGGCATATGTAAGAAGAGAGAGACCACCTGGATACGAAAATTATGATAAACTTAAAGCTAAAGAAAAAGCTGAAGCTGAAGCTGAAGCTAAAGAAAAAGATGAAGCTGAAGCTAAGACTGAAGTAGAACTAACAGAAGATCCTGTAAAACTAAAAAAATTAGCACTGGAGCTGTATAAAAAAAGTTCAGCAATGAAAGCACGAGCAAAGGAAGATATAATTGAAATGGGGCGTGATGTAGATAAAGAAAGAATTGACATTATGCTTGAAAATAATTTTTACGGGTTAACTGATAAACAGCTTGAAGTATGGATAGCTAAAGCTAGAACTAAAGCTAAAGCTGAAGCTAAAAAAAAAGCTAAAGCTGATAGTTAAATCGTTTGTCCAATCATTAAAACATAATGTTTTGTTTTTATATACTTTTTTATATAATATTTAGTAATATTATATAAATGATAAAGTCGCGAAACGCACGGCATAACAAAAGACGCGGTGGAGCAAAAAACACAACATTAAAAGCACAAAAGAAAGAAGAAGCTCTAATTCTAAAAGAACTAAAGGCAGCAAAAGCAGCACAAAAAAAGGAAGAGGCTCAAATTTTAAAAGATGTAAAGGCACAAAAAAAAGAAGAAAAAGCCAGAATTAAGGAAGAAAAAGCACGCCTTAAGGCTTTAAAAAAGACAAAAAAAGCACAAAAAGCTCAACCTAAATTAGAGACAGCAGAAGATGTTGCAAAAATTGAAAAGTTAGCACTGGAGCTATATAAAAAGAGTTCAGCAATGAAAGCGCAAGCAAAGGCAGATATAATTGATATGGGGCGTGATGTTGATAAAGAAAGAATTGACATAGTGCTTGAAGATAATTTTTATTGGTTAATTAGGAAAGAGAAAGATCAAGTATGGCTAGACAAAGCTCGAGCTAAGCTAAATAAATAAATAAGAATAACTGTTATTTTTCTAAAAATACGTTATAATTCTTCTCTAAATAGCATTTCACATTATATTTATCGTCATCAGTTAAATCATAATAGTTCTCATTAAATTTAAAACAAACAACATATTTCTCTCTATTAACATCATATATTAATTTACACGCATTAAACTTAACTACTTTAACAATTAAGCCCTTTATATAATTTTCATTATAGTTAGTATTATCCATATTAGACTAATTAAGTAATAAGTATTTATATGATGTTAAGAAATTATATAAATACTTAAACAATAAGCTTAGCGCCATGCTGGACGCTTTTTCTTGTTGGTTTTTTTCGAAGTCACTACTCTTGATATATTTGACGCAATTTTTTGTACCATATTATTTGTAATTGCTCTAAGTGGTTCTTGATATTTTAATAACTTCATTCTTGGTGATCTGCTTTTTAATGACCTAGACCTGCTTTTTAATGCTCTACTTTTTACCGAGTAAGTTTTTTTTTTATGGCATTTATTGTCTCTACATTTTCTGGTTCCTACTTTGCATCTTTTTATTAAATTTTTTCTTGTCCATGATGATTTTTTGTAACATTTTCTATTTGCATAACAACGATGTCTTGTATTTTTGCATTTAGTCTTCATTGCTATATACTAACATTAGAAAAAATTAAATACAAATATAAAAATACAATATAAATATAAAAATACAAATATATATTTGCTAAATATTTCTCATTTAAAACGCCCATTTTTTCTGTAAAGAAAATATAATATTAGCAGTGCAATATTTATTATCATACTAACCATGCCTGCTACAATTAGCGAAATATCCATTATAAAATACCCGTGTAGCAACCAAAGCAAATTAGTTAGTAAAATGAATACTAAAGAATACAATGATAAATCGTTTACACTTTTTGTTATATATGTTTTGTATAATTGGGGAAATAATTGAATTGAATTTACTATTGGTGCTAATGTTGCAACAATAAACGGTATCATTATATATTTATTCTACAAAATAATCGGTCTTTGACATATTTCTTATTCCTAAATATTTATTATATTTAATTTAAATATAATGAATATTTAAATATAATGAATATTTTAATATAAATATTAGAATGCACT
>Ga0114979_10002318_pt1 | contig 12878 bp, 19 predicted proteins | sample S_140625_EF_Meta_FD_87315 | JGI IMG/M metagenome (GOLD analysis project Ga0114979, IMG submission 87315) | Freshwater microbial communities from Lake Simoncouche, Canada to study carbon cycling - S_140625_EF_MetaG | ecosystem: Environmental > Aquatic > Freshwater > Lake | place: Lake... | reverse complement strand
GGAGTAGTTCGAAATTTTGGATGTATGGATTGGGTATGCAGGAGTATTGAAAATTGTTCCGATGTTCTGTTTAATAAATCTGTATCAGTAAACCCGTTTCGTTACTTTAATTCCGGGGTTATGGTATTTAATAAATCTCACAAAAAATTCTTTGAGTTAGTAAAGGACTTTTACTCAGAGAACAAAGGCAAATTAGAAGATTTCCAAGCATTAGGGGTAGGTAAAGATCAGCCTATATTAAATTACCTTTCGGAAATTCACAACATAGAAAAAGTATATCTGCCTTATGAATATAATATGCAGGATATGAATAGATTCGAAGTATTAACTCCGGATATGCTGCACACTAATTTTGGTTGGATTTATCATTTCAATGGAGGAGTTAAGCCTACCCCTGCTGACTGGATGAATGAAACTTTTAATTTCTTAAACAGCAAGTATGACTAAACTAAATTATAAATACGTTATTGGCACCAATGTTATGTTTTACGAAATAGACATGCTACCTTATTTGATTGATAGTATAGTTGACTCCGTTAAGGATATAGAAAATCAAGAAAATATTTACATAGATTTACTATTAAATACTTCCGATTCTTTTGAGATATGCGAGAGTAAACAGAAATTAACTGAGATAACATGGAAATTCATGCAAATAATCAGTTCATTAAAAGAAAAAACAAACTGTAACATAGTTCAAACCGACTTACCAAAAGACACAGAGGAGCCTTATACGATGGTAAATTATCGAAGGGATTTAAATTATAGATATGCTAACAAGGTAGATTGGGTTATTTGGGGAGAGACCGACTGCTTGGTGCCTCATTGTGCCTTTAATGTCCTAGATAAAATAAAAAAATCAGCTATTCCTCATAATGTTTTTAGATATATTGCTACTTTTGCAGACAGAAAAATGTGGGATTCTTCCTGGGAGGTATTGGAACATCCTGAATTCACAAATCTACAATATTATGAGAAATCAGATGCTAGATGTTTTACCGAAAAACATTCTATAAGATATGTTATGACTAAAGAAGAAATGGATGAGATAAATAAAAAATATGAGACATCTGAAAATATAGACATACTATATCACCCTAAATTTGATGGAAGTCTTTTGTGTATAAGTTCTGAATTAATAAAAGCCGGAGCAAATATTCCATTAGGATTTTGGGGAATAAGTGGGGAGGATACTTCTTTTATGCACGAATGCATGAAAGTTATGGACAAACAATATGTGCAGTTTGTAATAAAGGATATACTTAAAGTACATAATAGGGAACACCCAGAAAAAAGAAAATATGCGTTATCCGTATTTGGAAAAACAGCAAGCACTCAGGAAAAGAAAGGAGATTGGTATAACATTGTAAGAGATTTGAATAAAGATAATCTAAATAAATTATACGGAAATAGTAAACAGGATAGATTAAATACTTATCAAGATTTCTTAAATAAAATGAAAGAACATGGCATCTGATGATATGAAAAAAACTTTAAAAGATTTAGAGAACAGTCTTAAGAAAATAAAAATACACGAAAAGAATATAGGTAAGATTGTCAAGGATATTTCTAAATCGGAGAAGGCGTTTAAGAAATTAAATTCAGTCAGTGATTTTAAAGCAGATAAAAAGTCTTATAAATATCCTATAGAAGTATTGAATTACAAAGAAGTTAAAGCCGGAGATGATAACATGTTTTTTGGAGGTAGCGATGACGATGAAAGAATTTCTTGGAAAAAGCAGAAAAAACTAGATAGCGATAAGTTTATGACGAAAAAAACTGAGCGGGAGTTTAGATTGCTTGCTTACATGAGCGGTGTTTCTCCGGATACAGATTTGTCAGATGTCCAGAGAGTAGTTATAAAAAAGAAAAGTACAGGAGAGACTTATTTTTTATTTGAATCAAAAAGATACCACATAGAAACAGAATACGATTTCAATACCAAAACACTTGTAAATAAATTTATAGGTACTATAAAAAATGAAGGAGAGAATGTATCCGGAGGGGGGTTAAATATATTAGCTAGGCAAATAGCTAATTTAAAAGCCTTTGGTAAAATAAAAAAGATAGAAGGAGAATTTCTTAGACGAGGAAATTCTACAGGGTATTATGCTTATTTAAGATACGGATTTATCCCGGACAGAGTGGCTCAAAGCACTTATTCAGATTTAATAGACGAGTACAATAAATTACACCCTACAGATAACGTCAAGAAAATAGAGGATTTCTTAAAGTCGGAAACCGGAAGAAATTTTTGGAAAGAGAAGGGTAATGATTGGGATGGTCATTTTGATTTGTCAGATAACTCTTATAGTATGAAAATACTAGAAGATTACGTTAAAAATAAGATTGACAAAGATTTGTTCAATTTAACATTTAAATAACCATGGAAGAAAAATTACAACTAGTACAAAGAACTTTAAGAGATCTTGTAAGGTTTAATACTGATAAAGAAGACTTAAATTTAGATGTCGCGTTTATACTAGCCTCAAATGATGATGAATTAATAGACGAAATCAGAAAAATGTATTATCACAGAAATTTCAAATGGGTTAATGACATAGACAATCAAATAGCAGATATTCTATTTGATATATACGGTTTATTTTTTGACGAAACAACAGACGGCGAAAATATTTAAATAGATTATAATATGGGTTACATTTTACCGGCCTTTTATCAGGCAATCGCTCAAGAAAAACTTAGGAGACCCTGTCCTAAAATATTTGTGGAGACAGGAACTTTCAAAGGAGGATCGGCCCTTACGGCACTTCGACACAATGGAAGTTTAGATGACTTCGACAAATGGGTTACAGTAGAACTAGGTGACTCTATCTCTAAGATAGCATCTAACAGGTTTAAGAAACTAGAGGAAAACGGAGGGTTCTTTGACGCAATTTTAACAGACGACACAGAAGATTCAGATTTCAATGACGTATGCTCTTATTTTTCAGAAAAGCTGTGGTTATACAAAAACGACAGCGTATCTTTCTTGCGTGAATTCTTAAAGGACAGAGACGAGCCTATGTGCTTTTGGCTAGACGCTCACGCAGGTGCCGAAAAATACGCTAGAGGAGAAGACGATGTTCCCCTCCTAAAAGAACTAGAGCTTATCTTTGAAACAGCCCAGGATAACGATTTGATTGCTATTGACGACGCTCATTTATTTGGGACTAATCAGGATGGAAAATGCGATTACACAGGTATTACATTAGACACAATCAAAAATCTTTCAAATTCTTATGGATATTCTGTGTATGCTTCTAGTCCTTATAACATGGAAATGCTAATAATTTTTCAAGAATGAGAATTTTAATTATACATCAACCATATCCAATGGGTAATTACAAGTTATCAGAAACATTGGGAAAAAAATTACATGAAAAAGGACATGAAGTCATTCTGCTGCATCAATTGAATATGTCAGAAATAGATGCCAAAAATGCAGAAGAATATAAAAATAGCATTGATGAAATAGATCCTGATGCCATTTATTATGAGATGTTAGATGCAGCTACATTCGACATAATTAAAAATGTAAAATGTAGAAATAGAATATTATGTGCAACATCTAATGGCATTTTAGGATATGAAGGCATTGTAAAAGGATGGGGAGTTTATTACGATAAGATAATCACCAATTCTAAAAAGATGTATGATGATTTATATACTAATGTTTGTGCTGAGAGCTTTGAGTATTATTTCTTGGCTATAGATGATTCTGAATTAGTTTACAATCCACAATATGATAAGAAAAGTGTATTTCTAGGAATGGGATTTAATAGATTGACGGATGATTCTTATAAGCTAGAAAGGGATATATTTTTCTCGGAGCATAATGATGTAATATCTATTTATGGTAATGGCTGGAATAATCATAAGAATTGGGTAGAAATATTGCCGCCAAATAATATAGGGTCATTATACAAATCTGCGAAAAGTGCTGTTGCTATTATTGGTAAAGGCCAAAGAGAATTAGGCATGATAAATAATAGATATTCTGAAATAGCTTTCTCAAAATGTCCTATTATTACTTATCCTTATGATATTGATTTTTTTGGAGCGGCTAGTTATATGAACTTTGCATCAGCACCATCGGAGTATCATAAAGTTGCTTCTGATATTAATAGAAATCCGGATAAATATCATTATAAGTGTAACCTTTTCCGAGATTTTATTGTTAATCAAGATAACATATTTTACGAAAAACTAACAAGATTATTTTATGTATAACTACGAAGAAATCCTACAAGGAATACCGGACAAAAAAGAGAACAAGAACACGACTTCTCATAAATTTAAAAAAGATTTACTAGAGTTCTTCTCTGATAAGCCAATTAAAACTTGTTTAGAAATAGGTGCTAATTGGGGATATACAACTAGAGTATTATCCTATCTTGCAGAAAAGGTGTATGCCATAGATCACTCTGACGAGAATATAAAAAAAGTTATTGAAAACACTAGAGGAAGGAAGAACATTTCATGCATAATAGGAAATGCATACTCCAATAGTACATACATGACTATAATCGATGATATAGATTTATGTTTCATAGATTGCGTGCATGATTATCCAAATGTCAAAGAAGATATAGAAAGAAGTTTAAGAATGAAAAAAGAAGGAAAAGATTTATATATAGCCTTTGATGATTATGGACATCCTACAGCAAGAGGAGTAAAAAGGGCTATAGACGAAACTATAGAACTTGGTAGAATGGAAGTAGTGAAATATATTGGACATGAGGAAGGATTTAACGTCTTTGGTAATGTAATTTTAGCCGACAGCGAGGGTATAATCTGTAAAGTTCTGTAGACATGAAAATAGCTATAATATCTGAAATAGGTAACTTCAGTAAGTATCCTAGAGATTTCCAAAACGCTAGAACTGATGTTGCCTGGTCAATTGCTTTAGATGCATTGAATGTGCCGTCTAGCACTAAACTAATAAAGGAGTATATTGGGAATACCTCATCCTTTAAAAAGTTAGATTTAGCTATTATTATTCCAGGTAAGAAAAATCCATTTCTAGACATTGAATTCATTAAAGAACATTTTGCCAAGAAAGTCTGTATGATGCAGGAAGGACCTAATTGGTATTGGCAGGATTATGATGCAGAACTTCAAATTAATTTCTACAATGCCCTTAGAACCTGTGATTTTCTTCTTTGTCATAACTCATCTGATTACAAGTATTACAATGGGATTACTAATTTAGAATGTCTAGTTATGCCATCTTTGATGATTGAAGATACAGTAAATTATGTGACATCTAAAAAATATGAAGCAGAGGGAATTGTAACAGGAGGTAATTTTTGTTCTTGGTATGGCGGAATGGATTCTTTTCTAACAGCACTAAGCGGTAGGAAATCTTTTTCTAAAAGCGAATCTCAAATTCCTATATTTGTTCCCTCTATGGGCAGGAAAATAGATAATGAGGATTTAATTCCAGATATAAATCATTTACCATATATGACTTGGTCTTCTTTTATTGAAACACTAGGAGATAAGGCTAAGATTGGCATTCACTTGATGAGAACTCATGCTGCCGGAACATTTGCGCTGAATTGCTCATACCTAGGCATTCCTTGTATTGGGTATCGAGGCCTAGATACCCAGGAGTACCTTCATCCATATACTACCGTAGAACTAGGAGATGTAAAAGCAGCCGGAGAAATGGTTAAAAAATTATCAGATCCTACATACTATAATATATGTTCCGAAGAGACTTTATTCTTATACAAGGAGAATTATCACGAAGATGTATTCAAAAAACGTTTTATAAACAAACTTAATAATCTAGTAAATGAAAATTAGTTTTATTGTTCCCGGAAGAAATAACTTAAAGTATTTCAAATGGTCGTATGATTCCATTATGAAAAATAAAGGAAATCATGAAGTAGAAATATGTTTTGCTGACGATGCTTCTACTGATGGTACATGGGAGTGGGTTTACAGCGAATCTTTAGTAAATCCCATGCTAAAAGTTATGCGGAATGAAGGAGATACAAGATTGGGTCACACTATATTGTATGATGCTTTGATTAGAAGATCTTCACATGATATATGCATTATATGGCATTGTGACATGTATTTAGCTCCGGGAGCAATAGATGCCATTGAGGCAAACATGGTAGATAAGAAAACTGTTGTCTCACTTACCAGAGTGGAACCTCCATTACATCCTTCGGGACATGAGAAGATAACGTCTGATTTAGGTACCGAGCCTGAAACATTCAAGGAGGATTTGTTTTTAAAATTAGCCAAAAGTTATGTAAAAAAGAAGAAACCAATAACTAACGGTGTCTTTGCTCCATGGGCTTTTTATAAAGAAGAATTTTTAAGCATTGGTGGACATGATTCTCTATTCTATGTTCAATCAAAAGAAGATTCTGACATTTGGAATAGATTAATGTTAAATGGCGCAACATTTGTACAGACATGGGAAGGATTTGTTTATCACATGACATGTAGAGGATCAAGATTTAATCCAACTATCACACAAGTTGGTAAAAATTCGGATGAATGGGAGAAGCAGAACATCATATCTACAAGAAATTTCATTAGGAAATGGGGAGGAATGCCACTTCAAAATGAATATCATGCAATATCTCCTAATAAAAAATATAATATTGGAATCATTGTCGACATGTCTTCTGAAACAAATCAACCAACCGATGAAGAGTTTATAGATTTTATTGGATTCTTAGAAATTTTTTCCGATTCTTTGCATATTGTAGGAGATAAAAAATACAGAGACTTAATTAAGTTTTATATAGATAAAGAACAGGCAAATACTTTATATTACTTAGCTGATAGACTTTGGGGGTACAACTATAAATATACTCCTGTAAATCAAATAGTGTTAGATAATAGTATAGTTATTAGTATGGAATGGGATAAGATTAAAGTTAATGAGGTATTTGATTTCCTACAAAAATTTCCATTTATTATAGAAAATTACGGCCCTGGGATGTACGAAAGTAATATCGGTACAATACATATTCAAAATGACAAATCTATTTCAAAAACTTATGAAAAGGATTTAATAAAACTAGATAATCTCTATCAATTAAGGGAGTATAAAGAAATTTATCCGGAATATTTTGATAGATATAAACCTGTTTTAGACTTTTTAGAAACGGAAAAAATAAACAATAACTTATAAAACAAAAACATATTATGGACGATCAAAAAAAAGTACCTGAAAAATATCTTAAAGGACTAAAAGATAAGGGAAAAAAGGGATCAAAAGAAGCTATGAAAAGAGAAATAGAAAAATTCTCTGGTAAAGACAAGTATAAACAGGACTGGGATGCTGATTATGATGACGAAGGAGGTAGAATTAATACAAAACAAGGTGCCGCTACAAAAGCTTTTAAAAAGAGATTTGGAGAAATTATACAGCAAAAGGTTGTAGAATACATGGATGCTATTTCTTTGGACGAAGATGCTTCCGAAGAAGGATTACAAAATAAAGCTGAAAAGTCTGAAATTCCTTTAGGAATACTAAGGCAAGTGTATAATAAAGGTCAAGCTGCATGGAATACCGGGCATAGGCCTGGTGTATCGCAAGACCAATGGGCAATGGGTAGAGTAAATAGTTTTATTACCGGTGTAGGAGGTTCTAGAAGTGCTGATAGTAAGCTATGGAAACAGGCTCAAGCAGCTAAAAAGAAAAAGAAGAAGTAATATAGCATATTTATAATTTATACTTCTTTTATAACTATTTATATAAAAAAGAATATGCTATATTTTGACAAGGAGTATTTATCTCAATATTTGGACACAGGATTGTCCTTAAAAGTTTTTGTGAATGGCGATGTGCTATCAGTCCCCTCTAAAAATGATTTAGATAAAAATAAAGGTACCGGCTATCAGGCTTCTGGTAAGCCTGCACCTTTTGATTATAAAGCTATAACTAAAGTAAAAATAGGTTCCACTACTTATACTTTAGACATGTTAAATAAATCTGACGCAGCAATACCTGACATTGGAAGTGTTGAAGGCGGAGACGAAGAGGAGGTTAACAACGAATCAGTAGTTTATCTTAAAGAGCAGATATATAAATTACTCGAAGGTAAATACAGCCACATAAATTTCACTCCTCCAGAAAGTGTATCAAATGCTGCTGAAAGAGGATTAGAAATGAGAAAAAAATCCGGAGGCAAAGGAGGATTAAATGCCAAGCAAGCCAAACAAGCCGGAGTTGGATCCGGCGTACAAAGAGCTTCTAATTTAAAAAATGGAAGTAAGATAAGCCCGGAAACTGTAAAAAGAATGAGAAATTTTTTTAGCAGACATGATAAAAATTTGAAAGTAGATGCAGGTAAAACTCCCGGCGAAGATAGGGGGTATATAGCAGGGTTGTTATGGGGAGGTACTCCCGGAAGGTCATGGGCAAATAAAATAATAAGACAAATGGACGCCGCAGACAAAAAAAATAAAAAATGAAATTACCGGAAATAACCAATCTATTTTATGGAATTACTGCTATACTAAGTGCCTTAGGAGTAAGACATATTTTTTCTTATTGGATAAATAAGAACAAGCAAAAATCTGTCGATTATAATACGTTACTAGGGAGACAGGATAAGATAATAGAGGACTTAGAAGAAAAGCTTCATGAGCTAGAATCTAAATCATCCACATCTTTAGAAGATAATTTAAAACTAAAACAGGAAATATTTGTTTTAAAAAATGGAATCTCTTTATTAGAAAGTTCAGCGTTAGATCTTCCTTTGCCTATGTGGTTAAAAAGTTCAGAGGGTAAATTACTAGCTACAAATTCATCTTATGTGGATACATTTGTAAAAAACTGCACAGAGTCTGTTTCTAATCACTTAGGACAAACTGATAAGTGCATACTAGGACAAGAAGCTCATGATACCATCACAAGAATGGAGAAAGAAATATTATCTACAGGTTCTGTTTTAATATACAAAGAATCTGTAAAATTGTCTGGCGTTTTAACTGATTTTATATTCATTCTATTTCCTAGAAAATTAGGAAAAGTGACATTAGGAATAACAGGTATTGCGATTAACGAATCTTTAATTAAATAAGATGGCAGATTTTGAATTAAAACAACAGGACAACGACACAAAAACATTGTCTACTGCCGAGCTAGATCAGAAAGTTGCGAAACAGAATATGAAATTCGAGTTTGCTGATTCTAAAAGAGCAGCAAAATCAATACTTACATTAAAAAGGTCTGATTTACCTAGAGGTTATAAATCTAAGGTAGCACAAGGTATTTTAAATCGTATAGATAGTGCATTAAGTAGAACTAAAGATAAAATAAAATTATTTAACATTAAAAAAGCAAGAGCTCTTTGGGAAAAGTTCTTTGACGCATTTGCTGAAGAAAAAGAGGAGCAACCAAAAGATATAGCACCAGAGGAAGAGGATAGAACTAAAGTAAAAGATTTAGGAGACCAAGGAGCGGACACAACCCTAGAGGAGAGCGGATATCAAATTGTAAGAAATGATACGGGAGATAGCGGAGTTATAGTAAGACTACTTAAAGATAACGAGTTCTCTATCGGGTATTTCAAGGAAGACCCATCAGAATTAGCTCCAGCAAAATTGAAAATAAATGGCAGGGAATTAAAAAATCAGGTTATGACGCTACATATAAGCGAGTTTATTGAAGAAGAAGTCGAACCCGTTGAAGGACCTAATAATAAACCTAGAGAAAAGAAACCAGGTGAAACACCGGAAAAACCAAAGCCTAAAGAACAGCCTAAGGAAAAACCTGTGAGTAAACCAGCTAAAACTGATACAGATGCAAAAAGTGCGTGATTATGAGGATGCAGCTATGAATTTAATATTCGATATAACATCCAAGAATAATTTCACAAATTGGTCAGATAAAGCATCAAAAAATGAAAAGATAGACATTTCAGAAAAGATGTTAAGATATTTTGAAAAGACAAATGATTTTGCTAAATGTATTATAATTAAAAACGCTATAAAAAAAATAAAGCATGTATAGATTAAAATGGATTGCTTCATTAGATAAAGTTTTTATGTATTTGGTTGACCCACATACGGGATATCCTCTCACAGTAAAAGAGTATGATTATTTCGACGATGCTATAAATGATATATTTAATGACTTATCCAAGGTTGTGTTACCCGAAGAGTGGATAAACAAGGCTAAAAAACATGAATATAAGATTACTGTATATGATAATGGATCAAAAATACAAGATTATATAAATGTATTCTATAATTTTTTAGGCATCACTAGCAGCACAGCAGAGCAATTAGCTATCATTCTTAAAAATAATAAAAAATTAGATTTTAAGAAATTAGAGGACATGGAACTTATGAGCGAGTATTGCGAAGATTTAATAATGGATAACATGAATTTTGAAGTAACTGTAACAAATGTATAATGGGTCTGTTTCAAAGAAAATCCTTTAACCCCAATGGAAGACCACAAATAAATTTAAGTGAGTCTGAAATAAAATATGCAATAGATAACACAAAATCTTCTGCACAAGCAGCTAGATTTCTAAGAGTTTCCCCTTCCACATTTAAAAAATACGCCTCTATATATAAGAATCCGGAAACTGGAAAGACATGGTATGAGACATCCAACAATAAAACAGGGATAGGTGTATTTAGAACTCCAAAAAAATCTGATTTCTTTTCCGATCTCAAGGAAGTACTAGAAGGAAAAAGATCAACTAAAAATAAAACCCATTTTAAAAAGAGACTATTCATGTCCGGTATAGTGCAGGAAAAATGCTGTCTATGTGGGCATGAAGAAAGACGACTTACAGATGGGGCAAGTGCTTTAATCCTAGACTTTAGGGACGGGAACACTGACAATCAAAAGCTTGAAAATATAAGAGTTTTATGTTATAATTGCTATTTTGTAAATGTAGGAAATTTCATAGGACCCAAAAACTTTTAATTATGATATCACTAGAATGGAGCGAAAGTATTTTATATAATTCTGCTGAAAATACAGAAGATTATAGAACTTATTACAACGAGTATTTGTTTAATGTCTACCTTAACAGGAAAAAAGAATTCTTAGGTAAAAAAGAGGAGCTAGAGAAGTTTCTTATCTTACACAAGATTAACCCGGATTTTTCTGAGGTACAATCAAGAATACAAAACTACATGGAAAACTATGCTAAATAAGGAAGAAGAAATACCAGAAATAGATCAGTTATTTAATGAACTTGGTAGAATTGAATACGAGCTAATCTATTACTCTCAGATGGTGGAAAACCACAACAAAAATAAAAGTAGAATCATGAAAACTATAGACGAAACTCTATATTCAGGTTTATTAAAAGAAGAAAAAAATATAGAAAATGAAACAGATTTGGGTTAAAAAACAGGATGTGGAAAAAGTAAATAACGACATCCTTGTAACAGAATGTAGGCTAGAGGCCGAGTTATCCATACTAGAATCAGGAGATTCCCAATGGGTATCTGTCTATGTAACAGATGAGTATCTTAGTAGACTAAAAGGAATGTTTACATTAACTGAAGGTAAAAAAGTAATACTAGGATAATATGGCAATAGGTTTCAAGCAATTTGTTCCAAACTTAACAAATTACTACACTTTCACTAACGGTTTCTCCGATTTGGAATTAGAAGCAATCGAAAGATTAGCGGATAAAGTTCAATCCCAAAACGCATCTGTGTTAGGTTCTCCTGAAGATCCTTCCGAATATAGAAGAAGTACTATCAAATGGCTTCCTAACAACGGAGAATATACTTGGTTATACGATAAGCTATTTCACTATGCGGAAGAGGCCAACAATGCTATGTGGCAGTTCAACATAGGAGACAACGTAGAAAATATTCAATACACCATATACAATAGCGAGGATGCGGGAATGTATGATTGGCATATTGATTGTGGGGGAACTCCTCCGGTATGCTTTAGAAAGATATCTATTACAGTCCAACTCACAGGGCCTGATGAATATTCCGGAGGTGATTTAGTTTTGAAGTACGGTAAACATGATACTATTATACCAAAAAATAAAGGACGGGTCGCTATCTTCCCATCCTTTATGCTACATCGTGTTACTCCTGTCGAATCTGGGACTAGAAAATCTCTAGTTCTTTGGTTAGGAGGCTTGCCTTATAGGTAATTATTTGATAGTATAAATTATTTTATTGCCTATTTCATCTACAGATTCTATTGTGTTTATGGTAATTTTTAAGTTATTTTGTAAATGATTAGCTATAAAGCTACAGATATCATGAACATCAGAACCATTTTTAATAAAAACACCATTCTCGTTAAAGAATTTATCGAAATACTGGCTATAGAAAAATAACACTTCATTATAATCTAATAGAGTTTTTGTTTGTATTGCTATCTTTTTAATATATATTTTTTTGTATATCTTAGAATTTGTTAGTTTATCTTTTTCAGAAATAGGCAATTTGTTAATATTAAATATCAATGAACTAGACTTCTTATCATTCCATGGGTGCTGCACTTTCCATAAAAAAGAATGTGTAGCATCTATTTCTAATGTCAAATTTCTAAAAGATTCCCTTTTTCCTGGGACCGGGATAACAGGTTCCTGAATTTCTTTAGGGGGAGTTACTGGTTCAGGAGTTGGAGCTGTTTTTGAGAGTAATTTATCTAACATTGGATACCCATATCCATACTCAATATCCTTACCTTCTGGTCCTCCATCTACAGTATTAGTAGAAAGAAAAGCTAAAAGGTCAGCTTGATTTTTTATTTCCGGGTACCATTTCAATACATGACCCATAGCCGCTGTACCGTGAGGAGTGGCCATACTTGTACCATCCCAAGAAACATAGCTTCCATTATCCTTAAAAGTTGACCATATTGAAACACCAGGAGCTATTGCCTCTAGGTCAGTTC
>Ga0114979_10002317_pt1 | contig 12882 bp, 5 predicted proteins | sample S_140625_EF_Meta_FD_87315 | JGI IMG/M metagenome (GOLD analysis project Ga0114979, IMG submission 87315) | Freshwater microbial communities from Lake Simoncouche, Canada to study carbon cycling - S_140625_EF_MetaG | ecosystem: Environmental > Aquatic > Freshwater > Lake | place: Lake... | reverse complement strand
TGTATAGTTAATATAGAAGTCTCGTCCATCAACGCCAGCGCATCTTTCAGTAATTGTTGGGAAGCAGGCCCCCCCTGTTGGTTGATGGATTCTGCCACAATATCCCGAATGGTTTCGTCCTCAATGGGAATCCCCTGCGCAGATTGATAGGCAAGGGCGATGAATTCGCGAATGCGGGTTTCCAATTCGGCTACGGCCGCTTTGGTAAAGGTTACCATCAAGATTTCCTGAACGGGCAACTTTTTTTCAAGAATCAGCCGAAGCACAAGTATAGCAATCGAATAGGTTTTACCGGTTCCTGCACCGGCTTCAATCACATTGCTTTTTTCAAGCGTCACTTCAGTTACTACTAATGTTTCCATATATCGACTGCTAAGGTAGTTTAGGTAAAAAATTTTGCGTTGATGCGATTCAAAAATGGATATACAAAGTCTACATGCTCCTTAACCTCATCAAAATATTCCTCGGAAAAATATCCCGCTTGTTTTGCGAGGGATTTATATTTATCACGGCTTCCCTTTACTTCATCGGCCAGCTGAATCACGTAATCGTCTACGCCATTTTTGAAATAGAGCATTACATTCGATTTTTTCCATTCGGGGAAAAACAAGAAGGGCCGTTCTGCCAAATGCAAGAACTTATCGAGAAAAAATAACAGAAAGGCGTTGGCATCCGCTACTGAAAGTTCGTTGGCTTCACAGGTTACCCACTCTCCTTTTTGCTTAAAAAAATGAAAAGCGATTGGCAGGTCTTGTGCCCGCAAGCAACAGAAGTTGATAAAGGCAGGAAAAAAATCTTTTTTTAATTTACTACTCGTTTGCATCCCAATCAATTGGTTCCCGTAAACCCCTTCTACTATTCCTGAAAGGGTGGCTACCCCAAAGTCGAGGGTTACTTCAATTTTTCTTGCGGGCTGTCCTCCTGTAATTTTTTCTCTGCTTTCGTATAATTCCCGAACTTCTTGAGCCAACTGTTGGTACAAAAATTTTCCCCGATTACTCAAGGGCAGTTTGCCTTGTAACAACCACTCTTGATAGAAATTATCATAAGAAGCAGGCGAAAACTGTAACAGGTGTGCTGTAAGATTGGACTTTTCTAACTTGCCTATTTCAAAAGATTCAATATCACTTAGCAAGATATCGTCTGTATACGCGGATATCCGCCAGTTTTTCTGCAGATACCAGGTGATGGGACTTTTGGCAAATTTTGTGAGGGACGACAACTCTATCAATGGATTATTAACTGTATTGGCTGCTACCGGAGCCATGGTTTTTTTCACCAGGGGCGATTGCGCACCAGATGATAGATAGGAAGTAAGTCCATCCGCTGCATCGGATCCATATCGGCTGCTGAAACTGTGCAAAGGGTGCGATACAATTAGCTTTTTTCTCAGCTGATAGTCTGTTTGCGGCAAACCCTCCAGAATATAATTTATCAATTCATCAACCAATGCAGACGGAGGAATGGGGCGGTTATCTTTTACATCCTGTCCCTGATAGCTGATGAGTAGATGCTCCTTGGCAGAAAGAAGGGTTTCGAGCAATAAATGTTTGTCGTTATTGCGAATATTCCGGTCTCCCTTTCCAGGATTATTTTTTTGTAAATCAAAATGTGGGCGTGTATCTTTTCTGGGGAACTCATTATAGTTCATACCCAGAATGGCTACTACTTTATGAGGAATGCTTCGCATGGGTATGAGGGAACAAAACAATACACCACCTCTGCCAAAATTTTGCTGCCGAGTTTCTGATTGCAGCGTTGCGGTAAACTGGTAGGCAAATACGTCAAAAGGTACCAAGTCGGAAATGTCTTCAGCATGTTGGTTGTACTTATCTAAATAGGCAATCAAATCGTGGTAGTCGCCGGCATCCTGGTCATCGTTTACGAACAGCAGATCTGCGATTAGTTCCCGCACATAGTTTATCCATTCACTAAGGCTTCGGCTACTTTTTCTTAGTTCGATATGGTGCAGCAGCAGAGTGGCAAACTGATGAAATCTCACCAGCTCAAAGATGGTATCTCCTTCTGCTATATCAATGGGTATAAGGGTGTCTCCCGTGGGGGCATTGTAAATGGGACTCCCGCTGATGCACCATCCCAGTGCTATTCTTTGTAATCCGTATTCCCAACTTACGAGTCGGGTATCGTTTTCAATTTCACCAGCGGTACCGCATCGGATATTGGCTGCTTGCATTGCAGAGCGAATCAGGTCGGGTTGGGAAATGCCAAATCGTTGACTAATATTTTTCGACTCCAGCAGTTCCATTACTATTTCCGCTTTCATATTGTCGCTGTTGAGTTCTAGCAAGCGTTGTAGGTCACTAAAAAGGGAAGCCCCTTCGGTAATTTTTTGGTCGGAGAGTGTGTAGGTAAAATCGTAAGGCGCCTCATCGAAAACGGCCCGGATATAGGGTGCATAGTCGTCCATATTAGAACAGAGCACCAGAATATCTTTAGGTGCCAGTTCTCCCGGCCGGGCATTTACTATTTTCACCAGTTCATTATAGAGTACTTCTACTTCTCTCGCTTTTGTATAACAGCTATTAAAAACGATCGACCCATCGTGGAAATTTTCGAGTGAAATGGGTTGTCGGAAAGTTCCATGCGCATTTTCAAAAATGTCTTTTTGTATTTTATGCAGCAAGCTGGTAGGGTTATCCGCTGGCGGAACAATCCAGTGATCATACACTTCATTCATCAATTCTTCCTGTTGATACAGCAGTGCAAAACTTTCTTTGATAACAGTTCCCCATCCGGTTAACAAACTATTACCAGGTAGGTTAAAACCCTCTTCGGGCTGGCGCAATTTGTTTTTTTGCCTTTTTTTAATCAGGCTTTTTTCAGTTTCATCCTCTAGCCAGTAATAAGAAGGGGCAGGATTCATCAGATAAAAATGCAAGGGTATAAAGGCTGCTAGTAATTGAAATAGTTCGAGGTGTAGAGGAGTAATAACGGCAATACCAAAAAAGTGAAGTCCAGCAACTCGTTTGTTAAGCTGCTCCTCTTGTGTGGGATTTTTCAGGGCTTCTTTCAGTTTATTTACCACACTGGGTTTGTCGGAAACCCTTCCTTGATAAGCTTGTTGTAATCTTTTCCAAAGATACCATTGAAAATTTTCGGGTGATTGGGCAGAATGGTTCCAGTCACTAATCAATCCAGGTCGGTAGATCTGGTATTGGTCAAACAGGTCGGCCATTTGATCTGCGAGTGCAATTTGCCGAATGGGGTGATTGCGATAATAGGCGGCCACCTCTGGAAATCTTTGCCGGAATCCCGGCTCGCTCAGTTCTTTCCAAATTTTCCATCGAATTTTATCGGAGGTAATAACGGGCCCTGGTTTTTCGGAGAGCCATTCATGTAGCAGAGCGATGATATCGTTGGGACTATGAAAACCTATATTTGCGCTGATGCCCAGCTGTTGTGCAATTTGTTCGGTAAGCCATTTATTCATCCCCTCGGTTTGGGTGATGATGTGTTGTTGCTGAAAAACATCACAGGTTTCTTGTTGCAGATTCTGCGACAGCTGCAAAGCAAGTTTTTCGATGGAGTTAGAAATATACAGATGATTGGGCATGCAGTAATAATTTATAGTTCGTCCATTCGGTTAGTAATGCCCGATGCTCTTTGCACGCTGCCGGCAGCCGTTGCTTTTAATACAACTTCCGACGACAAGATAATGGCTTGTTGTTTTGCACGGGTAACAGCGGTATACAACAATTCGCGCGTGAGGATGGGAATATCTGGATGGTTGGGCATTCGAATTAACACACGATTGTATTCTGAGCCCTGACTTTTATGAATGGTCATGGCGAAAACGGTTTCAGCGTGTTGAATATACTGAACGCTGATGCCGCGTACCTGGCCATTTCCCGCATCCAGCCAAAGCTTTTTACTTCCCTGTATGGTTCGCACAATGCCCACATCTCCGTTCACGAGCCCCAGCTCTTTATTGTTGCGGGTGATGATGATTGGGCGGTTTTCATAAAAGGGCGTATCCGGTTGCAGACAATTATTTTTTTTCAAGCGGCTTTCGGCCAGCTGGTTACATTCTGCTAACCCGCCTTTCCCCTCGCGCACGGCGCATAGGATGCGTTGTTGTTGAAATAGTTGAAGTGCTTGATAGATATCCGGCTCACGGATATAGGCTTCATAACTATCTATAAAGGTATTCAATGCCGTGTCTGAATCCTGTGACATTATGGAAACCTCACCGCCCTGATTATTTAGCAAAAACTCATCTAAAACAGTTGTTCGGTTATGTAATATGGCATCACTTAATCTGCCGATACCACTTTTGCTGCTGAATCGGTGACTGTATTGTAATTCAATAATATGTTCGGCCAGGGGATGTGCGGAGGCAGTAGGCGCTTTTGGTATAGAGCGACCGGGGTTTGCGAGAAATTGATTGATAAAGTTCTGTGTGTCGGATGAAAATGTATTGATGGCGGCCGTTTGGCTGCATAGGTCGCCAAAAAGGCTGCCGGCTTCTACAGAAGCCAGCTGGTTTTTATCGCCCAGCAGTAAAATTCGGGTAGATGAGCTGATTGCCGATAGTAGTTTGGCAAACATGGCTACATCAATCATCGAGCATTCGTCTACAATTACTAGGTCGAAGGGCAAAGGATTGGATTCGTTATGCCGGAAGTAAATATCTTCTTTTTTAGTACCCAGTAGCCGATGGAGGGTAACTGGTTGCAGTTGTTGAAGTTTGTTGCGAATAGCATCGGGTAGCGGAAGGGTAGTTGATTGCAACGAGTCGGCCATTCGTGTGGCGGCTTTGCCGGTAGGGGCTGCCAATGCAATTCTACAGTTTGGTTGCAGTGTATATTGTACCCAAAGAATTTTTGCAACGGTGGTGGTTTTACCGGTACCGGGTCCGCCCGTAAGGATGGTAAAATGTTGCAGGCAAGCCATTATTACAGCTGCAAGCGACCAATCCGCACAAAGTTCCGGAGGCAGATTTTGGAGTGAGTATTCGGCTTCTAGGGCTGCAATTAAATTTACCTGTTGCAGTAGGGCATCCTTGCAAGCGCTTTGGGTAGCGGCTTCAGCATTGAGTAGTCGGTGAATATGACGTAAGATGGCGCTTTCGTATTGGAAGTAACGATGCAGGTATAAGCGATTGCGGTGAAGGATGAAGGGGGCAATATCTCTGGCACTTCCTATCCATTGAGGGCGATTGGTTAATTGTTGGGTATTGGGATACGCTCCCGCAGGGCTGATGGTTGCTAATTGTGGATCGGTATCCAGGGAAATACAGATATGCCCTTCCTGCAAACGCTTGGCGAGTAACCAGGCATGGGGCTGAACCAGTGGTTCTGGAAATGCGAGGGCAAATTGAAGAAAAACATCGGAATGGGTAGCCATGCAATCAGGTTATACAATGAAATTACTGAACCCCAGTGGATATTGGTTATCGATCGGGACTGCAAGTACAGTTTGCAGGTTATAATCTATTTACATTGGGTAATCAATTTCTGTTAAATCCTTTAAAATGCAATCTTGCACGGAAAGGGAATCGAGTTCTGAAGCTGGATTTGGGCTAGATTCATGTTTGAAATTCAAATTATTTATAAAATTCAACATGTATTTTATTCGCTACAACCTCCCTAAAAGATTAATAATCAATAGGTTTTTATTTAAAATCTACAATAGGCAGCTTTTGTACAACTTGGCGGCTCTGTACTATAAAATTTTTTGTAAAAGTCTTCGTTAAAACTAATTCATGGTTTCAATGTTGACTCCTGCAAAATCAGTGTTTCGGAGTTGGTTGGGAACCGTTCTTGACTTTCTTGGAGCCGGTAAACTTAAGCTGCTGAATAGAAGTTTGGGAATGGTGATGAGTACGCTATTCGTGGTAGCTCCTTTCTTTCAGAATAAGAACTTCGAGGGCTTTTGGGCATAAATGTATAATAAAATCATCCTGTGTGGCAATGAAAAAATAGATGAAAAATAGTTCAGTTGTATCTCTAGGCCCTCTATTTTGATGGGTTTATGGAAACGCAGATTGTAGAAGGACATATTTCAGCATCAAACTGAAAAGTAAAGTAAAAACGTGTTATATGGATTCGTGGTTACTATTGCAAACACATTCTGTTATTGCTTTCATCATTGTGGTAACGCAAGTTGCGATGATATGGTTTTTGTTTAAAGGCAGGGTGGAGGTTTCCGTTCGTTTTTGGCTGCTGATAAATTATTTTGCTTCTGCCGCCTGGTACTTTGACCAAATGTTTCGGTTTAGTTTATATGAAAAAGCCGAAGGCTCGTGGTTGTATAAATTTGAAACCGGAATTGTTTATCCATGCATGCTTATTTTGCAAATGCTGGCGAGTTTCCATATTTTTTATTTGTTTATTCATCCCCGGTTTGAAAAAGAGCGTAAGTGGGTTACAAGGCTTTTTATTCCATTTTCGGTATTCCTTTTTGGCTTGTTTTTCTGGAATGAGTATTATAACAACAGTAATATTGAAGTTTTTCAGGGAGCCTCTTTTGTTTGGGGGTTACTCAGTTATTTATTGAATATCAGTATCTCCATTCGAAAGATGCTGATTTTTAGGCATACGGATAGAAATGCTTTTTATGCGCACGTATGGTTAACCGCTGCAAGTTCATATTATATCATACTTTCAATCACTTGTTTAATTTTTGGTTTGTACACACCCGTTGGTTATTGGACGTACTTTATTTTTATTGGGCTCGCAGAAATTACAATGATCATTGCCTTCCTGTCGTACTCATCTGTATTTGTAAGTTTTCAGGTTAAAATAACAGCGTACAGTTTTATTTCGGTAGCGTTTTTCCTAGCGATATTTACCTTGCTGTTTTTTCCACCCACGATGCCTAATCAACTTGAAATCCGTCTTTCGCAGCAGGCTGGTTTGAAAAAAGTGTTCTTATTGCTTTTTGCTGCTACAGTGGGAATTGTATGGCTATTACCCAAATTATTAAGGCGAATACTAACTAATCCAATCAAAAGATTGTTGCGGGGAGTAAAGGAGGTTAATTTAGGAAATCTGAATGTAAATGTACCCATTTTTTATTTCGATGAAATTGGGTCGTTGACCAAGAATTTTAATATAATGACGGGCACACTACGGGAGTCTAAAGAACGATTGGAAGAGTATTCGAAAATTCTTCGTGAGCTCTATAAAAACCAGCAGAAAGTTCAGGAGGAAACGCTTAATCATGTTAGCCAGGAAATACACGACAATGTGGGTCAGTTATTAAGTCTGGTGAAGATGCAACTGAATCTGGCTGTTGAAAGGGAGGGGTCTGAAAGTCAACTATTATCAGAGGCACAAGAAAACATTAGTCGTGCTATGATGGATTTACGTGATTTGGCTAAGGGAATGAGTAGCGACCGATTAAAAGTACTCGGATTATTTGGTACCGTAGAACAGGAAGCCAATAGAATTCAGCGAAATGGTGTATGCGAGGTTTATACAAATTGTTCGGGTACAATTCAATCACTGGAATATCAAAAAGAGATTATTCTGTTTCGGGTAATTCAGGAATGTCTTCAAAATATATTTAAACATGCCCGAGCGAAGCGCATAGATATTTCTTTAAGTTATCAATCCAATCAGCTTACAATAGATGTGCAGGATAATGGAAAAGGATTTGTTGTAAATGCTAATGGTAACAGCATTGGATTGGGGCTTATGAATATGCAAAATCGTGTGCGGCTAATTGGCGGAACCCTAGTTATAGATAGTCGCGAAGGGCATGGCACAAGCGTTTCAATCAATGTTCCTTTGCAGTAAAATGCAATCTTTTCCGGCAAACAATTTTCCCGTCGAACATTCAACTACAAATACTAGCTTGAATGGCAAGTGATGGCAAAATGTTGGAGGCAAGTTTTTCTTCTGCAGCCTGCGGCACTGCAATTCCCGTTTGCTGTTTGTAATCTATTTACAATCCCTGAAAAAAAGCGTTAAAAGTGGAATTGGAACGTGTAAAGAGAATAAAAAAAAGTTGTTAGCAAAACTTCCTATTTGTCTATCCCATTGATAGTGTGTTAAATACACGATTTTTTTGAAATAAGAAACAGGAAAAACCCTGTTTCGAAAATATTCGGCTAATTAGCTGATTAATAGTGCTTTATAAAAGAAAAGCACTAAATATTTAAATAAATCTACATGTTAAGCACAATAAATCAATGTTTTTTCATATTTTAAAGATTGTCAATTAGTAATTTATCAATATGTCTTTGTCTCAGCCATTAAATCCTAACAAAAGAGGGTTGGGCGATTTGTTTCGCCGCTTTTTATTTGCCAAAGAGCCCCCTCCGCTCGATGACTGTCCGGATATTTCGGTTAACCCCCAGTACTTAGTAGATATTCATACCCATACTTCTATGAAGATGAATATCTGGGGCAAAAAATTTTGGAACCGACATTGGCCGGTTTGGGGGGATGGGTTATTGTCGATGTTAGGAATGCAAGTAGATTATTTTCAATTAACCAGCCGGCAGGTTGGGGTAATGATTGTAGCGCATGATTTACCGGTAGGGGCAATGCGTAGGAAGTTTGGTGTATTGAGCCAAGTAATACGCGTGCTGAATTGGATTTTTGATAAAATGGAGCATGAAGATTTTAGCAACTTTACTCAAATAAATAAAATCATCAATTTATTTGAGGAGCAGATATACGTAACCAACCGAAAGTTGGGTTCTGAAACATTTGTTATTGCTCGTTCTTATCAGGAATTAGTAAATGCGAGAGAAAAAGGTAAAATTGTTTTTATTCATTCAATAGAAGGCTCACATGCATTAGGTAGAAATATACCTCCAAAAAAATCAAAATTTAAAAGAAAGATTCGAAAAATACATAACCCTATCCAGGGTGGAATGAAACTTACAGCTACCAATCAGCGATATATAAATAATCTAGTAGCCCTGAAGCACAGAGGGGTATGTATGTTAACGTTGGCATATTTATTTAAAAATGAATTGTCTGATTGTGTAGAAGGAATTGCCGAGTATCCTAAAGTAAATACATTTAAATACAAATGGAGATACACACCTAGAGATCCTGCCTTAAATATTGGGTTATCTCCTTTAGGAATAGAAGTGGTAAATAAAATGCTGGAAATTGGTATGATAATAGATCTTACCCATTCTACTCCGGCAACAAGAGCGCAGGTTTATGCAATAAATAAACAAAGAGCTGCAAATAGATTAAACCCTCTTCGCCCTTTAACTTTTTCTCATTGTGGATCACAGCAGTTATTTGAAGACTACCAGCAAAAAACAGGAGTAAAGAAATATAATCATCATAAATATTATGCTGCCAGCAAGCAAGATATTCTGGAAATAGAGGCTTGTAAAGGTGTAATTGGAATCATCATAGAAAACTGGTGGCTTACAGGCGTGGATCACCGATTGCCCGAATATCAGGGATGGGAATTATCCGGAATAGATTGCGTGTTGCAAACGATAGATTCCATCAATCAGCAAACTGCCAAGAAAGACTATAGCATAATTTCAATAGGAACAGATTTTGATGGATTTACAGATACCCCACCCGACTTTTACAGGTATGAGCATTTTCGAAATTTGATAGAACGACTGCGTAATGAGCGATATCAATGTCCCCAAACTAGGCAGTTGTTTCGGCGGTTTCCGGAAAAAACCATTGCAAAAATCTTCAGAGAAAACGCTTTGCGCTTGCTTGCATTTGGCTGGAAATAGCGTTAACAATCAACAACTAATCAAAAAAATTTACAGATGCTGATAGATCAATTGGATATACAAGGGGTGCAATATTACTTGCCTGCCAACGAACAGGAAGTTATGTACCTCGTTAACAAGGCGATACGTGAAAAGAAGGTGATTTGTATGCGGGGGGCGGCTCATTCCATTCCATTGGTTAAAAGTCAGGAACGCGAAAAAAATAGAATTTTTTTATACCTCGGGCGGATGCGAACAGTAACTATTGATGCTACGAATCAGATGGTTACTGTTCAAGGCGGATGCAATTTAGGGTTAGACCCGAACGATCCTTCTGGAATATCTACCCTGCAAAATTCACTTGTATATCAGGTTCATCAGGCAGGATTTGCTTTTCCAGATTTAGGTGGTATAATCCATCAAACAGTGGGTGGATTTTTATCTACGGGCGCAGCCGGCAGCTCCCTCAAAAGTCCTTTTAATGAATGTTTGCAATCTCTCACTTTTATTACTGCCCAAAATGGTATAGCAACCCGGGTTACTTTTACAAGAGATACGCACTATGATACCAACGAATTTTTTGCTGCCGGATTGTCTTTGGGATTGTTTGGGGTATTGGTTGAAGCAACTTTTCATTTAACCAAACATTATATAGTAAGAGGGCAGGAAGCTACCCTATCCCTACAAAATTGGAACGTAGATTTTTTTGGCGACGATCCTTCAAAAAAACCATTAACAAATTTTTTTGAGGAACATGATGTTCAGAGATTGCTATGGTGGCCACAAAAAAAGTTGAGTAAGATTCAAGTGTGGACAGCCCAAAAAAATTCCATGCCGAATAAATTCTCTCCTCTCCCATATGAACAATTGACAGGATCATTATTGGGGATACCTTATCAGCAGTTAGGAAAATGGCTACTGAGCTTTTTTGGCTGGATGTCTTGGGCAATACAGCGGAAATCTTTTTTTCGGAAAACTTGGATTGGAGAATGGATAGCCGGAGTTTTTAGAAACAGCCTGGTGCCTTGGGCATTGGGTTTATTAATTCAAGATGGCGTAATACGTTTTAAAGACACTTGGTATGATGGGATACCGATGGATACTTGTATTGATGAAAGATTAATCCCAGTTTGGCTTTCTGAATTATGGTTCCCCATAGAAAAAGGGACGCAAGTAATTGCAGAATTCCGTGATTATTTCGAAAGAAGACATGACGGTCCTGGTACTTTCAGCTATGAAATTTATCCGGCAAAATCTACTGAGTTCTGGTTAAGTCCGGGCTATAAGAGAGACTCATTGCGCGTAGATATATTTTGGTTTGCCGGTAATCCCGAAGACCCAATCAAAGATTTTTATCAGGCATTTTGGAATCAGCTCGACGAATATGAGTTTCGCTCTCATTGGGGGAAATTTATGCCAGATCAATCAAAGGAAGAGCTGATTCATCTTTACCCTAAATACGAGCATTGGAAAACAATTCGTAGTATATACGATCCTGTTAATGTTTTTTTAAGTGATTATTGGAAAACTAGACTTCATTTATAATTGCCAACAAGGCCAACCTTAAAAAGATAAGACATGCCCTCTTGGATTCTTTTACATACCCATTCTGTAATGGCATTAATTATCGGCGTATCCCAATTAGGAATGTTCTGGTTTTTAATGAAATCAAAAGACACATTTCCTGTAAAAAAGTGGATAAAACTGAATTATTTTGCTTCTACTCTTTGGTATATAGATCAAATGATCCGTTTCAGTATATATCCAGGAAAAGAGGGCACTCTATTATATGTTTTAGAGACTATTTTTATTTATGGACCGGTATTAGTGATGCAAATGTTCGCCAATGTTCAAATAAATTATTTGTTTATTGAATCACGGTATGAAAAGGAGCGGAAGATAATTAATATATTATTGGTATTTCTCTCTTTAACAGTGTTGGGTATTATTGCCTGGAATGAATTGTTTAATAACAGTAATTTTCTCATATTTCAAATGATTTCGTTTATATGGGGAATTATAACTTTTCTTTTAACCTTCTCTGTTTCCATCAGAAAAGCCTGGGAATTTAGATATAAAAATCCTCAAGCCCAAAAAGGTCTTTTGCTTTTAGCATTTCCAAGTCTTTGCTTTTTTGTTTTATCATTAATTTGTTTACAATTTGGATTATTCTCACCAATTGGCTATTGGACTTATTTTATTTTGGTATGGCTGGGCGAATTTACTTTAATAGTTACTTATATTAGATATACTAATATTTTTGTAAGTTTTCAGTTAAAAATAACCACTTATAGCCTTTTAGTTGTGGTTGTTTTTTTAACAACCTTTACCTTATTTTTTCTCCCTCCAAAGATGCCGGATGATATTGTCGGAAGATTGAACCAACAGGAGGGCTTGCAAAATGTTTTTATAATTATTATTGTATCCATAATTATCACGTCTGTTTTACTCCCCATATTGCTGAGGAGAACACTTACACAACCGCTCAAACAATTGCTGGGGGCGGTACAAACAGTAAATTCAGGAAATTTAGATGTTGAGGTTCCGGTACTTTATCAAGATGAAATCGGGTTACTTACCAAACAGTTTAACCTAATGACCCACTCTTTGCAGAAAACCAATCAACGAATAATTGAATATACAGTTACCTTATCAGAATTGTTTAACAATCAACAGAAAGTTCAAGAGCAAACCCTTAATCATATAAGTCAGGAAATTCACGACAATGTGGGCCAGATGTTGAGTTTAGTGCGAATTCAATTGAATTTAGCGGCACAACAAAATAGTAATGAAAATGAATTGATTTCGGAGGCTCAGGAAAATATCGGGCGGGCTATGATGGATTTGCGCGACATGGCTAAGGGTATGAGTAATGATCGTATTAAACTGCTAGGGTTATATGCTTCTGTTGAGCAAGAAGCAGATAGAATAAGGCGTTCTGGGATATGTGAAATAAGTCTTTCTTGTTCAGGAAACGTATTTCAATTTGATCATCAGCGAGAAACAATACTATTTCGAGTATTGCAGGAATGTTTGCAAAATGTGCTAAAACATTCAGAAGCCAGGCTACTTGAGATTTTCTTTCAATATACACAGGACGATATTCAAATAAAGATTCAGGATAATGGAAAGGGGTTTGTTTTAGAAAAATCTAGGGCGGGACATGGCTTGGGATTAATGAATATGCAACATAGAATTCAGCTGATGGGAGG
>Ga0114979_10002316_pt1 | contig 12883 bp, 9 predicted proteins | sample S_140625_EF_Meta_FD_87315 | JGI IMG/M metagenome (GOLD analysis project Ga0114979, IMG submission 87315) | Freshwater microbial communities from Lake Simoncouche, Canada to study carbon cycling - S_140625_EF_MetaG | ecosystem: Environmental > Aquatic > Freshwater > Lake | place: Lake... | reverse complement strand
TGACTTTGGTTTACAAACAGAAATCAATGTGGCCCTCGATCAAACTTCTCTTTTTGAAAAAAGAGCCATGATTGCGATCACAGTCGAGCCAATCTCAAGCGATTTACAAAATGCAGTAAAGGCAGACGGAGCGGGAATCGCGCCTAATATGTTTGCTATCTCTGCAATTTCTAATTTTTTACCCATGAGAATTGAAGCTGACTTGATTCACCGTGAAAGACAAAGTTTTCTGAGAGCCAACCAGGTACCAAAAGCCATGCAAGTATTTTCCGAGCAGGCAGCAGCTAAAAATAAAATCTTTAAAATTTCGGAAAGCCTGCCTGGCGTAAACAGTGCTTTTCATGGAAAAGCGCTGTTTGATAAGCTCGAGCTCCTTTTGCAAGGTCAGTTGTCGAAAGCTGAAATGAACATTGTCCATCGCGCTTTGTGCCACAATATTTTTTTGCACAGTGAAACTAAGAATATTTCTTTACGCACACTTACACCCTATATTTTGGGTTGCTCGAATGCTCGCTGGGGCGGTGTTCTTGAAACAGGCGTTCTCAGCTTTGTCGATTCTTTACCGAACGATAAGGTGGTCTTACAGGGACCTGTGATTCCCTATAAACTTTCCACCAGCCAAAATTTTTCAAGATCTTCCTCACGCTCGCAAGTCTCAGGCTCAACTTCTAGTGTAAGTTATGGATGGGAATTTGGCCTCAATTTAGATTTCAGTCCGATTCCGAAAACCAGTGGCGCTTTCAAAGCTTCGATTGGTCAAAATTGGTTTCAAACTGATTCCACTGCAAAATCCACTTCCGGATCACGAGACACTTCCTTATCTAGCTCTTTTAGCTTGATTATCGAAGCCAGTACCTTTGAGATAGAATACAATGCTCAAAAATGTTTGATATTTAAACTCAACGACGAATTAGTTAGTAATTTAGCGCGACAAAATTACTCTGTTCCACATGGGCTTTATTATTGCTCTAAGACGACTCAACCCACCAAATACTTAGAAACTTACTACCTTGTTAAACAAGATTGTCTTGCAGGTTCTGCTTTTGCGGATTGCTCATCGGATCAGGAAAATTCAATGACTTTGATGATTCGTGGAAGTCAGGAATTCTTGAAGTTTAAAAATATTGTGACGAATTCAAATTTCGATACGCTACTCATGCCAGTTTCAGGAGAGGAGCTGAAAAGACAAATTCCGACATGGGAAAATCGATTAAAAACGAACGCGACGACGCAGGTCTTTCCTGGAGCTGTTGTAAGGCCGCTTCAATTGAATTAACAAACTACTGTTCAAGCGCCTCAGAAAGCATCTGACCTTGTACTGTAATGTAGACCTTATATCCCATATTGGTTTGTCCCGAAACCTTGTCATAGACGCTACCTGCAGAGGCACTGACTTTATAATTGTTTAAAGTCGTTTGAGTTTGATTGGATCCTGAAACGACCTCAGCCCCTTGCGCTTTTTGGAAGGGATTTAAATCTTTCAATTTCACACCAAATAAAGAGGAATCAATGGAGCAGGCAGATAACGACAAGCTTGAGATCACCAATAAGGTCAACTTAATCACTAACTGCATATCTACCTCCTGTACTAATGATCGGCTGAATTCTCGGAATTCTAAAGCATTTGTCTCAATATGATTCGCTCAGTCTTCTCGGATTTTCATTTTTTTGAAATCAAGTGATAACCAAAGCGACTTCGTATGGGAGTTTTCGTTGTCTCGTTTTGGTTCAATGCCAAGGCGGCCTCCTCAAAATTTTCGTCAGCGGCACCCACTGGGATGGGACCCAGTTCTCCGCCCCTAACAGAAGAGGGACATTTTGAAAAACTTCGAGCGAGTTCTTCAAAGCTTTTTCCTTCTTGCAGTTTTTTAAGTAAATCCTGAGCTTCGTACTCGTGCTGAACTAAAATATGACTGACAGTATAGGATTTTTTATTCATGTAGAACCCTCTGTTAGATCTGTGATTTCAGTCTCGTCATCTGTTGAATTTAAATGAAGCAAAATTCGGTCTGCGAGAACACGGTTAAATGATTTAAGAGTCGCAATTTCTTCAGCACTTGCATTGCTAATACCATCCACACTGCCAAAGGTTTCTAACAAAATCTTTTTTCGTTTTTCACCAAGGCCTATGATTTCATCCAATTGACTTTCTAAACTTTGTCCTTCTCTTAACTTTCGGTGAAACTGAATCGCAAATCGATGAGCTTCATCCCTGATGCCTGTTAAAATATGATGAGCATCTGAATTGGGTTTAAAAATCACGGGATTGGCTCGACCGGGCAGAAAAAATCTTTCCTCTGAGGACTTCACATCCGCATTCTGAAAATCACTTTCGGTGCGAGCTTTGGCCAAACCCACCACTGGAATATCTGACCTGCCTATTTCATTTAATATTTTCACAGCTTGTGCCAGCTGTCCCTTACCACCATCAATCACAATCAATTGTGGGTCATCATATTCGGTGTGTTTAAATCGCCTTTGCAGAACTTCATACATGCTTGCAAAATCATTCTGACCAATCACTGTTTTCATTTTGTATCTGCGGTAATGCTCTGAAGCTGGAACTCCATCTTCAAAAACCACCTGAGAGGCCACATTGGCAGTGCCTTGAAAATTTGAAATATCAAAGCACTCGATCCGCTTTGGAAGACCTGGAAGACCGAGCTTATCTTGAATTTCCTGCAGTCCCCGCTTTTTTTCTTCAGACTTAGATACCCACTTTTCGAATTGGGTTTTTGCATTTTCATGAGCCATATCAACAAGGGCATGGGCTTTACTATTGGTGGCACATCTTACAACGGTGGTTCGACCTGATCTTTCTTTTAACACCGCTGACATCAAGTGGGTCAAATCTGACCCCAAATCAAAGGGCAAAATAATTTCATCAGGGATTATATTTTCATCATAGTATTGATTTAAAAATGAAACCATCCAATCGCGAGGATCTTCCATGGTCTCGAGAGTATTGAGTTCTTGTAAAAAATGAGGACGAGAGCCCAGCACTCGCCCTTTTCGGATATGCAAAGTTTGAATCACCGTGCCACGCTCGTCGCCAAAATAGCTGACCACGTCTTGATCTTCATCCGTCATGTCATTGATGACCGCTTGTTTTTCCAAAATACTTTTGATGGCTTTGATGCTATCTCGAAGCCTTGCTGCCACTTCGAACTTTTCTTGGTCTGCGACTGCCATCATTTTTTCAGTCATCTGCTTGACCACTTTTTTATTCTGACCTTTTAAAAATAACAGAGCCCCTTCCACTTCAGTGCGGTAATCTTCTTTTGAAATAAAATCCACACAAGGGGCTGTGCACCTGCCAATTTGGTGGGTCAGACAAGGCCGCTTTCGAGTCTTCATAAAATGATTGGTGCAATCTCTGATTTTAAAAGTCCGATTTAAAAAACGGATGGTTGTAAAAACCGCACCACCCAGGGTGTAAGGTCCAAAATACACAGAGCCGTCTTTTTTCACTTTTCTAGACAAATAAAGTCGAGGGTAATCATCTGCCAATGAAAACTGAATATAGGGGTAGGACTTATCATCTTTAAGTCTGATGTTGTATTTTGGTTTGTGTTTTTTAATTAAGGAGGCCTCTAGCAAGAAAGCTTCCACTTCAGTCTTTGTTAGAATGTACTCAACATGATTCACATTTCGAACCAGGGCGATGGTTTTTCGGTGATCTAGGGAATCATAAAAATATGTTCTCACACGATTTTTAAGACTTTTTGCTTTTCCAACATATAAAATTTTATCTGTTTCACTTTTCATCAGATAAACCCCACTTTGAGTGGGGAAATTTCGAACGAGCTCTCGAAGTTCTTCAATTTTTGGATTCACGCTTGAGTGCCTTCAGAGGCTGATGACTTTTCCCCCTCTAGCATTTGAAGTTGAGCAATTTGCAGTCGCTTCATCTCGTCTCGGACTTTCGCTGCCTCTTCAAATTCCAATTCTTGAGAAAGTTTTTTCATTTTCCTTTGTAATTTTTCAATTTCTTTTTGAATTTGGTTGGGCTTATCTTTTAATTTCTGAATTTTTTGAAACTCTGAGGTTTCATTCATCAGCTTGCCAGAGCCCAGGGATCCATCAAAACGATCCCCCAGGCCTTCCCTGATTCGCTTGATAATCGTGGTTGGCATAATTCCATGCTCAACATTGTAAGCTGACTGAATCTTTCTTCTTCTGTCGGTCTCAGACATCGCTTTTTTAATGGAATCTGTCATTGTATCTGCATAAAGAATCACTCGGCCATTTATATTTCGGGCGGCACGACCGATGGTTTGAATCAGTGACCTTTCGGATCTTAAGAATCCCTCTTTATCAGCATCCGTAATGCCCACAAGACTGACTTCCGGAATATCTAGACCTTCTCGAAGTAAATTAATTCCCACCAAAACATCAAAAACACCTAATCTTAAATCTCTTAAGATTTCGATTCGCTCGAGGGTGTGAATTTCTGAGTGCAGATATTTAACTTTCACACCCAAAGATTCATAATATTCAGTCAGGTCCTCTGAACTTCGTTTAGTTAAAGTTGTAATCAAAACTCTTTCTTTTTTTTCTACACGAATCCGAATCTCTTTGAGTAAGTCATCCACTTGATGTTTCACCGGTCTGATTTCAACGATGGGATCAATCAGTCCTGTTGGCCGGATGATTTGCTCCACAATGATTCCTTCAGATTTTTGAAGATCATAGGGCCCTGGAGTGGCAGAAACATAAACCACTTTATCCATCATTTTTTCAAATTCTTGAAAATTCAGAGGGCGATTGTCTAAAGCAGATGGCAATCGAAACCCGTGCTCAACAAGAGTGGATTTACGAGACCGATCCCCTCGGTACATACCCCCGATTTGAGGAATGGTGATGTGAGATTCATCCACGAAAGTTAAAAATTCTTTCGGGAAGTATTCCAACAAAGTCGGTGGTGGTTCATTCTCTGCTCGACCCGTAAAATGCCTCGAATAATTTTCGATACCTGGACAAAAACCCATCTGATCCATCATCTCGATGTCATAATAAGTGCGTTGCTCAATTCTTTGAGATTCTAAAGGTTTCATTTGAGAATTAAATTGCTGAATTCGCAGACGCAATTCTTCCTGAATCGAGGCGATCGCTTTTTTAACGGTGTCCTCTGGGGTGGCGTAGTGACTGCCTGGATAAATTCCAATCTGATCCAGATCCTCTAACCTTTCGCCAGTCAGTGGATCTATCCAACTGAGCCGTTCCACAAAATCACCAAAAAATTCGATTCGAATCGCACGTTGTTCTTCGTAAGGTGGAAACACTTCCACGATGTCGCCGCGAACTCTGATATTTCCTCTGGCAAAATCCACATTGTTTCTTTGGTATTGAATTCTCACCAGTTCTCGAAGTAGGTGATCCCTTTTAAGAGCTGCCCCGTTCATCACTTGGACCATCATGCCTTCATAGGCTTCGGGACTTCCAAGACCGTAAATGCAAGAAACGGAACTGACAATAATGACATCTTTTCGATCAAACAAGGACCGCGTAGCCGAGTGTCGCATGCGATCGATTTGCTCATTAATGGCAGAATCTTTTTCGATAAATGTATCACTGGAAGGAATATAGGCTTCGGGTTGATAGTAGTCGTAATAGGAAACAAAATATTCCACGGCATTTTGGGGAAACAATTCTTTAAACTCTTCATACAACTGGGCGGCCAATGTTTTATTGGGAGCTAAAATCAAAGCCGGCATCCCCATTCGGGCAATGGTGTGGGCCATGGAAAATGTCTTTCCAGAGCCCGTCACACCTAAAAGGGTTTGATGTTTAAGCCCTTGTTTAAAATTGGACACCATATCGTCAATGGCTTTGGGCTGATCACCCGCGGGTTGAAATGGTGAAACAAGTTTAAACGGCTTTTTCATAGGTGACAGGTACGGTATACGTAACGACGTGTTAATTTCATTTTTTTACTTCCCAGTAGCTTCCTGTAGGCAAATCCATAACTGAAATTTCTAAAGTCTCTAATTTTTTTCGCAACTCATCTGATTTTGCAAAATCTTTTGAGCTCCTGGCCTGGGCACGATCTTTTACAATTTGATCCACGTCAGCTCGTAAAAGGTCTTTCTTTTTTAGAAGCAAATCATCCAAATCAATTAAAAATTGAGCCGGTGGTTGTTGAAATAAACTCATCAACAATCCCACATCTTTGACCCAATTTACAAACACCTGTGCCAATGCTTTTGTTTGAACGGTGACTTTCGCCCCATATTTCAGTCTTGTATTGAGGGTTCGAACTAAATCAAAGACCTGAGCCCAAACCTCTGGGGTGTTGAAATCATCATCTAAACTTTGATCCACTTTTAAAGTGGCGCCTGATAAATTAAGATCTTGTTTGGCGAGTTTTAAATCCAAATCTGTCACAACAACTGATTCACTTAAAAAACGAGTGGCTAAAGCCAGGCTTGAATAAATTCTTGCAAGAGATGAAATCGCTCGCTCGATGGACTGATCTCCAAAATCCAAAACAGATCGATAGTGACTTGATAAAATCAACCACTTATAGAGCTCAGACGGATAAAGGCTGGCAAATTCGCGAAGTGAAACAATATTGCCAACGGATTTGCTCATCTTTTGTCCACCAAAATTGAGCATATTCACATGCATCCAAGTGCCTACAAATTTTTTATTCGGTTGAGCCGCTTCGCTTTGTGCCAATTCATTTTCGTGATGAGGAAAAACCAAATCAAGCCCACCGCCGTGAATGTCCACAGTCCCATCAAAAATTTTCTCAATCATCGCAGAACATTCAATGTGCCAACCCGGGCGTCCCTTTCCCCACTGGCTAGGCCAAGAAGCCTCGTTGGGTTTTGCCTTTTTCCATAAGGCAAAATCAGCAGGTGCTTTTTTAGATTCTTGGATTTCGATACGGGTCCCAGCGATCAGATCTTCGACATTTCTGCCGCTCAGCTTTCCGTAGTCCTTAGACTGATCGACTTGAAAGTAAACATCCCCTGAAACTTCATAGGCTTTTTTATTTTCAATCAGCACCTGAATCATCTTTTCGATGCTCTCTAGATATTCAGTTACTTTTGGATTCAGATCATGAACCCGAAGGCCTAAGCTTTCAAAATCAGTTTTATATTCTGCAATGTATTTCTCAGAGATTTCAGAGACTGTGACTTTTTCGGCATCCGCTCTCGCAAGTATTTTGTCATCAATATCCGTGAAATTAAGCGCATAAGTCACTGGGAAGCCTTTTTTCTCGAGCCATTGTCGAACTAAATTAAAAAACACAGGGCCCCGAAAGTTTCCCACATGTAAAAAATTATAAACTGTTGGCCCACACACATACAGGGTCACTTTTTTGGGGTCGCGAGGTTTGAATTCCTCTTTGATTTTCGTCAAAGTATTGTAAATTTTTAGACTCAAGTGCTCACCCCATTTTTTAAAACTTGATCCGCTCTGGCAATCAAAGATTGTGTCGTCATCAACGGCACTAACATTTTAAGCTCTGGCCCCTGTGGACGGCCTATGACAGCCACTCTGACCGGTTGAAATAAATTTTTGCCTTTTGCCCCCGTCGAGTTTTTCACTTCACTTTCAATCCTTAAAAAATCAGCTTCTGTTAAGGATTGCCCTTTGAAATCAGAGATCAATTCTTTCCACTTGCTTAAAACTGTCACTGTCGTCGGCCACGAAAGGACCTCTGCAGATTCGGGTTGAATCACAAATTTCGAATCATCTAATAAAGAATATAACCCCACAGCATCACTTAAAACTTCCATATGAGTCTTAAAAGTCTGCAAAGTCTGTATGGCCCAAGATTGGTTCTCAAAAGGTAAATTCAACTTCGCTTTTATTAAAAAAGCCTTCACCAAGGGCCAAAGTTTTTCCTCTGGCATGGCTCGTAAATATTGTGCGTTCATCCACTTAAGCTTCACGCCATCAAATACAGCACCCGAGGAGTTCAATCTCTCGACAGAAAACTTTTGAATCATCTCATCAATGGAAATAATTTCTTTTTCTTCAGGATGAGACCAACCCAACAGCGCGATGAAATTCAAAAGGGCTTCAGGTAAATAACCCTCTTCCATAAATTGAAAACAAGATGTGGCCCCTTTTCGTTTACTCATTTTTTGTTTGTCTTCATCCAGAACAACAGACAAATGACCAAACTCTGGCGCCTTCCACTTCATGGATTCAAAAATCATCAGTTGTCTAAGTGTGTTTGAAAGATGCTCTTCTGCCCTTAAGACATGAGTGATCTGCATCATGTGGTCATCCACGGCACAACAAAAATTATAAACAGGCATACCGTCTGATCTGAGCAAAACAAAATCACCCACCATATCCGATGGAAAAGTGATCACGCCGCGAACAAGATCTTTAAAGGTATAATCCTTTTTTAAATTTCGAGTTTTGAACCTAACAACGGCAGTCTTACCTTTTGCGAGCTCTGCTTTTGCATCGCTCAGGCTCATGTTTTCAAAAGGTGATATCAGATGGGCCATTTTGCCATCAGCTTCTGATTTTGCTTTTTGAGCTTCAATTTCAGCGTCAGACATAAAACAATAATAGGCCTGACCATTTTCTAATAATTCATCAGCTACTTTTTTGTAGATGAGAAGCCTTTTCGATTGTTTATAGGGGCCAAAAGATCCTGTATCTTCGAGGCTCTCAGCGGCTGGTCCCTCGTCCCAATTCAGACCCAACCACTTCAAATCATGGATCACCATTTTTAAAGATTCATCCGTGGATCTTGCAAGATCGGTGTCTTCAATTCGAAGAATGAATTTTCCACCGTGATTTTTAGCGAATAAATAATTGTAGAAGGCTGTTCGAGCGCCTCCTACATGAAGATATCCAGTGGGACTTGGTGCGAATCTGACGCGAATGTTTTGATTGTTCATAGTGGGATTAAGTTTGCCTTAATCCCCAGAGCTTAGACAACTCCGAAAATTTGCTTCACTTCTTCTTCTTGGAAGAGCTTCTCTTTATCTGTTGCCAAAGAAAGTTCTTTCAACAAAAGATTACGAGCCGTATCAAGCATCTTTCTTTCACCGAAAGAGAGCTCTTTATCAACTTTCAGTACAAATAGGTCGCGAAGAACTTCTGCGATTTCGTAAACTGAACCTGTTTTGATTTTTTCCATGTACTCGCGGTATCTGCGATTCCATGTTTGATTATCAATTTTAACGTTCTTTTCTTTTAGGATACCCAATACTTTTTGAGCTTCTTCGATGGAAATAATGGGTCTGAGGCCCACAGAAGCCACATTATGGCTAGGAATCATGATTTTCATGCCAGTTTCAATGATTTGAATAGAATAAAAAGTCTGCTTATTACCGAGAATTTCTTTAGTCTCGATGGCAGTTATACGACCCACACCGTGACCTGGATAAACGGCATTATCCCCAACTTTGAATGTCATCACTTAAGACCCCTTTCACTAGGGCTCTGAATAGAGAGCTAACTCTTGAGAGCTTTTCGGTTATAGCAAATTTGACGCAAAGTCGCAATCAAAGCTGTTGCAAACGCGGGGGGCCGGAAATGATTTCATAGAACGACTCAATGATAACCAGGATTATTGACTGATAAGGACGGAATGGGGCTGCTTTTTCACCAATTCCCATGGGATTCTGCCGATCCACAACTTGAGTTTTGTAAATGCCGGGCTTTGAAAACTTTTCAAAGTGCCGCGAGTGAGTGTCTTAACTAATAGCTGCCAGTGCGGCTGGACCATGGGCTCTGAAAAGTTCTTCTTTTATCAGTTGATGTTCTGATTTTGTCATTTGAGGGTCCCGCCTGATCACCTCAAAGGCGGCTTCCCTGGCTTCCAACAAGAGTGGAAGGTCACGAACCAGATGGGCCATTTTAAATCCCGTCAATCCCGACTGACGTCGACCCATAAATTCTCCGGGCCCCCGCATTTCAAGATCAAATTCTGCAATCTTGAAACCATCTGTTGTCTTTTCCATAAATTCAAGACGCTGCCGCCCCTCATCACTGATGGCATGACCAAGCATAAGGATACAAAAACTTTTATGCTGTCCACGCCCCACTCGGCCTCGAAGTTGGTGCAATTGAGACAGCCCAAATCTCTCGGCGTGTTCGACTAAGATGATATTTGCGTTTGGTACGTCAACTCCCACTTCGATCACGGTGGTTGAAACCAAAACCTGAAATTCATTTTGTCTGAATTGATTCATCACCTGTTCTTTTTCCAAGGGCTTCATCTTACCATGAAGCAAACCAAAACGAATTTCGGGGTATTGAATTTTGAGTTTTTCAAATTCTTCAACTGCATTCTTTAAATCTATTTTTTCACTTTCTTCCACCAAAGGATAAACCACATAGGCTTGTCTGCCCTTGGTGATTTGATCTCTCATAAAATCAAAGGCAGCTGTGCGTTTGGATTGGTAAGCCAAGCGAGTTTGAATGGGAGCTCGACCCGGAGGAAGTTCATCGATGATTGAAACTTCAAGGTCGCCGTAAACAGTCATAGCTAAAGTTCTGGGAATTGGAGTTGCCGTCATCACCAAGAAGTGCGGATTGGAGCCTTTGGATTTGAGCAGTCCTCGCTGCTCGACACCGAATCGATGTTGCTCATCGATCACAACTAATCCTAGATTTTTAAAAACAACAGGATCTTCGATCAGTGCGTGGGTTCCAATCAATAAATCGATTTCCCCTTTTTTGAGTTTTTCAAAAAGCTCTAACCTGTCTGAGTTTTTAGTTTTACCAGTCAGCAGTGCCGCCTTGATCATGGGATTTAAATATTGACTCACCGTCTGAAAATGTTGCTCTGCCAAGATTTCAGTGGGAACCATCAGGCAAGCTTGAAAGCCGCTGTCAATGGCGTGGCAGGCCGCGAGTAAACAAACCAGTGTTTTTCCACTGCCGACGTCCCCTTGCACCAAACGGTTCATAGGATGTGGACCCTTTAAATCCCGAAGGATTTCGTTCAGTGCCCGACTTTGAGCGGTTGTCATTTGAAACGGCAGGTTTTTTAAAACTTGGGCGGCTAAATTTCCGCAAGACTTGATGATGGGGCCCTTTTCTCGGGCCACTCCCGCTTTTTTGGCGGCCAGTAATAGTTCCATCCAAAAAAACTCTTCAAAAATGATTCTTCTTTGCCCCGCTGCTTTAAACTCAAAAAGGGCCGAGCTGTCCTGGGGTTTTGGACAATGAATCTGAAAAAGGGCCTCTTTGTGGCTCAGTAAATTATACTTTTGTTGTATCCAGGGCGGAAAAACCTCGACGGGCCATTCAAGAATTTGGGTTAAAACAGACCTCACCAGCTTCATCATTTTGGCAGAACTTAATCCTTCAATTTCAGTGTAAAGGGGAATCAAAAGATCCTGGGATTCTTCATCATTTTCCACATCTAAAAGATCGGGATGATGAAACTCAAGTCTTCCCTTATAATCTTTGACCTCGCCAACCACTTGAACTTCTTTTCCCGCTTCGAATCTTTCAAAGTAACCCTTGTAAGGCACCCTAAAAAACTTAGCATGAATCATTCCTGAGGAATCCTTAAGAGTGACATCATAAATTCGACGTTTGGTTTGCCCCAGAGGAATGCTTGTCACTTTGAAAACGTGGGCTTTCATTCGGACCGTTTCCCCGCCTTTGAGGGAGGCTATATTTCGCACGTGTCTTTGGTCCTCGTAGGCTCGAGGAAAAAAGTGTAATAAGTCATGTCCAGTTTTGAGACCTTTTCGCGAAAAAAGATCACCCAGCTTGGGACCAACTCCTTTTAAATACTGCAAAGAGGTCTCTAGACGTAAGGCCATTCAGAATCTCATTTTTACCTATTAAGTGCTTCAACATCAATCTCCGATATAGGATGATGTCTATGGAACCAACGACACAATCCTACTTTCGAATCAGATTGTCTACCATGAGACCTGAAAAGGTCACTTCCTTCAATATCTACGTCCTTATGGATCAAAAGCACTACCTTTACTTGAAAGAAGGCGACAAGCTTTCTGATGGAAAGATTGAAACCTTGCATGACAAAGACAATGGAGCTTCATTTTTTGTAAAAGTCTCGGATAAGGAAACTTACCGCTCTTGGGTGAAAGAAGAGATCAACTCCAGCTTGAACAGTCCTCAGCAAAAAGCAAAAATCCTACGGGAATCCTCCCTTGCAATGATAGAGGATTTGTTTGAAGAGCCTGACGTCAATCAAGCTCTTGATAATGCAAAACCCGTTGTGACTGATTTTGTTAACTTTATGGAATCTCACCCCGACAGCATGCATTTTATGTTGTCGTTATCCGGTCATGATTTTTACACCTACAATCACTCACTGGATGTCAGCATTTATGCCTTAGGCTTAGGTGCTGCGCTTGGCTACGATAAAAAAACTCTTCAAGAGCTTGGCATTGGCTCCTTATTTCACGATGTTGGAAAAAGAAATGTAGGCATCGAAATCCTCTGCAAAAAAGGTCCACTTGATGAAGCGGAGTGGGCTCAAATGAAAATGCATGCCACCTATGGTTTGCAAATCCTCAACAGTCATAATGATATTTCTGATGCAGTGAAAGCTGCAGCCTTTGAGCATCATGAATCTTGGGAAGGCAACGGTTACCCCCAACAGCTTCGCGGCCAAGAAATTCACCCTTTTGCACGAATTGTGGCCTTAACAGATACCTATGATGCAATGACGACGCAACGATCTTATAATAAACCCATGAGTCCCATGGATGCGCTCACGATGATGAAGGAAAAATTAGCTGGACGCTATGATCCAGAAATGCTGAAGGCCATGCACTCAGTCCTATTTAAATTAAGGGCTGGCTAAAACAATTTTTTAAGGAGATTCATTCATGTCAATTCTACTGAATTGGTTTGTGATTTTGTCAAGCTTTGCCATCGAGCCCACCAATCCGGAATTTATGTGTGCAGATCG